>OFCO01000018.1_pt1 | contig 129247 bp, 122 predicted proteins | sample 1520821 | NCBI WGS metagenome assembly OFCO01 (sample SAMEA2699031, study PRJEB24076) | metagenome | biome: Human gut stool | place: Spain | collected 2012-09-21
AGAGACGGAGATAAACTGGTATCTCTGCAAGAGGTAAAAAGTTCGTTTTTGGGTGGAAATCGTTCACCAGATGAAAACCGCACTGTACAGCCAAAAACGGTTGTACAGTGCGGTTTTTTATGCATTTAAAATGCTGCGACAACGAAATGAGAACATCTTTTATGCCCTGTTCGTTTCCGTGCCGGCCAAACAGACCCGCATGGCAGGAAGAAAGGGCATGCTGCTATTTTTTACTTCAATAATTTTCCGCCTTGATTTCGGTATAGCTCTGGGAATGCCCGCATACAGGGCAAACTTCCGGCGAGCATGCGGCATACGTTACGTTTCCGCATACCATGCACACCCACACGGTGGGGCGCCCCTTACAAAAAACCTGGCAGTCCTCAATGTTGGCAGCCAGCTTGTTGTAACGCTGTTCATGCGTTTTTTCAATGTTCCCCACGCGGGTGAACAGTTCCGCCAGCTCCTCAAAGCCTTCACAGCGGGCGGTACGGGCAAATTCGGCATACATCTCGGTCCATTCATAGTGTTCCCCGGCTGCCGCGTCCCGCAGGTTTTCCAGCGTGCCGGGCACTTCGCCGCCGGAAAGATGCTTAAGCCAGATCTCGGCATGTTCCTGTTCATTGCGGGATGTTTCATCAAAGATGTTCCCCATCTGCTCGTAGCCGTCTTCCCGCGCACGCAGCGCATAGATCTTATATTTTGCACAAGCGTGCAGCTCGCCCGAAAATGCGGTCTGCAGATTTTTCCACGTCTGACTGTGTTGCAGTTCCATGGTCAATGCCTCCCGTTATATTGATGTGCCGCAAGACGGCAAAGCGCCGTCAAACCATTGTATGCGGCGGTACCCGGTTCTGACCATGCGCACGGGCACCTTAAAAGGACGGGACAGAAAAAGCCCTGCCAGATCCCAAAAGGATCTGGCGGGGCTTCAGCATTTGGAGCATTGTTCCCGGCAAGCCGCCTCACATCGAAAGAGGCGTTCCTTCGACACGCGGGCCGTCGGAATATAAAAATACGGTCTGCCGTCGTCGGTGCGCAGCAGAGGGATAACGGTCTCCTGTTTATAAGCCTGTGTGCGCTTCCTCAAAATGCTCAAAACGCGGCAGGAATCTGTGATAATGGGGCAAGATTTCCACGTCTGTCAGACAAAGCCCGGTGGTGTCCAACAAGCCGGCGGATTTATCATTTCCGGTGTGCAGCGGGCGATGAATGCAATGGAACACTGCATTACAAAGCGGCCGGCGCTGCAGCCGATCAGCCGTTTTTCATCCTTTAAAAATTCCTCCAATATTGATTCTGCGCCGCAGGCACGCCAGCTTTTCAGCAAGTAAAACGGATTACCGCCCAAAAAAGACGGCCGCGTTATAGTCGGCAAAAGACCGTGCCGGACTGTCGTCAAAATCGAAATACTCTGCCGCAAGGCCAAGGGCATCCAGTTCCTTTAAACGTTGGAATACATGCCGGTCCTGCTCTTTATAACCCAAAGAGGCCGTAGTGACGAGTGGGCCCATTGCATCCACGGGCGTACCTGAATGCGGACCGCCTTCAGCAAGGCGGGAGAAGTAAGGGCGTTGAACGATAAAATCAACATTGTGCTCCCCTCCCCCCGTGAACAGCAAAATGAAATTCAATTCTTGCAGGTACATGGACCGGACGCTGCAGCTGCTCTTAGGCATCCAGCACCAGCACACGGATATCCTCCGGGCTGCGGACGAGATAGGACGCGCCCGCGCCGCACAGCTCGTCCCCGGTGCGGAAGCCCCACAGAACGCCGCAGCCCGCAAGCCCGGCATTGCGGGCCGTTTCGATGTCCACGCCGCTGTCCCCCACATACAGCACCTGCTGCGCCGAAAGGCCGAAGGCGGCGCGCATGCCGTTCACAAGATGCGGGTCGGGCTTCGTGGGGGTGCCCAGCGTATGGCCGGCCACTGCGTCAAACAGACCCGGAAAATAATGGCTGACAACGCTTTTGGTGAGAGCATCCTCCTTATTGGACACGACGCCCAGTTTTACGCCTGCGCCGTGCAGCGCGGCAAGCAGAGCGGAGATGCCGGGATACGGAGCCGTAGCGTCCTCCTTGTGCGCGTCGTAATAAGGGAAAAACAACCGGGCTGCCTGCGCCTGCGTAGCTTTGTCCCGGTGCCCGGGAGGAAGAAAACGCTCGATCAGCTTGGGAATGCCGTTGCCCACCATGTATTTGTATTCTTCTTCCGTATGGGGCGCAAAGCCCATTTCGGCCAGCGTATGATTGGCCGCGGCGGCAAGATCGCCGATGGTGTTCAGCAGCGTGCCGTCAAGATCGAATATCACAGCTCGATACAAAAGAATCAGCTTCTTTCAAGAATGAGAATAAAACGCGGTGCAGTTCCTGCACAGCGGCGGAAAAGCACGGTGACGCCGCTCACAGCGTGAACGGGATTTCCCGCGCCAGATATTGCAGTACGCCGCGCACGCGGTACTGCAGCCCGCAGGGCAGGTGCACCCGCACGTCGCACCGTCCGCCGCTGACGGAAAATGGATTTTCCAGCAGCGTATAGGAAAGATCCGGCGTGAACACACAAACCTCATGCCGGGTAAAAAAACGGGTATAACATACGGACAGCGTGCGGTTGGCGTTTTTGTGCAGGCCTTCACGGAAAAAGCCCTCCAATGAAACCAGCAGCCCAGCGAGGGCAAGCACCACCGGTACGAAAAGCATGGGCAGAATCTGCGGCATTGCGTAAGAGGCCACGCCGCACAGCGCCAAAGAAAGAGCGAGCAGCGTGCCGGGCTGCCAAAGATACTGCACCGGGCTTTTGCGTGCAGGCATGCACAGCGGACCGTCCGGCGGGCAGAAGTTGGGCAGCAGCCGCTCCACTGTCCGCTCTTCCCCTTTTTTATAGACCAGCACGGGCAGATCGCCTCCGCGGAAGCTGCCTGCGGAAAGGTATACCGGATAGCGCCGCAGAAGGCGCGCCGGCGGCGTAACGCACACATCGCAGGCGGACACACAGGCCACCAGGATACGCCGCTCGATGAGCGTGACAAAGCCGCCTTTGCTGATGATGACTCCGCCGTTCCGGCATACCTTAAAGCCTGCCGTGTGCAGCAGCGCATACAAAAAGGTGAATCCCGTCACGGCAAAGCCCAGCGTTACCAGAAAAGCCAGGCCCGTGGGCAGATACCGCGCCGCAAACAGCTCGGCCTCATGAAAAGTGTCCAGCGCGATTTGCTGGAAATTCTGCCCCAGAACCTCATCCAGCTGTTTCACGCCCCACAGGGCAAAAGCGCTGCTGGTGATGATATTGGCACTCAGCATCACGAAGCTCAGGCGTTCAAAGCCCGTGGGCTCGAATACGGACGTATCGCTGCGCACAGGCAGAAGAACATCCGCCACCGCAGCCGCGTCCTTTTTATGAAGAAACATGGAATAGCTTTTGGGCGAGGCGTTCGTTTTGAAATACAGCGTTATACGGCTTGCGCCCAGCATGCGGCAGTACAGAGGGCGGGCGATCTCCAGCGCCGCGATGCTGGCTCTGCCGAAGGTGTGATAGCTGCGGTAAAACACGCCCTGCGTCACCTTTACGGCGCCGCCCTCCAGCCGGAAAGCCGTGGCGCGCCAAAGAGCCAGCGCCGCGGCAGCGCAGGCCAGCAGGATAACGGCGTCCTGCCGGAGCGCCGCCCAAAGGCTGTCCAGGTCGAACGCAAGCAGCGCCTGAAGCATCGGTACCAGGCACAGCAGCAGGCCGTACCGCAGATAATGGACCGCAAAGATGATATGGAACCGGCGTTGCCTGTTCACAGCAGCTTCCCCCCGTGCGTCAGCTTGGCGGAAAGGCGCTCTGCGTCCGCCTTGCGCATACCGGGAACCAATGTGGTGCAGCCGCTGGAATACAGGAAGAACAGGCAGGTGCCCGTCATGCGCTGCAGCGGCGTCTGCACGATGTGGCAGCCCGCAAGGAACCGCAGCGGGATGCGCCGCGTTACGGGAAACAGCAGGCCGCGCCGAAGCGTCAGATGGTTGCCGCCCACACGCACGCAGCACGAGGCCAGCCGCGGCGCCAGCACGCCGAAGCACGCCGCAAGCCACAGCAGAAATACCGCCAGCGTCGGCGTAAAGAAATTTTTCCAGAACGGCAGGCACAGCATCGCGCCCAGTGCGGCGCACCAGCCGCTGACGATGGCGGCGCCGTGCCGCGGGACAGAAAATTCCATAGATCTTCCTTTCCACCGAAACCGCGAGCCGCCCGTGCGGGGCTATTTTACGTCCGCCAGGTTCCAGCTTTGTGCCAGCTCGTGGAACGCCGTGTTTTTGGCCAGCACCACGACTTTATCGTTTACCAGGATCTGCGTATTGCCGCGGGGAACGATCAGCTCACCGTCCCGCGTGATGGAAATGACCACCGCATCCTTGGGGATGACAAGCTCAGCCAGCGTTTTCCCCGCATGGGCGAAGCCCTGTGGAATGAGCACCTCGGTGAGCGAGGCCGTCCCCCCCGCAAGGCTGAGCAGCTGCTGGATGGCCGCCGTCTCCACCTCGCGCTCGATGAGGTGCGTCAGGTTATCGGTAGCGCTCACGGCAATGTCCACGCCCAGTTTTTTCAGCACTGCGGCGTTTTTGGGGTTGTTCACCCGGGCCACCGTGCGCTTGACCTTGAACACCTGCTTTGCAAGCTGGCATACGATCAAATTGTCTTCGTCCCGGCCCGTTACCGCAACCATGGCGCTGCAGTGAGCCACGTCCGCACTTTCCTGCACTTCGGCAAAAGTGCCGTCGCCGCACACCACGGTCAGGTCCAGGCTGTCGGCCACCTTGCGGCACATGGCCGGGTCGTCCTCGATGAGCACCGGCGTGTGGCCGTGCTCCAGAAGGGTCTTGGCAAGATAGTAGCCCACTTTGCCTCCGCCCACGATACAAACACGCATATTTGTGTACTCCTTATGATGTTTCCCCGCATGGGCCGCTATCCGCGGCGGCGGGAGTATTCCTCAGTCCGCCAGTTCCGCAAACAGGATCTTATCATCCACATGCAGCGTAGGCTGGGTGTTGGCAAGTTCCATCGTGCCGTTGGCGCGCAGCACGCCGAATACCATCATGCCCGCCCGGGGCGGCTGTACGGACGAAAGCGGACGGTTCCACTGATGCTTCGCGGCAGGTACAGCTGAAAAATTTGCCGTGGAGGAACCGAACATCACGCACTGGTCCTCGTCGTCCTCCTCCTGCAGAATACCCGCCAGCAGGCCTTGGGCCGTCAGATTGGTGCCGCACACGATGCGCAGGCCAAAGCGCTCGGTGTAGACCTCTTTGCGGGAGGGCTCGGCCACGCGGGCGATGACGTGCTTCACACCGAACAGCTCGCGCGCGATCTGCGCTACCATCAGATTGATGTTGTCATCCTTGGTGACGGCGGCCACGGCGTCGCAGGCCTCAATGCCCGCACTGCGCAGTACATCGCCGTCGATGGGCACGCCCGCCACGGCCATGCCGGAAAATGGCGGCTCCAGTTCATTGAGCAGAGCCAGATTGGCGGCATCTTCGTCCAGCACGGAAACATCGTGCCCCAGCCGCTCCAGCACATGTACCAGCCTGCGGCCCACGCGGCCGCAGCCTACGATCAGGATATTCATAGCTTGTCTCCTTCGGTCTCCGCCGGGACGGAGCCCGGAGGCCCGCGCCGCGCGGACAATAGCGCGGCCGTGCGGCGGCGCTCTGCCCTCATTATACCCGTTCCCCGGCGGGGTTGCAACCGATACACATTTATGCTTTGCAGTTTTGCCGCGCCTGTGCTATAGTATCAGTGTATAAAAGCAGCGGTTTTCCGCCGCGCGGCGGAAAGCTCCGAAGGCTTCATCCGATGCCGCAGGTGCGAACGGAAAGGCCGCGGAGCGCCGGCCGGGCCCGGGAAAGCGTTCAGCGCCCGTCCGCGGCCTTGGCTGTGCGCCGTTTTTGGTACATTGCGGCTAGTTAAAAAGTACCGCGTCTATTGTACATGGGATACGGTGGGGAAAAAAGCAAAAAAAGGAGAGGAACACCATGCAATTGAACAGCGAATCCGTACTGAAAGGCGCTGAACGTGCGCCGAACCGGAGCCTTTTTTATGCTCTGGGTTATACTGATGAAGAAATCAACCGTCCGTTGATCGGCGTTGTGAGCGCGTACAGCGAGATCGTACCCGGCCATGCTCATTTGGACAAGCTGGCCGAGGCTGTCAAGGCGGGCGTGCGCATAGCGGGCGGTACTCCTATCCTGGTACCGTCCATCGGTGTGTGCGACGGAATCGCCATGGGCCATATCGGTATGAAGTATTCCCTGCCCAGCCGTGAGCTGATTTGCGACAGCGTGGAGACGATGGCGCGCGCCCACGGGTTTGATGGCTTGGTACTGGTGCCGAACTGCGACAAGATCGTGCCCGGCATGCTGATGGCCGCGGCCCGGCTGAATATCCCGTCCATTGTCGTCAGCGGCGGGCCGATGCTCTCGGGCCGGCAGGGCACGCGCCACGTTTCGCTTTCCCAGATGTTCGAGGCGGTGGGGAGCTACAAGGCCGGCATCATCGGCGAAGACGTGCTGGACGATTACACCAAAAACACCTGTCCCGGCTGCGGCAGCTGCTCGGGTATGTATACGGCCAACAGCATGAACTGCCTGTGCGAAGCCATTGGCATGGCGCTGCCCGGCAACGGAACCATCCCTGCGGTATACGCGGCGCGCACGCAGCTGGCAAAGCATGCAGGTATGCGTATCATGGATCTGGTGCGGGACGGGGTGCGTCCCCGGGATATTCTGACGCCGGCGGCATTCAGAAATGCACTGGCTACGGATATGGCGCTGGGCTGCAGTTCCAACAGCGTTTTGCACCTGCTGGCCATTGCCAACGAGGCGGATGTGCCTATGAGCCTGGAGACTTTCAATGAAATGAGCGCGAAGGTGCCCAACTTCTGCCACCTTGCTCCGGCCGGCCCCACGCATATCGAGGACCTGTACGCCGCGGGCGGCGTGCCCGCTGTCATGGCGCAGCTGGCCGGGCTGGGCCTGCTGGATACAAGTCTGCCCACGGTGACGGGCAAAACTGTGGGCGAGAACATTGCAGGCGCGCAGAACCGCGATACAAACGCCATCCGTCCCGCGGACGACCCGTACAGCAAGACGGGCGGCATCGCCGTGATGTGGGGCAACATTGCGCAGAACGGCTGCGTGGTGAAGCGCAGCGCGGTCGCTCCCGAGATGCTGGTGCACAGCGGTCCCGCGCGGGTGTTTGACGGTGAGGAAAGCGCCATCGACGCCATTTACAACGGCCGCATCCAGCCGGGAGATGTGGTGGTCATCCGATACGAAGGCCCGGTGGGCGGCCCCGGTATGCGCGAGATGCTCAATCCCACCAGCGCGCTGGCGGGTATGAAGCTGGACAAATCCGTGGCGCTCATCACCGACGGACGCTTCTCGGGCGCGTCCCGCGGCGCGTCCATCGGACATGTGGCGCCTGAGGCCGCCGTGGGCGGAAATATCGCGCTCATCGAGGAGGGCGACGTCATCGATATCGACATCCCGGGCGGGCGTATCGGCGTGCGCGTGGACGACGATACGCTGGCGCGCCGCCGCGCGGCATGGACGGCTCCTGCACCTAAGGAGACCACAGGCTGGCTGGCGCGCTATGCAAAGCTGGTGTCGGGCGCAAACGAAGGCGCCGTGATGCAGAAATAAGATTTTCCGCACAGAAAAAACAGCGGCCGGGAAGTATCCGGCCGCTGTTTTTCATCCCAACGATTCCCCCGGCCGCAGCCCGCGTGAAAAGCGGCCGCATGGCCTGAAAAAATATCCTGTGGATGTTCTTAAGTTTCCGGCGGCGGAGATTGCATCTGCTCCGCGCCCGCCTGCCGCGGGCCCGCCGTGCAGGGCCGCTCCGCCTCCAGCACAAGCTGTGCAAAGCCCTGATAGGTATAATCCGCGTCCGGTCCCCGGTAAGGGGCCACCGCGTTGAAAAAGCAGCTCGGCAGCTCACCTTCCCGCAGGCATTTCCCAATGCAGGGCGTGCAGCCCCTGTCGTGGTTCACGGGGTTCAGCGGACATTTTGTGTCCCGGCAGGTGCAGAAAGCAACGTTCATTCCGAAAAGCTCCTTTCCAAAACGGCAGATGCCGCCGCAGGGGCGCGGCCGTTCTGTCTGGCAGAACAGGGACCGCCGTTTCCCGTGCTCCGCGTGTTGAAACTGTTTAAAACCGGCCCGCGTCCCGCAGGGCTTTCACCTTCAGTACAGCGGCTACGGTCTTACTGTCGGTGATCTCACCGGAGAGAACCATTTCCGCGGCCTTGTCCAGCGGCAGCGTGAACACCGAGAGAAATTCGTCCGCGTCCAGGTGCTGTCCCACGGGAGAAAGGCCCTTGGCCGCATACAGGTAAATGATCTCGCTGCAATATCCGCAGGTGGGAATGATATACCCCAGGTCCCGGTATTCGGCGGCGGCAAGGCCCGCTTCCTCGCCCAGCTCACGCTTGGCGGCTTCCAATGGGTCCTCCCCCTTTTCCAGCTTGCCGGCAGGAATCTCGATCAATTCCCGGTCCAGCGCGTAGCGGTACTGGCGCACCAGATAGAGCTCACCCTCGTCGTTGAGCGCTGCAACGCCCGCACCGCCGTGATGGCGTACCACCTCCCGGGTGCTGGTGCCGCCGTTTTCCAGTTCCACCCTGTCCAGCGTCACGGTGATGACGCGTCCCTCGAATTTTGTCTCGCTCGAAAGCCGTTTTTCAAAATGTGCCATCATGCATCCTCTTCTTCGTCGTCGTCATTTTCGGGGTTCAGCTCCGGAGCGCGGGTGCATTTTACCTTGCCCACTCTCCGGTCCTCCACTTCCAGCACTGTGAATTCCAGCCCGCCGTATTCCAGCGTCACATCTTCCCCCGCTGCGGGGATACGGCCCAAGCGGTCGATGATCAGGCCGCCCACGGTATCGAAATCGGCCTCGCCGTCCTCGTCCTCATCGGGCGGTTCCAGGCCGAAGGCCTCGAACACTTCCTCCAGGTCCGCGCTGCCTGCGGCAACAAACCCGTCCTCGGTGGCCACAAGGTCCTCGTCCTCGTTGTCAAATTCGTCCTGGATGTTGCCCACGATCTCCTCCAGGACGTCCTCCATCGTGGCAAGTCCGCTGGTGCCGCCGTATTCGTCCACCACCACGGCGATCTGCGTGTGCTTTACCTTAAAATCCACCAGCAGCTCCTGGGCGCGGCAGGCTTCCGGCACGAACATCGCGCCGCGCATGAACCGGGTCACCGGGGCCTGCGCCTTTTCCGGCGTGTCCCAAAGCGCGAACAGGTCCTTCACATACAAAATGCCGACAATGTCGTCCAGTGACTTGCGGTATACCGGGAGGCGCGAAAATCCGTGCTCCAGAGAAAGGCGTACCGCGTCGGCGGCGGGCGTGTTTTCCTCCACGCTTACGATCTCGGTGCGGTGGGTCATCACGTCGCCTGCCGTCACGTCGTCCAGCTCGAAGATGTTGGTGATCATCTTCTTCTGGCTTTCGTCTATCAGATCGTGCTCCTCCACGTCGTCCACGAAAGAGAGCACATCCTCCTCTGTTACGTCGGACTGGGCCGAGAGCCCCAGCGCCTTGAACACCAGCTTCGCGGGAGCGGCCAGCGGCGCACCCAGCATACAGGCGGCCGTGAAGCCGCTTTTCTCCTTTATGCGGCCCTTCGCCCGGCCAAGGCTGTACAGCAGCACGGCCAGCGCGGCCAGCGCCGCCAGGCACAGAAGCGTCCACCAGGGAGCCTGTGCAAAAATGCGAAGAAAGCCGTAAACAAAAAATCCGCACGCAAACACAAATGCCGCGCAAAGCCCGGCCATCCTGTCGGAAAAACCAAGGATGCCGCTCTGCTGCCGCTCCGGTTCGCTTGCGGACACTGCGCCCGCGCGGTAAGCCGCCGCAAGCGCGCCAAACGTGGAAGCTGTTGCGATGAGGATACTAAGACCATCAGGGTCCATCTGAAAAAAACTCCTTCTTTCCGCCCGCCGCCGGAGCGCGGGCCATAGAATGCGGGCGCATAAGCCCGGATATTTACCTTATAATATACTGGATTGAAAGCGGCGTGTCAAATGCGGGGCGTAAAATCCGTGTAAAAGGAGGCGCATGGAGGTGTGAAGGTGGGATTTTTTTGTAAAAATGGCCGCGGTTCCCCATAAAAATCCCCTGTCCCTTGTTTACTTTCCCGCAAAACTTTGCTACAATAATGACGAGCGTAATGCAGAAACGATGCCCCCGCAAAACGCCTGTTTCTGCTCACACCACCCCCCGCCCGGAATCATCTGCCGCCGCGGGGGAATAAAGAAAGAACCGGAGGAAGAAAAATGCCAAGATCCAAGAAATCTATGGACGGCAACACCGCTGCGGCTCATGTAGCCTATGCGTTTACCGAAGTTGCCGGCATCTACCCCATCACCCCGTCGAGCCCCATGGCCGACCAGGTGGACCAGTGGTCCGCCCTGCACCAGAAGAACATCTTCGGCACCGAAGTGAAAGTTGTTGAGATGCAGTCCGAGGCGGGCGCGGCCGGCACCGTGCACGGCTCCCTGGCTGCCGGCGCGCTGACCACCACGTTCACCGCGTCCCAGGGCCTGCTGCTGATGATCCCCAACATGTATAAGATCGCCGGTGAGCTGCTGCCCGCCGTGTTCCATGTTTCCGCCCGTACCGTGGCCAGCCATGCGCTGAACATCTTCGGCGATCATTCCGACGTATATGCCTGCCGCCAGACGGGCTTTGCCATGCTGGCCGAGTCCAACCCGCAGGAGGTCATGGACCTGGCTGCTGTGGCGCACTTGGCCACGCTGGAGAGCCGTGTGCCGTTCATCAACTTCTTCGACGGCTTCCGTACCAGCCACGAGATCCAGAAGATCGAGGTCTGGGATTACGACGACCTGAAGGAAATGACGGACATGGAAGCGGTGAAGGCGTTCCGCGCCCATGCGCTGAACCCCGAGAACCCCGCTATGCGCGGCTCCCACGAGAACGGCGATATCTTCTTCCAGCACCGTGAGGCCTGCAATAAGTTCTACGAGGCCGTGCCCGGCATTGTGGAAAAATACATGGGCAAGGTGAACGCGAAGCTGGGTACCAACTACCAGCTGTTCGAGTACTACGGTGCTCCCGACGCAGACCGCGTCATCATCGCCATGGGTTCCATCTGCGACGTGGCCGAGGAAGTCATTGATTACCTCACCGCCAAGGGCGAGAAGGTCGGTCTGGTGAAGGTCCGCCTGTACCGTCCGTTCGCGGCCGACAAGCTGCTGGCCGCCATTCCGGCCACCGCGAAGAAAATTGCCGTGCTGGACCGCACCAAGGAGCCGGGCGCTCTGGCCGAGCCGCTCCATCTGGACGTTATGGCCGCGTTCCGCGAAGCGGGCCGCGAGGGCACCATCATCGGCGGCCGCTATGGCCTGGGCAGCAAGGATACCCCGCCGTCCAGCGTGTTTGCCGTATATGAAGAACTGGCGAAGGACGCTCCGAAGGAGCGCTTCACACTGGGCATCAACGATGACGTCACCTACCTCTCTCTGGAGGAGAAGCCCGCGCCCAACACGGCTGCCGAAGGCACCGTCGAGTGCAAGTTCTGGGGCCTGGGCGGCGACGGCACGGTCGGTGCCAACAAGAACTCCACCAAGATCATCGGCGACCATACCGACAAATATATCCAGGCCTACTTCCAGTATGACTCGAAGAAGACCGGCGGCGTGACGATCAGCCACCTGCGCTTCGGCGACAAGCCCATCCGCGCGCCGTACTATATCAACAAGGCCGATTTCGTGGCATGCCACAACCCGTCCTACGTCATCAAGGGCTACAAGATGGTCAACGACGTAAAGCCGGGCGGCGTGTTCATGATCAACTGCCAGTGGACGCCGGAAGAGCTGGATCACCACATGCCCGCCGAGGCGAAGCGCTATATCGCCAAGAACAACATCCAGCTGTATACCATCAACGCCATCGACAAGGCCATCGAAATTGGCTTGGGCAAGCGCACCAACACCATCCTGCAGTCCGCCTTCTTTGCTTTGGCAGGCGTGCTGCCGAAGGAAGACGCGCTGAAGTTCATGAAGGAAGCGGCCTACAAGTCCTTTGCCAAGAAGGGCGACGCCATCGTCGAGATGAACTACAAGGCCATTGACGCGGGCTTTGACGCTTTCGTCAAGATCGACGTGCCGGCTTCCTGGGCCGACGCGAAGGACGCCGAGGGCGACCACGAGCTGGCCGGCAACCCCGCCACCGTCAAGATGGTCAAGGAGATTCTGTTCCCGGTCGACAAGATGGACGGCGACAGCCTGCCGGTTTCCGCTTTCGTGGACCATGTGGACGGCCAGTTCGAGCAGGGTGCTTCCGCATATGAGAAGCGCGGCGTTGCCGTGAGCGTGCCCGAGTGGGATGTTACAAAGTGCATTCAGTGCAACCAGTGTGCCTATGTCTGCCCGCATGCCACCATCCGTCCGTTTGCTTTCTCCGCCGAGGAAGTTGCCGCCGCCCCCGCCGCGCTGAAGGTGAAGCCGATGACCGGCAAGGGCTGCGAGAACTACCAGTTCGGCATGACGGTCTCTCCGCTGGACTGCATGGGCTGCGGCGTCTGCGTCGACGTCTGCCCGGCCCCCGGCAAGGCGCTGAAGATGATGCCTCAGGAGAGCCAGCTGGCCCAGCAGGAAGTGTTCGACTATGCTGTAGCCAACGTGGGCAAGAAAGAGGGCATGATGGCCGAGACGACCGTCAAGGGTTCTCAGTTCAACCAGCCGCTGCTTGAGTTCTCCGGCAGCTGCGCGGGCTGCGCCGAGACCAGCTACGCCCGCCTGATTACCCAGTTGTACGGCGAGCGTATGTATATTTCCAACGCCACCGGCTGTTCGTCCATCTGGGGCGGCCCGGCCGCAACGTCCCCGTACACCCGCAACCGTCTGTCCGGCAAGGGCCCGGCCTGGGCAAACAGCCTGTTCGAGGACAACGCAGAGCACGGCTTCGGCATGTATCTGGGCCAGAAGACCATCCGCGAGAGCCTGGCCGACAAGACCCGTGCGCTGATCGCTGTTGAGTACGCGCTGCCCGACCTGAAGGCCGCTGCGCAGGAATGGCTGGACACTATGGAGGACGGCAAGCTGAACTCTGCCGCCGCCGATAAGTATATTGCCGCGCTGGAGAACGGCGTGCTGACCGTAGAGGAAGGCATCGCGTTCCTGGAGAGCGCCGAGGGCAAGGCGAAGTTCGGCGACAACGCCGCGTCCATGCTGGAGCATATGAAGAGCCTGAAGGCTGCCGGCAAGGCCACCTGCGACTGCGAGGCCTGCACGCTTGCGGCTGAAATTCTGGAGCAGAAGCAGTACCTGGCCAAGAAGTCCGTCTGGATCTTCGGCGGCGACGGCTGGGCCTATGATATCGGTTTCGGCGGTCTGGACCACGTGCTCGCTTCCGGCGAAGACGTGAATGTCATGGTCTTTGACACCGAGGTTTACTCCAACACCGGCGGCCAGGCATCCAAGGCCAGCCAGATCGGTCAGGTGGCTCAGTTCGCCGCGGCGGGCAAGGCCATCGGCAAAAAGAATCTGGCCGAGATCGCCATGAGCTACGGTTACGTGTATGTGGCGCAGATCGCCATGGGCGCGGACAAGAACCAGACCATCAAGGCCATCACGGAGGCCGAGAGCTATCACGGCCCGTCCCTCATCATTGGCTATGCTCCCTGCGAGATGCACGGCGTCAAGGGCGGTATGACCAACTGCCAGAACGAGATGAAGCGCGCCGTGGACGCGGGCTATTGGAATATGTTCCGCTTCGACCCGCGCAAAAAGGCCGAGGGCAAGAACCCGTTCACCATCGACAGCAAAGCGCCGACGGCGGACTACAAGGAATTCATTGAGAGCGAGACGCGTTACAGCCGCCTGCAGCGCGCCTTCCCCGAGCGTGCGCAGGTGCTGTTCGACAAGGCAGCCGACGCCGCGAAGGACCGCTACGAGTACCTGGGCAAGCTTGCCAAGCTGTACGAATAATCGGCACAAGCGAAGTAAAGCAGAGAGCGCCCCGCACCGAAAGGTGCGGGGCGCTCTTTTAATCAAAAAAGAGACATTATGCTTTTTTGATTTCTTTTGCGATAACCTCCAGAAATTCCGAAAGCTGCGGCTTTCCAGCGGGAAACAATACTTTTTGACGACCGCGAGCGCTGGAATCGTCGGTGTCCCATGCGCTGTTTCGTGCGGCTTCCATTTCCCGGCGTACTGCTTCTGGCGTGGTCCCATTTCTCTCAGCAATTGTTTTAGTCAATTCTTCTAAATGTTTGCTGTCCATTCTATTTCCTCCTTTCTTTACTATAATAGTCCAATTGCGACTAAATTTCAATAGTCACAATAAGACTAGGGTATAGTAAACATGGGTGAAGGCAATGGATTTGACGCGCATCCGCGCGCTGCGAGAGGATAACGATAAGACTCAGCAGGAAATAGCGGACTTGTTATGCATTAAGCAGACCACATATTCAAAGTATGAATTGGGCCGTGTCGCGATTCCCATCGACGCGTTGATGACGCTGGCCGATTTTTACGGGGTATCCTTGGATTATCTTGCGGGGCGTTCCGATGAAAAAGGAAAATAAAAAAGCCAACGTTCTTCGAAGAGAAAAACGCTGGCTTTTGTTTTTTAAAGCTAATTATTGCACATTGGCCGTGCACGCCGTTTTTTTCAGGGAGAGGAAAAACACCACAAGCCCTGCGCCCAGGCAGATATGTCCCAGCCCCGCGACGCCGGAGATTGCCGCGTCCATCCCGCGGGAAAGCGGAAGCGCCAGTACCTGCGCCGCGCCGCGCACGGCCAGCATTACCGCCGTCACGCAAAGCCCGGTATTGTACAGCCCGTAAAACAGCCGGAAGTTTCTTTCCCGGGCCCAGTCAAGCTCTTTGGAAAACAGCGCGGCAAGCAGGAAAAACACCGTTCCCAGCAGGAACAGGTGCGTGTGTACCAGGCCCAGCGCCGTGCGCCCGGAAAACCCGTTGAATTTTGTGAATTCACGGTAGAATACGCCGCCGGCCATCGCGGCCAAAGCGTAAATGAATGCGGTGTTCAGCAATTTTTTCATTTGACAGTCTCCTTCCTTTTACGATGCATATCCGAAAAGCCCATCCAGACCACCCACACATAAGCGCAGGTCTTGGGGATCATGAGCATGCCCACGAGCGGAACGACGTCGGCCCACAGCACCACCGGGATATAGAACGCGAAGCTGAGCACGATGGCCAGCCACATCCAGCGGAAGGCCCTGTCCCCCGCCTGCCGCGCGCCGCGCAGGAATACCACGATGACCAGCGCGCCCAGCAGTGCGAACGGAACGTTGCGCCAGATGCCCCAGGACAGCGGCGGGTTCGCCGAAAGCCACGCATTCTGCGGGAACAGGCACAATCCGATGCGTGCCGCGGCCAGCGCGTATACGGCGCCCGTCAGCGCCCGGATGTGCAGGCCATAGCGCCGTTTTCCAATATGGTAAAGAATAACGTAAAATATTGTCATTGTAATGGACGTGATGAATTTGCCCGCTCCCAGTGCTGCCGCGTGGGCCGCCAGGCCGTCGGTACACAGCGCCCAGGCCCGGGGCACCAGATGAAATGCATCGCCGCAGCCCAGAATGACGGCCATCCAGCCGAATAATTTCGTTTCCCGGTCCTGCGCGCTTTTTACCATGATACACCCCAGCGTCACCACCGTGACAAGATAGGCGGCGTCGAACAGAGTTTCCATAATTGCCTGCATATGCTTCTCTCCAATCTGAACGATGTTCATTTTAATGAGTGTATTTCCCCGCACCCGGCTGCCCGGGCACGGGGAATTTTCCTTTTTCAGTGCAAGGCACGCACTGCCTGCATCAATAAATCAGGCGGCAGACGACTTCCTGCAAAAACGAGGCGTCCTCTCTGTCCGCCCGCAGCATCGACATCATCGTGCCGAATACGAAGGATACGAATTGCTCACGGGTGAAAGCCTCCGTAAATGCGCCGGGCCGCACACGGGCATCCCTGGCAAGTACAGCCAGCATGCCCGCTCGAATGTGCTCCCAATACTGCATTTCCAGCGCTTTTCCCTGCTGGCGCTCGGCCTCGTTCAGGCTTGCCAGCTCCCGCAGGAAGGTGTGCTCAAACTGGGCCAGATGCGTGCGCAGCGCGGTATAGATCTGCCCGCATACGGCGCTGAAATCCGAGCCATGGGTAAAATCACAGGAGAGGCCGCCGTGGAACACGCGTTTCCAAAAATCTTCAATCACAGCCAGCACAAGGTCCGCCTTGGAGGGATAATAATTGTATACAGTGCCGATAGACACGCCGCACATGGCGGCCGTGCGGCGGATGCTGATGTGTCCCAGCCCGTCCCGCCGCGCGATCTCCCGCGCGGCTTCCAGAAGCGCCTGCCGGGACGTCGCAGTTTTATTCATCGAGTTCGACCTCCAAACTGAACAATGTTCATTTTATTCCCTTTCTTTCCGCCTGTCAATCCCTTTTCCGCAATTTGCCGCCAAAGAATCCCCTTTGTTTTGCGGCCCGAATCGTGTATAATAAAAAGTGCGCGGCGGCGTTTGGGTGCCGGAGCAACGCGCGGCGCCCGCGCAGACAGTGCGGGCGGTGTGTGGAAAGGGAGGCGTCTGTTTTATGAAAAAAGAAAAGCAGCAAAAGAGGCCGAAGCGCACGAAGGCCCAGCGCGTACAGGCGCTCAAGACCTTTGCCGTGGATACGGTATACGATGTTGTGGGCAGTATCCTGTTTGCTATCGGCGTTTATACGTTTGCCAAATCAGCGGATTTTGCGCCCGGCGGCGTGTCGGGTCTGGCGCTGATCTGCAATTATTTGTGGGATCTGCCCATCGGCACGATGACCCTTATCATCAACATTCCCATCATCATCATCAGCTATAAGGTGGTGGGGCGCAAGTTTCTGCTCAAGAGTTTCAAGACGATGGTCATTTCCACGTTGTTTTTGGACCTTGTGTTCCCGCTGACGCCGCTGTACACGGGCAACAGTTTCCTGGCGGCCATTTTTTCCGGTGTGTTTATGGGCGCAGGTCTGGCGCTGATCTATATGCGCGGCTCGTCCACCGGCGGCACGGATTTCCTCATCGTCACCATCAAAAAGCTCAAGCCGCATTTCTCCATGGGCCAAGTGACGCTGATGACGGACCTTGTTGTCATCGTGCTGGGCGGTTTTGTGTTCGGCAACATCGACGCAGTGCTGTACGGCGTTATCTCCACCTATGCGGCGTCGGTGATCATTGATAAGATCATCTACGGCGCGGGCAGCGGCAAGCTGGCCATCATCATCACCACCGACGGCTATGCCACTGCGAAGAAGATCGATGAGGAAACGGGCCGGGGTGCAACGCTTATCAAGGCCATCGGTACGTATTCGGGCATTGAGCGGCATCTTATTCTGTGTGCCTGCGGCAAGGCGGAGATATTCAAGGTGCGCAACGCGGCCCATGCAGTGGACCCCAACGCCTTTGTGATGATCACCGAGGCCAGCGAGGTGTTCGGCGAGGGCTTCACCCCGCCGGAGCTGGACCAATAGCCCGGCAGAAAAGCATATTTTGGCTGCGCTCCGTGTTTTCGGCGGGGTGCGGCCTTTTTTGTGCGGCACGGGAGAGTCCCGGCGGGCGGTATGCCGCCGGCTTTGGTTACCCCGCACAAAAAGTGCAGAAATAGTTCTCCAAGATTTATGTGCGAATGAGCCGGAATTCTCTTGATAGACACAATATATGGTGTTAGAATGAAAAGCGTATGATAATTGGAGAATTGAAGAAAGGTGAGGAAAAGAAATGGCGATCGAAGACATTGGGAAAAATGCGCTGCAGGTGCTGGAAAAGCGGTATCTGGCCAAGGACGCGGAGGGCAACCACACGGAGGATGTGGCGGGCCTGTTCCGCCGTGTTGCCGCGGCCGTGGCGGCGGCAGACCGGAATTATGATGAAAACGCGGATACTGCTGCGCTGTCGGACCGCTTTTACGAGCTGATGACCAGCCTGCGTTTTTTGCCAAACTCTCCCACGCTGATGAATGCAGGCCGCCCGTTGGGGCAGCTTTCGGCCTGCTTTGTGCTGCCTGTGGAGGACAGCATGGAGGCGATTTTCGAGACGGTGAAAAACGCCGCGCTCATCCACAAATCCGGCGGCGGCACGGGCTTTTCGTTCTCCCGTCTGCGGCAGAACGGCGCGCCCGTCAATTCCACAGGCGGCGTGGCCTCCGGCCCCGTAAGCTTTATGCGCGTGTTCAATATGGCTACCGAGGCCGTGAAGCAGGGCGGCACCCGGCGCGGGGCGAACATGGGCATCCTGCGGGTGGACCATCCCGATATCCTGGAATTCATCGACTGCAAAAAGGTGAACGGGGACATCACCAATTTCAATATTTCGGTGGGCATCACCGAGGCGTTCATGCAGGCCGTGGAGGAAAACCGGGACTACGACCTCATCGACCCGCAGACCCGGCGCCCGGTGGGCAAACGCAGCGCCCGGGAGCTGTTTGAAAAGATCGTGGACGCGGCATGGCGCAACGGCGAGCCGGGCATCATCTTCCTGGACCGCCTGAACCGGGACAATGTGGTTCCATCCCAGGGGGAGATCGAATCCACCAATCCCTGCGGTGAGCAGCCGCTGCTGCCCTACGAAAGCTGCAACCTGGGCAGCATCAATCTGGTGAAAATGCTTGCAAAAACGCCGGAAGGCTATGCCGTGGATTACGGCCTGCTGCGGGACACCGTGCGCCAGGCCATACATTTTTTGGACAACGTTATTGACGTGAATAACTACCCGCTGGAGCAGATTGGCGCGGTGACACGGGCCACACGCAAAATCGGCCTGGGCGTGATGGGCTTTGCCGATATGCTGCTGTATCTGGGGGTGCCCTACAATTCCGACGAGGGCGTTGCGTTGGCGGAGAAGCTGATGGCCTTTATCAACGCCGAGGGGCACGCGGCCAGTACTGCGCTGGCGGCCCAGCGCGGTGCGTTCCCCTTGTTTGCCGAGAGCATCTACAAGGATGGCGATCCCCTGCGCAACGGCACCGTCACCACCATCGCGCCCACGGGTACGCTGTCCATGATTGGCGGCTGCTCCTCCGGCGTGGAGCCTGTGTTTGCCTATGTGTATATCCGCAACATCATGGACGGTACGGAGATGCTGGAGGTAAACCCGGTGCTGCGGGAAAAGCTGCAGGAGCGCGGACTGTACTCCGACGCTTTGATGCGCAAAATCGCCAAAGAAGGTACCATCGCCCATATCGCGGAGATTCCCGAGGACATCCGCCGTGTGTTTGTTTGTGCCCACGACGTAAGCCCGGTATATCATACCAGGATGCAGGCCGCTTTCCAGCGGCACACGGACAACGCGGTGTCCAAGACCGTGAATTTTCCCCACTCCGCCACCCGCGAGGAAGTGGCTGAAGTGTATATGCTGGCCTATAAAATGGGCTGCAAGGGCGTCACCATCTACCGGGACGGCAGCCGGGACAGCCAGGTGCTGAACATCGGCAGCGTCAAAAAAGAAGGAGGAGCCGCCGCGCAGCATCCCTTTGGGCGCATCGTGCCCCGCCCGCGCCCGGCCATCACTATGGGCTTTACCGAGCGTATGAAGATTGGCTGCGGCAATCTGTACGTCACGGTGAACTACGATGAAAACGGCATCTGCGAGGTGTTTACCAGTACAGGCAAGGCCGGCGGTTGCCCCAGCCAGAGCGAAGCAACGGCCCGCCTTGCCAGCGTGGCGCTGCGCAGTGGCATCAGCGTGGAGGAAGTGTATGACCAGCTCAAGGGCATCCGCTGTCCGTCCACAATCCGCCAGCAGGGCATGAGCTGCACCTCCTGCCCGGACGCCATCGCTAAGGTTTTGGCCAAAGTGGACCGTTTCATCCGTGAAAACAACAACGCTGTCCAGCATCCTGAGGCGGAGCCAACGCCCGGGCAGCGCCGCGCGGCGGCCGGCGGCCCGGCCACGGCCGGACCCCGCGGCAGCCATGTGCCTGCCGCGGCGTCGGAGATACATATCTGCCCCGAATGCGGCGGCCCCGTGGAGCATGAGGGAGGCTGTGTCATCTGCCGCAACTGCGGTTTCTCCAAATGCGGATAAAGATGCGTCGGCATAAGGCGGCAAACACACCCCCAATATTTTGTGGGTGAGCCCGCGAGAAAAAGATTTGAAGCCCCATCTCTAGAAAATATATATTTTCATGCGGCAGCTTCAAATATATATGCGCCCAAACTGCATACTTCAAAACAAAAGTACATGCCATGCTTCGCTTCGCGCCGGGATCCGGCGCGGAGCGTTTTTCAACACGGACAAGGAAAACTTTCAACATTTCAACCGAGTTTTACACCGAGTATAGCGGGTTTTCCACAGCTTTTGTTGAAAACCCTGTGGAAAGCGTTGAAAAGGGCGTAAAATAGGCCCCGGTTTTCCACAATATTCCGCGAATGTTACAGTTTGTACATAACTAATTGTTGAATACTGAAAGAGGTTTTGATACAATATCTTTATATCGCCGCCGGTTTTTCCGCCCGCGGCGGATTCAACAAAAAGCAATATCCGCCCGCGGCGCGGGCGGTGGAGAAAGGAACCAAACGTTTCATGAAATGGGTCTATAAGCTCGAACGGAAATTCGGCCGCATCTGCATTCCCCATCTGATGCTGGTCATCATCGCGGGGCAGGCCATGGTTTATCTGGCCAATCTGCTCAACCCAGACATCCTGCTGCTCAGCCGTTTTTCGCTGAACTGGGCCGCCGTGATGCACGGCGAGGTGTGGCGGCTGTTCACCTTTGTGTTCATTCCCCAGAGCACCAGCCCGCTGGGCCTTGTGCTGACGCTTTATTTCTACTATCTCATCGGCAACACACTGGAAAATACCTGGGGCGATTTCCAGTTCAACGTCTACTACTTGTGCGGCATGCTCGGGGCCATCTTGGCGGCTGCGCTCACAGGTTACGGCACCAGCTACTACATCAACCTGTCGCTGTTTTTTGCTTTTGCCATGCTCTACCCTGATTTTCAGGTGCTGCTGTTCTTCATCATCCCCATTAAGATGAAGTATATGGCCCTATTCTCGGGCGCGCTGTGTCTCATCGACCTGCTGATGGGAGGCTGGAGCACCCGGGCGGCGGTGCTGCTCTCGCTGGCAAACTTTCTTCTGTTTTTCGGCGGGGATTTCTTCCGCACGGTCAAGCAGGAGATCAAATACCATAAGACGCGCCGTACCTGGCAGAACCAGAACCGCAGCAACTGGCGCTGACACGGGGAATTTGTGCCTGCACCCGCGCGGCAGTGGATTTTTCGTGCGATCTGTGCTAAAATGAAAGCAAGCAGAAGGCGCACCCCGCGCCCTGTAATGTTTAGGGGGTATTGTTATGAAAATGATCACCGCGATCGTCAACAAGGAAGACGCAAATGCTGTTTGTAACGCACTGACGAAGGGCGGCTTTTCGGTAACAAAGCTGTCCACTACGGGCGGTTTCCTGATGGCGGGCAACATGACGCTGCTCATCGGCACCGACGATGAAAAGGTGGATAAGTGCATTGAGCTGATCGCCTCCTGCTCCAAGCAGCGCAAAGAGGTGGTGCCCAGCACCGCCAGCTACGGCATCGGTGTCACGACGGCCTATCCGCTGGAAGTGACTGTGGGCGGCGCGACGGTGTTCGTCACCAACGTGGAACGCTTTGAAAAGCTGTAATGGCTGCGCTGGATTCCCTGCTCGGAAATGAAACACTCAAGGAAAGCCTCTCGGCCGCGCTTGCGGCCGGGCGGCTTTCTCATAGTATCCTGCTTTGCGGCGAGGCAGGCACAGGCGCGGGCTTTGCCGCGCGCTGCCTGGCCGCGGATTACCTTTACCCAAACGGCGGCGCCTCCGCCGCTCAGGTTTTGGCGGGTCAAAGCCCGGAATACCTGCTGCTGGCGGGCGAAGGCGTTTCCGGGGATATCCGCGTGGACCGTGTGCGCGAGGTGCGGCGGGAGATATTCAACACCGCGCTCTCCGCTGGGGGACGCGCCGTGCACATCAAAGGCGCGGACAAGCTGAACGGCGCCAGTGCCAACGCCTTGCTGAAGGTGCTGGAGGAGCCGCCTGAGGGTGTGCTGTTTATCCTGACGGCGCCCAGCGAGGCGAACGTGATGGCCACCATCCGCAGCCGCTGCTGCGCCTATTCCCTGGCCCCCGTGGCCGAGGAGGTGTGCGCGGCGTATCTGAAGAAGCACTTTCCAAAGGAGCCTGAGGCCGCTCGGTATGCGGCGCTGTTCGGTGGGAAGATCGGCAGTGCGAAGCGCTGCCTGGAGGACGCGGCCGGGCGGACGCTTTTGCTGGACGCGCTGAAGCTGGCGGGCCTGGCCGAAAAACAGGACGTTTACGGCGCATTGGCGCTGCTTTCCAAATATGAAAAAGACCGCGCGGGCACACAGGCGCTTCTTGGCCTGCTGCTGAACGTGTGTAGCGCTTCACTGCGGGGCAGCGAGGCGGCCCAAAGCCCTGTAAGCCCGGCCCGCGCCGCGCGCTGCGCAGGGGAAGCCGGAAAAACGGCCCGGCTGCTGGCAGGCAATGTCAGCGGTAAGCTGGCGCTCACCTGCCTTGCCGCGCGCCTGACGGCATGAGCCTGCGCTTTGGGCGGGAGGGCTTTGCCGGCGGGCGGAGACTTTGCGCGGATATTTCTTCCCCGCGCCCCCACTCTCTTGATAAAACGCCGCTTCAAATGCCGCGGGCGGCGGAACTGACACCCATTGCAGCGGCGGCGAAAGGAAAGAAGCTATGACAAAAGTGATCGGCGTCCGCTTCAAAGCGAACGGCAAATCCTACTATTTCAGCCCCGGCGACCTGGAGCTCCAACAGGGGGACCACGTTATCGTGGAAACGGCCCGGGGAACAGAGTGCGGCGAGGTAGCAAAAGGCCCTCATGACGTGCCGGATTCCAGCATCGTCAAGCCGCTCAAGACGGTCACGCGCATGGCGGACGCCGTGGATGTGCGCCGCATGCAGCAGAACCGCGCGGACGAAAAACGCGCCTTTTCGGTGTGCGAGGAGCGCATTGCCAAGCACAAGCTGGACATGAAGCTGGTGGATGTGGAGTATACGCTGGACCGCAACAAGATCCTGTTCTACTTTACGGCCGACGGACGCATCGACTTCCGTGACCTTGTCAAGGACCTTGCCGGTGTGTTTCGCACGCGCATCGAGCTGCGGCAGATCGGCGTACGGGACGAGAGCAAAATGCTGGGCGGCTTGGGTATTTGCGGCCAGCCGTTCTGTTGCAGCCGTTTTCTGCGGGATTTCCAGCCGGTGTCCATCAAAATGGCCAAGGAACAGGGACTCTCGCTCAATCCGGCCAAGATCAGCGGCAGCTGCGGCCGCCTGATGTGCTGTCTTGCCTACGAGCAGCCGGCATATGAGTATCTGAACAGGATCACTCCGGGCGTGGGGAGCATTGTCAAAACGCCTGAGGGAGTGGGCGCCGTGGTGGAGACCAATGTCATCTCCGGTACCCTGCGCGTACGGATGGACCCCCCAGCCACCGGCTTCAAAACGTTCCACAAGGACGAATGCCAGTATCTGCGCGGCGGCAAGCGCGCACCCATCGCGCCGGACCCGGAGCCGGAAGAGATCACCGAATGAACGCTTTTGCCCCGCGTAGGTTTGCGTCTGCCGGGCCGTGCGGGGAAAAGCTGTTTCCCGGCGTGTAAAAAGTGCGTGAAAGTGGCCCTGCGCCCCTTGAAAAATCCGCATTTTATGTTAAAATGAGAACACATGGAGGCACAGCCTCTGGCGGCTGCATGCGCTGACCCGCGCCGCTCGCGCACGCTGCCGTAAAAAATTCGATCGCGCGGAGAAGAGGATGGATACTTATGGCTTACAAAATTTCTGACGACTGCATCGCTTGCGGCACCTGCGCTGGCGTGTGCCCGGTTTCTGCGATTTCCGAGGGCGACGGCAAGTATGTCATCGACGCGGACGCCTGCCTGGATTGCGGCACCTGCGCCGGCGAATGCCCGGTTTCCGCTATTTCCGAGGGTTGATTTCCCGGGAAAAGCAGAGCAAAGCAACAAAGAGGCGGGCACCGTGCGTGCCCGCCTTGCTTTTTCCTTATTCAGGCGATTTCGGCCTCTGCATCCGCGAGGGGCCTGAATTTTTGATTTGAGCGGCCTCCTCTACTTGGGCGTGCCGCTGAAACCGATTCGAAAGGAGCCTCCGCCTTTGCAGCAGGAACACCTTGCCAACGGCACACCCGTTTTCATCACGCAAAGCCACCGTTTTGGCCAGGATGCACTGCTGCTGGCTCACTTTTGCCGCGTGCGCCGCGCCGAGGCTGTGTGCGATCTGGGCACCGGCTGCGGGGTCATTCCCCTGCGCTGGCACGACAGAGGGCACCGCGGTCCATGCCTTGCGCTGGATATCGCGCCCGGCGCCGTAGCGCAGCTGCACGCGGCGGTGCAGGCTGCGGAGGCCTGGCATATCACGCCGGTCACAGCAGATCTGCGGGACCTTGCAGGCCTGCACCCATATGCCCAGAGCCGCGATGTCGTGGCCTGCAACCCGCCCTATTTTACAGGTGGGCGCGTCAGTCCGGACACGGCGCGGGCGGGTGCGCGCCATGAGCTTTCCTGCACGATGCCCGATGTATGCGCGGCTGCGGGTCTGCTGCTGAAAGACGGCGGCAGGCTGTGTGTGTGCCAGCGTCCGGAACGCCTGGCGGACGTGCTGTGCGCAATGCGCGGCGCGCGCATTGAACCCAAGCGTCTGCAATTTGTTATGGCCCGGCCTGAAAAAGCGCCCTGGCTGGTGCTGGTGGAAGGCCAGAAAAACCGCGCGCCGGGCCTGCGCGTGCCGGCCCCGCTCGTTACCGCGCGGGCAGACGGCCGCCCCAGCGCGGCCATGCTGGAAATTTACGGAACAGAACCGAAAAAGGAGGCCCCATGAGCGGCACTTTGTATATCGTGGCAACGCCCATCGGCAATTTGGGCGACCTTACCCCACGCGCGGCGGAAACCTTTGCAAAAGCGGATTTTATTGCCGCCGAAGACACCCGTGTGACGCTGAAGCTGCTGAACCACCTGGGCCTGAAAAAGCCGATGGTGAGCTATTATGAGCACAATCTGAAAGAGCGGGGCGGTTATATTCTGGACCGCATCGAGGCCGGGGAATCCTGCGCGCTGTGCAGCGACGCGGGTATGCCCGCCGTTTCCGACCCCGGGGAGGTCATCGTGCGGGACGCACACGTCCGGGGCATTCCCGTGGTGCCCGTGCCCGCGGCCAGCGCCGCTGTCACGGCGCTGTGCGTTTCCGGGCAGCCGACGGGTCGGTTTGTGTTCGAAGGTTTTCTGCCTACCAACCGCCGTCAGAAAAAGGAGCGGCTGGCCGCACTGCAAAACGAGGAGCGCACCGTGATTTTTTACGAGGCACCGCATAAACTGCCCACGACTTTACAAGACTTGGAGCAGGCGTTCGGACCGGAGCGGAGCCTGACCATCTGCCGGGAGCTGACAAAGCTGCACGAGGAGATCCGTGTCACCACCGTGGGGGACGCCAGCGCTTACTATAAAGAAAACCCGCCCAGGGGCGAGTTTGTGCTGGTGATGGCCGGCGCACAGCCATGCCCTGCGCAGGAACTGACGCTGGACGACGCCGTCGGCCTGGCGCGAAAACAGATGGCCGCGGGCCAGAGCGCCACGGCGGCGGCAAAATATGCCGCTGCGCACAGTGCATTTTCCAAGAGCGAAATTTACCGCCGCTGCCTGGAGTAAGGCGCGGCCTGAAAGGCGGAAAGCATATGAAGCTGCTGGTCGTTTCCGACGTCCACGGAGATTTGGACGCGCTGGAACGCGCGGTGGATGCCGAAGCGGATGCAGACGCCGTTATTTTTTTGGGAGACGGTCTGCGGGAAGCGGAGGACCTGCAGGATATGCGCCCGGAGCTGAAGATTTACAGCGTGCGGGGCAACTGCGATTATGCCTCCTTTGCCCCGCCGGACGGGCTGGCCGCTTTCGGCGGTGTGTTATTTTATTATACACATGGTAATTTATATAATGTAAAAAACGAACTGGATACACTTGCTGATGCGGCACGTGCACGCGGTGCGGACGCAGCGCTTTATGGACATACCCACTGTGCTGGCTGCGAGGAGCGGAGCGGTGTGGTGCTTTTCAACCCCGGCGCGCTTTCCCGGGTGCAGGGGCGCGGCAGCTATGGTGTGGTCATGGTGGAAAACGGCGCGCCGCGTTTTGAGCACAGACGGGTTTGATACGCGCCTGTCCCGAGATAAAGGAGAGCGGCAACTGTAAAAACCGCCGCCCGCGCAGCCCTCATAAGAGGGAATCCGCGGGCGGCGGTTTTTTGATTGTTCCGTAATGCTTACCCGGTTGGACGCGGGACGGCATGCAAGGCCTGAAAAAACGACCTCGATGACCGTGGCGGGATGTACGATCAGAGCAGATAGCGAAAAATTTCATCCCGCTGCTCGTATTCACACAGCACAGAAAGGCCGAAGCAGAATACACGCTGTGCTTCCGACAACGGGCTTGGCAGCGGCGCGTCCTCCAATGCACAGCGCGCCAGCGCATCCCGCTGGGCCGGGGTGAGCAGAGCTTCCGCTTCCTCAAACGTCATAGCCATATATGCTCATCCTTTCCGGCAGCGTTCAGTCGGCGAACAGCGGTGTGGAAAGATAGCGGTCGCCGGTGTCGGGCAGCAGTGCCACGATGGTCTTGCCCGCGTTTTCCGGCCGTTTGGCCAGCTGAATGGCGGTCCAGACAGCCGCGCCCGAGGAGATGCCCACCAGCACGCCCTCCAGACGGCCCACCAGACGGCCTGCGGAAAAGGCGTCCTCATTCTCCACGGGTATGACCTCGTCATAAATATGAGTGTCCAGAACTTCGGGCACAAAACCTGCGCCGATGCCCTGGATCTTGTGCGGCCCGGCTGTGCCCTTGCTCAGCACCGGAGAGGCCGCAGGCTCCACGGCTATTACGCGGATGGCAGGGTTCTGCGCCTTGAGATAAGCGCCCACGCCGGTGACGGTGCCGCCCGTGCCCACGCCTGCGATAAAGATATCGACCTTGCCGTCGGTATCGGCCCAAATTTCCGGCCCCGTGGTGGCTTTGTGTACAGCGGGGTTGGCCGGGTTGACGAACTGCCCGGGGATAAAACTGTCCGGAATCTCTTTGGCCAGATCTTCCGCCTTGGCGATGGCACCTTTCATGCCCAACGCACCCTCGGTGAGCACCAGCTCTGCACCGTAAGCCTTCATCAGCTGGCGGCGCTCAACGCTCATGGTGTCAGGCATGACGATGATGATTCGGTAACCCCGCGCGGCTGCCACAGAGGCAAGGCCGATGCCGGTGTTGCCGGAGGTGGGTTCGATAATGACGGAACCGGGCTTCAGCAGGCCGCGGGCTTCCCCGTCGTCGATCATGGCTTTGGCGATGCGGTCTTTCACGGAACCGGCCGGGTTAAAATATTCCAGCTTGGCAAGGATGCGGGCCTTCAGCCTGTGTTCCCGTTCAATGTGGGACAGCTCCAACAGCGGTGTTGCCCCGATCAGCTGGTCAGCGGATGTATAGATACGGCTCATAAAAATTTCCTCCCTGAATGATGTGCTTGTATGTTCCGGCAAAGCCGGGCGGAAAGGGCTGTCAGCAACAGCGCCAGCACAGGCACAGCCGCCCCGGCGGCTGTGTGCGGAAAGGATCTGAGGTGTGAGGCTTCATAAATACCAACCTTTCAGATAGGTTTATAGGGATTATAACCCGAACCGGTCCGCTTGTCAAGGAGAAAGCAGGAAGTTTTTGCCGAGGTCTGCAGTTGAATTCCTATTAACCCAACAGTATAATAGGTTTATATGTGGAAATCTAAAAAATAGCTTTTGGTGGGTCTTGGACTATATAGGCAGTCCTCGGCCATTGAGATAAGTTTTTTATTGCAGAGAAATAAAAAAAAACAGGGTTTGAACTTTTGCTATCGAAAAGTTTTAAAACATAAATACCCTTGCAAATACTGGTTTTTGTGTATCAAGACACTTAAAATTACAATGAGTTTGGCACTTTGGCGTCCCCGGAGTTGCCCGAATTTCTTAGGGCAATAAAAGGCACCAACTTTAAATTTATCGAGGAGGCGAACAATGATTAAAGTAATAAAAAAAGCGTTTGTTGTCATTGGGAAAGAGGGTTCAACGCTAGACGGCGCGGGCTTTATTCAGAAATTGTGGGATGATGCAAACGGTCACTTCAGTGAAGTAGCACATCTGGCGAAGAAAGATACAAACGGAAATATTGTGGGAATATGGGGGGCCATGTCCGATGGTTCTCACACATTTAATGCCTGGGAAGATGGCTTTAGCAAAGGCTTGTATCTGGCGGGAGTGGAATGTGTTGATAATGCAGAAGCACCGGCTGGATGGACAAAATGGATAATACCAGGTTATGAGTATATAGTTGTTGAAAACCATAATGGAGCGTTTGAAGATACCATTAAACAAATGAATGAGGAAGGTATGTCGCTGGTCGGAGCAGTTCACGACTATACCGATCCAGCAACGGGAAAGGGTTATATGTATTTTCCGATAAGAGAAATTTAATAAATTTGTATTTGTATACTGTCATAGATGAAAACGAGTGATTTTTACGGGAAGGGTGCCCCTTTCCACTGCTTGCTACGGGATTTTTCGCAAAGGAACAGAAAGGAAATGATAATCTCAAGGCAGGGTCTTTTCTTTGATATATTGCGCAGCTAAATGGCGTTTTCAGGGGGACATGTATAAGCATTTTACCCCATCGGTTTTATTGCCGGTACTGTTTTTATGGCAAGGTTTTTGAACTTCGAATGCGTAACCATAATGGTGTACAAAGTTATCCTAAATTGCCTTTGCAGGCGTGATTGCATCCCTGTGCCTGTTCTGTATCATCTTAGCTGTAGTGTTAAAATGGTATCCAACTCTACAAAACCAACCTATACGGCGATGTGAGAAGGTACAAGCGGAAATGGGAAAACGGTTGAAAATGCAGGCAGTTTCCGCACCTCAATAAAACTCGCAAGATGTTATAAGACAATTTCCGTCTATACAATCCATAAAAAATAGCCGCAGGCTGTTTTTAGGCTTTGCGGGACGTCCCCGGCCCGCGGTCAGTAAGATAAGCTTTTTATTGCGGAGCAATAAAAAGGCCGCGGGAAAGGGCCCGCGGCAGAGGAAACAAAAAGAAACGGAGGAACGGCTGTATGATGGTGTCCACCAAGGGGCGCTATGCGCTGCGTGTTATGATCGACCTGGCCGAGCACCAGGCAGAGGGATATATCCCTCTCAAAGCTATTGCCCGGCGTCAGGATATCTCGGAAAAATATCTGGAGAGCATTCTCAAAAGTCTGGTGCAGAGCCAGTTTCTGACAGGCGTGCGCGGAAAGGGCGGGGGCTACCGGCTGACAAGGCCGCCCGAGCAGTATACCGTGGGAAGCATTCTGCGGCTTACGGAGGGCAGCCTGGCCCCCGTGGCCTGCCTGGAACAGGAGCCGGTGGAATGTCCGCGCAGGGCCGAATGCCGCACGCTGCCCATGTGGCGGAAGCTGAACGCGCTGGTGCAGGATTATCTGGACGGCGTCACGCTGGCAGATCTGACAGCCGAGGCCCAGTCCGCCGACCATTATGTGATTTGACCCGGCTCCGTTCAGGCATAGCGGTATTTTCCCCTTTTTCGCCACAGAAACCAGGCGCTCACCGCCAGAGCCAGAAGTTCGGCCACAACGATGGCGAGCCAGATGCCGTCCGTCCCCATGAGAGCGGGCAGCACCAGAACCACGGCTGTCTGGAACACCAGCGTGCGCAGGAACGAGATAACGGCGGAAACAAAGCCGTCGTTCAGCGCTGTAAAGAAGCCGGAGCTGAAAATGTTGAAGCCTGTGAGCAGGAACGAAAGCGAATACAAACGAAAGCCGCGGCAGGTCATCGCAAGCAGCGCCGCATCATAGCCCACGAATATCTTTGTCAGCGGAAGAGCCAGTGCCTCGGCAGCTGCAGTCAGTGCCACTCCGGCCGCGCCCACCAGCAGCAGGCTTTTGCGGAACAGGCTTTTCAGCTCCATGCTGTTCCCCGCTCCATGATGGTATCCCACCACGGGCGCGCTGCCGATGGAATAACCGATGAAAATGGCAATGAAAATAAAGTTGACGTACATGATGACGCCATAGGCGGCAATGCCGTCCTCCCCCGCCAGCTGCATGAGCTGAAAATTGTACAGCACTGTCACCAGTGAAGAAGAGAGGTTGGTCATCAGCTCCGACGAGCCATTGGTGCAGGCTTTCAGCAATGCACGGCTGTCCAGCTTCGTTTTTCCAAGCCGCAAAAGGCTGCGGTTGGGCCGGGCAAAATACAGCAGCGGTACGCCGCCGCCCACAAACTGGCTGGCGGCCGTGGCAATGGCGGCGCCCGCCACGCCCCAGCGGAACACGGCGATGAACAAAAAGTCCAGTATGATATTGGTAAGCCCCGCGGCCACGGTAACGCCCAGGCCAAAATGGGGCTTTTCTGCTGTGATGAGAAAGCTCTGGAACACATTTTGCAGCATGAACATCGTCTGGCCCGCCAGCAGGATTCCGCCGTAAACGACGCAGTCCTCCAGCATGGCACCCTGTGCGCCCAAAAGCACGGCGATGGGGCGCAGGAACAGCAGCCCCAGCACGGAAAAAACGATGCCTCCGCCGATGGTCACATAGACAAGCATGGAAAAGTAACGCTGGGCCCGGCCGCTGTCCCCTTCACCAAGGGTACGGGCCACAAGAGCGCTGCCGCCGGTGCCGATCATGAAGCCAAGCGCGCCTAGGATCATCAGCAGAGGGAAAATCAGGTTCACGGCCGCAAAAGCCGTTTTGCCCACAAAATTGCTCACAAACAGGCCGTCCACAACGCCGTAAACGGAGGTAAAGATCATCATGACGATGGACGGCGCCACAAAGCGCAGCAGCTTTCCCGTGGTGAAGTGGTCGGATAATTGGATCCTCATAGTATGCTACTCCTTGAAACGGTTGGGATAAATGTGCCGCGCGCATGTCCGCGCGGCAGAAAAATTGCGCCCGGATTTCCAAAACCGAGCGCACTCGTCATCTTCTCCGGCTGTATGGCTGCGGCCATACGCCCTCCGATGGGATATGGAAATTTACAGGATGCGTCCGGCCTCTGCCCGCAGGCGGGCAAGATAGGCGTGCGTCAGACGCAGAAGGGCCTGCTGGTCCTCCTGCGGCATGCCGGAAAACGCGCGTTCCTCCATGGCGGCCACAGGGGCGGCTTTTTCTTCCACCAGCCTGCGGCCCTCCGGCGTCAGGCAGATGTGCATGTCTCTGCCCCGTCCGGGCTGAAGATACAGATAGCCATCCTGTTCCAGCCTGCGGATGGAGGAATTGATGGTCTGCTTGCTGATGTAGGACAGATCGCAGATATCCCGCTGCAGGCAGCCGTCGCCCAGAAGATAAAGCGCATACAGAATGATGGAGGCGCTGTCGGAAAGCCCCTGCCGCAGTGCAAGATTGTGGTAAAGATCGTCCAGCTCTTTGTAAAGCCGGTTGAATTCCCGTATTCCGGGACCCTGTCCCATATGCATGCCTCCCATATCCGATTTCGGACTCAATGCGTTTATTATAGTCCGATTTCATACTTAAGTCAAGGCTCTCAAGCAAAAAGGGATAAAAACAGTCGGCGCAGCTACTATTTTTTACGCGCATCCGGGCACTTTGTGCCCGGGCGCCTGAGATCTTAAGGCCGTGGGACGGAGGGCCCACATGGCCGCTTTTTATAGCTTGCTGTGCAAAGCTATAAAAAAGCAGCCGGCCGGAAGATCCGGCCGGCTGTTCTGGCGCAGCGGGAGGGATTCGAACCCTCGTGCGATTGCTCGCAAACTGATTTCGAGTCAGCCCCGTTATGACCACTTCGATACCGCTGCAAATGCTGCGCTGCAAATAAATCTGCTCACAGCCCAATTATTATACCAAAAAGGCCGATGGCAGTCAATGCTTACGCGCGGCTTTGCAACGGTTGTGTGTCAGGCATACGCCCGGGGCAGCACATACAGCAAAATACACAGATAATGCAGAACACTGCCCAGCAGCACGAACAGGTGCCATACGCCGTGCATGTAATGCACACGCCCTTTTTTATGCCAGGCGTAGAATACGATGCCGCCCGTATAGCTTACGCCTCCCAGCAGCAGAAGCCAGAATCCGGCGGACGGCAGTGCGCGTACCACATCCCCCACTGCAAATACAACGGCCCATCCCATGGCGATGTACAGCAGCATGGAGAACTTTTCAAACCGCTCCACACTGACGGCATTGAGAGTGACGCCCAGAAGGGCGGCGGCCCACACTACGCCGCAGATGACCGGGCCCTTCCAGGTGCCGTCCAAAAGGATAAGCGTGAACGGCGTATAACTGCCCGCAATGAGCAGGTAAATGGATGAGTGGTCGAACACGCGAAACAGGCGTTTCACGCCCTCGAACGGGAATGCATGGTACAGAGTGCTCATGGTATATAAAACCACCAGTGAAAGCCCGTATACAAGGCAGATGAGCACTGTCCGCCAATTGGCCAAAGCAGCGGCCAGCGCCACAAGCGCCCCGGTGCCCCCGATGGCCAGCACACTGCCCGCTCCGTGGCTGACCGCATTGAAGATCTCCTCGCCTTTTGTGTAGAACCCGGCTGGGTTTTGCTTTTGATGCATCGCGACAGCTCCCCTCTTGTGTGAATATTATTATACGCTGTTTTTAATATAAAATAAAGAGGTTTTAGAAAATATATAATATAGTTTTAAAAAACAGATTATTCCCAAAAAACTGCCGCCCGAAAACCGGGCGGCGGTATTTTTAGGCGGCAAAGCGGCGGTAAAAACAGCCGGCCGCCATGTCAGGGCACAAGATGTTTCATACCCAAATAGGTGTAGGAAACCGGCTCGATGGCGGGCGGCGGCGTGTCAAGAAATATCTATGGAGTTTTTTTAGAACCGCCCCGGCGGGGCAGGTCAGGCTGTGACCTGCTCCACTTCCGGGAGGGGTTTGAGATTAAAATGAATTTCGATAGAAATGTGTCTTGTTTTATCGCTGTCTATGCTCTCATGGACAACGATTTCTTTAATCAGGCGATTAAGGGTAGCTGCGTCCAGTTCCGTGATGTCGGCGTATTCCTGAATGGCTTCTACCCACTGGCGGGCGTCATACGCAAGCCGGATTTCATCGGCCAGCTTCTTCCGGCCTTCCTCAACCCTCGCCTTCAACTCGGCCTGTTCCTTCTGCGTCTTTTCCATCAGCAGATTGATGTTTGCTTCGCTGATACGTCCGGCAACCATATCCTCATACAGCCGCAGAACCATCTTTTCCAGAACGTCAATCCGTTCCTCGTCTTTGGCAAGGGAGCGTTCCAACGCTTCCCGCTGGCCTTTCTGCTCGGCTTCGCAGGTGTCGGACAGCTTCCCGGCAACGGCTTCCCCGTCCATCAGGGCGGCTCTGGCACACTCCCGGATTTTGTTCAGTACAAGCCGGTACAGGGTGTCGTACTCAACCCGGTGCTGGGAACAGTGCTGTTTCCCGTAGGCATTGTAGGTCTTACAGGAATAAATCTGCTTCGGGTGCTTCTCGTTGGTGTAGCGGATAGTCAGCGACTTCCCGCACTCGCCGCATTTGATAAGCCCCGCAAACAGGCTGATTTCCCCGGTCTGGCGGGGGCGCTGCCGGGATTTCAGCTTGCGCTGCACGATGTCAAAGGTCTTGCGGTCAACAAGCGGCTCATGCTGGTTCTCCACGACAATCCATTCCTCCGGCTTCTTCTCCCCGATGGTGCCGATTTTGAAGCGGTATTCCTTCTTCTGGGAAGCGATAGCGCCGGTATAGACGGGATTCATCAGGATGTCCTTAATCACGGTAAAGTCCCAGATATACCGCCCATTTACCGGGTCTTTCTTTTCCCACTTGGTTGACACGTTCCGCAGCCCCCGTACCCGGTTCCAGTAGGTCGGGCAGGGGATTTTTTCTTCTTCCAGCCTGCGCCGGATGTAGTTGGGGCCGTGTCCTTCCAGCGCCCACGCAAACAGACGCCGGACAATGGGTGCCGTTTCCTCGTCAATCAGCAGGTGGTTTTTGTCCTCCGGGTCTTTCTGGTAGCCGAAGGGGGCAAGGCAGCCGGTAAACTGGCCTTTCTGCGCTTTCAGCAGATAAGAGGAATGAACCTTCTTGGAAATGTCCTTGCTGTACATCTCGTTGAGGATGTTCTTGAACGGCGCAATGTCGTTGTTGTCCCGCATGGTGTCGATACCGTCATTCATGGCGATATAGCGCACGCCGTGGCGGGGGAAGAAATCTTCAATCAGGAAGCCGGTCTGCAAATAATTCCTGCCTAACCTCGATAAATCTTTCGTTATCACAAGGTTGGCCTGCCTGCGCTCGATGGCTTTCAACATCCGTTTCAGGTCGGGGCGCTCCATGTTCAGCCCCGTGTAGCCATCGTCCTGATAGACTGCAACAACCTCCCATCCCTGCTTCTCGCAGTAGTTTTCCAGCATATCCCGCTGGTTTGCAATGCTGGCGCTCTCCCCGTCAAGGTCATCGTCCTTGGAAAGCCTGCAATAAATAGCCGCCCGGAAGCTGCCCGCCAGTATTGCGTCCATGCCTGTATATTCCATTCCGTTCATCATAACCGTTTACCCGCACAATCCAGACGGAACACGGTCATGCTGAACCTTGTCTTTATTATACTCTAAATCTTGCTTTTTCGCAAGATATTCTTTATCATTTCTCTGGCTGTATTTCTGTGCAATCAGGCTCACGAAAACGTCCGTAGCGTCCAGTTCGCCGTCAAATACCGTTGTGACATGGATTTCAGTTTTGTTTTTTGCCATAGGCAGTTACCTCCATAAATGAAATAAGCCAGACAGGAGAGGGTCGGCAACGAAGTCCGGCAACGGGCTTCAAAAAACCTCGAAAACAATCTCTGTCTGGCGGGTTATTGTTTATTTACTTTTTCTTTTATTTTTCTGTTGCTTTGGTTGTCAGAGGGGAGAAAAGCCCGCAGTTACGGGCTTTTTCCCGGCAACCGGCTCGGCAACGGGATAGCAACGGGGTCGGCAACCGGCTGTGATTTTCCCGGATATTTCAGAAGGGAAGTTCCATCTGCTCCGTGACTTCCACAAATCCGTCCGGCGTTTTTTCACGTCCGTTGTCAGCGCCCGTTGCCGGGGCTTCCTGTTCCCAGCCCTTCTGCCTGCCGTATCCTTCAAATATCCGGGGATTGGAGAAATACTTCCATCCCGTGATACAGTGGTTCATGATGTCATTGACCTCCCGGATTTCCCATTGCTTCGGCTCGTCAAAGGGGTGGTTCAGGGCTTCTTTGAAAAGCTGCTTGGAGCATACGGCGCTGCCAGTGTAGCGGTCAAGGTATGCCTGTATCATCCCGGCCTTGGTGTCCTCCGGCATGAAATCCCGCTGGTGTTCTTTGAGGTACTGTATCATTTCGGGCGTAAAAGACAGCTTAAAATCGCCACTTTTGTAGGTTGTCATGGCTTCCGCCCATACCTGTTCAATATAGGCTCTGGAAGCGGCTTCATCGTCCAAAATGTGTATCTCGGCCTGTCCGGGGTAGACCATGACCGGCAGGAAGCGCCGGTTCCCGGAACGGTCAAGGGGCAGGAAGTCCAGCGCATTGGAAGTCCCGCCGAACACGCATTGCCGCAGCCTGTCCTCCGGGTGGGTTTCGTAGGGGATTTTATAGACCTCCTTCTGGCGGCTTAAAAATGACTTGATTTCCTCTATGCTCTTTCCTGCCGATGGGCTTTAGAAGGTCAATACGCTCGGTCAGGAGATTTTTTGCAACCGCCCCGGAAAGAATGGGGTCATACTGGAACACGGTCAGGCAGTTGTGGATACTGTTCCGCACGCCGCCTTTCTCGGTGCCCTCCAGCATGGCCTTGACTTCCTCAACGCTCCGGGGCGGGGGTGCGGCTTCGATGGTGTCCGTCACGGCCTGCCGCAGTTCGGGCGGCAAGGTCTGCCATTCTCCGCTCAAGGTTCCTCACTTCCTTTCCGTAGCTGGTAATCAGGGCAGCCCGTTCCCCTATGTCGGAGAACAGCAGCACATCCAGCAGATATTCCACATGGGATTGTTTCTGCAAGGCTTCCACGAAAAGCGGGTGCCATTCTTCCTCCGGCGTCTTGGGGGCATAGTCCCGCTTCCAGCGGCGCAGCAGATTGTGATAGTCGGACAGTACCCGGAAGCAATATCGCTCCATGCGCTTAAATTGCTGTTCCGGGCTTTCCTTCCGGGGATTTCGCTTCGGGCGGCTCCTGCTTGGTGGCTCCTTATCCTCATAGGGGATGGAGAAGTCCTGCGCCAGCATGAGGGCGGCTTCCCTGGGGCTGACGTTTTCCAGACGGGAAACAAAGTCAATCACATCCCCGTCTGCCTGACAGCCGAAGCAATGGAAGCGCCGGTCAACCTTCATGCTGGGGTTTTTATCGTCATGGAAGGGGCAGACGCACATCCCGTTTCTCCCTACCAGGATACCGTAATGCTCGGCAGCCTGCCGGGTGGTAACAGACTGTTTCACGGCTTCAAATACATTCAATAGGCAAATCCTCCTGAAAATAGAAAAAGCGCCTGTCATTCTCACGGGGAAAATGGCAAGCGCCTGATTGGTTAAAGTTCCATATCCTGTTTTTGCTGGCGGCGGGGCTGCTGGTGTTTCTCTGCCTGTTCCTCCCGGATACGCTGCTCCCGGCCTTTGACCGCCTGCTGGATGGACGGTTTCTTTCCCGGCTCTGCGGTCTGGCGGTACTGCTCGGATGGTAAAACCTGATTGAGCCAGTGGCGCACATCCCGCAAAATCTTTACATCCTCCTGTACGGCAGTCAGCGCTTCCGTCTTGGAAGCGATATTCTCTGAAAGCTGTGCCTGTTCCCCGGCCAGCTTCTTTGTGCTGTACTTCGCCCCATCAAGGTGAACCTTGAAATACCGCAGGGCAGCGTTGTAGGCGTCCAGTTCCTCCTTATGGTCGGCGGCAAATTTCTCCTTGGGTTTCTTCCAGCGGATAGCGGCATATTTCGCATGAACCGGCTTGTTTGCTTCAAAGTTCCCGATATGGAAAAGCAGCCGGTCAATCTCTTTCACACGTTTCTCCATCGGCCTGATTTCCTCACGGATGGAAACGGCCTGTGCGCTGGCTTCATCCAGATAGGCGTCAAGGCTCTCTACGGTGGAAATCTCTTTCTGCCGCAGGAAGTCAAGGGCTTCCATAACCTTGTTGAAATCGCCAACGGTTCCTTTTAACTTCCCCTTGGAAGTCCAGCCGGTACGTTCCTCGCTCCGTTTATCCAGATACCGGGAAAGCAGTTCGGGGATGGTCGGCTCCTTTGCCTGTTCCAGCGCTTCCAGCAGCGCCGCCTTTTTCTCTTTCAGGCCGGACAGCCAGCCCTTTAAGCTGCGTACCATCTGCCGGATAGACTGCATGAGGGAATTGGCGGCTTTGATGTCCCGGTTCAGGTTGCCGATGTTGGTCTGTATGCCTTTTTTCTCCAACTGGCTGACCGCTGGCCCCATGTGGACAGTGGGGATTTTATCAATCCCCTGTCGGACATAGGAGCGAAGGTCAAGGCGCTCCGGGCTGCCGATGGCTTCCAGATAGCGGTTCGCTGTGTCAGCCCAGCCCTGCCGCCATATCTCAGCGTACTTCTGGTCGTTCCAGTCCACGGTATCCTCCTTGTGGCTTTTCCATCTGCCGGACGCAAGCCGGATACGCTCGCCGTTCTCGTCAAGGTCGTAGACCTTCCGGCTCTTGGGAAGCCACTTGCCCTGTTCGTCCATCGCCCGCATGGTAAGAAGGATGTGGGCGTGGGGATTTCCGTCCCCCTTGTCATGGATGGCAAAATCGGCAATCATGCCCTTGGAAACGAAAAACTCCCGGCAGTAGTCCCGGATAAGGTCGGCGTACTGTGACCGGGGAAGTTCCCTCGGTATGGCAAGCACGAACCTCCGGGCAAGCTGGGAGTTCCATTGTTTTTCGATGGCTTCGGCGGCGTTCCACAAGGTATTCCGGTCTGCGTACTCCGGCGGGGCATGGGGCGGCAGCATGATTTCGGTGTGGACGATTTCGCTTTTATGGGAATAGTATTTCTGTTTCTGGTCGTATTCGGAAAACAGCCGTTCCCCGCTCTGGTAGGCGGCAGACGCAACGGCTGACTGGCGCTTGCTGCGCTGGATGATTTTCACATCAAAGTGCGGGCATGGCAAGTCGTGTCCTCCTTTCTCCCGGCGTCCGGGCAAAAAAAGAGCAGGGAACCTGTTTCAAGATTTCCTGCTCGGTGGTGCCGCCGGTGGGCGGCTGGTATTCAGTTTTGAAAGTTCGGGTCAGGTTGGCCCGATGATGGGATATTTTACAACTCAAAATTCCTATCTCAAATCAAAAAGAACGCTTTCATAGTCCTTTACGAAATACTTTATATTTGTGCGTCCTTTCTGAATAATTGTGTGGCCTTCTGCTTCCAGTTTTTCCTTTTGTGCTTCTATACCGCCGGGATATTTTGCGTTCAATTCCCCGTTTGCCTTTAAGGTTCGCCAATACGGGGTTTCATCTTCGGAACGCTGGTAACTCGCCCATGCTGCAATAGATACAAAAATTCCTGCTGTAATAGGCTCTGTGAAATCCGCTCCATTCAGTTCAGCAAAATATTCACGGATTTTTCCGACAGTAATTACTTTGCCATAAGGAATTAGTTTCATTACCTTGTCATAATCGATTGGCGGGGCAAAATACATTCTGCTTCCGCCATATTTCTCAATGCTTTTCTGGTCGGTAATGGTCTGAAATTTAGGCATATCCTTGCTATCGTGTAGCATGGCATTAAAATCTTTTTTATCTTCATTCGCCATTTCTCAACACCTCCTGCCTTAATTATAGTGGAGTAGACTACTCCATGCAATGAGACGGTTTGAAAATAATCTTGAAAAATGTAATTGTGATTGGATTTGAATAAACTTGCTGAACGGGAACAGCTTGCAGCGCAAGGTGTTTCCGGGCGGCAAGTCCACAAAGGGGTAGCTGGCGGCAGCCAGCGCAGGGGAAGTGTAGCTTCCCCTGTGATGATTGGCTGGAGCCGGAACGCTGCGGGCAATCATCCGCTTTCCGCAGGAAGCCCCGGCAGGGCGCAACACACTACCTTCAGGTGGTGTATAGTTGCGCCCTCTTTCAGAGGGGCAGTCCACGGGCTGCGGCTCTGAAAGCAATCATGGCCGTTTCCGGCCTGCGTCCTCTCCCTGAAAATTACCGTTACCGGCAAATACTTTTTCCATGAGCTGACGGGTGCTGTCTTTGTGGAACAGCAGCTTCAAGAACAAACTGACCTGTTCATCCGTGATGGCTTCCGGGTGGGGAAGGTAGCTTTCCAGCATGGCGGCTCTGGTGCAAAGCCGGTGCGTCCGTTCCTTCCGTGTCAGCGTCTTTATCTGGTGTTCCAACATCTTTTCTTCATGCTGCGCCCTCTGCAGCTTCTTTTCCGTTTTCTCTATCTCCTGATTGAGTGCTTCCAGCTTTTCATTCATAGGCGGCTGTCCTCCTTTTTCGGAATGAGTACATATATCTTGTTGGGTTCCCCGAAGCCCTGACGCACTCGCAGTATCAGTCCGGCGTCCTCCAATTCATTCAGGGAACGCTTCACGGTCATGGTGCTGCGGGCAAGTGCCGCCGCCAGTTCCACGATGGGGAAATGGATAAATAAAATCCCATTGGTGTCCTCTATGCCGGATACAAAAACAATATCCAACATCCGGGCGTACATGACCTTGGCGGTGCTGCTGATCGGGAGCCGCAGCATGGCTCTCGGCAGCGGCATACAGGGCGGCAAGGGGGTGTCTGCGGTCATAAATTCAACTTCCATTCAATCGGTGTCCTCCTTTACTTTTCGTTTTGAGCGTTTGGAAAGATAATGGGGGCAGTCCACAATGACCGCCCGGAAACTCTGCTTGCAAGTACGCTGGCATTTCCGGCAAAGGTCGTTGTACGTTACCCGCCCCCGTTCATTGAGGAAAAAAGACAGTTCCAGCTTCCTCTTTTTCGGCATTCTCGGCATGGTGCCTCCTTAAACAAAAATCCGCCCATTTCAGCCGTAACAGCCGCAATAGACGGATAACAGATTTTAGTGTTGTGTTTCGGGGCGATTTTCAAGGGAAAAGCGGCCATAGAGCCGCCCGGAAATCCCCCGTAGTATTACGGATAGGGTAGACTATGCCCTATCGGATTGTTGTGTTTCGGTATCAATTCGGTGTTCATTTTCGCCGGTTCTCCCTGATGTCGTTCCTGCCCCTGGCTCTCACAACGGCGTTTCGCTCCCTTTGGTACGCTCGTTGCGGTCATGGTTCCTCCATTTCCCTGCCGCAAGTCGTTGCGCTACATCGCCGAGGAGCATATCCCATACAGGCCGGTCATTCGATTGGAATAATCCATCGATGAACTAAGCCCATTATGGCACATTTTTGAGCCTTCTCCCGTATATCCACAAAGTAGGAAAACCGTCCCAAAAACGAAAATTTCCACGATTGCGGAACGGGTATGGTATAATGGGATGGACGGCGGCAGCCAGCCGCAGGAAGGAGCGATGTATCTATGAAAACCCGCATTTCCGTACAGGAACGCCTGAAAGATTTACGGGTGGAACGGGGCTTAAATCTGGAAGAACTGGCGCAGGAAACCGGCATTTCAAAATCAGCCCTCGGCAGCTATGAAAACGACAACGATGAATACAAGGAAATCAATCACGGCAGCCTGTTGAAGCTGGCAGACTTTTATCAGGTGTCCGTTGACTATCTGCTCGGCCTTACCAACAATCGGAAATATGAAAACACGCCGATAGAAGAATTACATTTGAGTGATGAAGTCGTGGAACTGCTGAAAAGTGAACGCTTCAACAACCGGCTGCTGTGTGAGATTATCTCCCATGAAAAATTCAGGGAACTGTTGGCAGACGCAGAAATCTATGTGGACGGGATAGCAACCATGCACTTTCATGACACAAACAGCTCACTGGCTGCTTTACGGGCTATGATACTGGAAGAACATCCCGAAGCTACGGCAGACCGGGCAATCAAAGTATTGGAAGCCTGTCAGGTAGAGGAAGAAGATTTCTTCTGCCATGTGACGCACAAAACATGGGATGCCATTCTCCACGACATACGCAAGGCGCACGAAAATGACAGTGAAAGTGCGCCGGATACCACGCCCGCCGATGAACTGATACGGGAAGTACAAAAGGCCATGCAATCGCCGGGGGACAGGGTTCAGCAATTCACGGAGATATTCTGCAAGGCGTTTCAGCTTAAATATAAGCGGCTCTCACAAGAGGAACGAAGCCTTTTGAAGAAGCTGTTCAAGAAATCCCCGCTGATAAAACAGTCCGGTATGAACTTCCGGCGCAGGCCGTGGAAATGAAAACTGCCGTTGTGGGAATGGTTGTTCCTGCAACGGCAGCTTTGATTATATATGAATTTGGAAATCCTGAAACTTAAACAATCCATTTCCCTGTTTGAGTTTTCCGGCTCTCTCTAATTGTGCAAATCCGGCTTCAATATCGGCTATCAAAGAAACGGGAATATCCAACTGATGGTGTCCGGGCAGAACTTTTTTTATATTGTATTTCCGTATTCGCCTTATAGATTGATAGAATAGCTTCGGGTCGGTAGTTGGGTAAAATGCGTCCAGGCTTCCCTTGTATATCAAATCCCCGGAATACAAATAGTTTCGTTCTGGTTCGTAAAAGCAACAATGTCCGGGAGAATGTCCCGGCGTGTGAACAACTTGAATTTCCCGCCCGCCTAAATTTAGAAAATCGCCATCGTGTAAAATTCTTTGTGGGATACCTTGAAAAATCTGATAAGCGTTAATATCAAAATCTCTTGGAAAATCACAAGGAAGCCTTGTCAAATTATTCTTCACAACTTGCAATGGTATCGGAAACCTGACCGATAGCCAGTCCTTTTCCGCTTCATGTACGGCGATATTATCAAAATACTTATGCCCGCCAATGTGATCCCAATGAACATGAGTTGTAACTGTCATAACAGGCAGCTTTGTCAGAGAGTCCACAATTTTTCTGATGTTGGAAACGCCTAAACCTGTATCAATGAGAATAGCATATTTTTCCCCACATAATAGATAACAATGTGTTTCTTCCCAGTGCTTGTATTCGCTAATAGAGAATGTATCACGGTCTATTTGCTCAATGGTAAACCAATTATCCATTCCGCATAATTACCTCCAGCAACTGAATTTCCAGTTAAAACCACTTTGCATTTTCATCTCTGAAATGTGGTATATTGCCATCTTTATAAGGGTCATACCGATTTTCGTTACAACCAAATTCTTTTAAGAGAGCAATCTTGCCATCTGGCGTCCATTCTATCAGTGACATTCCATCAAACGCTTCTACGTTACCGGCGTCCATCTTATTTTTGAAATACCATTCAACAATGGTTTGATTGCCTTTATGGAAAAATTGCTTGATGTCCCATTGCAAGACAGTTCCACGGGTATTCCATTCCTCAAACCAAAGTTTTATTTTCTTGGAGCCGTGGTACTCTGGCCCCCAACTTTCAATATATACGGCATTATCAGAAAATACATTAAATATACCCAAATCTTTTTTTGCAAGCCACATATCAAACCAAAGTCTGATAATTTTTTCTCTATTGTCCATTTCGCAGCGCCTTCCTTGTCAATTTAATTTTTCAGCGTCTTTGTCCTGCTCTAATTCAATTACATCCAAAATGCCACAATTCAGGGCTTCGCAGATACGAACTAGCGTTTCCATGCTGATGTTTTTGCCTTTACCCATGTTGGCAATCATATTTGTGGTAAGACCGGCGGCAATCCGCAAGTCCTCTTTCCTCATATTGCGCTCAACCAGCGTGTGCCAGAGGGGTTTATAGCTTATGTGCATTTATCCTCCTGCCTTTCTCCCGGTTCCGGGGTTTCTGTTCCCATTATATCAAAGTTCTTGCTATTCCACAAATATTTCTTGACACAACCGCCGGTTCCGTCTGGATTGTGCTTTTCCTTTCTTTTCTTGATTACATCTACTTAGCCATAAGCTGATTGATGTCCCGGGGGAACAGACTGGCGTCGCGAATATTGGACAGCCCGCACAGCTTCATGGTCAGGCGCTCCAGCCCGATGCCCAGGCCGCCATGGGGCGGCAGGCCGCAGCGGTGTACGCCGATATAGCTTTCAAATTGAGCAGGGTCCAATCCGCGGGCCTGCATCTTGGCCACCTGCGCGTCATAATCGTGGATGCGCTGGCCGCCTGTCGTCACCTCCAGCCCGCGGAACAGCAGATCGAAGCTGAGCGTTTCCCTGGGGTTGTGCGGGTCGTCCATCACATAGAACGGACGTTTGGCCGTGGGAAAATGCGTCACGAACACGAATTCGCCCAGCCCCTTTTCCCTGTAATACTCGCACAGCAGCACTTCGTCCTCGGGCGTGAGGTCGTTCCGGTTTTTGCCGCCGCCGAGCGTTTTCAACAAAGCCAGTGCGTCTGCGAACCGGATACAGGGAATTGCGCCGATCCGGGGCACATCAACGTCCAGCAGCGCGATCTCCGGCGCGCAGTGTTCTTTCACATAGGCCATGGTGTGCTGCAGCATGGCGGTCTCCATCTGCATCACGTCCTCCATGCCGTCGATGTATCCCATCTCAAAGTCCAGGCCTGTGTATTCGTTCAGATGGCGGCTGGTGTTGTGCAGCTCCGCCCGATAGACGGCTCCCACTTCAAACACGCGGTCGAAAAAAGCGACACAGGTCTGTTTGTACATCTGCGGGCTCTGCGCCAGCGTGGCGGGCATGCCGAAGTAGTCCAGCTCGAACACTTCTGCGCCGCCCTCGGCACCGATGCCCGTGATCTTCGGAGTATGGATCTCAGTAAAATCCTGGGAAAGCATGAACTCCCGGAAGCCGCAGGCGAGAGCCTGCTGGATGCGGAATACCGCGCGTTCCCTGGGATGACGCAGCGCCACGGTGCGGTACTCCATTTTGGTGCCCAGCGTGGCCTTCAGCTCTTTATCGGCTAGGTTCAGCGGCAGCGGCGAAGCCGGACGGGACAGAACGGTGAAGCCGTGGAGCAGCAGCTCCACGCCGTTTTCAGCGCGGGGTTCGGCGCGCAGCAGGCCCGTTGCGCGGACACAGTCGCCTGCGGAAAGCTGGCTCAGATTATTATCCGGACACACCTCCTTGTCGTACACGGACTGAATGAGATAACGCCCGGTGCGCAGCACCACGAATGCGATGCCGCCAAGCTCCCGGATGTTGTGAACGCACGCCTTGAGGGTGATTTCCTGCCCGGCGGCGGCCAGCAGCTCTGCGGGGGACGGACTGTGCCAGATTTGATCGCCTTTGATCTCCATGACTTACACCACCTTTTCTTTTCGTTTTGTAAAAGCCATAATTCTTCCGGCAGGCCGGAAAAATTATTTTAATATTTTAGCAAGATGAAGTGAAAATAGCAATATTTTTGATGGATTTTTTTTACAGAAAAACGCATTTTTTACCAATTGAACAAAAAAACGAAAAAACAACGCCGCAATCCCGCTCAATGCGGATTTCCGGGTATGCGCAAAATGTGCTATACTAATAAAAAACAGCAGCACAGCTGCTGTTTTTTACACGCATCCGGGCGCTTTGTGCCCGGGCGCTTGAGACCTTAAGGCCGTGGGCCGGGACAGTCCACATGGCCGCTTTTTATAGCTTTGCATAGAAAAGCTATAAAAAGAGCTGCAGATCATTCCCGGCCATACGGGTTGTTCTCGGCTTATAGCCGTTAAGAAGGGCCTTTTATTGCGGAGCAAAAAGGGGCGGCATGCCGCGGGAGAGGGCGACCGCCGCGCCCGGAAGATAATGTAGAGAAGGAGTGGAAAGGAATGGAAAAACTGACGGAGCAGAACCGGGCCGAGGTAGAGGCATATATCTCTGCCGAACCGGAATACAATGTATTTGTGCAAGGCGACCTTGAAAATTACGGCTTTGAATCGAAAACGGTGGAGATCTTCGGCACACGTGCTGCGGACGGCGCGCTTTGTGCGCTGCTGCTGCGGTATTTCAACAATTACTGTCTGTGCATGAGCGGGACAGCGCCGGTGGAGGAGCTGGCGGCGTTTCTGCAAGCCCGCGGGGCGCAGTATCTTTCGGGCAAGGAAGCAGATGTGGCCGCTTTGGCCGCACGCATGCCCGGCTGGAAGCTGCGCGGAACGAATCTGGCGCGCATGGACCGCCTGGCCGGCGGCGCGGCACTGCCGGAGGGCTTTTCTCTGCGGATGCTCGGGCCGCAGGATGCGCAGGCAGTGATCGGGCTGGAAGTACAGATCGATGAATTTGCCGACAGCTTCCGCGGTGTGGACCGGGAAGAAAAGGTGGAGGAATGCCGGGAAAACCTTACGCGCGGCGGCCATGCCTTCGGTGTGTACGATGGGGACAGGCTGGTGGCGCTGGCAGAGACGACTGCGGAAAACAGCGTTTCGGCCATGGTCGTCGGTGTGGCGACGCTGCCGGGATGGCGCGGGAGAGGCTTTGCCCGTGCCTGTGTGCACGCGGCCGCGGCCCACAGTTTTGCCGCCGGGCGGCGGTACCTGTGCCTGTTCTACGACAACCCCGCGGCGGGGCGCATCTATCACGCGCTGGGCTTTGCGGATGTGGGACGTTTTGGTATGGCAATGCCCGAATAAAAAGAACAAAAACAGATTTTCAAGGCACGCGAACCATTGGAGCAGGAAGAGGACGGCGGCGGGGCGGCTTGTGGCCTCTGCCGCGAAACCGGGAGGTGCGCGGATTTGAAGTATATCACGGCAGTGCCGGCCTCGGCGGGGCTGGCGGTGGGGACGGTGCGGTATTTGCGCCATACGCAAAGCGGGCTGGGGCGCGCGGTGCGGTCCCCCAAGGAGGAACAGGAGGCGTTTGAAAACGCGGTGCGGGAGGCGCAGGACCAGCTCATCCGGCTGGAGCGGCGCGCTGCCGCACAGGACAGGGATATTTTTATGGTGCAGAGGGTGCTGCTGGAGGACGAGGGCCTTCGGCAGGAGGTGGCGTCCTATATCCGGGTGGGCGCGGGTGCGGCGGCATCGGTGGAGCGCGCGGCGGGCATTTTTGCGGGCCGCATTCGTGCACTGGAGGACCCGTACATGCGCGAGCGTGCCTGCGATATCCTGGACGCATGCCGCCGGGTCGTCAAGGTACTCGACGGCCAGCCCCACGAGACGCTGCGCCTGACGGGCCCGGCCATTTTGGTGGCTGAGGAGCTGTATCCCACGGATATCGTCACGCTGGACCGCAGTCTGGTGCTGGGGTTTATCACCAGCGCGGGTTCCCCCAATGCCCACGCGGCCATCATCGCCCGCACCATGGGCATCCCCGCCGCGGTGATGGCGGGGCCGGAGCTGCTGGAGGGCTGTGACGGCCGCACGCTGGCGCTGAACGGAGACACCGGCGAAGCGTATCTGGACCCGGATGAGGCGACGAAAACACGCTTTGCCCACAAACTGCGCTTGCAGCGGCGGCACACGCTCTCGCAGGAGCGGCTGCGGGCGGCACCATGTACCACGAAGGACGGCACGCGCATCTCGCTGATGGCGGACTGCGCGTCGGTGGAGGATGTGCGCACGGCCGTGGAGGCGGGAGCGGATGGCGTGGGTCTGCTGCTGAGCGAATACCTACTGCTGGCGGGGCGCGTGAACGGCGAGGAGGAGCAGTATGGCTTCTATGCTGCCTGTCTGGCGGCGGCGCAGGGCAGGCCCGTTACCATCTGTACCTTTGATGTGGCGCCGGATAAGACGGGGACGGAATTTCCACGGGAGGAAGAAGCAAATCCCGCGATGGGGCTGTGCGGCGTGCGCTACTGCCTGGCGCATCCGGATTTTTTTGAAATGCAGCTTCGGGCGCTGCTGCGCGCCGGGCTGGCGGGAAATCTGCGCATCCTGCTGCCCATGGTCTCTACGCGGGATGAGTTCGAGCATGCTCTGGACGCTGTTTACCGTGCCAAATGCGCGCTTCGGGAGCGGGGCGTGCCCTTTGCCGAAACGGTTCCAGTGGGTGCGTTTATCGAAACGCCCGCCGCGGCGCTGACAGCCGGGGACCTGGCGCGCCGCGCCGCGTTTTTCAATGTGGGCACCAACAATCTCATCCAGTATACATATGCGGCCGACCGTGTGAACCCCCAGGTGCGGGCCTATCTGCCCGCTGCCTCTCCCGCCGTATACCGGCTTGTACGGTTCGCCGTGGAGGCCGCGGCCGAAGCACGCATCCCGCTGTGCCTGTGCGGCGAGGGCGCGGCGCAGCCCGCGCTGGCCGAGGCCTATGCCCGCCTGGGCGTGCGCGCCTTTTCCCTGCCCGCGCGGGAGCTGCTGGAGGTAAAGGAGTACCTGATGGGCGTCACGCTGTAACAGAGCGTTCTGCCGGAGATAAGCGGCGGATGAACTTTGCGGGACACGGCGACACAGGCGTAAAACGAAGGCAGACAGCCGCTTTCATACAGCCCGGCGGCCCGGCAAACTGGAATCGGCCAGGCGTAACAGGAGATGCTTTCTGCATGACAGGGCAAGAAATGGGGCAATAAAACAATCAAAAGCTGAAGAGGAAGAACCGCAAATGGCAACAGGGAGCGGTATCAGGAAAAAGCTGGAAACAGAATATTTGGCGCAGAGTCTGCAAGGCCATATTCAGTATTACGCAACGTCGTATAGCAGAAGTCCTGACCATGAGGGGCGGGCGGCAATAAGATATGATGGCAACGAAATCATCAAGGGATGTTATTGGAATAACCGGATGAAAGCAGATTTGTTTCCCGGAGATGAAAAATACAAAAAACGCATGGAAGTGGAAAATGCGTATATGGATGATACAGCTTTAAGACTAAGTGTTTTTGGTCAACGCTGTTTTTACAACGCCTTTGCAGAGTTTGATGATCAAGATATTGAAATGAGCCTTAACGGTGCCAATTTAATCGTAAGAATATTTGTTGTATTGGATAGGCGGGTTGGCAAACGGAGATTGACCTTGATGAAAAAGACAATACAGGAAAAATCAGATACGTTTCAGGAGTTTTTTGCAATTCGTGCAAAAGCAGAAGGATTGTCATAATTTCCAATTTACCAATTTTATGTTATCCACATACAGGCATCCTTCGTAAAGCAGAGCGCTGGCATCCCGAAGGCCGGTTTAACCATATTTTTGAGTTGTGCGGCCTGCGGATTCGGCTGTTTGGCCGTTGACAGCCTTTGCCGAAGCGTGGTATCATGAATACATAACCGAGACGCGGCCGTAACTGACGGAACGAGTGGGCTTACCACAGGGGAACGGGCGCGGAGTTTTGATGCCGGCCGTCTGGGCAACACCGCTTTTGCGGTGCTGCCCTTTTTTGTTGCCCTGAAACAAGAAGATTTTCTCAATGGCCGCCGCCGGGGCGGTACAGGAATGAAAAGGGGCCGCGCCTCCGCGGTGTGTGAGCGAACAGGAGGTACAGGAAATGTGCAAGGCATGGGAAGGGTTTACGGCCGGGGCGTGGCAGAGCCGCATCGATGTGCGGGATTTTATCCAGAAAAACTATACACCCTACGGAGGAGATGAAGCGTTCCTGGCGCCGGCAACACCGCGCACGCAGGCACTGATGCATAAGCTGCAGGGCCTGATGAAGCTGGAGCAGGAGTTCGGCGGCGTGCTGGATGTGGACACCCAGACGGTGTCCTCCCTGCTCAATTACAAGCCGGGCTATCTGGACAAAGACAACGAGCTGATCGTCGGCCTGCAGACGGACAGGCCGCTGAAGCGCGGTGTGAATCCTTTCGGAGGCATCCGCATGGCGCGGGAGGCCTGCCGGGCCTACGGCTATGAGCTTTCCGGGCAGGTGGAGCAGGAGTTCGCCTACCGCACCACCCACAACGACGGCGTATTCCGCGTGTACAACGAGCAGACCCGTGCGGCCCGGCACTGCGGCCTGATCACGGGCCTGCCCGACGCATATGGCCGAGGCCGGATCATCGGCGATTACCGTCGCGTGGCGCTCTACGGGACAGACCGACTGATCGAGGAAAAGAAAAAGGACAAGGCGGAGCTGGGCCGCGGCGCGATGACGGACGAGAACATCCGTCTCATCGAGGAAGTCTGGCGGCAGATCGACTTTCTGGGCAAGCTGCGGGATATGGCCGCGCTGTACGGCTGCGACATCAGCCGCCCGGCGCAAAGTGCCCGCGAGGCCGTGCAGTGGACCTACTTCGGCTACCTTGGGGCCATCAAGGAGCAGAACGGCGCGGCCATGAGCCTGGGCCGCGTGAGCACGTTTCTGGATATCTATTTCGAGCGGGACCTGGCCGCGGGCAGGCTGGACGAGGCGGGCGCGCAGGAGCTGATGGACGACTTTGTGATGAAGCTGCGTATGGCGCGCCACCTGCGTACGCCGGAGTACAACGCGCTGTTCGGCGGCGACCCCATGTGGATCACCGAAGCCGTGGGGGGCATGGGCTCGGATGGCCGCACGCTGGTGACGAAAACTTCCTTCCGCATGCTGCATACGCTTTACAATCTGGGGGCGTCGCCGGAACCGAACCTGACCATTTTGTGGAGCGGTGCGCTGCCCGCCGCGTTTAAGACATACTGCGCCCGCGTCTCCTGCGAGACAGACGCCATCCAATACGAAAACGACGACCTGATGCGCCCCATTTACGGCGACGATTACGCCATCGCATGCTGTGTCTCAGCCATGCGGCTGGGTAAAGACATGCAGTTTTTCGGCGCGCGGGTCAATTTGCCAAAGCTGCTGCTCCTGTCCCTCAACGGTGGCCGGGACGAGATGAAGAACATGCAGGTCGGCCCGGTGCATACGCCCTATGAGGACGAGTATCTGGAGTACGGCAGGGTGACGGCGCTGCTGGACGCATACCGCCCCTGGCTGGCGGAATTGTATGCCGATACCATGAACGTCATCCATTACATGCACGATAAATATGCTTATGAAAAAACGCAGATGGCTCTGCACGACACCCATGTGCACCGCTACATGGCTTTCGGTATGGCGGGCCTGTCCGTGCTGGCAGATTCACTCTCGGCCATTAAATACGCGAAGGTGCGCTGCATCCGCGACGCCGGAACAGGCCTCATCACGGATTTCGAGGTGGAGGGAGACTACCCCGCCTTCGGCAACGATGACGACCGCGTGGACGCCATTGCCTGCGAACAGGCCGAAGCGTTTTACAACGAGCTGGCAGGCCATGCGCTGTATCGCGGAGCCGAAGCCACGCTCTCGGTGCTGACGATCACCTCCAACGTGGTGTACGGTAAAAAAACAGGCTCCACGCCCGACGGCCGCAAAGCGGGGCAGCCCTTTGCCCCGGGCGCGAACCCCATGCACGGCCGGGAAAAAAGCGGCGCGCTGGCCTCGCTGAACTCTGTGGCAAAGCTTTCGTACCGGTACTGCAAGGACGGCATCTCCAATACGTTTTCCATCGTGCCGGGAGCGCTGGGCAGGACGGACGAACAGCGCCGGGCCAATCTCGTCAGCCTGCTGGACGGCTATTTTTCCCAGATGGCCCACCACATCAACGTCAACGTGCTCAGCCGTGAAACGCTGGTGGAGGCGTACAATGACCCGGAAAAATACCCCAATCTGACCATCCGCGTTTCAGGCTACGCGGTGAACTTCCACAAGCTAACGAAAGAACAGCAGCGCGAGGTCATCGCCCGCACGTTCCACGAGGCGATGTGAGCCGTGGACGCACAGATGCAGACGCCGGAAAACGGCGTGAAAGGGCGCATACACTCGTTTTTGTCCATGGGAGCGGTGGACGGACCGGGGCTGCGCTATGTGGTGTTTCTGCAGGGCTGCCCGCTGCGCTGTGCCTGCTGCCACAACCCGGACACCTGGAACGCGGCGGGCGGCACGGAATACACGGTGGAGGATGTGCTGCGGCGTGTGCGCCGCTGTAAGCCGTACATTTATGAGTCGGGGGGCGTTACGGTTACGGGCGGTGAGCCGCTGGCCCAGCCCGTGTTCACTGCGGCGCTGCTGAAGGCGCTGCGGGCGGAGGGCTACCACACGGCGCTGGATACCTCCGGCGCGGGTGCTCTTGCCGCCGCGCGGGAAGTGCTGGCGCATACGGACCTGGTGCTGGCGGACCTGAAGTTCAGCTCCGAAGAGGGATACCGCGCCCATACGGGCGGCAGCCTGGCCCATACGCTGGATTTTCTGGCGCTGACACAAGAGCTGGGCGTGCCGCTGTGGGTGCGGCACGTGGTGATCCCCGGTTTGACGGACGGCGAGGCACATATCCGCGCATTGGCGCGCATGGCCGGACAGTTCCATAATTTGCAGAAGGTGGAGCTGTTGGGCTTCCGAAAGCTGTGTCTGGAAAAATACGGGGCTATGGGCGTTCCGTTCCCTCTTGCGGACACACCGGAGATGGACGCCGCAGCGCTGTGCCGGCTGGAGGACGCGGTGCGGCGAGAACTGCCGGACCTTGCGTGAAAAAGGCGCGCCGGACGAAAAAACACTTGCGCGCCGCAAAAGGGTATGGTAAGATATGCTTATACCTTTGAGGGAGTAGTTCGCGCCGGGCCTGTACGGCGTGTAAAGTCAACATGATGGCGCGCCGGCACGCGCCTGGCTTTGCTTAATGAACAAGACTCATGGGCGGCTTTGCGCCGTCCGTGGGTCTTTTTTTTGCGGCCCCGCCCCACAGGGCCGCAAAACGGACGCCTCCCTTTTCCGGCGCGCGCTGCGGACGGAACAGATTATCCGGCCGCAGACACGCATATTCTTATGAAAGCAGATTTGGAGGAAAAAGCGTTATGGATTCGATCACCCTGTTCGTACTCGCGCTGGGGCTTTCGATGGACGCATTTGCGGTGTCCATCTCCAACAGCATGTGTTTTTCCGGCCTGCGGCGGAACGAGGCCGCCCTCACGTCGCTGTCCTTCGGCGTGTTTCAGGGCCTGATGCCCGTGGCCGGGTATTTTGCGGGCCGCGCCTTCGCCGATGTGGTGAGCGCGTTTGACCACTGGATCGCCTTTGCACTGCTGGGCTTCATCGGCGGCAAAATGATCTGGGACGCCGTCAAGGAGCTGCGCGCGCCGGAGGCGTGCCCCGTGGGCCGCGCGTTCAGCTATAAGCTGATGGTGGTGCAGGCCTTCGCCACCAGCATCGATGCGCTGGCTGTCGGCGTCAGCTTTGCCGCGCTGGATGTGAACATCGCCGCGGCGGCTTCCTTCATCGCCTGCGTCACGTTCGTCTGCTGCCTTGCGGGCCATCTGCTGGGCAAAAAATTCGGCAGCTGGCTGGGCGGTAAGGCCGAGATATTCGGCGGCGTCATTTTGGTGTGCATCGGCGCAAAGATCCTCGTTGAGCATCTTTCCGGCGGCTGAGGGCCGGAAAAAACAGAGAAAATGCAAAAACGTGCGCGTGTTTCGTTGACACACGCACGTTTTGTTTGCTATGCTGGACAAAGACGGCGCTCTATGCGGATGCGCCGGGTATCGGAGAAGGAAAAAGAGGGATCAGGGTTATGGAAAAACGAGAAAAATTTGCCTCGCGGCTGGGCTTTCTGCTCATTTCGGCCGGGTGTGCCATCGGCATCGGCAACGTATGGCGCTTCCCCTATATTACCGGACAGTACGGCGGCGCGGCGTTCGTGCTTATTTACCTGTTTTTCCTGGTCGTGCTGGGCTTGCCCATCATGGCCATGGAGTTCGCCGTGGGCCGGGCATCCCGCAAAAGCTGCGCGGTCAGCTTCCGCGTGCTGGAGCCTGCGGGCACCAAATGGCATTGGTACGCCTGGCTGGGCATGGCGGGCAACTATCTGCTGATGATGTTCTATACCACGGTGGCGGGCTGGATGCTGGCCTATGTGGTAAAAATGCTGCGCGGTGCGTTCACAGGCGCGTCCGCCGAGGCGGTGGGCGGCATTTTCAATGACATGCTGGCGCAGCCGGGGCCGCAGATATTCTGGATGATTGTGGCTGTGGTGCTGGGCTTCGGCGTGTGCAGCCTGGGCTTGCAGAACGGTGTGGAGAAAATCACAAAAGCCATGATGGTCTGCCTGCTGCTGCTGATGGTGGCGCTGGCTGTGCGCAGCGTCACACTGCCAGGCGCGGGCGAAGGCCTCAAATTTTATCTTGTACCGGATTTCGGGCGCCTTGTGGAGCAAGGCGTGGGCAATGTGGTGTACGCGGCCATGGGACAGGCCTTTTTCACGCTGTCTCTGGGCATCGGCGCCATGGCCATTTTCGGCAGCTACATCGGCAAGGAGCGCACGCTGCTCAGCGAGAGCGTCAACATCACGCTGCTGGATACCTTTGTGGCGCTGATGGCGGGCCTTATCATTTTTCCCGCCTGCTTTTCCTTCGGCGTCAACCCGGGGCAGGGCCCAGGCCTTGTATTCGTCACGCTGCCCAATATCTTCGGCGGCATGGCGGGCGGCCGGGTATGGGGCGCGCTGTTTTTTGTGTTCATGAGCTTTGCGGCGCTGTCCACCGTTATTGCCGTATTTGAAAACATCGTTGCCTTCGGTATGGACTTGTGGGGCTGGAGCCGCAAAAAAGCCGTGTTGGTAAATTTTTTCGCCATTCTTGTGCTGTCGCTGCCCTGTGTACTGGGATACAACGTGCTTTCGGGCTTTATGCCCTTCGGCGAGGGCAGCGCCGTGCTGGACCTGGAGGACTTCCTTGTTTCCAATACGATCCTCCCGCTGGGCAGTCTTGTATACCTGTTGTTCTGCACGTCCCGCTACGGCTGGGGATGGAAAAATTTTGTGGCCGAGGCAGACGAGGGCAAGGGCATACGGTTTCCAAAATGGGCGCGGGTATACGTCAGTTACATTCTGCCGCTCATCGTGCTGTTCATCTTTTTGATGGGCTATAAGGACAAATTCTTCACCTGAGGAGAAAAACAAAAAGAGGCGCCGCCGCGGGATATATCCGCGGCGGCGCTTTTTGTTTTGAAGCTTCAGTTGCTGCGGCTCTCGGCCAGCACCGCGTCCACGGTGACGACATTGCCGCTGCCGCGCTTTTGGATCTCCAGCCGCACGGTTTCGCCGGGCTTGTGCGTCTCCAGCACATCCAGCAGATCGGACGTGGTTTCCAGCGTTACGCCGTCCGCCGTCAATATCACGTCGCCCACGGTGATGTCGTGGTTGTTCAGGTCGCTGTAATCTTCCACAGATGAAATATATAAGCCCTGGCTGGGCAGGTCGTTGGCAGGGCCTGTGACGGGCGACAGCGCGATTACCATCACGCCCAGTGCCACGCGGTCCTTTACATAGCCGTAGGCAATCAGATCCTCCACCACGGGCTGCGCGTCCGCCGAGGGGATGGCAAAGCCGATGCCCTCAAACATGGAGCTGTTGAGCTTGGCGGAATTGATGCCGATCACCTGACCGAAGCGGTTCACCAGCGCGCCGCCGGAATTGCCGGGGTTGATGGCCGCGGAGGTCTGGATAAGGTTCATCGTGACGACGCTGTTGCCCGCCTGCATGCTGATCTCACGATTGAGGCCGGAGATGATGCCTTGGGTGACGGTGCCGGAGAGCTGTCCGGCCGCATTGCCGATCGCCACGGCCCGCTCGCCCACCTGCAGGATGTCCGAATCTCCGAAGGAGGCGGGCACTAGCCCGTCCGCCGTGATTTTGACCACGGCCAGGTCCGTACGGGTGTCGGAGCCGACGATCCATGCGTCCAGCTCACGGCCGTCGTCCAGCAGCACGGTAACTGCGGAGGAGCCCTCCACCACATGGGCGTTGGTGACGATGAAGCCGTCCTCGTTGAGAATGATGCCGCTGCCGCTGCCTGCAATGGAAATGCTGCCCGGCTCATATACATTGATGCATACCACGCTGGGGCCAACGGTCTTGGCAATCTCCACCGTGGAGAGCCCGCCGTCCGCGTCCTCGGGAAGATCCTCGATGGTAAAGCTGGGCACCTCTCCGGGCGTGGGACGCCGGCGCGCGGCGCCGCCGCTGCGCAGTGCGTCAAAAGCCTCTCCCGCCAGAAAAACGGTTGCGGCAAGCCCCAGGCAAAGCAGAACAGCCACCAGCGGCGCACGGTTCCTGCGCCGGCGGGGCGGTTTCCCGCCGGGGACGCCCGGCATCGAGCCGGGCGTCTGATATACATATTGGGGCGCCCGCGGCGGCACGGGGCCGCCGCCCTGCCCGTAAACGGGGCCGCCGTAGGGCGGGGCTGCGGAGCCCTGTCCGCCATAGGGCGGATAAGGCGGATACTCCATCCCGGGCTGTTGTACATAGGGCGGGCAGGGCCCGCCGGGTTGCTGCGGATATTGCGGATACTGGCGCTGATCCATGATTCCCTCTCTCCCTGCCGGGCCTCCCGGCAATGCGCAGCACTGCGGCCGCGAATATTTCTCTTCCATGCCTCATGCGGCGCGGTGGTCACTGATCCTTGAGCTTGCCGCCCTTAATGGGCGAAGAAGGCGGCGCGGGCAACGTGAACAGGAATTCGCAGTATTCGCCCTCCTTGCTGTCCACCCAGATCTTGCCGCCGGACAAATTGATGAGGACTTTGCAGATATGCAGACCCAGGCCGCTTCCGGTGGTGTTCAGCCCACGGCTTTTGTCTTCCTTGTAAAAGCGGTCGAACACATAAGGCAGCGCCTCGGGCGCAATACCCGCGCCTGTGTTGCGCACGCCTACGGTAACGGCGCCCTTGCTCTGTGTGACGGAAAAACGGATCTCCCCGCCCACATTGCAGAACTTGATAGCGTTGTCCACCAGATTGTAGATGACCTGGTACACCAGATCCTGATCCGCCAGAACCAAGGTCTTGGTTGGGGCGAAGCCGCTGATTTGGATGTTGTTGGCCTCCAGCCGCTGTTCCGCGCCGAACACCACGCTGGTGATGCTCTCCCAGATATCATAGGTAGTGGCGTTTACTTTATACTCCCCGGCCTCCAGCTTGGTGATGTCCAGCATGTTCTTGATGAGACGCGTCAGGCGGCCCACCTCCTGAGAGACAATACCCAGGTAGTGGTTCTGGTTTTCGGGCGGGATGGTGCCGTCCAGCATGCCGTCGATAAAGCCCTTGATGGTGGTCATGGGCGTGCGCAGCTCGTGAGCGATATTGCCCATGAAGCTGCGGCGGGACTGGTCGATTTTTTCCAGGCTGCCGGCCATGGTGTTAAAGGTCTCGGCCAGCTGGGCCAGCTCATCGTCGCCCTCCACGGGCACGCGGGCGGAAAAATCTCCGCCGCCGAACTTTTTCGCGGCGTCCGAAATGCGGCGCAGCGGTGTGGTCATGCGGTTGGTCAGCACGATGGAAAGCACGCTGGATACCATCAGCATCAGCCCGGCGGAGAGGATGAACGTAGAGAACAGGTTTGCCAGGTATTCCGTGAGGCTGTCGGCGTTTGCCCCCGCGAACACAAAGCCCTGGAGCATGCCTTTCTCGTCGAGAATGGGCTTGCCCGCGATGTAATATCGGCTGCTGAAGATACCGCCCAAAGTGCCCATTTCGTCGTAAATGCCCCGGCTGTATGTGGCATTGCACGTTTTTACAGACACTTCCATGCCCTGATATTCCGACGGGATGGAAAGCACCACGGAGCCGTAGGCGTCCGTCACAAGGATGCTCTTTCCGGCGGCGCGGGCCGTCAGCGTGATGCCCCTTTTGATATCCTCCACATCCAGCCCGGCGGCCTCGGCGGCTTCGGCCCTTTTTTCAACGATGCCGTCATCCGCGGCCTCCTGCATGGCGAGGATGGCGTTGTCGATGGTCTGGATCAGGGCGGTGCCGTTTTCTTCGCGGAAGTAGCCCATGGCCAGATACATCTGAATAAAGCCCATCACGGCGATGCTGCAGATGAGCAGGACTGCCGTGGAATAAAAATACCGCGTGGTGATGCTTTTGCGCACAGGCGCACCCCCCTTTCTTCCGGCATGCCGCGGGCCCCGGCCCGCCGTCATTCTTTCACTTCAAATTTATAACCCACGCCCCAGACGGTCTTTAAACTCCACTGGTCGCTGGTGTTTTCAAGCTTTTCGCGCAGACGCTTCACGTGTACGTCGATGGTGCGGGAATCGCCGTAGTATTCAAAACCCCATACCTCGTCCAGCAGCTGGTCGCGGGTGAATACCCGGTTGGGATGGCTGGCCAGATAATACAAAAGCTCCAGTTCCTTGGGCGGCGCGTCCACTACCTGGCCGTTCACCTTCAGCTCATAGCGCGTCAGGTCCACCGAGAGCTTATCATAGCTGATGACGCCGTCCGGCTGGGCCTCGGCGGGCGTGCAGCGGCGCAGCACGGCTTTGATGCGCGCCACCACTTCCTTGGAGTCGAACGGCTTTACTACATAGTCGTCCGCACCCAGCTCCAGGCCGAGCACCTTGTCGAAGGTCTCGCCTTTAGCCGTGAGCATGATAACGGGTGTGTTGTCCGCCGCGCGGATGCGGCGGCACACCTCCCAGCCGTCCATTTTGGGCATCATCACGTCCAGCAACACCATGTTGGGCTTTTCCTTTTCAAACGCGGCCACGGCGGCCTCGCCATCGTTGGCGATCACCGTCTCATAGCCCTCCTTGGCCAGGTACAGGCGCAGCAGCTCACAGATATTTTTGTCGTCGTCCGCGATCAGAATTTTCTCGTTCGCCATGGGTCACACTCCTTTATTCCCCTGTACCGCGCCCGTTTTTGCGCAGCATGCCGTATGCGGTGTACCGCAGATGCTCTGCGGGGCGCAGAAAAACAGCAGTTTAACAATATTATACGATATAATTGTGTATAAAAAAAGTCCTGCGGGAGCTCCCGCGCAGTTTTTTGGGGTGCTCCGCGTCCGGCGCATTGCGCGCAGGGCTGCCTGTATGGTAGAATAATCAAAGATATACCCGGGGCTGCTGCCCCGCTTGAGAAGAGGAAGGTTTTATATGAAGCTTGGAATCGGAATTTGCATGCCCAATTTCATAAGTTCTCAAATCTTCACGAAAATCCATAAACGCGCATGGCTGCAATATTCTTTTATTGGCAAGGGAAATATATCTCCATGATTCTCCATGAAGTTCTATGCGGAAATGGTGTAAAAATGGTGTACTCCTAGATTGGTTTTATTCACGAGAAAAAACCAGTGCAACACACATCTGGAGTACGATTATAGAATCACAAACATGTAGACCGATACTGCTTTTACGGCAAGTGTCGGTCTTTAATTTTTATCAAATTCTGAAAGTTTTTATAAATCACGAAGGAGTATTCTTTATGAATGAATGTAAAGTAATTGCTATCTTGAATCGAAAAGGCGGTGTATGTAAAACTACTACCACCCACAATTTGGGTGTTGCGCTGGCCCAGCGTGGCTATCGCGTGCTGCTGGTAGATTGCGACACACAGCGCAATCTTTCCATCAGTCTTGGCATCGACCACCCGGATGAAGAGCAGTATGCTCTCTGCGAACTGCTTCAACCGCTGGTCGATGTAGATGCTGATGATGTGGATATTCACACCTGTATCCATCATTTAGAAAATGGAGTGGATTTTATCCCCAACAAACAGGCTTTGTCCACACTTGAAAAACAAATAAGTACATTGGATTTCCGCCGGGAGTGCGTGTTGTTCGACGCGCTGGAGGATGCCCGTCCGGATTACGACTATATCCTGCTGGACTGCATGGCATCCCTGGGAATGCTCGCTGTCAATGTGATGATGGCGTGCGATGCGGTCCTGCTGGTATCCACGCCGGAAGAAGATTCAATAGAAGGCGTTTCCCTCGCCTCCGATTTCATTAAGGAAGCGTCCAGGGCGCTGAAGAAAAGAATTCATGTGTGCGGCCTGTTGATCTGCCGAGTAGATATGAGGTATCGAAAGAGTCGAACGGGCGTTTTGAAGATCAAAAAACTGTTCGGGCCGGAGTGCCCAGTGTATCCGGAAATGGTACCGGATCGCGTTTGCGTGGCAGACGCCCGCAATCGGCAAGTCAGCGTGATCGAAGATGCGCCGGAGAGTGAACCAGCACAGGCCTATCAGGCAGTCTGCGATTTATTCTTAAGGGAGGTGGAGAGCTATGGCAGCCGTTCCGCTTAACCTGTCTGGGATGTTTGATGCCTCCCCTACCCCAGCGCCGCGCTCACGGGAACGAGTAGAAAACATCCCGATAGATGTAATCGACAATCATCCTCGGAACACTACACAAGTAAAAGAATCCTTGTTGGATCCGGCATTTCGTGAAAGCATTGCGGCAGTCGGCGTTTTACAGCCTGTTCTTGTTGTCCCTAACAATGATGCCGCAGGCCGCTATTACTTACTGGCCGGACACAAGCGGCTGCTTGCAAGCAAGATGTGCGGCCGGGAATATGTGCCGGCCATCATTCGAAAGGATTTACCTCCGGGATTGGAGGGCATCTATATTACAGACACCAATCTGCAATATGGTGTGAAGTATATGCTTCCCAGTGAAAAGTGCCGTACCTTATGGGAACAGCACCAAAGTATCAAGGAATTTCGGCAATACTGCCGCCTGCACGCAGGGGAAAGCAGTGAAATTGAACTGGGCGGTAAGGTGATCAAATTTGGGCATCTTGAGAAAACTCGGGAAGTATTGGCTGCTACATATGGCTTGGCCGCTGCGGATGTACAGCGGTATTTGAGCCTCCATACGCTGAACTCCACACTGTTCGACTTTGTGGACCATCGGATTCTGGCGGTGTCCACTGCTGTCCATTTGGCGCAACTTTCTGATGAGTGGCAACTGGAAACTGCTCGTTGGATACAAGGAAAAAAAATCAGCGCTCAGCAGGCACAGAGGATTTTGGCGCTGTATCAAAACGATGGAGATGTGAAGGGAATCAAGGATATCATTCAAGGCAGCCAAAATAAAAATCGAAGTAGGACTACCGGCAGTTATAAAATATCACGGCGGGTTCTGAATTCGTGTTACCCTCAATTTTCCAGTATGTCCGATAAAGAAATCGCACAGACGCTGGAAGCTGCGTTAAAGTTTTACTTTGCAAGCCAACCTCTTGAAAACTCCGAGCAGCGAGGGTATAATGGAGGTGAGAAAGCCGTATGACCAGAGAGTATATAATAATGCCGGAATTTGAGCGGCAATGGAAAGCGATGGGACTGACCGACACAGAGTTGAAATACCTGCAGGAACAACTGCTTCTTAATCCTCAGCAGGGACCAGTAGTGAAAGGCACGGGAGGTCTGCGAAAAATTCGTGTTGCTTTTGAGCATCGAGGGAAAAGCGGGAGCGGTCGTGTTGTTTATGTAGACTTTCCAGCTTATGAAATCATCTACTTAATCACGGCATATCCTAAAAATGAAAAGGATAATTTGTCATCATCTGAGCGCAACGCCATCCGAAAATTAATCGAACAGCTGGAGCAGCTTTTGAAAACAAAATGCGAAAAGGGGCGATTCTTATGAATACAGGCATATATGAGAGCATCCTGCAGGGGTTAAATGAAGCCATTGCTACAGAGAAAGGCCATCTGCGCGCAAAACGATGCAAGATGACTGTACAGCCTCCCGAGGAATTCGACGCAGAGGAGATCCGCACCATACGGTTGAACGCCAATATGACACAAAAAGTCTTTGCAAGTTTTCTCGGGGTTTCACCCAAAACGGTAGAGTCATGGGAGGCCGGCCGTTATAAGCCGGATGGCCCGGCGCGTCGGGTCATGGGACTTTTACAGCAGGATCATATGTTGGCGCAAAAATACGGATTGATCTCACAATAAAAATAAGGTGTCCAAATTTGGGCACCCCAAAACTAAAAACGCCAAAGCGCTGTTCAGCGCTTTGGCGTTTTGCTTTATGGGGCTGGCTTTCCCTGTCGAAAAAGTTCCGGATAATTGCTGGAGGCCCAAACGATACGCTCAATGATGACAGTTTTTGTATCAACGCGGTAAATCACAATATGATTGTCGTGGACCAGTTTGCGGAAACTCAAAGCTTTCAAATATTCGTCCGGGTGTTCTTCTCCCATGCGGGGAAATCGCATTAGTTTGTCGATGTAATCCTGTAGGGCACCAACCGCGCGCAATGCTGCGCTTTCTCCAACTTTATCGAAATAATAGTCAGAAATCCCCAAAATATCCTGCGTTGCTTCGGTGGTATAAATAATCTGCATTTCATCCATTTTTTCGATTCTGCCTGCCGCTGATATTTTCACGGACCAAATCGCGTACCTGCGCGGTGGTGTACGTCGCCGCTCCATTTAGTCGATTCAGTTCGGCTTCTAAAACCATAGCGCGATGCGCAAGAGCCGCTTCCTTTCGGTCGAGTTCTTCTTCGCGTCGGGTGTAGGCTGCAAGATCCATCAAGACGGTATCCCCTTCCCCGTTACGTGTGATGTAGACCGGCTGCCCAGTCATGCGGGAACGGGCGGCCAGTTCATTATATTCTGTGCGCAGTGCAGAAGCAGGGCGAATATCCATAGCCATATAACGGCCCCCTTTCTGTTTTTATTATATCGCGAAGGAAAGCAAATAACAATCTTTTTTTGACTTAATTTGCTTTACAAGAATCGGGAATCACATTTTGACAAACCTTTCAGGTACACTGGTCAGGAATGATTAACAGGTAGTTCCTACTTTTTGCTGGTGTAATCTTACATAGTTGAATGTAAAAATAGTCTGATCCAAAAATATTAAGGATACAAGTGAAGGTGTCCAAATTTGAACACCCGCTGATGCCTGATTCAAGGGACGATTTACGGATCGTTCCTTTTTCCATTTAATTTCATCACTGGACCGATAAGGGGCATTTCAGTGCAAGGTGGATTTAGAAAAGGAGGTATTGAATCGGAAACAGATTCGTTTCCGGATTACTTATGAAACAGAAATCACTTTCCACATATGATTCCGCTATCTCAATATCATCATCTGGGGCAAAACAATCAGGGGTGCTGGATCATATCGCATGGCAGCTAGGCGTGTGTATTTCGGATTTGCGGCTTATACCACAAGTACATCGGACGGCCTTGAATTTTCTGGCGCACATGCCTTATATTGAAGATTTTCCTCTGGTTGAGTGGGAGCAGGCGATAGCTTATTTGGACGGTTCAAATGTTCATTTTCTTTGTTATGATGACCTTCGAATCTATTTTCAGTCTATGATTGAGTAAGTTTTAAGTTTGCGAATATGAGTTCGGTTGCAGAACGATCATGAATCATACTTATTTTGTAAGCACGGGAAGAAGGGAGAAGCAATGAAGGAAAAACTTAAGAGTGTGAGTATAAGGTTTTTATTATTTTTATTACTGATCATATTTTGTACATCTGTTGTGCATGCCGCGGGCGGCGCGCTGGGCGCGGACCGAAACGGTACGCCATATATCTACGTGATCGGCTACATGTATTCCGGCAGCTCCCAGACCGTCAACACACGGGAGATCTTCACCTCGCCCAACAACTATGACGTCTGGCTGTGCCCGGTGTGCGGTCGTGACCCGTTGGGAAATTCGCAGGGCACGGCGCTGTCTCCGAATTTGTATATGCCGTGCTATGGATACGATATTGCGGCAGCGGGCGGCGACAGGAGCATCCGCTACGCGCTGGTGCGGCACAGGCACAACAACGGGCAGCTTTCAAACGACCGTGTATACATCCCGGTGAACGTGCCGATGTACGCGGGCTGCTATTACGGCTATGACCTCACCGAGCCGGCCGGCGTGCAGGCCAGCGCGCCCACGGGCTGGCAGAGGGACAGCGCGGTGGTGCGGTTTTCCGGCGGCACGGACACAGGCACGAGCCTGCCGGACTGGAGCGCGGCGCCGGGCGACTACGGCAGCGGCATCCATCACTACGAGTACAGCATCAACGGCGGGGCCTGGACGGGCTGTCCCGTGGGCGACCCCACCGTAACGATCACCGCGGGCGGCGTCACGACCGTGACCGCCCGTGTGGTGGACGGAGCGGGCAACGCCTCCGGCCAGACGGCCACGGCAAAGGTATACATCGACCCGGCTTCACCCAATGTGCCCGGTATCACGCTTTCCACGGAACAGTGGACGAACAGTACAGTAACGGCGGCCATCAAGGACAACGGCGACGCACACAGCGGCGTCGCGCGCACGGAATATTCTCTGGACGGCGGAAGCTGGACGACGTACAGCGGTGTGCTTTCCATTGAGGCCCACGGCAAACACACAGTCAGCGCCCGCGCCATCGACAATGTGGGCCGCATTTCCGGCACAGCAAGCAAGACTGCGCTGGTGGATAAGGTCATGCCTGTCATTTCAAAGGTGGAGCAGCAGCCAAACAGCGGCCACACGGAAATGATGCTGGCCGTTACCGCCACAGACGCGGACAGTGGTGTGAAAGGCTATGCGGTCACCACGGAGGAAAAAACGCCTGCGCTTGACCGTTTTAGCGCCGACGCTCCCAAGGTAGACCACAACGGCGTTTACTACGTCTGGGCGGCGGACGAGGCGGGGAATATCTCCGCTGCCGCAAAGGTGAACGTCACCGCGCTGGATATCGTGCCGCCTGTTGTGGTAAAGGTGGAAACGCAGCGCACCTGGGATGCCACAGAAAACTGGGCGAAGGTGACGGCGCAGGACGATAACAGCGGCGTCGTTGCCATTGGCTGGGAACATGCCGAAAAAGATATGGGAAGCCGTCATGCCCCGGACCCGATCACCTGGGTGGATTCCACGGCGGAAGCGGCCTTCATTTTCACTGAGAACGGCAGCTACAACGCCTATGCGCGCGATCTTGCTGGCAACGTGTCGGAGCCGTATCCGTTCATCATCGACCACATCGACAAGCACTCGCCGGTCATTGATTCTGTGGAGTGGGACAAGGGCTGGAGCCAGAGCAAGACCGTCACGGTAAAAGCCCATGATACGGAGTCCGGCCTTGGGCAGTATGCGGTGACGCGTACGGCGGACCGCCCCGCTGAATGGCAGGACAGCAATGTTTTCGCCAACATCACGGAAAACGGCACGTACTATCTGTGGGCGAAGGACAACGTGCAGCGCGTGTCTGCGGATGCGGATGACGACGGCGGCGATGGCGGAGGGGGTACGCCTGATCCCGGCCCGGAAGAGATCGTCATCGACACCATCGACCGTTCAAAGCCCGTGATGGACGATATCCTGCATTCGGCAGCGGACAACGCGCCCGCTGGGATGTTCGGCTATCCGCATTTCAATGAAGTGGACCGCCCGGAGCTGCTGGCCCACGATCTGGCCGATGACGGTTGGACGGACAGCGGCATCAAGGCCATCTATTACCAATTTGCCGCAGATGAAGATTCCCTCAAAGCCGATTGGCTGATCTATGACGAGCTGGACAAGCCTGCCATGCGGGAGGAATACTTCGGAAATATCTACGCGAAGGCGGAGGACAACGCAGGCAATGTATCCGACGCCATTTTTGCAGGCTTCATGTTCGAGCAGACCGAGCCTGTGGCGGAAAAAACTCTGACGCCAGATTTCTGGACGAACGGGACGGTGGAGATCGGCCTGTCCACGGACGATAACCTGTCGGGCGTGCGGGACATCACCCTGCCGGACGGCAGCGTCGTGGACGCGGATACGGCGAAGTATACGGTGGACAAGAACGGCGTGTACAATTTCTCTGTACGCGATTACTGCGGTAACATCCTGTCCTATCCCGTGGAAGTGAGCAACATCGACCGGCTTGCGCCGGTTGCGGACTATGAGGTGATCCCCGGTGACTGGACGAACAAGCCCGTGACCATCCATGTGACGGCTGCGGACCCGGAGCCGGAGGACGGCTATGCGCCCAGCGGCGTCAAGTCCATCACACTGCCGGACGGCACGGTGGTGGACGGCGATACCGCGGATTTCGTTGCGGACGCCAATGGAAAATACGATTTCATCATCACGGACAACGGCGGCAACACATTCACACTGCATACCGAGGTAAGCAATATTGATTACCTCGCGCCCGAAGCAGAATATACCGTGACGCCGGATGTCTGGACGAACAAGCCCGTGACCATCCGTGTGACGGCTGCGGACCCGGAGCCGGAGGACGGATATACGCCCAGCGGGGTTCAGTCCATCACCCTGCCGGACGGCACGGCGGTGGAAGGCGATGCGGCGGACTTTACAGTGGATATCAACGGAAAATACGACTTCACCATTACCGACAACAGCGGAAATACGGCCACACTGCACGCGGAAGTGGGCAACGTGGACACCGTGCGTCCAACTGTGGATTTCCATTTTGAGCCGCTGGACGGCGGCGACCGCACCATCATCACGGAATACGGCAAAACCGAGTACTACAATTACGATATCGGTATGAACGCCAGCGCCGGTGACGTCGGTTCCGGTATCGACCGATACGAGTACAAAGCAGGCGACGGGGAATGGACGGTGTTCGACCCGGCGGACCCGCCGAAGTTCACGGAGGAACAGATCGTCCATATCGTTGTGCGTGTATGGGACGTCGCCGGGAATGTGAGCGAAGAAAAGGCACGGGACATCGTGCTGGACAAAACGCCGCCCACAGCTTCGCATACGCTGACGCCGGGCAGGGACGGAAAGGTGAACATCAACCTGGGAACGGACGGCAGCATCTGCGGCGTCCAATCCATCACGCGGCCAGATGGCAGCGTTGCGTATGGTGTGGATACGCTCGTGTTTGAGGTGGACCAAAACGGAGATTACGATTTTTTCGTGTGGGACCGGTGCGGGAACCTGCTGAAGTACACCGTGCCGGTCGACAGCTTCGCTACGCCCGTGCAGCTGAAACCTGCGCTCTCTGAGCCGGAGGAAACGAAACCGGAACCCGAGCCGGAGCCTGCTCCGAAGCCGGAAGGGCCGGAGATTCCTGTGGAGGTCCCTGTGCAGGAGGACGACCGCGCATTGACGCTGGCCGACCTTGCCTGCACGCTGCTTTCTATTCTGTTTGCAGTCCTTGTGTGGCTGCGTGGGAAAAAAGACGGCGGTGAAGATGAACAGGCCGAACAGGTGGATGAGGACGTAGAAGAAGATGAGCCGCGGGGCTACGCTGTCCAGAAAACCGTGAATGCGGTGCTGGCGGTATTGTCAGTGGCCTTGTTCTTCCTCACGCAGCCGCTTGTATGGCGTTTCCGATTGGTGGACTGGTGGACGGTATTGTTCGTGCTGCTGTGCGGCACGGCGCTGGCCATGTTTATCTGGAAGCGCAAACAGGAGAACAGCACCGAAGAATTTGATGAAGAAAAAACGGAGGATCTTGCTGAATGAAAACGATCGTATCACTGGCCCTTGCGGGCCTCATGTCCATTTCCGCACTGCTGCCCGCGCTGGCGGCGCAGGAAGCGGAAAACGTATCCATCCCCGAAAGCTCCGGCCTTTCGGAAAGCATGGCGCAGGATGAGAGCAGTGTATCCAGTTCCGGCACTTTGGCGGAAGGAAACGCCACATCCGATTCCAGCAGTACAGCGGATGAAAGCACTGCGCCGGAGTCCGGCAGCAATGCGGAGGATGGATCGGGTTCTGTCCTGCAGACCGAGTCCGGCAGTACACCGGTGGAGTCAGACAGCAGCATTTCGGATGGTTCGGAAGCGGAAACCGACAGCTCGCTGCCTGTTTCCGACAGTGTGGCGTCCGATGAAATGGACGCTGACTCGGAACCGGTTTCCAGCAGTGAAACAGCGGAATCGGACGCCGATGCCGAGGATGAAGATTCGTCTGGTGTAACGACAGAAACAGCAGATGAACAGATAGTCCTTGTTATGGTATCGGAAGAATACGCGCTCCTGCTTGCGGCCAACCAAGCGGACAGCATGATGGGCCATGCGGGCATGGAGCGCAGCGGCGCCTGTATACAGCCTGCCGCATCATTTGCTCTCTCAGACTACGCTGCGGATAATGAGGAAGATGCCTATAAGCTTCTCTGGGCGGCACTCAACCAAGCCATTGTATCACTTTCGGAAGAAGGAGTCGGCATCGGGAATTGTGCTTATGAAAGTGGAACGATTCGATTGTATCGATAAGCCGATGCCTGAAATAGAAATATGTGCTTTTTTTGTGTTCGCAGCACTATACCAGTGGGAGTAAAAACAGTGACTAAAATTTATACCTTTTGCGAGAGGGACGGCCAGTCGCCGTTCCTTTCTTTATTTCACCAGCTTGACAAAAAGCTTCAGCAGAAGATCCTGAAAGGGCTGCGCTGCATGGCTTTGTTTCCGAGCTACCGTGCACAACCGCATGTTAAACATTTTTCAATCGAGAGATATTCTCAGCTGTATGAATACCGGGAACGCATCCGCATTCTGTTCCGCGTTATTTACACCTTGGACACGGCCAAAAATATCATTCTATTAGTTCCATTTGTCAAAAAGCGGGATAAAGATACTCAACGGGCTTTAGAGCTTGCCGTGCAGCGGATGGAAACGATACGACAATACCCTGAGTGCCGCGTGGAGCTTGACATTGGAGGGGAGGTGCCTGTATTGATCGACCGGGATATATGATGTTTCATAATTACAAAAGCAATGAAGAAAAGGGGCTGAAAGGAAATATGAAAAAGTGTATTCTGCTGCTGGCCTGCGCCTTCATCTTATCGGTATTTTTTGTCTGTTTTGCAGACGATGACGCGAACAGCGGAGGTCCGACTCAGCAAACCTATGTAAAAGAAGCGGTCAATGTGGCAGGCAGCTCAACTGCCGGCGCCATTTCACAGTCACCAGTGCTACGGGATGTCGCCTATACCACGCAGGGAGGGCGGCAGATGATCATTAAGCTGTACGATGTGGCGCCCAATTACGATGTAAACAGTCTGGCCGGGCAGAATTTTGAAGACGGCGGGCTGCTGTATACGCACAAGGATACAATTAAAGTATCGGATAACCACATCGTGGAAACAAAACAGGCCTGCCAGACGGTGACGGTCAGCCACACAGAAAAAGACAACGCCATGGGCAGCCTGCAGCCGATGCTGGAATACTCGGAAAATGGCTTTACCGGCCAGCTGATGCTCCAGCCTGAAAGCATCACAACAACAGCGGAGGAAAAAGAAAGCTATGGTTATACCATAAGCGACACCCGTGAGTATCCCAATCTGGACCGCAACGATACAGCATATATTCCGAAAACAGTAGAAAAAAACGGAGTGTCCCTTACACTGGCAGGCATCGACTGGCAGGCTATGGGGAACGGCACATTTACTGCGACAGCCAGTTATTCCGGCCGGGCAACAGGCAGCAAGGTCACAGGATATACCTCGAAAGCAGTTTATTTGGGTGAGGTAAGCAAAGAAACGCTGGACAGCTGCACCTACAAAGTGATTTATGAGGGCGCGTCTATCCCAGTGCCGTACCTTCAGTACGGCTTAACTGCAGGAGGTGTGCTGGTTCTGCTTGTTATTTTCTCCGTGATTTGGAATAAACGGAAAAACGCGAAAATCTACGCCTTGCTGGATGGTGAATTCAAAATCGTTCGCCGGGTACGGATCTCCTACATTGACCCTATCGTTGATCTGACACCAGCCGCCGTCCAGAGCCGGGTGAGCGAATACATCATCACCATCGACCGCTGGGCGACAAAACGGCTGAACAATCAGCGCCTGCGGATTCTGTGCGGTGACGGTATGGTGCGTGAACAAACGATTGTAAATACAGGCTATGGCTATAAGATCCATCTAGAGGCAATCCCGATCCCCGCAGCTGAGGAGTACGAGGAGGATGAATATGGACGTACGTAAAAAACTCTTAATGTCCGTTGGTATGCTGGCGGTAATCTTGGTACTCGTATGTATCGGCGGATATTTTATACTGCACCCGACGCCTTCAGAGACACCACTGCCCAACGTTATCACAGCCGGGGATGGAGCGGTCACAATCACAGCAGATATCCCACCGGAAACCCAGACGCCGGATACCGCCTGGAAGGATTCCGCTTCATGGGCTATTGGCAGCTTTACTCTGCCGGAAGCGGCTGCTCTGGACGGAGAAGGCTGTATCGGTGTCGTCACCGTACCATCTGTCGGGATCCAAATGCAGGTGTACGAAACAGACGACGCCATGGAAGATATGAAGCACGGGGCCGCACACTTTAAGAATACCTCAGCCTGGGAAGGCAACATCGGTCTTTCCGGCCACAATTACCGTTCTCAATTCGGCCCACTCACTCAAATCAAGGATGGCGACATTATCGCCTATGAAACGGCTCTTGGAACCCGGTATTATCAAGTAAGCACCATCGAGGAAATTGCGGACGATGACTGGAGCTATCTGGACAGGACCGATGATAATCGAATCACACTGATCACCTGTATTGTCGGTAAGGATGACAAGCGGCTGGTCGTGCAAGGAACCGAAATCTAAAATATTTTTTAGGAGAAATGCCGTTCGCTTGCAATCGCCTTTTTTGGTGTTATAGTGAAAGCACAAGGAGGTGTCAGCAATGACAAAAGCAAAGAAAATCCTATTGGCAGTTGTGCCTGTGTTTGTAGTCCTGGCCGTTGAAGCTGGCATCGCTTTATGGGCATTTCGCCCCGTCCAAATTGCTTGTGACGATGAAGTTTTCATCGCTGTTGCTGTTTTGGGAAGAGCATGGCTCCCCCTTGAGGGAGTACCCAGCGAACGGGTGGTAACGATAGATACCACTTCCCTCAGTATTACAACGGAAACGCCTGTCGATGAAAGCAAAATCCGTGAAGCGGCAATCGATGCAACCGTACAGGAACTGGAAGCCAAATATAGCACCCAGCTTGCGGAGCTGGAAGCGCAGATCGATGAAACCAACCAGCAGCTGGCGACTGCACAGGCACAGCTTGAACGCCGTGAAGCCGATGAAGCAGCGGCCGCAAAACGGGCGGCACAGCAGAAAGCCGCCGCACAACAAGCCGGAAACAAATCCGCCGCGCAGCAGGCCGCAAACAATGCAGGTACTGGCGGGGCAGATTCCACCCCGACCTCTGGCGGAAGCGCAGGCACATCCCAGCCGGCAACACCGGCAGTTGACGCCGCGACGCTGATTGCCAACGGCCACGCATATGCGGCAAGTAAAAACATGGGCGTCAATTCGGCCCTGACGATTGGCAACGCCGGATATTTTAATCCTGTAGATTTATCGATCTTGTCACAGGCCTCTGCTCAAAGCGATATCTACTACTGCATCGACCAGATTGCAGGCATGATGGGCACAGTTGAACAGGACCATCCGCCCGTCTACAACATCGTACAGGACGGCGGCAAAATCTACGTGCTGTACGGCTAAACCTTGCCATCTCCTATATCACTCATACAAAAGGGAAAACCGTCTACCCCTAGGGGCAGGCGGTTTTCTCGTTTTAAGAACAAAAATTCAATACCGCCTGTCCGATGGCTGAGGCTTTGGATGCGCCCCCTCTTTCGCCGTGTCGGGCAGGCAGAAAAGAGGTAAAACAATATGTCCAGAATTATCACAAAGCGGATCATCCCCATACTGCTGTTAGTGATGCTGTGTATCGGGATGTTCCCCACGGCATTTGCCGCAGCGGAGATCACCATGACCGACACGCTCACAGCCACGCAGATTGAAGTGGTGCAGGGTTCATCCGACGCGGATATCACCATCGCTTCCAATGAGGATGCCGGCGATTTGATTGCAGATGAAGGACCGGACGGCGATCCTGTTGATGAAAGCTCTTCATCAGGCGCGGATTTTTCCAGCACGGACAGCTCGGAAGTTCCCGTACCATCGAGTTCCGAAGCGTCATCTCCCAGCAGTGCTGTTTCTGACAGCGCAATATCTTCCAGCAGCGAGATTGCCATTCCCGATTCCTCCAGTACGAGCAGCACGTCGGCAGTCTCAGCAGGCGAAAGTGAAACAATTCCCGAGGAAACAGGCACAAGCGATGAAAAAGTTCCTGCAGAAACATCAGTGGAAATCGTTCGCATGAGAGGAGCTTCTTTGCTTTCGGCATCCGCAGCCAGTGCCGGAAAACTATCCTGGACCAAACACCCGGAATATCAGTACGACGCCAGCCAGGGGCTTGGCTCCGTCGATATGCAGCCGTGGCCGACGGCCACAATCAACGGGCAGATTGCATACTGCGTCCAGCCCGAAAATCTCAACACACATGGCAGTAAACCCTACGCCCCCATTCAGTACGACCATCTTTCCAGCACGCAGCGGTATGCGATTGGTTACGCTATGCTGTATGGAGCCCAGGACACCGGCAACATCCCTTTCCATATTGCGACGCAGACCATCATATGGGAAATCGTCCACGGGTGTATGGATTTGGAGTCTTTTACCGCGATCAATAAAACGGCCTATAACGCAGTGATCGGATATAACCCTGCTGCGGCGCCTTACTATGAACAGGTTCTCACGCAGATGCGCAGCCACAAGGAAGTACCGTCTTTTACGCATTTCTTCAGCGCGTTGGCGCCGGTCCATCAAATGTCGGGCATCCCGGGCGAATATAAGTTGGACCTCGTCAATACCAATCCAAACTGTGATCTGAATGATTTCAATTTTGCCGAGCAGGCCGATGTTTCCTTTGTCAAGGATAAGCAGGTACTGCATGTATCATCTGCTGCAGTCATCTCTGCGGACACGCTTTTCTCCGCATTCAAGGGTTCTGTCGGTGAAACGAACAGCCTAATCTTCTGGAGCTCCACAGATCAAATCGACCAGATCCGCGCCACTGCGGATGTGCTGGATCCGGTTCCCGCCTATTTCCGATTAAGTACAGAAGACGTGGGCGAATACGGCATTGAAATCAGCAAATATGAAACCGGCACAGATTTGCCTCTGGCCGGAGCTGAATTTGAAGTAAGGCACTCAGAGAAAGGCGTTGTTGGTACCTACACCACGGATGGTTCGGGAAAAATCAAAGTGACTGTCCCCTGGCAGGGAACATACATCATTACCGAACTTACCCCTCCGGCCAACCATCTTTTAGACGATGAGCCGAAGAAGGAGGTGATGGTCTCCACCGACAATAAAACACCCGGCGTATCCTTCCACAACGATAAATTCGCAGGTTTGAAAATCACCAAAATCGACGCTACGACAAAGACCGCCATTCAAGGAGTCACATTCAATGTCGCAAAAAAAGGCGGCGGCCAGGCGCAGCAGGTGACGACTGGTTCCGACGGCGTTGCCCTGCTTCCGAATCTGGAGCCCGACTGGTATGTCATCACAGAGGTGTCATGCCCGCCTAACTATATCCTGGACAGTACACCGCACACAGTAGAAGTCAAAGCCAACGAAACCTGTGAAATCACCCTCGAAAACTATGCCAAGCCCAGCCTTGAGATTACAAAGGTGGATGCCGATGACCCCGCGATCAAGCTTGAGGGCGCCGCATTTCGGATTGCACAGCGCGGCAGCAAAGATTATCAGGATATCACCACCGGTCCCGATGGCGTTGCCCGCCTGACCGGCATGGAGCCGGATTACTATGTTGTCACGGAAATTACGGCCCCCAACGGATATATCCTGTCGGACGAAGAGCATACGGTGGAAATCGTCGAAGGCCAGGTCACAACAATCACACTGTCCAACCAGAAAAAGCCCTCTCTGTCCATCTTGAAAACAGACAGCGTCACCGAACAACCGCTTGCCAATGCAACATTTGAAATCGGATATAAAAACGGAGAAGCAATCGGCCGTTTTACTTCCGACGAAGACGGTTTCGTACATTTGCCTCAAATCAACCCCGGCCTGATTGTCGTCACGGAGATCACAGCCCCGGACGGGTACATCATCGACCTGCAGGAGCAGGAGGTCCTGTTGAATCCGGGCGAAGAAAAAACACTGCGTTTTGAAAACACGCCCGCCAGCCCCATCATCCTTAAAAAAGTGGACATGGAAGGAACCCCGCTGACCGGTGCCATGTTCCGCCTGACCAAAATGAACGGGGAACTGGTCGGTGAGTATACCACAGGACGCAATGGTTTTGTAACGGTTCCGGAGCTGAATCCCGGCTGGTATGTAGCCGTTGAAATCAAAGCGCCGGACGGCTACAAACTGAACAGCACACCGCAAAAGGTGGAGCTGAAAGCCGGTGAGCCCGCCATTCTGGAGTTCGAGAATGAAGAGCTGCCCCATCTGCAAATCTACAAATATGATTCCGTCACGAAAAAGCCGCTTGCGGGTGTGGCGATCCGCGTGGAAAAGCTGGACGGCGAGCGCATTGGAGATTTTAAGACCAACCAGGCGGGTCTGATTGCCATTCCCGATCTGGAGCCCGGCGCCTACGTCTGTTATGAAATCGCCACCGTGCCGGGCTACCAGTTGGATATGACACCTCAGACCGTGGAGCTCGACGCGGATGGCCGCGGCTATGTGGAATTTGCCAATATCCCGCTTGCCGGCCTGACACTGCAGAAAATCGACAGCGTGACAAAGGCCGGGATCGGCGGCGTGGAATTCCTTGTAACAAAGCTGGATGGCGGGGAGATTGGTACTTACACGACGGACGGCAACGGCCGCATTTTCATTCCCAATCTTGAAGAGCAATATGTCAGGGTGCGGGAGATCCGCGTGCCTGACGGGTATAAGCTCGACACGACAGAGAAAATTGTAGAGCTCAAGGCCGGAGAAGCCAACGCAGTGGAATTTGAAAACCACCCCTATCCCTACCTTGTCATTTACAAGCTGGGGGACGATGGCCAGCCACTGTCCGGCGTATCGTTTAAAATCACCAATGACGCGGGTCGCGAACTGGGTACTTACACCACCAACAGTGCGGGCCGGATCGTGCTGACCGGGATCGACGAAGGCCACTATGTTGTGCAGGAAACGGAGGCGGCCGAAGGATATGAGCTGGACGCCACGCCTTATGACGTATACCTCCAGTGGGGCAAGACTACCCAGATTAAACTGAAAAACAAGGAACTTGGTTCCCTTTCGCTGGTAAAGGTGTCTGCGGAAAATGAAAAGCAGGCGCTCCCCGGCGCCAGCTTCCTGCTGTATGACGAAAAAGGAAGCTTAATCGGCGAATACACGACGGATGAAAACGGCGAAATTCTGCTGGATCATGTGTTAAAGGCCGGGATTTACACACTGAGAGAAATCAAGGCTCCGGATGGATTCGTACTGGACGAACAGACGCAGAAAGTGGAAATCAAAAACGGTGCCACAATACGGCTCACCTGGCCCAACACACCGGAACGGGGACGCATCCAGATTGAAAAGGTATCTGCGGAGTACAACGACTTGACGAAGCTGTCCGCCGGCTCGCCGCTGCCGGACGCTGCATTTGAAATTTTCACACCGGATGGTAACGAAGTGGTGGATACCATCACTACCGATGAACGGGGGATTGCCACATCCCGGCTCCTGCCGCTAGGGCTCTACGGTGTCCGTGAAGTGTCGGCGCCTGCGTATTACCTTTTGAACGACAAGGTGGTTTTTGTAGAACTGAAGCTCCACAACGATTTGATTCAACTCACGGTGGAGGACGCCAACGAAGAAATCGAGGTGGACGTACAGAAAACAGGAAATGTCGAAGCAATGCCGGGCGATTTGATCCGTTACGATTTTGACGGCATCTGCAACAACTCAAACGTGCCGCTGGATGAATTCTACTGGCGCGACATTTTCCCGACGGACGCCGTGACACTGCAGGAAATCCATACTGGGACGTGGACTGAGGACTTGGAATATAAGATACTGTACAAAACGAACCTGTCGCAGGATTACCGGGTGCTGGCCGAAGGGCTCCACACCAATGTAGATAACCTTATTGACTGCAAAACGGCAGCGGTGAGCTTAAAAAGCGGCGAAGTCATCACGGAGTTCCGGTTTGAATTCGGCACGGTGCAACCGGGCTTTGCTCCTGTTACCAAGCCATACATTCAATGCCTCGTAAATCCAGGCCTGCCCAACGAGTACCGTTTCCGCAACTGCACAGATGTAGGCGGCCGGCGCGGTGATGAATGGGTAATCGACAGGGACTGCTGGGTAACAATCATTTACGCAACGCCCAAAGGAAAACTACCCAAAACCGGCTGCTGACGTTCGCATCCAACTGTATTAAATGGGGCGGCCCATAACAGGCCGCCCCGCTTTTCAAGGGAGTGTTTGCATGAAGAAAAAGAAGATGCAGAAAAAAATATATTGTTTTTGCCAGACGCTGCCCCGGAAGTATGCCGCCATGATTTCCATGGCGGCGCTCCTGCTCATCTGCGCCTCCCCTGCCTATGCCGTCGAAGATATGTGGACGGTGGGGCGTGAGATCATTACAGACGTCTATTCTCAAATCGCCGGCATCAGCACCGTGCTGGCCGGGCTCATGAGCGCGGTGGCGGTACTCGGCTGTAAATTCTCCGGCGGCCGACAGCAGCGCGTCGATCAGTCATGGGATTGGCTCAAAAGGATCTGGATTGCGTGGGCCGTCATCAACGGTATCGGTGCGTTTATCGCCTATGTCGCCCCGCTCTTTTCAGGGCTGGCGACTCTGGAACCCGGAGTATAAAAAGGAGGGAAAACCATGCTGGAGCTTATCGTAAAGGGGCTTGTGCTCTGGTTTTATGACCTGATTCTGGAGTGCGTCGGCTTTATCGGCAATTTGCTGCTAGAGGTTTTCAGCATGGATACCTCCTACTTTGTCAGCCATGCCCCTGTCGTTTTGGACATGCAGAAAATCCTAATCGCCGTGGGCTGGGCACTCCTGCTGGGCAACCTTGCGTTCCAGGCGATGCGTTCCATGATGGCGGGGATCGGCCTCAACGCCGAAGACCCGAAGCTGCTGTTTGCCAAAAGCTTTCTCTTTGCCTTTTTACTGTTTGCAAGCCCGGAGATCTGCCAGGTTGGGATGAATCTGACCAGCAAAATCATTGTTCTGCTGCAAATGCCGGATACCGTCAATATCATGGCCCCCGAGGAAGCATGGTTTGACTTCACGGCGGGCTGGCTTCTGGCAGTAATCTGCGGGCTTATCATGCTCTTTCAGGTATTTAAACTGTTTTTTGAGATCGGCGAACGGTATGTCGTGCTGAACGTACTGGTCTTCTTTGCCCCGGTGGCGTTCGCCATGGGTGGCAGCCGGTCCACAGAAGATATCTTCAAGGGCTGGGTTCGTATGTTCGGCAGTATGTGCGTGGTTATGGTAAGCAATGTGTTTTTCCTGAAAGTCATTTTATCTGCACTGAGTACCATACCGAACACGCTTACCATTATCCCTTGGCTGATTTTTGTCGTGGGCCTATGTAAAGTAGCCCGCCGCATTGACGATATTCTGTGCAGACTGGGTCTCAACGCCGCCCATACTGGCCGGGAACGGATGTTCCCGGGCGCGGTTACGGCTATGTTTTTGCGTTCGGCAGCCAATACAGTCCGGCAGGCGGCACAGGCATATACCGGACAGATGCCGCACTTCGGTGGCTTCCGGGGCTACGCCCCCGGGGGCTGGCGCTGGGGCGGCACCTTCAGCGACTTACCCGAATTACCACCACCCGCGCTTCCGGCGGCAAACAGATATCCGGGGCTGCCAGGCCCCTCCGCGCCCAATGGTCCATCGCCTGAACCGCCTTCCGGTTCCGCCGGCCCTGCAGGCGGTCAAAAGTCAGATGATACCTCCGGAAACAGCATGCACGGCAGCGCCGCCCACTACAGCAGCAGGCGGGCAACACGTCCGCAGGTTGCGGGGACGCAAGCCGGCGCCGCTCATACGAAACGATCCTTTCCCGCCGCACATGGCAACATTGACATCTTTATGGACGACGACGATGCCCCCATGCAGAAAAAACAACAGCGGCCGCCTGCCGTTCTCACACCAAATAAGCGAAGGGCGGCTGGTTCTGACAATCCGGGCTTGGAAACAATTTCTGGAGAAAAGCCCTCCAGTCGCAAATCAAGACCCGTGGCCCATCAAACGCAGGGACAGGCTGAAAGAGCTGCTTCCGGAGGGAGCGTGATGCAGCAGGACGCACCGAAAGCGACAAGGCCGCCGCTGCATCGTGCAGGAGAAACTGGACATTCCAGCGGGCAGACGGCATATGTGGAAGAAAAGAATTCCGCTGTTGCCAGTTCTGCCAGCCATTCCGACACCCATACGACCGAAGCGGACCATGCCGCGCGTCCTCTGGAAACAACTCGGGCCGAATCAGTGCCGTTCAGTGAAAATATTACCCGGAGGACACAAAAGTGGCCGAACAGTACTTATGAGCGAGGTATAGAGGCTGCGCCGACAGCACAGCGACCTGCAGAAGCCACAAATCATCCCATGCCACATTCCGCAGAGAAGCAAGTGAAAAGGGCAGTACATATCGCCCAGCAGCAACCAATGCCAAAAACCAAGGCGAAAGAAACATCGCTTCCCCATCCGGAAAGGAGGCCGCCGAATGGGAGAAAACGATAATGGCAATGGCGCCCGTGCGACGGCACAGCTTGCCGCCGCAATCTCCAATATTGCAAAGGGGGCGGCGGAAGGCGGGGTATATGGCGCTGCGGTTGGGGCCGTCAAAAGCTTTCTGCCCCAAATCGTCAAGGCCGTTGCTGGGCTTCTGTTTTTTCTGCTGTGCCTGCCTCTGATCATCTTCGTAGCCCTGCCGAGCTGCCTGTTCGGCTTTCCGTCCGTAATGGATGAAGAAATACGGGATATGACGGCACAGGCGCAAACTGCATACGGCAACTACGCCCAAACGCAGCAGAGCATCCAAAATCACGCGGACGTTGTTTTGCAGCAGGCTTCCGAAGGATTTGACGATGTGGCCGCCACAAAGAATCTGCAGGGTTTTGACGCTTACTGGATGGCGGCCATATCCTCAGTCCTGCACATGCAGGAACTGGACGCCATCAACAAATCGGAGATCAGCAATATCACGCAGCATACCGTCCGGCAGACATCCTCAATTGAAACCTACTACGAGGAAGAGGAATACCTGTATACCTATCCTGACGGCACAACAGAAATCCGCACCCGCGAGGTGGAGCGCCGCAGGCTGCACATCAGCCTGCGCGCTGCCTCTCCGGATGAAGTTATGTCAAGCCTTGGTTTCACGGAGGAACAGCATCAGTGGGCGGCCTACATCCACGATAACATCGCGGACAACCAGACACAGGGAGACTCGCCCGCAGTCGATATGGGAGATGTGACGTTTACAGACGCCGAAATCCCGGTTGTGTATTATGCGCAGACGGACAACCGCTGGAGCGGGATCAGCTATTCCGGAAGCACCATTGGCATTGCCGGCTGCGGCCCTACCTCTGTTGCCATCGCTGCATCGACTTTGACAGGGCAGGTAATCACCCCGCCGGAGGTCGCTGCCTGGAGCGAGGCCACCGGGCACGCTACATATGGAAACGGCAGCTATCACTCGCTGATACCGGATGCGCTCGCTCATTATGGCTTGACAGTCCAGCGGGCAGGAGCTTCCAGCGCGCAGCAGCTTGTCGATGCGTTGTCCAGCGGAAAGCTGGTGGTCGTAATCATGGGGCCTGGTACATTCACAACCAGCGGCCATTTTATAGTCCTTCGCGGCGTGACGGTCGACGGCAAGGTGTTGATTGCCGATCCGTACAGCTACAGCTTCAGCCAGCGCGAATGGGATTTGCCGCTGATTATGCGGGAGGCCAAGCGCTCGGCTGGCTCCGGCGGGCCGTTCTGGATTGTTTCGAGTTAGGAGATCTAATATGCTGGTCGAACATACTTTACGTCAAAAATATCGAATCACGCAGCAGGAAATATCGGCAGCAATGGGTGTTAGCCGTATGCGCTTTTTAGATATCGAACAATACGGCAAGCCCTGTACCCTGGAACAGCTTACACTTGTCCAAAAAGGGTTTCGTGAAGTAATTCGGCGCCGCAGAAAAGAAGTTACAGAATTGGAACGTGATTTTTGTGAGTTGGCGTCATGCCTGTTAGACCAAATACCGTGAGAAAGGAGGCAGCCCTGTGCACACCAATTACATCATCCCGGTAAACTTTACGGACGCCGGCAAGCTGCTGGGGACATTTCCCGTCCGAAACAGCATCGAGGCGTTCTGTCTGCTGGTTCCGGTTGCTTTGATATGCCTAAATCTTCCCGGCCTTTCTTTTACCGTGAGGCTGATGCTCACGGTTGGAGGTGCCGTTATTGTATGCGGCGTTGCGTTGACCGGCATCAACGACGATTCATTGTCGCAGTTTTTATCTGCGTGGCTGCGTTGGCGTCGCAGGCGGGCGGCGATATTTTACAGAGGGAAGTAGAAACAGGAGGAAATCAATGAAATTCAAAGAATGGCTTTTGGGCTCACATCAAAAGTCTTTTGACCTGCCTGAACAGGAAAAAAACAGTACCGAAGCATGGCTGCCTGTTGCAGACATCCGAAATGGGGTGATACTGCTCAAGGATGGACGGATCGCAAAAATACTGGAAGTGTTGCCGGTCCTGTTCGACCTGAAGTCGGAAATGGAAAAGGAAAATCTGGTCTACTACTTTGCCAGTTACCTCAAAATCGCGCCTGCCCATCTGCAGATCCGCATTGTGAACCACCCGGCCGATATCCGCTACTATACGAAGCGCATGGAGGATTATGAAAAAGACGAACCCTCCGAAACCTGCCGGGCATTGATCCGGGACAACATTCAGGAGGTGGAACATCTTGCGCAGAACGAAGCTCTCAACATTCGTATTTTCCTGATTTTTCAACTGGAGCCGGACATGAAGCTGCGCGGCAGCACCTTGGAAGCCGCCGCGGAACGCATGTATGAGGAAGCGCAAACTGCCCGCAGGTATCTCGACATGTGCGGGCTGGAGGTTTTAGAGCCTCAGTACGAAGATAATTTCCAGTTGGAACTCCTTTATCAATTGCTCAATCCCAATACAAGCCGCAGCGTCCCATTGCCGCTGCATATTTTTGATACAGTGTCCACTTTCGCCGGTGTCACAGAGGCAGAAATGCGCCGACAGGCTCAGAAGGCGGCAGATGAGGATGTCCAGGAAGCTATTGCATCTTCTCCACCGGATGAAGAACCCGAGGAAGAAATCCTTCCGGTTGTTCCCGTGCCGGCCGCAGAACTGGAAAGTGAATCACCTGAGCAGAATGGTTCTTCCGACATCAGAATCATAGACGGCGCATGGACAGTTGCGCCGATTCCCCGGATGCCGCGCAGGAAAAGGGTGAAACCGCCTCGTCATGAAAAAAAAACGGAAGCGCCCCCACCCGTTAAGGCCGAAAAACAAAAAAAGCAGCGGCGCAAGTGCGAAAAAAAGGCAAAGGAAGCGACACCGGATTACAGGCCCCTGCAATCCGGCGCCATCACTGTGCCGGATCTGCTGGCCCCTGCCAATATTCAGCGGGAACATAAGCATTTCATCATCGTGGACGGCGTTTATCACAGCTATCTGTACATTACCGGCTACGGTTATGAGCGCGTTGTTTCAAGCGGTTGGCTCAATCCGCTCGTGCAAATGGGGGACGGGGTAAATATGAGTTTTTTCATCAGCCGCCAACCCAAAGACCGCGTTCTTTCAAAAATATCCCAGACGACTGTGTTCAACCGGACAAGGCTGCGCGATGTGGACGATACGCGTCAGGATTTTGAGGAGTTGGATTCTGCGATTGCTTCCGGCCTTTTTCTCAAGGACCAGATGAACCGCAATAACGAGGATTTTTACCATATATCCACGCTGGTTGAAGTGACCGCGCCCAGTGCAGAGATCCTTGGACAGCGGCTCTCGGATACACAGTCTTACCTTGCTTCACTCGGGCTGATTTCCAAAGGCTGCGATTTTCAGCAGGAGGAGGCGTACCTCTCCTGCTTGCCGCTGCTTTCTCTGTCGCCGTCGCTGGAGCGGAAAAGCCGCCGGAACATTCTCACGACCAGCCTTGCCGCCTCTTTCCCCTTTTCATCCTATCAGGTCAATGATATGAACGGCGTAATTTTCGGCGTCAACATGCAGAACAACTCCCTGTGCTGCATCGACCCGTTCGACGACGAAAAATACGAAAACGCCGGCATCGCGGTATTTGGACGGACCGGGGCCGGGAAGACGATGCTTCTGCAATGTCTCGCCTCACGGCTGCGCGAACAGAATGTACGAATTTTTATCGTGGCCCCGCAGAAAGGCTTTGAATATCGCCCTCTGTGTGAAAAAATCGGCGGTGTTTATATCAAGCTGGCGCCGTCCTCCCGGGACTGCATCAACATCATGGAGATCTGGCGGCGTACGCTGGACCCGGATGAAGAACTCGGCCGCCTGTCAGCCCGTAACGATTCCCTGCTGGCGGATAAGATTTCAATGCTGCATGCTTTCTTCTCACTTCTGAAACAGGATATCTCAGAGGAGGATAAAAACCTGCTGGACACGGCTTTCGTTGAGTGCTATGCACAGTTTGGCATTACGCACGACAACGCTAGTATTTTTGATACGGACGGCAACCGGAAAACCATGCCCACGCTCTGCGATTTATACCGCTTGCTCCAAAGCCGGCCGGAAGTCGCGCATCTTGCCGTACTTTTGACCCGGTTCGTGAGCGGCAGCGCCAAAAGTCTGGGAGGGCAGACAAACGTATCGCTCGACAACGATTATGTCGTGATCGACATCAGTGATATCGGGAAGGATCTGCAGCCCATTGGAGCGCTGATCTCCATCAGTTCCTGCAGCGACCGGTGCACGGAAAACCGCCTGCGGCGAAAATTCATCATGATGGATGAGCTGTGGACGCTGATCGGTGCAGGCTCCAACCCTCAGGTGGCGGAACGCGTCGTACAGATCGCCAAGCTGATCCGCTCCTATGGGGCGGGCTTTCTCAATGCAACGCAGGATCTGCTCGACTATTTCGCATTGGAGGATGGAAAGTACGGCAAGCTGATTTTGAACGCCTGCCGCATCAAAATCGTGCTGCCACTGGAAGAGGACGAGGCACGACTGGTACAGCAGAAATTAAATCTGTCCGATGCGGAAACCTTGCAAATCATCCGCAACCGCCGGGGTGAGGGGCTGCTCTGCATCGGCCAGAACCGTTTCAGCGTCGCATTCCGTCCGACGAAATTAGAATATGAACTCATCACTACATCGCGTAAGGATTTGGAACGTATCGCTGCTCAAAACCACAGGTAAACTGCAGTAGGGCCACGAGCTTTGGGAAAGGTGAGCCAATGCGCCGGGAAAGCACGTAAATGTACAGGGTCCAGTAAAACACATCGGAGGAGCGTGAGGCCATAGCAAGTACAAAAGTTTTTTCAAAATAGTGGGCAGGAACGCGGAACCCAAATGCTGGTATAATACGCGCTGCTGGGGAAGATCCCATCCCGGGGAAAACAGTATGTGACGACGTAGAAGAGCATTACCCATATTGGAGAACGCATGTGGCCCCAAATCCCTTCGGTTGCTGCAGTTTGCTGTTTACAAATGTATAATCACATCAATTTGCAAAAGGGGGGAGCCGAGAGTGAACAAAATACAAGAGATAAGGAGGTTGCAATGTTTTTTTCATTATTAATCATCGCGGGGGCTATTGCGTTCTCTGCGTATGCTTGTATTGTCGTCGGAGCGCAGGCCGAAGAAAAATGGGACCGGCAGCGCACGCACCACACCTTAAAAGACGATTCGGCCAATCGTCACATAAAACTGTAAATGCTGCTTTTTGGGCAACCGGAGAGCAGTGTTTTTGATGAATGAAATATGTTGGAACTTGTTATTTCTCACACAACAGCCACTGACAACTGGATAAAGCGCCACCATTATCTGCACAGTACTCCTGCCGGCGCTGTAATACGAATGGAATTTTGGATTCCTGCACAAGAGGCAGTGGAGCTTTGTACTGAAGCAGATTTGTCCGGTGAAAGGTGTCTGGCCGGCGCGATGCTGTGGGGGCGTCCTGTCAGCCCTCAAATCGATCAGAAGCATATCCTTGAACTCACACGCTGCTGTTTTCTTGACTTTATGCCGCCCAACACAGAAAGTTTCTGTCTTGCCAAGGCCAGAACATGGATACGCAAGTATAAACCGGAGATCAAAGGCCTTATCGCGTATGCTTCAACCGCAGAGCGCCACAGAGGGACAATCTATCTTGCGGACGGATGGTTCAAAGTCGGTGAAACAAAGAGCGTTTACGGTTCGTGGGAAAATCGTCCGGGTAGAATGAACCGCGACTTGAGCAAAAAACTGAAATTTGCCAGAAGCCCTTAATCAGATTAAAAAAGGAGGCCGCTGCTTTGAAAAATCCATCTGAACAATCTGTACTTTTACCGCAGGCGCAGAAGGCTCTGCTGAATTTGAATGCATTTTACACTTCCGGTGGCCAAGACCTCCATGCTCTCAATTCCGCACTGGCGCAGGCAGAATCGCTTGCGATTGGCCTGCGCACTGCATATGAAACCGCGTATCGTGACGTATCTGCTGGTCGAGATGTACCCGCCGCACCGATCCTGCGGAATGCCGGTGGAAGAATTTCTGTCAATGAATATGGCTGGCTGCACATGGAACTGGCTATGCTGCTACCCCACTGTCAATACAAGACGCCGCGTTATCTGATCGATACTCTAGAGCGTTTGCTTGATGGTTATGCGCAGCATCACCAACTGCCTTGGTTCTCGAAGGCACTACTCGTTATCGACGAATGGAGCAATATCCAAAACCGGCGGGTATATGACCAGGACAACAAGGGCTGGAAGGCGATTCCCAACATCCTGAAAGGGCGCGTATTGGCGGATGACGACCAATATCGTCTGGAAATTGCGCTTCTTTCCAGGCAGGATGAGCAGCCGTCCTGTCATATTTTCATCTTGCCGGCAGAGGACGCCGACGCTTTTTTTACGTTGCGTTCAGGCACTTTTGGTTATCCACCATGATAGAGAATCATGGGCGCGTATGGATGAATCGCTCCAAGATTCAACCGGCGCAGATGCATCTGGTGCGCGCCCATGTATTTCGCCTGATTATCCTGCTGTAAAGTGGTTCCCCAAAGCCTGTCACATGGGCGTTATAAAAACACAGCGCCCATCGTGTAGCACCGGGCGCGGAAAGGAGTACATCTGTGTTATATGACCTTGCTGATATCGCAGCTCTGCGTTTTGCCGGCCATGTTCGTAATGTTCCGATTGATTTACCACAAGTTTTCCAAGGCAACATATTCTCTGAAGAAACTCTGACGGCGCTTTGCCGGCAGAAGGTTCTCACCGAAAACCGCAATCACCGCAGTTATTCCCTCACGCCTGCAGGAATCGCCCTGCTCGAACATCTGGGATATTCCTATCAACTTGACAGCCGCCAGCCCGCGCAGGCTAAATTGGAACGGCGGCTCATGTCCGCCTTTGCTGCTGCACTGTTTTGCCGCGCCGGCTTTCATGTTTTTCCCGAGAAGCTGGAAGAAGTTGCAGCGCCGCTTAGTTACTTATCCTCCGCAGTTTTGCGCCGTGACCCGTCGTCTGCTGCCAGCAGAGTATTTGCCGGTGTGCGATTCACAGGAATCGCACATGCGCCCGGGCAAGCTCTCCTGGTCCACTACATCGACGATGGATTCATGTATTTCACAAGCGAAATGCGCATGTTCCATGGAGCGGTATCCACTTTGAACTGTCCCTCTGGTGTTGTATACACAGGGAAAAGCTATGAACAGATCGTCCAACTGCTTACCGCATCAAAGGCATTCAGCAAATCCAAAAGCCGGGCTGGCGATGCATTCACCTACCGGATCGCTGCGGAACGGACCGCATGCCCTTTATATCTTGTGGAAGCCACAGAAACCGGTGCCCGTCATCTGATGCTGCTTCAGCAAAAAGACTACCGGGTGAAAATTGCTGCCTATGCGCTGCAGGAGCAATATCTTCCTCCGCCGCAGGACGCGCCCATGCTTGATGCCATGATGGGGGTCACGCCTTTCCTCGTCTGTGTCGATATGGATATTCAGCGTATCCGCGCCGCATGCAAATACGCCCGCGCCAACGGATATGCTGAGCTGGCTGCCGTTGCGCTCCCTGCTCAAATTGAAGCTCTTGCCCGTTGGATGGAAGATGTGTTCCCCTGTGAGCTTTATGCGATTGAAGATTCCTCACTGCTTTCTATTTACCCGGAGCTGGCATTGCAGGAAACAGCACGGGAACCGGTGCTCCTGCAAGGAGGCGCGCGCTATGTCCCAGTTATTTGAGTTTTGGAAAAAGGTGAAGCCCAAACTGGCAGACAGGCAATTTCTGCTTTCAGTGTTGCCTTCGCTCCTGATTGCCTTGTATTTAGCAGGCCTCCTTATTCATGCAGCCCGCAATGGCGTGCGCATCATGTTCTCTCCCGAACCTTCCGAAGGAGCGGTTTGGAGCTGGAATCCCTTTGCGGCGATTTCCAGCGTTTTTTCTCCGTTCGGGATTTTTTTGATCGCCTTTGTGTGCGGGATGATTTTTCTTTTCTCCGGCCGGGCAAGAGAACTGCTCTCAGGCGAAAAGCTGGACAAAGACAAACGGGGATTTGTGATCCTTCATGATGGACTGCACGGCACCAGCGGTTGGATGACAAAAGCAGAACAAGCCCGTACGCTCCAAATCGGGAAGGCGGAAATGCTGTCCGGTACACTGATTGGGAAGCTGGATGCGGACGGCGCCGAACATATTGCCTCCGTCAGCGCTCAGCTTTACATGTCTGGACATACGATCGTCTACGGTGCATCCGGCTCCGGCAAAACACGCGGCTTCACGTTGCCTCTGCTCCTCCAAAAAATTGAGTTGTTCGGAAACGCCCTTAAAGAGAGTATGGTCGTGATCGATCCCAAGGGAGGTGCGACACGTTCCTAACTGAAAAGGTTAGGCGTGGAGCCAAAAGGAAAACAGAAGATTGAAAGGAGCTTCTGAAAAGGTTTCATAGAACTGATTGTCCGACAGGTGGAATGAAGGGGTAACGCCCGGAAACGCCTGCTCTAATACTCCGAATGGCATGGACGCGGTCAAGGGCGGAAGTGTCATAAGCTCGGTGAAGTCGGCTGAGAGCGCACCCTAAAAACGCAGAAACGCGGTACAGGAACAGCGAACCAGAGGTGGTCGAGTGCGTGATAGGCCGGGAGTCCAAGTAAGCATCTATGGTTAGAATCCACCGTGTTACAGCACGGCGGAGACGTATTCTTGATTGTACGGGTCTAAATAGGGTATTGGCCGAACGGGCCAATCTCGCCATCGTGCGAGGTCTGTGGGGATGAATAAAACTCTGCCTTTATGAAAGTCCCTACGCCGTTACAGGCGGCGGCAAGCAGACAGGCTTATAGAGAAGACCTACGGATGCTGAAATCAGGATAGGACAATTGGAACGTGGAAAGTCAGCGACGTGGAGAGCTTGACCTCTGTGAAGCGGCGGCAGGGAAAAATCCTCGGATACAACCTGCCTTACGCTGGTGAATGTGGCGGCATAGTACCAATGAAGCGGAGCTAATAAAGCCGTGGAGGGATAGCCGCCAGTCAGTGTTTTACAGTAAATCGAAGTTACAGTTCAAGTGAGTAAAATCATTCTGCATAAGGTTCGAGTATGACTAAGAGAGGCGAAAACTTCAAGAAATTGGAGTGAGCCGACTTATGGCAGCCAATCAACCAAAGAAAAAGCAAACACTCAGAAACAATGAGTATTACAGTACCCAAGACCTATTTGACGATTTGTACGAGAGAAGTCAGCGCGGCGAGGTTTTCACACACTTAATGGAGCTGATTGCCAGTGAGCAGAATATCCTAATACCGCTATGGGGTGGATGTAGACATTAAGGGCTTCTTTGACAATGTAGACCATGGCAAGCTGCTGAAACAGCTCTGGACGTTGGGCATACGGGACAAGCGCTTATTATGCGTCCTGTCCAAAATCCTGAAAGCGCTCATCCAAGGCGAGGGCGTACCGGAAAAAGGCGTGCCGCAGGACGGTATCCTCAGCCCGCTGCTGTCCAATGTGGTACTAAATGAGTTGGACTGGTGGATTGCCAGCCAGTGGGAGGAATTTCCTCAACTGCAACGGTACAGAAGCCGCCCTCATTACAAAGGGAACGGGACGCTGAAGCAGGTGTATTTGGTACGATATGCAGACGACTTTAAGCTATTTTGCAAATGTCGCGGTGACGCAGAGAAAATATTCGCGGCGACGACAATGTGGCTGAAGGAGCGGCTGGGGCTGGACATCAGCCCGGAGAAGTCCAAAATCGTCAATCTGAAAAAGGGATACTCAGACTTTCTCGGCTTTAAGCTGAAGCTCCGCCCCAAAAGCGGAAAATGGGTGCTGAAATCACACATGGCAGACAAGGCGCAGAAAAAGTGCAGGAAAAACATCCGCACAGCCATTAGACGTATCGGCAAGGAGCCGAATCAATGGAGCGTGATGCAGTTCAACGCCATGGTGCTGGGCCTGCATGAATACTACAAAATCGCAACTAATATATATCTCGACTTTGACCGTATCGCCTTTGATGTCAGAAAGACACTTCTATGCAGAACAAAGAGCCATCGCAGCAAGACCGGCCTGCGAAGTCAGGCATTTCAGCAATTCTATGGTGATTTTACCGGGAAAATATTTAACGTAGCGGGACTGACGCTTTTTCCAATCAACGGAGTGAAAACCACGCCGCCCATGTGCTTTTCCCCCAGCGTCTGCAATTACTCGAAAAAGGGACGAGCCAAAATCCATGAGCCGCAAAAGGCAGTCAGCCCTATCATCCTGCAAAAGCTCATGGAGCATCCCATACAGGGGCAGAGCACCGAGCTGAACGACAACCGTATTTTCCTTTATGTCGCTCAGCGGGGAAAGTGTGCAATTTGCAAAGAGCCTCTGCTGTTGGGAGATATGGAAGTCCACCACATCACGCCAAAATCCAGCGGCGGAAAGGACAATTACTCCAATCTGGCGCTGGTAACGGGGGACGTTCATAAGCTCATTCACGCGACCGACCCGGTAATCATCCAAAAATATCTGGATAGGCTGAAACGCTGCAAGCTCAACATGACGAAACTCAATAAATTCCGGCTGTTGGCTGGCAACTGTAAACTCGAATATAGGTAAACATTGATGGGGCGCCGTGTGAATCGAAAGGTTCGCGCACGGTGCTAAGCGGGGGAAAAGCCGGAGATTACTTCAAACGCTTACCTATCGCAAAACCTGTTTCAAAAGACTTCCAACCGCGCCAGAAAGTGCGGCTTTTTTGTGCGGGCCCTCAATCTGCTGGACCCTGCGTACAGCGACAGCTTCAATTGCCTGGCCGACGTCGAAGAGGACGCCGGCCTTGTTAATATCATTGCCGATACCATCATCGCCACAACGTCCAACAAGTTTGAAAAATCTGATTTCTGGGCAAAAGCCGAAAAGAATCTGCTGATGGCATTGATCTGGTATGTCGTTCTGCTGGAAGATCCAGAAACGCACAAACGGCTCCCCATACAGGAGCGCAGCCTAGGAACGATTTATAAGCTTCTTTCCGAGGAGTCTTTCAATGACCTGGACGCCCGGTTTGCACAGCTGCCTGCAAGGCATCCGGCCCTGCCTCCCTATGGCATTTTCAAACTGGCCAACCGCCAGATCCTTGGCAACATTGCCATCGGCCTCGGCAACCGTCTTTCCGTATTCCAGGATTCGCTTATCAATAAAATCACGAGCTACAACGATTTAGACATTACGCTGCCTGGCAAGCAGCCCTGCATCTATTACTGCATTATCTCTGACCACGATTCCTCTATGGAGTTCATCAGCTCTTTGTTCTTTTCCATCATGTTTACACGGCTGATGGCCGTGGCCCGGCGCGATACGCCGGATGGACGCCTGCCCGTCCGGGTCAATATGGTGTTGGAGGAATTCTGCAACGTCTATTTGCCCAGTGCGTCAAGGCTGCTCAGCGTGGTCCGCAGCAGAAATATCGTCTGCCAGCTGCTGGTGCAGTCGATTGCCCAACTCCAGGACAGGTATCCGCAGGGAGAATGGGAAGAAATCGTGTCGAACTGCTCCACACAGCTTGTACTGGGCGTCAATGACGTCACGACCGCTACCTACATATCAAAAAAGTGCGGGATGGTCACCATACGGACCAACAGCACCATGTCGCCTCAACTGCCCCTGTTTTCCTTTCTTTACGGTGGAACAGGTATCCACCGGTACAGCCAAAGCCAGTCCGAGGCACAGCGGCCGTTGATGCTGCCCGATGAAGTGGAGCACATGGACAAAGCCCAATGTCTGGCACTCATCAGCGGCTGCCGCCCGCTGATGCTCTATAAAATGATTCCGGAAGAACTTCCCGGGTTTGAAAGCATGGAGCTTGTGAAAATTTCGGATTATGCGCCTCATTGGAAAGAAAAAGATGCTCAATATCAGAAATCGGCTATGTTACCCCGGTACTATACTCCGCCTGCTGTTCCTTTATCTGATCTCAGCAAGCCACTTTCTCCTCCAGCTGTCAAGCCCAGTGCTGCCGACCAGCTGCAGATGCCCGCAGCAGCCGGAGAAACCTATCATTACGAACTGCCGCAGCATAAAATTCCCGCATCCGAGGAGCGTATTGGAAATATGCGCCGCTATACCGCGCAGGAGGTACTGGCACAGGCCCGCCACAAAAGCACACAAAATACAGGGGAAATACCGCCCCGCAAAAAAGGATGAAGCCATATGAAATCAGCCACATTGCCGCAGCGTCCGCATTTTGCACTGATGAAGCTGACGGACGTGATTTCGTTTTACCATCTGCAGATGCCGCGCTGGTTGTTCTGCGACGCACGGTACAAAACACTTTCGCTTGAAGCCAAAGTCGCTTATACCTTCCTTCTCAACCGGTTTCAGCTATCGCGTATGAACGGTTGGGTCAATGACGCAGGTGAGGTTTACATCGTCTTCACCCGCGAAGAGCTTTCTCGGGAAATGGGCGTCAGCTACCGCAAAGCGATTGAATGTTTTCAGGAGCTTGCCCAGGCGGCCTTGATTTGGGAGCGCCGCCTTGGGCGCGGATGCCCCAACCAGATTTATCTGGCCGCTGTCCGGCTTTCCGACAACAGTGCGGCTTCCCACGACTGCGCCCCCTTCACAGACAGAAGTGCCGGTTCTGCACATCAGGAGCAATTACCGCAGGAAGAAAGATGTGCTGACCCCGCACATCTTAAAGGCGGTAAGAACTGCGAAAGCAGCATATCTGGAAATGCGAAAACCGCATCTCCAAACCTGCCGGATTTGCATGCAATTTATATTGAGAAAAATCAAACTGAGAAGAATCGTCTGTCTGCGTCACAGGACGATGACGCAGAGCTGCAAGAGATCCTGAAAAAATGCGAGCTCCCTTTGTTTCAAACGGAGCTTGCAGGCCTGTTTGAACACGCTGTGACACGCTTGTATTATTCGGACAATCTGCGTGTAGATGATGCGCTGCTGCCGCAGAAAGCGATCCGCCGTACACTGCATGCACTGGATGGAAGTATCTTGCAGATGGTAGAACAGAAGCTGCACGGCAATACGGAACGCCGGGTGCGCAAGGGGCTGGCCTATACGATGGTCGTGATCATCAATACCGTTTGGGAGAGTCAAGCAGATATTGAACTCGACCCGGACCTCAACGTTTCCCTGTGTACTATCCGCGCTCCCGCTGGGGAGGGCCGCATATGAAAGCCAGTATGCCGCCGGCTTACCGGTATCTTTTGAGCATCGTTGAAGAAGCTGGAGGCCTGGATGATGAACGGCTGGTCTGGTTTTACCAGCGGTATATCAAAGCGAAGCAAGTTAAATACGCACCCCAACTTACCAGCGTGCTCAAGCAGCTGCACTATCTTGGAAAAATTGAAAAGCGCGGGCGCTATTGGTGCCGCCCATGGCATGAACCGGATTATACCCTGCTGCATTGCCTGGATGTCATGATGGCGCTTGCAGATGATTATCTTCCAAAATTTGTTTACAAGCGTGAGACGCAGACGCTGACCTTTTTCCTTCCTACCGGCGATGATGGCGGGGAGAATGCCTTTCTCCTGTATGTAGTCGCCGCGGGGCAGGAAGCGTATGTGAGCACGCTGGCCAGTGCCCAAATGATGCCGCCCGGCCATACTGTTTTATTTCTGCTGGAGGATGCCGCACAACTTCGGAAGCTATTCTGCAACAGGCTCTTTTTTGTGGTCTGCAAAGGAGGTGATGGCCAATTTGAGTTTATAGCAGGAACTCCGGAAAACGCTGAATAAGGTACAAACAGAAAGGACTGAAGCATAATGCCAAGAAAGAAATCCACATCGAAAATTGAAACGCCCTTGGAGCAGTTATCTCCCCTTGAAGCGGAGGGGATCCACGGAACCGAACGTGATGCCGGCACTGAAATCCCCCAGGCTGCCGAAACAAACCCGGTCGCTTGCGAAGAAATACCTGCTGACCAGACGGAGGCCGGGCCTTCAGCACTGCTCCCGGCAGCAGGCAAAATTGTGGTTGAAGCGGAAATACCTGGTTGGCCCGAAGCCGCGCTGCAAAAAAATTCGGAAAATTCCGATTACGCACAGGAGGGCGCGATGCCGGATGTCCTATCCGACAGTGCTGAACCGTTGGATAAAATAGTGCTGGATATTGCACAGCAGGCCGCAGATGGGCCTCCTACGGAAGACAGCCTGTTAGGAGAAACAGAGGCGGGCGATTTGTTCTGTGAAGAAGTACCTTTGCAGGCAGAGGCCTTGCAGGTGAGCGAAGAACTGTCATCGGGTTTGCAGGATGATATTTCCGATACTGTTCAGGTGTCCAAATTTGGACACCCGGAAGACAAGGCCGATGAAAAAGATGTAGCTATCCCTCGCAGCAAAAGCGCCCGGGAGGATTTTTTTGCTCTGAATATCAAAAGGCTGGACCGCAAGCTCTCATCGAAACAGCAGGAAGAGTGGGAAAACATCTACACATCATTTCGATCCCGCTCCGCATTGCACGGGATAATCTCCGGCAAGGAAATCATTTCGCTGAAGGTGTTCAATGAAGCGACAGGCTCCAATGAAATCAAGGAAATCCTCTGCCTGACAGTGATGCAATACCGCGTCAAGGTTCTGATTCCCGAAACCGAGCTCTGGGCCGATGGACAGGTGCATCCGCGGCACATTGTATCGCATATGGTCGGCGCCCAAACCGATTATGTGATCACCAACATTGACAAAGTAGGCGGCTGTGCCATCGCATCAAGGAAGCAGGCTTTGGAACTGCGGCGCAACCGATTCAAGTTTGCCCGGCGCGGAAATCAGCCCGGCGACCGTATCCTGGTGAATGTACTGGTCGTTGGGCCAAAACTGATGCGTGTTGAGTGCTGGGGCCATGATATGCTGTTGACGCCCCGTGATCTTTCGTACGCTTCAATTGCAGATTTGCGCGAGGAATATCATTCCGGCCAGCAGCTGGAAGCGGTCATCAAGGAATACGACGCGGAAAATGACAAGTTGAAAATTTCCGTGAAGGAGGCCAATCCCAACCCCTTTGATGACGCGGATCTGCGCCATCCCGTAGGCAGTGAATGCCGCGCCATCATCGGAGGACGATACCGCGGCGGCGTATTCTGCCGGCTCCCGGATGACGTTACCTGCATGTGTCTGCTGTCTAACATCTTTACGGAGTATGACTGTTCGCCCGGCGATCCGGTATTGGTTCGTATTACACACTACGATTACACCAATAAGCATGTATATGGGCGCATTGTATTGAAATTGTAAAAGCAAACATTCAAAAGCGGCGCGGCTGGTTTTCATAAAGGAAAAGGGCCGCACCTCTTTCATTCCCGCTGGAGACCTCCTCCACCTGCTGGTTAAGCACCTGTACTGCAGGTTCCGCTTTGACGATGTAATAATCCACCAGAATGCCGATGGGAATCAGGCTCAATTTCAGCGGGCCGGCTGCCAGCGCACTTCCAAGCAGGTTTCCCACCGGGGTAAAGCCCACGTTTACCCCAGTCCGGAACAGGATAAGGCCAATCAGCGTATAGGCCAGCCCCACGCACATACGCAGCGGCTGGTGCCTGCGATAGATCCGGGTGACCAGCTGGAACACCAGAAAAACCGCCGCGATGGGCAGCACGCTGAGAAAGACTTCCCGCATATACTGGGGCAGCGCCCTCAGCATCTGACGCACCACGTCCTGAGTGGTGCCGATTTCGGCGATTTCCACCGGGGTATAGGTCGCCTCAGTGGGATGGTAAAAGCTCCCCAGCAGCATGACCATCATGATCGGCCCGATGCTGCACAGGTACGCCTTGCGTCCCATAATAGGAAAGGTAAAAATGTGTGGATGGCTTACAAAAGAGATTTACAGCTCCGTATAAACTGCCGAATATGGTGAAATCACCGGACGGAGGCTTGACGTCACTACATTCGCGATTACCAGCAAAAACAATTGTCTGGACACTCCTGTTTTCTCCTCCCTCTGGAAAATAAACCCTGTATATGTTATATTAATATAGACATATTACGGGAAAAACTTGAAGGGGGATTTTCTTATGGACAAGACAAGCGAACAGCAACGGCGGGGTGAGGGCATTCGCTTTGAACGCATCCGCCGAATCACCGGTTATCTGGTAGGGACTACAGATCGTTGGAACAACGCCAAAAAGGCAGAGCTGGCCGACCGCATCAAGCATGGGCTGAACATGGTTGATCGTCCGACAGGAAGTATTTCAACGAGGCATTAAACGAAAAAGAGGGGTTGAAATGATATGAACAAGACAGAACTAATCAAGGCAGCAGCTGCCCGCGTACAGGTTTCCCAGAAAGAAGCGGCCTGCATGTTGGATGCGCTACTGGCTGAATTGACCGACGCGTTGGCCGATGGGCAGAGTGTGACGTTGCCCGGCTTCGGCACTTTTGAAGTGCGTCAACGCGCGGCGCGCACAGGGGTGAATCCGCGTACCGGTGAGCGACTGGAAATCGCGTCGTCTAAAGCGCCGACATTCAAGCCCAGTAAGGCACTGAAGGAAGCAGTACAGAAGTAAGTTCCATTCGGCATGATGCTGAAACAATCATTTTCGGTACACAGATCAGTTAAAGTATTCAAAAATCGACACCGGCTTTCTGTTTTGAACAGAGGCCGGTGTTTTTTTGTATCACTGCATGTGAGACGTAACAACTAGAAATTCATTCACTGGGCGACGGCAGTACTATCTGGTGAGGAGGCAGTACATAAATTGATTGCGCTGTCTATCCTAGCGGCCTAAGTGGGTACAATAAAGTGTCGAACCTGTTTCATGGCGGACAATTAAATCTGGGAGGCAGTATTATGAAGCGTATGGTGTTGTCACAGGACGTTATTTCAGCATTCATCACACAGCAGCGGCAAGATGAAAAATCGAAAGCGACCCTTGAAAAATACAACAGGGATATTCTTGCTTTCTATTCATTTTTGCCGGAAGACAAGCGTGTAGATAAAGAAAAGGTGATTGGCTATAAGACGCATCTGATCGAGGCGGATTATGCGGTAGCCAGTATCAACTCCATGCTGGTTGCTGTGAACAGTATATTGGCATATATGGGAGCCTACGAGTGCCGTGTGCGTTTGATAAAGCAACAAAGGCAAAGCTTTTGTGACAAGAAAAAGGAATTGACTCGTGAAGAATATTTTAATCTTGTAGAAACCGCCCAAAAAAGAGGAAATATGCAGCTTGCTTTAATTTTGCAAACAATTTGTGCTACCGGCATCCGTGTGAGTGAGCTGCAGTATATCACCGTGCAAGCTTTGAGACGTCAGGAAGCGCAAGTAAGCTGCAAGGGGAAAATCCGAAGAATACTGATTCCAAAAGCGTTGTGTATCCGTCTGAGCAAATATTGCCAAGAGCGCTCAATCTGCAAAGGCAGTGTGTTTGTTTCACGGAACGGATGCCCAACCAACCGTTCCAGCATCTGGGCAGCAATGAAAAGGTTGTGCGTATATGCCAAAGTAGCAGCGGAGAAAGTATTCCCTCACAACCTTCGGCACCTTTTTGCCCGTATCTTCTACAAACAGCATAAAGATATTGTCCGGCTGGCTGATGTCTTGGGGCACAGCAACGTGAATACAACTCGTATTTATACTTTGACTTCCGGAAATGAGCAGTTAAGCCAGCTGGCGCGAATGCAACTCTTGATTTGAAAAAATAAAACCGCCCATCAAAAGGCGGCTGGTGTTACAGAATTTGCATTATGTTCTTTATATTATAGAGCTATTTCGGCAACGGGTCAAGTTTTCTGTAGTTCAAAGGCTACATAATTTGCATTATGTGGTTAAGTCACTCGTATCACCCGCTGTGACGTGCCACATTATTATTAACAGCATTATATATTATAGGCCCTTCCTCTGATTCAGTCAATAAATATGCCTCTTTTTTACATGGCAAACAAACCCTCCACAATAAATTGACCGGATTATGTGAAAGGTCTCTTTCAGTGTGCCTTTATTTTGGTTGTTAGCGGTAGACGCACGTTGATTGCCGCGGGAATAAAGACATAATGCAAATTATGTAGTTGATGCCAGACAACGGAGGGAAACACTTGAAAGAAGAGTATGAGACCATAGATCTGAGAGAGCTTTTTTTGCTCGTCAAAAAGAACATTCTCATGATATTGGCAGTAACAATAGCATCTGCTGTCGTCGGTTTTTTGATCAGCGCTTTTTTACTGTCTCCACAGTATGAGGCGAGTGCAACGCTGATTGTAAACTCGAGGGAAGACCAGACGGCGCAAACTACGATTACCAATGACCAAATCACATCAGCCACCAAGTTAGTTGATACTTATTCGGTAATTCTGACCAGCGATACTGTGCTGGACAAAGCCATTGCAGATTTGGAGTTGACACTGGACTATGAAGAACTTCTGGACAAGGTTACGGTAGAATCGGTCAATGGAACACAGGTGATGAAAATTTCTGTGCAGGATGAAGATCCAGTGTTGGCCCAACGCATTGTGGCCAATATCGTGGAGCAGGCACCGGAAATCATCATCCAGACTGTAAAAGCTGGCAGTGTTGAAGTGATCTCACAGGCGAAGACCGCGGAAGAACCGGTTTCCCCCAAAAAAGTAATGAATACAGCGATTGCTGGTATACTGGGCCTGGTTTTGGCGCTTGGGTTTGTATTGCTCCGAAATGTTATGAACAACAAGTTTATGACGGATGACGATATCAGCAAAAAACTAGGGCTTACGGTATTGGGGGTCATTCCTCAAATCGACATCAAAGGATAAAGGAGGAGTTGAAATGGCTGCAAAAAGAGCATCCAAACGAAAACCTGGCCGCAAATTCCTTCTTGTTGGGAAGGACACGCCATTTCAGTATCAAGAGGCTTTTAAAAGCCTGCGTACAAATCTAAAATTTTTGGCAGTAGGAAAAGCCTGCAAAAAAATGATTCTGACAAGTGCAATTCCGGGCGAAGGAAAAAGCAGTGTGGCTATCAATCTAGCGGTGTCTCTTGCAGAGGCAGGGAGTCGTGTCTTGTTGGTCGATTGTGATTTGCGAAAGCCCATTATCCATAGATATTTGAAGATAGACAATTCTGCTTACAAGGGTATTACGAATGTTTTGTCTGATGGTTCTCTGGCAGAGTCGATTGTCGGGATAAAAGCGCTGAACATTCATGTGATTATCGCGGATGCAATTCCGCCTAACCCTGCGGAACTGCTGGGATCGTCACGTATGAAAATGCTGATTTCCGAATTGGACAAGCATTATGACTATATTATTTTTGATACGCCGCCGGTATCGGTCGTCACAGACGCCGCGGTGCTCAGTCAGTACGTCGACGGTGTGATTTTAGTCGTGCGGCAAAATTTTGCGACATTCGACCAGGTAGCACTGGCAAAGAAAAACCTGGATTCTGTCGATGCCAATATTCTGGGAGTTGTGATGAATAATTTTGATACGCGCTCTGCTAATAAGGAAAGTGGTTACTATTACAGTTACAACTATGATTACAGTCATAGTGAGGATTGATGAATCCTTATGACGGATCTCCATACACATATCCTGCCGGGGATTGATGACGGTTCAAAAAATGTGCAGACCTCTTTGGCACTTTTACGATCTGAATATGCCCAGGGAGTAGAGCAGATTGCGTTGACGCCGCATTTCAATTTTGAAAATCAAACAATAAAGGAATTCTTACAAAGAAGGAACGCGGCGGCACGGCAATTATGGTTGCCATTCAGAAATGCGGAATTACCGCAATACATGAAACTGGGAGCGGAAATATTTTATTCAGCGCAGCTTGCGGAAGTGGACCCTCAACCGCTCTGTTTGACTGGCACAAATTTATTATTGATTGAATTTCCTCCGGCATATCATCCGCGCGGTGCGGAAGACGTGCTGTATCAGTTGACGAGACGCGGATTTGTTCCCTTGATTGCCCATGTGGAGCGATATGCCTTTGTGCGCGAGAATCCCAATATACTGTGTGATTTTATCGAAGCAGGAGCGTATACACAAATCAATGCATCAAGCCTGGTCATGCATAAGAAACAGCAGAAAATGTTATTACACATGATTCAACGAGGCTTGATTCATGTTTTGGCAACTGATACTCATTCACTTGAAAAAAGGCCGCCCAAGTATCGGGCGGCTATGGAACTAATCGAAAAAAAGTGTGGAAAGGATATTGCCAGAACACTCACGAGAAACGCAAATCTTTTGTTCGCTGGAGCTTCACCGGTAGTAAGTGAACCGGAAGAAATGACACGCTTTCTCAGTTCTTGGCAGTAAAAGAAAGTATCTGTGAGTGTAGCACAGCCCTTGAAGAGAGACTGTAGTGACTATCAACTCTATCACAGAAAGAAGAGCGAAATTTGCAGAATAAAAAGAAACGTACAGTAGTGATTGTAACCGCGCTTGTACTAGTGTTGATTGCGTTGCTGGTGATCATCGGTGTGTTCTATTATAAATCGAAAATTGGATTGTTACAGTATAGTGATGGAACACTGTCACAGCAAGGTAGTGTTGATGAAAATGATAAGGAACTTTTGGCTGAGTCAGCCGCCATGGAAGAGGCACTGAAAGATTTGGAAGAAAAACAGGCAATCGAGGCCGAAGGCGATATTTTCGGCGACGAAGATGTTTTTAATATCCTGCTGATTGGTACGGATGATCGCACCAAAGAGTTCAGCGACAATGCCCGGGGCGATACCTGCATGCTGATGTCGGTCAATAAAAAAACCATGGCAGTCAAACTAGTCAGCTTTGAGCGCGGAATGGGTGTGCCGATTTTAGATGGGGCCTACAAAGGACAGTATGATTGGCTGACCCATACGTTCCGATACGGCGGCGCGGATTTAATGATGAGGGAGATTCGTGAGTGTTTCAAAATTGATGTGCAGCATTATGTGCGTGCCAATATTTATACGTTTATGCAGTTGGTGGACAGTGTCGGCGGTGTCGATATTGAGCTGACACAGGCGGAAACGGACTATATCAATCATCCGGAAGGAACATACGGAGAGTCTCATATTCGGGAAATGGGAGTAGCAGCTCAGATTCAAACAGTAGTGCCGGGTGTGAACCATTTGAATGGTGCAACAGCAATGTTGTATGCACGCTGTCGTTACATTGACAATGATTGGCATCGTGTAGAACGGCAGCGAAATGTGATTCAAGCGGCAATTTACCAAACACAATATTTGAACATATTGGAACTAAATTCCATGCTCGACCATGTTTTGCCTATGGTTCGGACGAATCTGACGGAAAAAGAAATTACATCGTTAATGCTATTGGCTCCTCGCTATCAAGGGATTACATTGGAACAAATGACGATTCCGGCAGATGGAACATACGGAAGCATGATTGGTATGGGCGGCCGTTCAATGTTTTCGGTGGATTTTAATCAGAACGCGAAAATTTTGCAGAGTTTTATTTACGGTGCGGAAACCCCTAACTAACGAGGAGGAGTTGTTAATGGAGTTTCAGACGGAGACGGCTTCGTTTGAGCATGGTACGAGTTCCAGAAACGAAACAGCTTATCTTGTCTGCAAGCGGGCTTTCGACATTGCGGCCAGTTTTTGCGCATTGGTGGTTTTGAGCCCTGTGTTTTTAATAATCTGTTTAATCATATATTTGGATGATCCGCACGGAAATCCTATTTTCAGTCAAATACGGATTGGAAAAAATGGAAAAGCATTTCGTTTCTATAAGTTTCGCAGTATGGTGGTCAATGCAGAAGAGCTGCTTGCAGGACTTCAAAATCAAAATGAAATGAGCGGACCAGCCTTTAAAATAAAAAATGACCCGCGCATTACAAAAGTAGGAAAATTCATCCGGAAAACTAGTTTGGACGAGTTGCCGCAACTTTGGAATGTTTTAAAAGGCGATATGAGTTTGGTAGGGCCGCGTCCTCCCTTACCGAATGAGGTGGAACAGTATACCGAAGAACAGAAAAAAAGATTGTCAGTTACGCCTGGGTTGACGTGTTATTGGCAAGTGCAACCCAGCCGAAACGATTTTGATTTTGACGAGTGGTTTGAATTGGATATGCAGTATCTTCGTGAACGCAGCATAGGTACAGATATTAAAATTATTTTTCAGACAATTCGAGTTGTGCTACATATGGAAGGGGTTTGACACCATCATGGAAGAAAAAATGACTCCAATGATTTCTGTTATTGTCCCGGTATATAAAGTGGAAAAATATTTGAAAAAATCGATTGAAAGTATTTTGGAGCAAAGCTACACGGATTTTGAATTGTATCTTGTGGATGACGGTTCTCCGGATAAATGCGGAGAAATTTGTGACTGTTATGCTGCTTCGGATAGTCGTGTAAAAGTAATTCACAAAAAAAATGAGGGCGCGGCTGAAGCAAGAAACGTTGCGATGAAAAAGGCGAAAGGGAAATATTTTTGTTTTGTGGATTCCGATGATTGGATTGAAAAAGGCACATTAGAAAAGTTAGTTTCTGCAGCGGAAAAGAACGGCAGTATGCTGACGATAACCGGTTTTTGCATGGAATATTATGAAACCGGTAAATTTTCATCATATGATGTGTCGCCGGAGGCGGCGGAATATTTAACAGCCGAAGATTTTCGGGAAAATGCGTATCGTTATTTTAACCGAAGTCTGTTAAGTTTGCCGGTAAGTAAATTGTATTTGGCTGAACCCATTAGGGAAAAGCAGTTAACGTTTCCCCATACGATGTGGGACGATACACATTTTAATATGGATTATTTGATGGATGTTACCTCGGTGGTTTTCGTTCCAGGGGCACCATACCATTATTTCCGTTCGCGGCCGGGTTCAGAAACAACGATCGTCTTTGATACGGATAAGCTGGTAAAAAAAAGACGGGAACACTTTCAGCATATCGTTAAGCTGTATGACCATTGGAATGTGCATGATGCCATAAGCATGGGGGGAATTCATGCATATTATGTTTCACGTTTGCTGCAGTGTATTCAGGAGATTGCTGTACATCCTCGCTTGTCCAAGAAAGAAAAATATGAAAGAATTTCCGAGATCTTGAATGATACACAAACGCAGGAAAGTTTAAAAAAGGCGATTCCAGATTCGAAATTGATGAGATTGGTTTTACTGCCGATGAATTGGAAATCGGTATTTTGGAGTTATAACGAGGGAAAAGCAATTGGTTTTGTGAAAAATCATATGTCTGGATTTTTTTACGGCTTGCGGGCTAGAGTTGTACATAAGGCAAGGAAGAAAAAATGTTGAAGATAAAAAATATTGTTGTGGGGAGCGGAATTGCTGGCGCAGTTATAGCCCGGCGTTTGGCGGAAGAGAAAAATGAAAAAGTTTTGGTTGTTGAAAGAAGAAACTATATTGGTGGATATTGCTATGATTATCGAGATGAAAACGGAATTTTAATTCATCTGCATGGGCCGCATATTTTTCGTACGCATTCAGAAAAGATTTGGAATTTTCTTTCCCGATTTACAGAGTGGTACGATTACCAGCATAAAGTATTGGCGAACGTCGGTGGGAAAAACTACCCGATGCCAATCAATCTGGACACGGTAAATCTTTTTCTTGGAACCCACTATGATTCGGAGAATGTCGAAGAATATTTTGAAAATCATAGAATTCAAATTGAAAAAGTAGAAAATGTTAGACAGGTAATTGAAAGTCAGATCGGCTCGACCTTTTACCATGCGTTTTTTGAAAAATATACAGAAAAACAATGGGGTTGTTCGTGTGAAGAGCTTCCTCCGGAAGTTGTGGCTAGAATACCAATACGAAAAAATAGAGATGATCGATACTTTGAGCACAGGTATCAAGCAATGCCCCAAAATGGGTATACAGAAATGATTAAAAATTTGCTGGATCACCCCAATATTAGTGTCCTTTTAAATACCGATTATAAAGATATACAAGACAGGATATCTTTTGACCGAATGTACTATTCTGGTGCAATTGACGAATATCATTCCTACCGTTATGGGAAATTACCGTATCGTTGCGTTTTTTTTCAATTTGAGACATTTGCCTGCGAAGAGTATCAACCTGTGGCGGTCGTCAATTATCCCAATAATTATAACTATACAAGAATTACGGAGTTTAAACACTTTTATAACCAAAAAGTGAGCCGTACGGTTATTGCGAAAGAATATCCCAGTGAATCTGGTGATCCTTCATATCCCATTCCGGTTTTTGAAAACCGAAAGAAGTATGAGCTGTATTTGGCTATTCCGGCTCCTAATGTCAGGTTTATTGGCCGATTGGGCAGGTATAGGTATTACAGTATGGATCAAGTAGTAGAAGAAGTCCTAAATATGCAGATAGATTGAGGAATGGAAATATGGCTACGTTAAGGGACTTGCAGCTTGTAGAACTGGAGCTGATTCGAGCGTTTGTGGATATATGCGAAAAAGAGGGGCTGACATATTATTTGTTAGGCGGAACGCTTCTCGGTGCAGTTCGCCATAAGGGGTATATTCCGTGGGATGATGATGCGGATATTGGGTTGCCGCGGCCAGATTATGAAAAGTTCTTGGAAGTTGCAAAAAAATACTTGCCGGAAGACTATCATGTGGAAAGTTATAAAGCCACCCCTGGCTACAAGTTTTATTTCTCTCGACTTACCTGTGAGAAGCAGAAAGTAAAAGTGTACGCCTCGCAAAAAGAAAGTGTCCAAAACGCTTGGATTGATATTTTTCCGTTGGATGGAATGCCCAATCAAAAATATCTGAATAAGATCCATCAAGGACGTTTGATGGTTTTACGGGCGCTATATAAGTTTTCTGTATTTGATACACATGTTGGGATTTATTTGCCGAATAGAATCTGGTACGAAAAAATATTGATCAGTTTTTGCAAGCATGTGCCCATACAGAAGCTTTTTTCGACCCAGAGAAGGCTAGATGCGTTAGATCGTGCTCTGAAAAAGTACTCGTATGAGAATTCTGATTATTTGGTTAACTTTATGGGCGCCTATAAATTCAAAGAAATGTTTTTAAAAACTGTTTACGCGGAAGGCGCATTGTATGAGTTTGAGGGACTGCAGCTGAACGGTCCGAAAGACTATGATTTTGTTTGCACACAGCTGTACGGAGACTATATGACGCCTCCGCCGGATGCGGAAAAAAACAAGCATTTTACTGAAATTGTTCGGGAGGAATAAAGGATGAAGCGAGTGATTACCTATGGGACATTCGATCTTTTACATTACGGACATATTAACTTGCTGAAACGTGCAAAAGCGTTGGGAGATTATTTGATTGTGGTTTTATCCACCGATGAATTCAACTGGAACAGCAAGTACAAAAAGTGCTATTTTAACTATGAAGCACGCAAACAGCTTTTGGAAGCGATTCGATATGTTGATTTGGTAATCCCGGAAGAAAATTGGGAGCAGAAAGTATCGGATGTGAAAGAATATCACATTGATACATTTGTTATGGGCGATGACTGGACGGGAAAATTTGATTTTTTGAAAAGCTACTGTGAAGTGGTATATTTGCCGCGTACTCCGGAAATTTCTACATCGAAAATTAAAGAGGATTTAGGGTGACGATGCAATTGGAAATGAAGAAAGATGTGCCGATCAGCGTAATCATGCCAGTATATAATGCTGGAGTGTATCTGAAACCGGCGGTTCAAAGTGTGCTGGATCAAACATTTTCTTCCTTTGAACTGATACTGATTGATGATGGCGCAACCGACGGAAGCGCCGAAGTATGTGAGCAATTTGCGAAAAGGGATTCGCGGGTACGGCTTGTTCATCAGAAAAACGGCGGCATTTCCTGTGCCAGAAATGTGGCCCTTCGAATGGCCAAAGGTCGGTATATTACATTCTGTGACCATGATGACCTTTACGAGAAAGAGTACTTGAATGTTGCATACCGCGCAATCCAGTCGACAAAGCTTCCGGTTGTAAAATTCACTTATCGATCTGAGGCATGGGTGACCGAACAGGTGCGCTACACAAACACGGTAACGCTTCCGGATAAAGAAATAGCACTGGAGTATCTTGCCCGAAATAATTATACGCTGTTCAATACTTTGATTAGCGTAATTTGGAATGGAATTTACGAAAAAGATTTTCTTCAAAAAAACAACTTCTATTTTGATGAAGAGATTAAAACAGGCATGGAAGACTATTTGTTTAATCTGCAGGTACTGCCGCGTGCAGAAAACATTAAAATGATAAGAGACTGCCTGTTTACACATTTTTCAAGGGTAGGGCAGAGTGCATTTGCAAAATATGACGCTTTGAAGCTTGCTGCAATACGAAAAGCGGCACAGAGAGAGTCGATGTATTTTACCAAGCTGATGTGTGGAAAGCGTACGCGATTCTATCAAAAGTCGAATTATCTTGCTCTGATGGTCAATTTTTTATGTATGGAGGCATGCCCGCTGTCATTTCGAGAAAAAAGCTTGATTTTGGATGAGGTGCAAAAGGAAGGTCCGTTCAATCAAGAAGATCACATTGTCTGGCGGAATAATTTGAAAAGAGCGCTGATGGTATTTTTGTTCAAAAGAAGATGTTATCGGCTTCTTTTCGCGTGTAAAAAAGGTTGGAATTTTGGAAAAAGGCATGCTGTGGTTAATGGGAAAAGTAGAATATGAACTATATATATTTACTGCTCTTTTCTGAGCTTGTTTTATTCTTACTGGCTTTTTTTATTAGCGGACAGGATATTTTGGCTCCGTCCTCTATGTTTTGCGCAGTGTTTATTTTAAGTACAAGTCTGGCAATTTTGAATGTTGATAATTGGAATATAAAGTATTGCTTCGAGGCTTATTGGATTCTGACTTCAGGTATTTTGGTTTTTGTTTTGGCAGAGTGGCTTGTAATATTGTTGCTGCGGGCAACGCCCCATAAACAAAAAGTCATAAGAAATAATTTAAGTAGAGGACGTCAAATCATTCGCGTAGAAAGATGGAAAGTGGTTGCCGCAAGTGCATTTAATGTTATTTGTTTGGTGTGGCAATTATGGGAGATCAGGAAGGTCGTATCCTCTGTAACAAATCCGGCGATGGGGCCGGAATTGTTTTTTCAATATCGTTCCATCACAAGTTATAACTTGGTAGGCTCGACAGAGCTGTTGATGAACCCGATTTTGACGCAGTGCTTGAAAGTTGTTATGGCGCTAGGCATCTTCGGGAGCTTTGGATTGGTTAATAATGTCATTCTGCTGAAACAGCCATTGAAAAAAAACATTTACTTTCTATTTTTCCTTTTTTCTTATATCCTTTCCGATTTTATGACGGGCGGCCGTTCGTCTATTTTGCAGATAGCTGCAACGACGCTCATTATTTCATACATTCTATACCATCACGCAATTGGCTGGGGATATGTGCTTTCGTGGAAATATATTCGGATAGCTTTTATTTGTCTTGTGGTAGGGCTTCCTGTTTTCTATTTGGCATTGCCCCTTGTCGGACGAAGTACAGACAAGTCTCTGTTCGACTATATTTCGGCATATATGGCAGGCTCTATACAGCATTTTAATCAGTATATTCAGAACCCATCTCCGGATGCTGTTGTCTTTGGCGAAGAAAGTTTGGTCAGCTTGCAATCATTTTTTTGGAAACTTGGGATTTCCGACTACCACCGTATCAGCCACCTTGAATACCGTGCGCTCAATTATTATATGTATGGGAACGTATACACGTTTTTTCGAAGGCCTCTGCATGATTTTGGCCTAGGCGGTATGTATCTTTTCACTGTAATTATTTCGAGTGTGTTTTCCTGGATATACCATGCAAAGATTAAGTATCAATATCAGAGCTTTAAAAACGATTGCACTGTTTTGCTCTATAGTTTTTTCTATCGCTGGATTGCGATGGGCTCGATTGATCAAATGAGCACGTATTTACTTTCGTTTGGGACGGCGATTTCTTGTGTAATTTTAGTTGCAGTATTCTGGACAATGACCCGGCTTCGCTTGGTTTGGGGAAGCAAAAGGAAAGAAGTAAAGAACACGTGAAAAAGATTTTAAAAAATTTTTCTTATACATTTGTAAGTAATGTTGTATCGTTTTGCATCTCGGCGTTGGTCACATTTATCGTGCCCAAAAAGCTTGGCGTTGAAAGCTATGGATATTTTCAGCTATATTTATTTTATGTAAGCTATGTTGGCTTTTTCCACTTTGGCTGGGCAGATGGTGTCTTTTTACGTTACGGTGGAGCGTATTACGATCAACTGGACCGTGCAAAATTTAGCGCACAGTTTTGGCTTTACAGTGCGTTTGAACTGACTCTGGGAGCTGTCATCGGAATAAGTGCATGGTTTTATGCACGTCCAGAGGAAAAAGCTCTGGTACTTTGTTTGGTAGGCGTTGCAGTATTTCTGCTTTTGCCGCGCACATTTCTTCAGTATGTTCTCCAATGCACCAATCGAATGCGGGAGTACGCGTTTCTTACGGTAATTGAAAAGATTGTTTACTTCGTATTGGTTTTAGTTTTTTTGCTGGGGGAAACACGCCAATTTGCGTTTTTGATCGCGGCAGATTTGTTTGGAAAGTCATGCGCCCTTGTGTATGCTGCATATCAATGTCGCGATATTATTTTGACGCGGATGGACCCACTAGAAAAGGCTTTAGAAGAGGTCAAACAGAATATTTCCGTAGGAAGTAAATTGATGATTTCCAATATTGCGGGGATGCTGATCATCGGGATTGTGCGGCTTTCCATTGAACATCAGTGGGATGTTGCAACATTTGGGAAAATATCGCTGACGATGTCTGTATCAAACATGCTCATGGTTGTGATTCGCGCTGTGGCCATGGTGACCTTTCCGATGCTTCGCAGAACGGATAATGAAAAATTGGCACCATTGTACAATACGATGCGTGTGTGTCTGATGATTCCGCTTTTGGGGATGATGGTTGCATATTATCCGGTTAAAGCGATTTTATCTGTTTGGTTGCCGCAGTATGCCGAGAGTCTTCGATATATGGCGATACTTTTCCCAATGTGTATCTTTGAAAGTAAAATGAGTATGCTGATTGAAACGTATTTGAAAGCACTGAGAAAAGAGAGATGGCTGCTGCTGGTCAATGTTGTAACGGTTTCAGTCAGTTTGTTGGTTACGATTTCCACTGTTTTCTTGTTACAAAACTTGAATCTTGCAATTTTGTCGATTGTCATGATACTGGCTTTTCGTTGCGTGGTTGCGGAGTTACTTCTTTCGAAGGTCTTAGATGTGACTGTTATAAAAGATATCGTGTTGGAACTGCTATTGACCACAATTTTTGTTGCGTTCAACTGGTTTGGTGGTGGCACAATTGGTTTGTTGGCGTATTTACTTTCCTATCTTGTATATTTGTTTTTGAAAAGGAATGAGCTCAGAGCCATTTGGGACAGAGTGTTTCTTAAAAAGCAGTAAAAATGGTGGCAGTAAAGAATTTGACACAAGTACAAGTTATGCCATAGATAATGATGAGCTGGACATTGCTGAAGTTCCAGAGGTACCAGAAGGCGTGATACTTCCGGAGGAATAGGAATTTTGGAAGGCGAGTTAGCAAATAGGTGATAGGGAATGGGTAAATATGAACGCAGCGGGGATTTGTTTGAGGACTTGAAAGAATGGCTTGGATGTCAATTTATTTCGGATATCAATAGTGAAGATTTCCAATGTGAAGCATGTTGGGCGTTAATTTCACCTGTTTTTACGGGATATACATTAGAACAGTGGCAGGATATGATGGAGTATCTTTCTCTAAATCAATATACACAGATAACAAATGAAAATGAAGCAAAGTCGATTTTGCAGCAATACTTAATGAAGATGTAGATTTTTTCGATTGGATAATAAAAGGCATAGATCAGTAAGCGGGTTGCAATTGGTGCACCGCAGAAAAGGACGCATTAGAAAGCGTTTGACTACGAAGTATTCAGAATTGACCATCCATGAATGCCTTGAACATTTGCCCAGATACAGTGTTTTTATACGTGGTCGCGAGTATTGTTTGTCAACGATTCAAAAGAGGAAAACACCATGTTTTTGTATATAGCTGGTTGGAGAATAATTATGAAGCAATCATAATTGTTGTCAGAAAAATAAAAATTTTGTTTGAACAAATTTTGTAAATGCACAAAGACAAATTAATGTATTACAATAGAAATATATCTAGGTGATTGTTTTCAGGTCGGAGTGGGAACGGCTTTTTTATCCTTGGCCGTAATCGATATCAGTCTGTCTAAAAATAGTCTCTAGATACAATAAACTGCAGTAGTTTGCCCTTTTGGGAAAACTACTGCAGTTTTTTTATTTGGAGTGGAAAGGAGGCCGAATATCAAACAGGAATTACCACTATAAGAACTTGACCTTGCTGTTTTACGGCTATTGTATCACGGGCATTTCCAAAGCCTACTGGTAACCTGACTCTATCATACGAGGAGGTTTATGTTGACACAAACGCATCTGTTTAAAATCACTTGCCAGAGCATAAAAAGCGGGCTATTTCTCTCCGCATATGCTAGCACCATTGTTTATGATCCGCTGCCCAAGAATGAAAATGGCACGGAAAAAGGGAGCCTGATCGCCCTCCACTTCGGCGGGGAACCCTCAACCGTGCAGGCTCTGTGCACACTGCTTATGAGCGGCATGGCGCTGCAGGCGGATACGCCGGGCGGGCCTCTGGAACTTATCCCGCAAAAGGCAAAGTATCAGAAATCGCTCGCCGGATCAAACGGATATGCGGAAGTATTGTTATCCCTGGAGAAAGTGGAAAAAATCGAGCGGGAAGAAAAGAAAGATGAGCAAGGCGGAAGTTATTTTGTCACGCGCATCAAGGAGCGGCGGTTTTATCTGTATACTCCCACCGGAGACGGTGACCGGCTCTTTCAACTGGTCGACAGACACTCGAACATACCGTTGCTGCCGGAGTTCCAGAAGTATCTGCTGGATGAAGCCCACCGACGCGGCATCCTCATACCGCTCACAGTCCTATCAAGTACAGAGAGCTTTGACGCCTGGAAGCTGGCATTGAATGAGAACGAGCAGAATCTGCACGAGGTTCTGGATGACGGGCTGCAGATCGGGAAAATCAAGATCCCCGGTGCCGATGCCCACGCATCGGATGCCTTCAAAGACGTTGAAACGATCTCGCAGTATCTTGCAAAATTCGGCGTCACCATTGCGGAACGAATCAAAGACCGTTACCGGCCGCTGTTTGATCCCTCCAAGGAATCATTCAGTCCGGAAGTCGATCGGGTAAACGGCCATATCTTTCAGAATACCGGTTACCATCTATATGACGCGCAGCTGGCTGCAGCTGAAGCGGCCAGCCGTAAGATTGACCAAAGCCGCCCGGCCATTATTGTTGGCGACTGCGGCTCGGGCAAAACCAAGATCGGCATGACGGCTCTTGCTGCCAGCCAGATGCGGGAGACACAGAAAAAGCATTTCAACATCGTGCTGTGTCCCTCCCATTTATGCCGAAAATGGGCCCGTGAAAACATGGAAACCGTGCCCAACAGCCGGGCGGCCATCGTGCATAATATCCCGGAGCTGCAAGCCGTTTATCAGGATTATCTCAACGGTGACAAGACGGTATATGCCGTGCTCTCCAAGGAACATGCACGGAATGGATATTTCCGTGGCCCGGCTGTCCGCTGGATGAGATCCAAAAACGGCTTTGTCTGTCCGGATTGCGGCAAGGTGATCGAAATGCCGCTTGTAGACGAAGGCGGCTCCACCTATTTCGTCCATGCCGACGGTACGTTTTTCCTGCGCGAAAATTCCAAGAACCATATGTGCGCGCACTGCAAGTCTCTTCTATGGGCGCCGGCCTGCGGGGGAGCGCTCCCCAACGGATGGGTAAAAGTTGGAGGCTTCGGCTACGTCTATCTTCCGCAGCGAGCGCTCTATATGTCGCTTGTAAAGAATTCAGCTGTGCGAAAAAAGCTGGAAGAACTTGACGAATGCAGTGTTCCCCAGCGTTCCGCATCCCCGAGGCGGTATCCATTGAGCACCTACATCCGAAAAAAGATGTGCGGTAAAATCGACGCTCTGATCGCGGATGAACTGCACCAATACAATAATGACAGCGGGCAGGGCGATGCCATGGGTGAGATTGCCCATACAGCGCGCAAGGTTGTCGGCATGACGGCCACGCTCATCAACGGCTATGCAACGGGAATCTTCTATCTTCTGTATCGTCTTTTTCCCCGGTATATGCAGCTGGATGGTAAGTCTTACGGAGATACCAAAGCATTCGCTTCCGATTATGGTGTTGTTGAAAGCACCTTTGAGATCGCAGAGGAGGAATATCAGTCCACTAGGCGCACGGTCGTACACAAAAAGAAAGACCGTCTGCTGCCGGGCGTTTCTCCGCTCGTTTACGCGCGGTTTCTGATGGAAAATGCAGTTTTCATATCGCTTTATGACATGGGAAAGGCGCTTCCGGACTACGAGGAAATCCCCATCGGGTTGGCCATGCGCGACGATGTCACCGGGGAGTATGGACGCATCCAGAAATATTTTCAGGCGTTGTCCCGTTCTGAGCCTAAAAAGGCCTCGGCACTTCAATCCGCATTCATCAATCTGCTTACAGCGTACCCGGACCAGCCTTACGGGCATGACCCGATTTTCTTTTCAGAAAAAGGGATGCAGCCCCAAGTGGTGTATGAGCCACAGGCTGCGGCCCAGCCGGGGAGCCTGCTCGACAAAGACCAAAAGGTATTGTCTCTGGTTCGCACAAAGCTGGAGGCCGGGGAAAATGTCTTGATCTATACGAGCTGGGTACGGCTGGACACACAGGAAAAACTGCTCAAAGTTCTGCGGGAAAACAGCATCCCTGCCGCAGCCATGACGCAGGCGGTCCCTGTAGAACGCCGCGAGGATTGGGTGCAGGAGCAATTGGACGCGGGCATCCGTGTCTTGATCGTCAACCCTTCCCTTCTGGAAACAGGCCTCGATTTAAATGCTTTCACAACGCTCATCTACTACAACATCAGTTACAATCTGTTTACCTTACGCCAGTCGTCGCGCCGGAGCTGGCGTATCAACCAGACGGCCCCGCGCATCGAAGTGTACTTTTTCTACTATGGCGGCACGATCCAGCAGCGCGCCATTGAATTGATGGCGACAAAGCTCTCCGTCGCCACGCTGATCGAAGGGAATATTTCCGACGAAGGGCTTGCGGCTTTGGGCAGCAACGACGACCTCGCGTCGCAGCTTGCCAAAGAGCTGGCGCAGGGGATCAGCGAACATGTCGAAGACCTTACTTCCATGTTCCATAAAATGGCGTTTCTCAAGGAGCGGGACACCGGGAACGAGCAGGCACAGGCTCCGGCGCTGGCTGGACACCACATGGCAAATTCCGGGCTCGCACATACAGTTCCGATGCCCACAGGTCATTCCGAACGCCTGCAAGCTATACCGGCAGAAATGCCGGTGATTCGCTATGCTTTCACAGCATCAAAGCCATCTCGTAAAAAACACGGAACACACCAGCTGCCGGAACATACTTCGCAGTTATCGCTGTTTGAGCTGTTCGGGCAATCTGCATAGGAGGTATTGTACATGCACATTCATTTCATTCGTACGCAGGCATTGTCTGCTCTCAAAAAACTGCAGCCTGCATTGCCCAAAGACAATCTGATCCCACAACTTGCCGGAATCCTTCTTGAAGCGGATGCGGAACGAAAAGAGGTCACTGCCACGGCGCGTAGCACCGCACTGGCCGCACGCATCAGCTTTCCTTCTGCTGTCCAGGAAGGAGGGTCCGTCGTGATCAACGGCAGCCTTCTTTGCCAGCTGATGGAGAAATTTTCCGGAGAGAGCGTAGACATCCAAACCACTCCATCGGAAACTGTCATATTGCAAAGCGGTCACGCTGTTTTTACGCTTGCCACTTTGCCCGCCGCCAGCTATCCAAAGCCTGCATTTTCGGAGGCTTCCAGCACGATAACCGTCACGAATTTTCCCAAACTGGTGAGACGCACTGCGTTCGCGCTCCTGGAGAACTGCGTGGACAAGCCTGCTTATGGCTGCATCCGCCTGGACATAGTCAGCAATCGGGCTATTGCCACCACAACGAACCTTGAAGGGTTCACCCAAGTTGCCGTACCCGTGACAGTGGAAGGAAAGGCGTCGGAAAAACTGCTGCTGGTGCTTGTGCCGTCCTATGCGGCGAAATATATCTCCTCTGTGCTGGACGCAAAAGAAGCGCTCACCATCGGGATCACGGATCATGAGCTGATTTTTTCTGCGCACGGCCTGCTGGCAAGCTGCCCTGCCTGCAAAAATGAGTTCCTCGAACCCTCCCGGATTCTCCAACACGTGAAGCCAAGCTACAGCGCACTCGTTGAGTGCGAAGCCTTTTGCAAGGCGCTTCAATCGCTGGAGGTTTCTGCGAAGGACCCGCACACAACGGTCGAGCTGGGGCTTACGGCCGATTCCCTTACACTGCAATGCGCCGACCTGTTCAGCCGGACGAGTACAAGCGTTGCGGTCTCGGCCGCCCAGCCGACACCGCGTGTATTTTATTATCGCGAGGACCTCCTTGCGCGGGCGGTTCAGACGCTTCAGGGAAGCGTCGTCCGCATTGGGATTGCACCAGACGGCGCCTTGCTGCTTCGCACGAAAGAACAGCTCTATCTGCAAATGCCGCGTTCCAGAGCGTTTATTCCCAGTGCGAAAGATACAAAAAAGAAAGGCTCTAAAAAACCGGTTCAAAACAAACAGGCAGCCACAAAGAAAAAGGCGGCTTGATACCCTTTTTTATCAGAGGTCCCACGTCAATGTGGCTGAGCCTGGTTACTTACACTGAAATGGAGGATATTACTCATGCAGCATGTACAAATGAATCGGATCCCCACACAAAGAAAAACTTCCATGCGCCGTGTCCATGCGCCGCAGCAGCTGGCTGAAGACCTTTGCACGCTTGCCGGGCTGCGCGGCGGGTGCAGCCGCTATGACTTGGACCTGCTTATGGACGCGCTGGATTCTGAGCAGGCGCGCGGTGACGTCTATCCCCTCGTCATACGATTAATCCGTATGTGGGCGGCAGAAGAGCCGGAAGGCCCTTCCGGCTATGCGGTGGACGAATGCCGGAAAATCTGCGATGTAATGGGCTGGGCCCCCTCCCAGGAGAACTGCGAATGATGCGGGACGTTTATACTTTGCGCCTGAACAACGGTTTCACTGCGCCATGCGACTGCAACTATGTGAGCAGCGTTGAGGGAACTATCGTCGGATACACAGATCTGCGGGGAGCACTGCGGTTTTCTACAGAACACAAGGCCGAAGATGCGCTTCTTTGCATGCCGGACAATGTACGCCGCAAACATATCGTCGCCCGGGTGCCTGCCCTGCAGCTGTGCTATTTCCCGCCTCACCGCACAAAAAAGGACGCATAAATAGTGAAAACGGGAGGTGCTATCATGGAATACAGAAAAGTCTATTTCCGAATCCGCAGCAGCTATCAGTTTGATTCCGGATGGCCAAATGAGAGAGATGCCGCCGGATTTCAAGCAGAAAGCCGCGGCCTGTTTCAGAGTGTTGGGTGGGAGCTGCATCCCGGAGGCAATGGAATATCCGATACGGTTACGAAGGGCCCGCAGCACCTGTACCTGCACCCGATGAATTTCAGCGGTATCATACAGATGGCCGGGCTGCCCGAACTGCATGAAGTTCTTAAGAGGGCAAATTCATTCCATTGTTATGGCACCGACACCTACGAACGGTATTGGGAACTCACAGATGAAGATTATCGGACCCATCTGGAGAGCAGGCGCGATGAAATCGTGAAAGCAGTTCTGGAACGGTACCGGACCAAACGGAAAAACCTGTATAGAACAGGCCCGGTTGCTTTGAATATCGCCCGGGAATTTTCTGTGCACCGGCTCTGCGATAAAGAAGGCAAGCGCGATTTTGCAAACCGGTTTGTCGGAGAATTGATTGAACGGCTCATTCAGGAAGGCCGGCTTATAACAGCGGAAACGAAGAACGGCCTTGGCATCCGCACAGCAACGGATGCGGAGCTCAACGTGCCTTTGTGCCCCACTGTGGATAGAACACTGCATCCATAAAGGTCGTCTGCGGACAATATCCCAAACCACAAATCTTGATGAAATGAGGAAATCCAATGAAAACTGTTTTGATGGACAAAATGAGCAATGCCTTACAATACCTCAATACCTGCCTCGCGGAACGAGAGGAACTGATGCGCTTTATGGCAGTTGCGGTGCTGACACGCCGCAACCTGTTCATTTTAGGCTTGCCTGGCCAGGCAAAGTCAGATGCCATCCGGCGTTTCCGCAGCTGCTTTGAAGGCATGAATTTCTTTGGCTATCAGCTCACCCGCGAGACAGATGAGGAAAAGCTCTTTGGACGGCTGGACCTGGCAAGCATCGTGCCTGGCGGCGTCTCCAACTCCGTACTGCGGGAAACACCATCCTATCAGGCGGCAATTGCAGAGCTTGACCAGCTCTACCGTGCGTATGAAACCGAGCAGGATGATGCAAAGCGTTCTGTGCTGCTGGCCAGGCTGAAGGCAGCCGCTGAATCGGTCAGCACCCTGCGTGAAGCACTGGCTATGCTGCACAGCGGCAGGCCTTCTATCCTGACAGCCGGAAAGATCCCACAGGCGCACCTTGTTCTGCTGGATGAGATTTTCAAGGCCAATGACAATGCGCTGAACTCCCTGCTCACCGCACTCAACGAGCGCGTGTACACCAATGAGGGCGAGGAGATCCCCATTGCCACCATCAGCTTTTTTGCGGCGTCCAATGAGATGCCCAATCTTCACAATCCGGAGGACAAGGTGTATGCTCCCTTGCTTGACCGGTTCGATTTGAAAATCATCACAGAATACATCAGGGACAAGGAGGCCCGCCAGCAGATCCTGCACGATAAGATCATCGGCGCCACCGCCGGTCGGATGCCGGATAAAATCACGCTGGATGAATTGCGGCAGATGCAGCAGGAGGTTTCCGAGGTGGAAGTACCGGAGTCGGTCAGCGACATGATGGACGACGTCCTCTGTGAAATGCGCAGGGAAAAACTGCCCATTTCGGATCGCAAATTCTTCGGCTTCTTCCCCATCGCGCAAGCCCTTGCCTGGCTCGCTGGAAAAGACCAGGTGACAAATGACGAAATACGCGCCCTCACACCCTATCTCTGGAGCGTGCAGGATGACATCCCCAAAATCGAGCAGATTCTCAAAGACGCCTGCATGGACGGAGTAACGGAAAAAATTGAAGATTTCCGCGCGCAGCTGAATGAAGCATATTCGGCGTTCCTTACCGACAGCCAGACAGACAAGACACGGGCTCTCTTAAAACTGCGGGAAGGCCTCGTACAGCTCTATAAGACCTGCATCCAGTTCCAGGAGCAGACGCCTACCGCTTCGGCACAGGCCGCTGTGGATGCATTTGTCGGGGAGATGGAGGATAAAAGCCGTCAGGCACATTCCGCCACAAACCTTACATATATCACGCTGCCGGAGCTGGAACAGCTGCAATCGCAAACGCCTTGATAAATACTAAATATATAAATGTATAGGAGAATTACAACATGGCGAATATCGTTATCGTAAGCGGACGTATGGTCGCAGACCCGGAGCTGCGCCAAATCAACGAGGAAAAATCCGTGTGCAATTTCCGAATCGCCGTTCCCAAACGTTTCAAGCCTCAAGAGGGACCGGACAGTGATTTTTTTAATGCGGTCGCATGGAATAAGGCAGCGGAGTTTATCTGCAAGTATTTTTCCAAAGGAAAGCGGATCGAGCTTGTCGGCTCACTCCAAACGAGGAATTGGGAAGACCGTGACGGGAACCGGCGCACCACAACTGAGATCGCTGTGTCCAGCGTCGATTTTGTAGGCGATAAGGAAAAATCCGAATCCGGTGGTTCAACGGCAAAAGGCAGCAGCCAGCAGGTGGCCCGCGCCAGCTATGCCTCCCGGCCGGCATCTCCCGCTGATGGATATTTCGACTATGAAGAAGGGGAAGACCTGCCGTTCTGAGCAGATTTTCCAATCGATCCAGCAGGGGCCGCTCCGGCCCCTGCTCTTTTTTGAAAGGGGCAGCTACATGTACAGACCAATCGTGTTTATTGATATGCCGGCGTTTATGAAAGCATATCAGGCAATCCAAAAACTGAAAAAGCCTTCAGCTGTTTCCAACCGGCTGTTCCAGTCGCTGAAGCTGGAAGATCAGATTTATGATGAAGCGGCCCTAAAAGTGCCGCGCCTGAAAGAAGTGCTCAGACAAAAGCCTCGGGGCCTGCCGATTTTCCCTGATATTGTGCGGGATCTGTTCCAGTGCTTTTATTCATTAAAACCAGTCCGGCGTCCGGAAAATGAGCTCAGTACCGCCGCGCGCAGCATCAGCGCGCCCTTATTTGCACAGTTCGAAAAAGACACCGACTATACCCGCCTGCAGGCACGGTGCCGCGGGCGCAGTTTGCTGGCCGCGGAAGGCGCTGCGGAATTCGCCGAAAAGCTTCTGCAGCATTCGCAGAGTCTCGTCCCAAAGCACGGCGGCCAAAAGGACATGGCGCAGGTACTCGAACATCAGGAACAGGTTTTCCAGAAAATGTTGAAGGTACTGAACTGCAAAAAGCAGCTTTATGACAAGGAACCCACGGACGAACGTTTCCGTACTCTGTCCAATCAGATGAACCGCGCGCTGCATAAGGCAAAGCAATTGGAGGACCTGCGTCATATTCTGAACGACTGCATTTCCGCCGCCGCCCATTCCCGGGCGCAAATCGTGCAGCAGGCAGCCGGCGCCGCTGAGCAGCATACACAGGACCTGAAAATGCTCTTGGACGCATGGGGGGCGGAACCGGGCGCAGAGCAGCCTGGAGAAATGGATATGGAAATTCTGAAGCAGACGCAGTCCAGTGACCTTTTGGCTCGGGTCGCGCGTTATCTGGGCCCTTGCCGTGAACTGATGCACGAACAGCGGAACAACGGGTATACCTACCGCCGCGGCGAAAAGTGCGGCATCACACTGGGGGCACAGGTACAGCAGGCGCTTTCCTCGGAACTTGCCTATCTTGCCCACCCACTCACCGCGCCGCTGTTTCTGCATAAAATGTCGTGCCGGCAGATACGCCAATATCAGCGCAGGGAACGCATTACGCTCGGAAGCGGCGATGTTATCGTCTGCGTCGACGAATCCGCTTCTACAAAATCTGATGACAAGGATGCCTGGGCCAGAGCCATCGCTTACGCCTTGGTGGATAAAGTGGTCCATCGGGGCCGCCGCGCCTCTATCATCCACTTTTCCAGCGCATCGGAAGTCAGCGAGGACCTTTTTATTCCCGGCCGGTACACGCCGGGGGATATCATGAATTCCGCCCGGCATTTTTACTGCGGTGGCACGGATTATGAGGAACCACTGCGCAAAGCAGTCGAAACGCTGGACAACGGCGTGCTCTCAAAAGCGGATATCGTCTTTGTCACAGACGGGCAGTGCCGGATCTCCGCAGATTTCCAAGATTGGCTGTGCGGAAAATTGGCCGAGCACCGCGCTTCTATCACAGGCATCCTGCTGGATTCCGGTAGCAGCTTTGAATTTTCCTTAAAAGGCTTTTGTAAAAAAATCTACCGCACCAGCGAGATCGCACCATTTGAAATACTATCGGAGCTTGTGCTATCGTAATCTGCTATGCATAAGAAGTAATCATTGATTATTTGCCGCGGCCAGCTCTCTAGCGTATCCACCGAAATGATTAAGCAGAAATGGTAACTTATTGAGTTGAACACAGTTATAGCGTGGCTGTCCTACCGGAAAAGCAGGACAGCCGCGCTGTTTTGTGTTGAGTGTTTTACTTTTCATATCACATCAGGTAGGCAACTCAGAGCCGACAAGCGGGCATAAATTTCTTTCAGATGGTCTAGTACTTGTTCTCGGTGCCTGACCACTATGCGTGTACACGTAACTTCCTGTACTGCAATGCTTTGCAAGGAACAGCCATCAAAATAGTATCGTCGCAGTACCAATGACTCCTCTTGGGAAGAACATAAATAAATTTTGCCTTTAACGAGATTGAGCGAGGAAGATTGTTTTTATTCTACATTCACTTAAAAACTTCCGGAGAAAGAATGTAAAAATTAATTTCTTTGAAACAAAATTTGTAAATGCACAAAGTAAAAATTTTGCGTTACAATAGAATCATTCTTTAAGGTGTGAGTTGTTTTTCAGGTAGGAGTTTAGCGGAGACGGATGTGCCGCTCTGCACTTGTCTGAACACAACTATGCCTTTTAGAACCGTAAACCATACTGCTGCCCTATTCAGGGTGCCGGTATGGTTTTTTTATTTATCATCCAACAAGGAGGATTTTGTATGAGTGATTTGTTCGACGACTTGGAATTCGAAGTGCTCGGCGAGGATTTTGAGGATCCGTTCGAGAGCATGGCGGGCGGCCAGAACCTGCCGCCTCCGCCGGAAATACTTGCGCCGCAAGTGCAGCCCGCATCCGCCGTTCTGCAAAAGGAAGAAAGTATCCTGGATGCCGGCGCCGACCACGCGCCGGAGACACCGCCCCCAGCGTTTTCTGAAATCCATGCGGCAGAACCCGAGGACACAGAAGAGGAACGCCCTGCAGCTGGCAGCAAAGGCGGCACTTCGTCTGAGCCAGCCGGTACAGCGGCCGTCAATATGATGGCCGCCATGGCCGAGGAGGCTGAAGCGGCGACCGCACAGCAGGATTCCCGCACGCTGATGGAGCTTCCGCCCGTGTTCAAGTATGGCGCATGCGAAGAGGATATCACCGATGCCGAAATAACCTTTGAACAGCTGCGCGCGGAAAAAGAACCGGATTTTCTGGAACTCGAAGACAGCAAGCGTGTGACATGGGCGGTACAATACGGCAGGGTGACAAAGACGATCTCTTCTCCAGCAAAGCAAAAAATCGCACAGGTCAAAGAGGAGATCGAGCTCTCCAAGGAATTCCTGGAGGGTCTCAAGAAAGCAAAGGACAAGCGGCCGCGCTGTTTTGTCAAGCCGACTGTGGCGGGCAAATCCAAAGGGATCGCCGCCTACAAAGCGATCCTGCTCTCCCCTGAAGAAGCGGTGCAGTCCCCCAAGCCCATTTGCCTGTTCCCGGCCCGTGATGGCCGGATGTATGAGATGCGGAAAAACAGGCTGGGCGTTTTCGTGACGCCTACGGATCACATCCATGAACTGAGCGAGGTGAGGGCCGGCTTTACGCCGGCCCTGCCCCGAATCCCGCATAAAATCTTCAGCAGCGTCCTTGCCTTTTTCCGGTACTATGCGGAACAGGAATACCCGTTGGAGGTCATGGTACAGATTTTTTGGGATTCCGTCGAAAAGCGGTTCCTCGTTATCGTTCCCTATCAGCGCGTTTCCGGTGTAGCTGTCAATGTACCTTCAGCATCACAGAGCCAATTGGACGAAGAACGGTTTTACTACTATGCTGATATCCATTCGCACAATATCATGCCGGCATTCTTCAGCGAGGAGGATGACCGCGATGAACGCGCCACACGGCTGTATATCGTTGTCGGCCGTCTGCAGGACACCTCGCCGGAAATCCGCGCCCGAATCTCCAATGGAGGCAAATTCCTGGATATTCCGCTGGAAGATGTGGTCGAGGCAGGAACGGCAAGTTTTCCGCCCCACTGGAGCGCAGCGGTTCAACCCGCGCACTGCAAAAGCAGGGAAGGAGTATCGTTATGAACTTTAGCCTGAATCGTCCGGTCAAGATCCTTCTGCTCGGCGCGGGAGGGACCGGAGGCTATGTGGCTCCACATCTTTACAGGCTGATGCATGCGTTGGAGCGGCCTGTGAAAATCAACATTGTGGACGGCGACGTAGTGGAGGAGAAAAATCTTGTACGCCAGAATTTCTGTGCCGCTGATCTCGGTGAAAACAAAGCAAAAGTCCTGGCAACGCGCTATTCTGAGGCATTTGGAATGGAGACATATTATCACCCTGCCTTCCTTGAAAATGATCGGGAACTGTTGCACATGGTTACGCCCACATATTTCTGGGTCAGCGGCAAACCGTTGCCGGAGTTAAGTATCTTGATTGGCTGTGTGGACAACAACAAATCGCGTCAAATGTGTCACAGGGTATTTGAACGCTCTCAGCACCTGGTCTACATCGACAGCGGAAACGACGAATTTTCCGGACAGGTCGTGTGCGGCATCCGGTGCAATGAACGCACGATTTACAAACCGGTCTGTAAGTTGTATCCAGACATGCTGGAGGAAACGGATAAATTCCCCAGCGAGCTGTCCTGTGCGGAGGCGGCCGTTTCCGCACCGCAGAGCATCACTGCAAACATCATGGCGGCGACCGTCGTGACGGATTTTGTCTATAATATCGTCGTGCGTGGGAAGCTGACCACACGCTATGCCGTATTTTCAGCCGCCAGCATCAATGTGCGGGCGCAAAGCAATACAAAAAGGAAAAGGAGAACTGCATAAGATGGAAAACGGGATCTATCAGGCCGAACGGTTTTATGTGCCTCATGGTCAGACCACCCGCCTGGAAAACTTGTATACGGATAAGCTCATCGTGGATGGAACCTTGATCGTTGCCAAAAAGCTATGTGCCGGAGCGTGCCGGGGCAAGGGCAGCGTACAGGCAGGCGACATGGAAATGGATACGCTCCGTCTGTCATCTGTGACGTGCGACGGAAGCCTGACGGCACGTGAAATCACTGCGCAGCGCGTCTATGCGGAAAGCGTTCACGCATCCAAACGCATCTGGTGCCTTGTTTCTCTGATCGCCAAATTTGTCGTCGCGCCCAGCGTCGCCACACCGCTGCTGGGTTGTGAAAACGGTGATATCCAAGATTGTGTGATCATTCCCCAAAGAAACTATTCACCGCGCCGTTTCCGCAGAGCAGTCCGCTGGCATCGCTTTTGGATGCGTCTGCACGCCAGAGGGGGCAGGAATAGCCACCATTGGCGCATGGAGCCGCAGAACCCCGTTGAGGAACAGCCTTTTGCGGGACCGGCAAAACCGCCAGCCGAAACATTGGAGCATCAGATCCGTCAGATGACGCGCAATCTGGCCCGCCTTGACGCAATGCTCCGGGAACAAGAGGCTCACGAAGCCCGTGTACAGGCGGCTGCTTCTGCAGGATATATTCCTGCTTCCGATATACAACTTGGCGAATGTGCTGCCAAAGCGGCATGAGGTATTTCCCATGGAACTTGAAACGCATTATGCCCTGAGGTGCCTGCTGGATGCACAGGCCGGGCTGCGCTCCCTTGCCCCCGAACTTGCAAGATCGCGGTGCAGGCTGGACAAAATCATGAAAACGAAGGGCCTGGAGGCTGCGCGCCCAATTCACGATTCCATCGTGCGGGGGAAAAGCAAAATCGGGGAGCTCCTGGAAAAAAGCCGGCTCTCCCTTTTGGAGATCGGCAAGGAAGACTTGGCCTCGGCGGCGCAGAAGCTGCGCGGTTCAGTCCTTCGGTTTCCTGTTATGGCATCGGATTATTCTTCCCTACTGGCCGGTGTCGAAAAATTTGCCGGCTTGCTGCCCATCCAAGACGATGGGCTCTCGGCGGCCCTGGGGCATTTGGCCAACCTTGCCAAAATCGGTTACTATCCTACGGATTCGGGTCATGTAGCGTATTTGCGTAAAGCGCTGCTATTCCCCGAATCCTCAGAAGTGAATCTGCTCGACCCCTGCTGCGGAGAGGGACTCGCATTGGAACAGCTTGCCCAGGGGCACAGGTGCCATACATTCGGCGTTGAGCTCGACAATTCCCGGGCGAGACAGGCATGTGAACACTTGGAGCGTGTGGCGATGGGGAGTTATTTTTACTCCCGCATCAGCCACAACGCGTTCCAGGTTTTGTTTCTGAACCCGCCATACCTTTCTACCATAGGCGCCAATGGCGCACGGGCCCGTGAAGAACGTCGGTTTCTGGTTGAAACGATACCGCATTTGGCCGAACAGGGGGTTCTGATCTATATCATTCCGTATTACCGGCTGACACCAGATATTGCCCGCGTGCTCTGCGATAATTTCCGGGAACTTTCCGTGTATCGATTTCTGGATAAAGAATTTTCAAAATTCCATCAGATCGTTGTACTCGGCCGCCGCACCCCAAAGCGGGACGGTTCCGATCAGGTCCCTGCATTTCTCAGCACTGTGGAGTTCCTCGAACAGATCCCTACGCTTGATAAACTGCCGCAGGAGAGCTATGTCCTGCCGTCGGCCTCCTCAAAAGTCCAGGTGTTTTACGGCTCTGTATTCAATGAGACTGAGCTTGCCAGGCAGATGGAGATGTCCGGGCTTGTCAAGAAGATGTACCGTGAGGAAAGCGTGTTGGACCGGCTGGATAAGCAGCCGCTGCTTCCGCTCAAGGTCGGACAGGTGGGGCTGCTCGCGGGCTCCGGTATGATCAACGGCTATGCCGACTGTGAGGCGCCGCATATCATCAAAGGCTATATGGAGCCGCAGGAAACGATCACCATCAATTCAGAATCACAGAGCAATCAGCACGCACCGAAAATCATGTATCAGCACAACAAAAAAAGCCACCGGCTGAAAATCAACATTTTAACACCGCATGGGCTCAAAAGTTTGTCTTGAGGCTCATGCCTTTTTATTGGAGGGATATTATGGGCTTCACTCTCGATTATTCTGTTTTAAAGGAAAAACTTGATGCTCTTTCGTCTTGTAACGCAGAGGGATTTTTCGATGAGACCAATCCGCATCTGCGCGACAGGTTTCTTTTCCCCATATTGCAGGGCAAATCTGTTTCCGTCGGCGATTTGGACTTCTCGCAATTTGATGGAAGCGATATCGACGACCTCCGCGATGCGGTAGTGAAGATGAAGGATGTGCTGGGGGGTATCCAGCGCGCTTCGGAGAAAATTTGGTCGAATACCAGCACTGTGAAAACCGCTGTGCAGTTTTTATGAGCATAAGCCCCATAGGCTGAAGGAGATGGATGACAAATGTTTAAAGTCCAAGAGAATGCACTGGATGAATTACCGTACAGCATCACATGCCTGCAGTTTGCGTATCTGGCTTATGAGGCCAATCCGGATAGACTGCACGCGATGCGCTATCTGGATTGCTGTATGGATGATTCTTATGAAATCGCCGAAAGGGCACTGGCGTGTTACTGTGACCTCATCATGGCACACTCATACGAGAACAATAACGAGTGTTTTGTGCACAGCTGCTATTATTCCAGTGATACCATGAGGGAGTTTTACGAGCTCTGCCGTGCCCATGCGAAACACCTCCATGTAAAGCTGTGTGAGGAACCGTTTCTCATACAGGCGGAACGTTTTGTTCGTGCGCAGCTTGGTAACGCCTATTCCTTTGACTATACGCTGCATACAAAAGTGAACCGGCAATATGCCAGCGGCATCGCCGTCCGTTTCACAGAAGAATTTTGTGAGTGCGAGGAATTTAACATGGCGATGATCGATATCATGCAATTTTACCAGGATAAAACATTGCAATTAAAAACAGCCCTTGCCGCAATGCTGCAAACCACTTCAACGCCTGCAAGACAGGAGGAAGCCGCATGAATGCAGATCAAATTACTTTTACATTGTCGCCGCACAGCCCTTTTGTGGATTGCTCATGGTCCAAAGAAATGCAGGCCAGCCGTAAAACGATCACGCTCGAAGATTTTATACGATCCATTCAGGAGTCAATGCTGGCCCAAAAGGTGTCCTCCGGCCTGCTGCCGCCGGGGACAATCAGCTATTGTGAAAATTCAAACCGTCTGATCACGATTGCTATGGTGCCGTCAGACGAATACGCCACTATTACATACTTCAATACGCTCTATGAGAATTTTCCGCTGCCCCGTATGGTCTTCCAATTTTCATTTTTCGTAGGGCAGCGGGTACAGTCTGTACGGATCGGCGTCATTGAACGCGGACGCGTCCGGCCGGAATCCAGGATGTTTTATTATCCCTTTTCAAATGTCCACACTGGCGGGGACAGCCGGCTGTGTATTGGCAGCAACACATTGCCGCGTGTCACTTCTCCGCATGGGCTGAGCAGCCTGCCAAGGTTCCTTCTGGAATTGCCGAATAATGACGACTGGTTCAATGCGTCATGCAACAAACTGGGCTATTCGATGCGCCAGCTTCTGGAGCATCTGAAAGGCAAAACGCCGACATACTACGACGCCAACATTCTCGTTCCAAACGGCAAAACGCTTGCCGATTTTATTGCTGTGTAAAAACAGGTAAGGAGGTTTCCAGTCTTATGAAAAAATCCTGGGAACAGATTCATCAGGAACTGTCAGAGCCCTTCCCGCACGAAGATGTTGAATGGAAGGTTCAGACAGTGAGCAAAGACAAAACGCGCGGCCTTGCGGTCGCATACATCACAGCCCGGGCAATCCAGAACCGGCTGGATGCCGCCGTCGGGGCACAAAACTGGAAACCGGTCTTTCGCCAGTGGCACACAGTTACGGACCGCGACGGCAATCCGATTCCTTCCCAATTGTGCTCCATTCAAATTTACGACGAGGACCGGCATGAATGGCTGGAAAAGACCGACGGCGCGGAAAATACCGACTATGAACCTATCAAGGGAGGCCTTTCAGACGCCATGAAACGCGCTGCCTCGCAGTGGGGCATCGGCCGTTATCTTTACAAAATGGAAACGCCATGGGTCGATGTGGAATTTTTCGGAAAAACCGCTGTCATTGCCAAAAAGGAACGGCCGGGGCTCGATAAAATCCATGACAATTTTGTCGCTAAACTCAAGGGCCGTTCGCCAGCACAATCTCAGCAAGCACCGCAGTCAGAAGAGCAACAAAAGAATTCTCTGGGCTGCACCGCACCTGGTCCCTCAGAAGATGCTGCGCAAAAGCGGTCCCCAAAGCCGAACATTACCATTGCTGACACACCGCACTATACGATCCGCAAAGTGGTACCGCACCGATTCAGGAGCGGCATCATGACCATTCTGGATATCGAGTGCGAAAACGGCGACACATTCACCGTGTTCTGTGATAAACAGGATGACGCATTTCGCGCCGGAACGGTGCTGACAAATCTCAGAGTCAGGCAGCGCCCGGGAAAAGACGACCCCAACCGTATATTCAACACGCTGGAAAGCTACCGTGTGGCGTCTGTCGCATAAGAGGAGGTCTGGCAAGTGGAAAAAGTTTCGTATTTTAAAATCGTCCGGCTGAAGATTCAAAAATTCAAGACGCATGTTCAGCCTGTAGAGTATCATTTTGGCGACCTGACAGTGATCAGCGGCGGCAACCACACCGGTAAAACGACCATCGCGGATGCGATCGCCTGGGCTGTCAGCGGCCAGGGCTTTTTCGGCGGGCATATACTGGATAAGTTCTACAACGACAAAGCCCACGAAAAACACATCGCCGTAGAGCTGGAATATGTGGACGCTGCAGGATGCCGTCACCAGCTCTCGCGTCAGCGTATCAACGACAAGGTGGAAGCCGCGCTGGATGGGAACGCCATTCGGCAGAAAGACCTCAACGCTGTGTTCGGTGGCGCAGACGAGTTTCTTTCCCTCATCAATCCGCTCTATTTCATTGAAGTATTGGCGGATAAAGGGCGGGGCCTCCTGGAACGCAATTTGCCTCCAATCAATAAGACACAGGTCCTGCAGACGCTGAATATCGAAGCGCAAAAAGCATTGGATGGTTTCACATTCCTTTCGCCGGAAGCCGCCTTAACGAACTTGCGCGGAGAACAGCGCGAACTCAATGATGCCTTGCTGATGCTGGACGGTCAGGAAGAACTGCTGATCAGGCAAACCCAAGAGCGTCAGGCCCGTATCCAAACGCTTAGTAAAGAGATTGAGGACATTTCCAGACAAATCGATGGGCTGGAGGAAAAGCAGACGGCCGGCTTCGATGAAGGCGCCTTAAATCAGGAGTTAGCTGCGCTGACCATGAGATATGATGAAATGCTCAGCGAAAAGCCGCCGGCTTTTGACCCGGCCCCATACCGGGCGCGGGAGGAAGAACTGCACACCAAATTGTCCGAAGCAGAGAAACGGATATTTGAAAGCAAATTCACATCGGAGCTCTCCGCACAGGAAAAAAGGCTGGCCTCCATGCGCATCAAATATCATCATATGGGCGCTTTTCTCACGGCTCTCAAGCCGGGTATCGTCTGCCCGCAGTGCCGCAGGCCGGTAAAGAAAGAGGAATTGCTCAACTGTGAAGTTGGGTTGAAAAGCGCGCTTGCCGAGTGCAAAGCGAATGGCAGCGATGTCAAACTCAAACAGCAGGAGCTGCTCGCACTGGAGGCTCAAAGCCGACGGACCTTTGATGAATGGAAAAACGGCGACATCACCGCTCTCAAGGAGGAGATTGCCGAGCTTCACGCCGAAGAGGAAAAGGCAGCACAGCAGGCTGCACAGGTGCAGGCAGAGCACACAGCGGAATTTGAAAAAATCAGCGCACGCAGGCAGACGGTCGACGTTCTGCTTTCCTGCGGGAACCTGACCCCCTCGGAAGAGGAACGTCTGGCCGGACTGAAAAAGGAACGGGCGGAAAAATCTGCTGTCCGGGCACAGCTGAGCCAAGAAGATATCGCCCCGCGGCAAAACCTCGATGCACAGCGCGCTTTGCTGAAAAGACAGATCAACGATGTGGCTGGACGCATTACAGCAGTCCTCGATTATGCATCTGTGCGAAATGAGCTGCTGTTTAAGGCGCTTCGCACGCCGAATGTAGAATTCCAGCTTTATGATGTGGTAAAGAAGACAGGCGAGCTTGTACCTGCATGGAGATTCCGATACCAAGGGACAAGCTATCAGTGCCTTTCCCACTCGGAAAAGATATTGGCCGGGTTGGAGATTGTGGAGCTGCTGAAGCGCCTGACCGGGCGGTGTTATCCGGTCTTCATTGACGATTCGGAAAGCATCGACCATATTCCCCGGCCTTCCGGCCAAGTATTTCTCGCGAAAAAAGTCACGGATCAGCCTCTCAAGGTCCAAGGAAAAAACCTCTCCGTAGATTTGCCCAAGGCCGGGTGATGGGATGGCGCCGGAATATAAACGCATCCCCATCCTTCATGCCGCGTACCGCGCAGGCGTCCGCCTTGCGGATGAAAAGATAGGCGCAAACGAGGTAAAAGCCTTTTGCCCATTCTGTCGGCATCTGACCAAAAAACCGCATCTTTTTCTGAATACAGAAATCGACCAGTTCTTTTGCCAGCGCTGCGGTGCACGCGGGAACAGTGTTTCCCTGTATGCAATGGTGCGCGGAATATCCAATAAAGCTGCATTTAGAGAGCTGGAAGAAAGCAATCTTCAGTTGTTTCCTCAGGCGGGTCCTGGTGAAGGGCGGCGGGAATATATGGCTCCGCTGGAACAGCGCCATGATATCTACTATGACCTGCTGGCACTTTTGACCCTGTCTGACCGTGACTTTCTGGACCTGCTCGGCCGTGGCCTGACGTTGGACGCGATCGAACACAACATGTATCGTTCGATGCCTTCCTCTGCACAAGCGAGAAAGGAGCTCGCCGGCGAATTGGCCCGCCTCCACGACTTGCATGGCATCCCCGGCTTTTATCTTGATGAAACGGGAGCGTGGAGCCTCGCAGGCAACGGTGGGCTGCTGATCCCCTACTGCACGGCCAAGGGATATATCCAGGGTCTGCAGCGCCGCGCGGAAATACAAGGCAAACGCCGGTATGTCTGGGTGTCCAGCAATCCGGATAAGTGCAGCAAAGACGGCAGTCCGCTCTATCCATATGGGACGCGGGCAAAGGCCTGGATTCACATCACAGGAAATATCCACAACTCGACCGCTTCCATTACGGAAGGGGCGCTCAAAGGCGATACGGCAAGCTGCCTGTCTAAAGACGCACTTTACTTATGCGCACCGGGCGTGAACGCAATCAAATTCCTTCCCGCCGCTGTCCGTTCGCTTTCTGTGGAACGTCTTTTTGGGGAATACGATATGGATCAGATCCGGCAGGAACAATACTCCTCCGCGCTTCAGAGGATGCAGGAGACCCTCAAGCCATTGGGCATTCCCTATATCCAGCAAATATGGAATCCTGCTTATAACGGGACCGACGATTACAAACTGCACAGCCGCCAGCTGCCGCTCGCGGCCTAAGCCAACAAAAAACAAGGAGAATGATGATGAGCAACACGATTAGTTTCAATCAAGTTATGACAACCGCCAATGATGGCGAGGGCGTTTTGGGGAAAATTGTCTTTTATGGGCTTGGCGGTATTATGATCGACCGCGAGGAGTTTGAACGCCTGCGGGTAGCCTGCCAGTTTTCCGCGCCGACCAATTTCAGAAGCACGCCGGCTGACGCATTCCGAAGCGCGACCGGCGATTTGCACGACCGGCTGGTGCGAGGCACGCAGATTTACAAAGTGTATTGCCGCGACAACAAGCAGCGGCGCCATACCATCAGCCGTGAACTGGTACTGGAAGAAGTAGATTCCACTACCAACCTGTATACAAAACTCGCCAATATCGTTTTGGACAAGGATAGCGAGGCAATCACGCTCGAGGATGAGGTTTACAATCCCATTGTAAATGCACAGCCCTATTTTGACCAGGTGCTGGAGAGATTTCATCTGTACCGCCGCTGTGTCAACCGCAGGCAGATGGATACCGTGCTCGGCAAAATGCTTGACGATATGGAAGCGGTCAAAGTACAATCCCGCGGCGGGATGTATTTTGTCCCCCGTCATCATATGGACAAGGTAGCCATTTTCGAGGACTTTCTGGAAACGATGAACGAGCACGCGCTGAGTGAAAATCAGGTGGACGTCAACAGCATGTATGTGGTGGATGACGCCCGGCAGCGTGAAAAGATGGCACATGAGTTTTATCTCGCTATCAAAAAGGAGATCGAGACCTATCAGGAGCGCGCCAGCCACCTCATCAACAGCGGCTGCGAGAGCCCGTCCATTATGGCACGCTGGGTTTCCAAGATTCGTGAGCTGGGAGAAAAACGCAGGCGGTATGAAGAGCTGTTCCAGCGCCAAATTACGGAAGTAGACAATGAATTCCAGACGCTGCAGGGATTCGCACGCGAGCTTCAGGTGCGCATCGATCATGCGCACTTGAAACCCTTGCGCCCCTGCGCTTGAAAAGGAGATTGCAATTGAAAAAATCATTCCCGCTGAATTTGAATGGAATGCACATTCCAAAGTGCTGTTTCAAAACGGGGTACTATAAAAACAGCGGTGCATTGGCGATTACGATTTGCCGCCGGACAGATTGCGGCATACTGCCTGTCATGCCGCTCACCATAAACCTCGGGCCGCTGAAACACCACTGCGCCGCTATCAAAGATACCACCGGGACGGATTTCTGTCTCACAAGGCAGATGGAACGGATCGGCGTTGTCAAAAAGAAATTGACCACCATCACATTGGGCTATACGTCCTATCCGATTTGCGAGATTGACGAACATACATTAACAAAATATGCCGCATAATCGCGGCGCAAGGAGGAAACAAAATGGAACGGAAAAACAATTATGCGAAGGATACAGTCTGCACGGCCGGCACAGAAGATGCCCTTACCTTTGAGGAACTGAAAAATCTGCACGAGCGCAAACTCACGCAGGAAGAATCTGATTTTTCAGCGGAACATCTTTCAGTTGTCTGGTGGTTCCTAAATGAGTACAAACTGCCAGCCGCCGATTGGTTCGACGTTGTCATTTTCCGGTATCTCTTAACGGTCAAACGTTGGTTCACGCTTCCGAGTCTCCACAAGTACAGCTTTACCACGCTGGCCACAGCCGCTATGAAATCCGCTGTCAATGCCGAGCGCCGTAAACAGGCCCGGCGTCCGCAGACGCTCAGCCTGGATGCGCCGTGCAGAGGTACATACGGCAAACCGCTGGCTGAATATCTGGCGGCCTGATATATCAAAACATACACCATAATAGGGGAGGGCCAATATGGCTCTCCCCTATTTTTTAAGTCGAATCTGAAGGGACAAGAAAAATCCCGCTGTTTGAAAACGTAAAAGGAGATGTGTGAAGTACCGTGAAGGCCCCATAATATCGGTCGAGCATGCTTGTCTGGAATCCGGAGATGGACGCAGAAGGAATTGTACATGCACCAAAATTTAATCTTTAGCACTGCGTTGATGTACCGAAATCGGCCCGGTGGAACTGCGTACGATGAGCTGCGGCGTGTATTCGATTTTATTCACGAA
>OFCO01000053.1_pt1 | contig 81059 bp, 78 predicted proteins | sample 1520821 | NCBI WGS metagenome assembly OFCO01 (sample SAMEA2699031, study PRJEB24076) | metagenome | biome: Human gut stool | place: Spain | collected 2012-09-21
AAGAACAATTAAACAGCGAAATTGCGGAATTAATTAAAGAATATGACGAACGTTTTTCACACATCTTGGGATACCGAAGAATGACCGATTGGATCAATCATTTCAATCATACGAATTACTCAAGAAAGAGAATTCACCGAATTATGAAGATACTCAATATTCACGCCCTTATCCGTAAGAAAAGGAAAAAATACAAGACTGCCAAGCCTGAAGAAACTGCAGAAAATAAGTTAGCAAGAAACTTCTATACAACTGCTCCGAACAAAAAATGGGTAACAGATGTTACAGAGTTTAAGATCCCTAACTCTCATAAGAAACTCTATCTTAGTGCCATACTTGATTTATATGACCGCTATCCTATTGCTTTTGTCATAAGCGGTCGAAATGACAATCGGCTAGTCTTCAAAACATTTGACAAAGCTATTGAAAAAAATCCTACAGCCAAGCCTATATTTCATAGCGATAGAGGATTTCAATATACCAATAAGCACTTTCAAAAAAAGCTGGAAGATACTGATATGATTCAATCTATGTCAAGAGTAAGCCATTGTATTGATAACGGACCAATAGAAGGTTTTTGGGGAATTATAAAATCGGAAATGTATCAGATATATGATATTTCAGATGAGGCCTCCCTCCGATATGCCATCAAAGACTATATCCGATTTTACTGTCAAGAGCGTCCACAAAGCAGATATGACTGTAAAACGCCTTTGGAAGTCAGAAAAGCTGCCTTAACATCAGAACATCCTTTGTCATACCCAATCGCTAAGAATAACAAAATTGAATTGAAAAGTACAAGTCTAAGTGGTCTGCATAAAAAAACAGCCGTACATTTATTTTGTACGACTGACCTTCAAAAACAGACACTTTTTTAGATATTTAACCTGTCTACTTGACAGGGGGCATATCATAGACGGGTGGTTATGATTATTTTTGAAATAAAAGCATTTGAAGCATTGTTTTACTTTGAATCTAGCACTTAAACTTAGAAGGCTTATTTACGATACATCTTAACTTGAAGGTAAATATCGTTATAGATTCCTAACCATTTTTGGCCTAGATTATCATAGACTTCTAGGTTTTTGATCGTTGATTCTGATGGATAGAAGGCTTTATCATCAGTAATCCGCTTTGGAAGCAAGGCTTTGGCTGCATCGTTAGGTGTTGCATAACCGATGTATTCGGCATTTTGAGCTGCATTTTCTGGCTTAAGCATGAAATTGATAAAGGCATAAGCCTCTTTTTTGTGCTTAACTGTCTTCGGGATAACCAGATTATCAAACCAAAGATTTGAGCCCTCAGAAGGAACAACATAACGAAGATTCTCATTTTTATCAAGCATCTCACTAGCTTCCCCTGAGAAGGTTACTCCGATAGCAGCATCACCTTGAATCATGTAGCCCTTCATTTCATCGCCTACAATAGCTTTGATATTAGGGGTTAAACTATTGAGCTTGGTCTCCGCCAAACGCAACTCCGTCATGTTCTTGGTGTTCAGACTGTATCCCAAGCTATTAAGTGAAAAGCCAATGACTTCTCGTGCCCCATCAACTAGCATAATTTGGTCTTTGTAATCAGGCGACCAGAGATCATTCCAATGCTGAGGAGCTTTTTTTACCAATTTTGTATTATAGACAATGCCGACAGTCCCCCAGAAATAAGGAATGGAATAATCATTGTGAGGGTCGAAACTAAGTCCCTTGAAGCTTGAGCCAATTTGATCAAAGCCATGGATTTTAGATTTATCCAATTTCACCAACAGGTTTTCCTTAACCATTTTATCAATGGTATAGTCTGACGGTACAGCAATGTCGTAGGTTGTCCCCCCCTGCTTAATCTTGGTATACATGGCCTCATTGGAATCAAAAGTTTCATACTGAACTTTGATGCCTGTTTCCTTAGTGAACTTGGTCAAGAGATCAGGATCAATATAGTCCCCCCAGTTATAAATCACTAATTTATCAGAGGCACTTCCTGTGTGACTTTGCATATAGGCAGAAATTCCCCAAAGGACAAGTATAATGGCCACAATCCCTAGTAAAAATTCATAGAGTCTACGCATCTTGCTCCTCCTTTTTCTCCTTGGTAATCAAGTAATAGCCAATAACCAAAAGGATAGAGAATAGGAAAACAACGGTTGAGAGGGCATTGATTTCCAAAGAAATTCCCTTACGAGCACGTGAGTAAATCTCCACAGCAAGTGTTGAAAAACCATTACCCGTAACGAAGAAGGTCACGGCAAAGTCATCCAAAGAATAAGTAAAGGCCATAAAATAACCAGCGATAATTCCAGGTGTCAAGTATGGTAGCATTACCTCTCGCAACATCTGCCACTGGGTCGCACCCAAGTCATAGGCCGCATTTACCATATCACGATTCATTTCCTTGAGACGTGGTAAAACCATGAGAACCACAATTGGAATTGAAAAGGCGATGTGGCTTAGCAAAACAGAGACGAAACCGAGCTGAAAGCCAATTAAGGTAAATAGAATTAAGAAACTAGCACCAATCATAACGTCGGGTGCAACCATGAGTACGTTATTTAGAGATAAAATCCCCGTTTGCTGCCTCTGTTTGCTCTCATAGATAAAGATAGACCCGAAGGTACCAATGAGTGTCGCCAAGAGAGCACTAAGAAAGGCTAAGAAGAAGGTTTGAGCCAAAATCAACATGAGTCGACTATCTGAAAACATGCTCTGATAATTATCCAGCGTAAAGCCTTTGAATTGATTCATATCGCCACCACTATTGAAAGAATAGGCGATTAAATAAAAGATAGGCAAATAGAGGATAACAAAGACAAAAACGAGATAGAGATTTGCAAATTTTTTCATTGACGTCTCTCCTTCGTTAACCACATAGTCGCAATCATAGCAGCAATGAGAACAACCCCAATGGTTGCCCCCATCCCCCAATTTTGCGTTGTGAGGAAGTGCTGTTCAATAGCCGTTCCTAGTGTAATCACTCGGTTACCACCGATCAAGCGTGTCAACATAAAGAGACTGAGACTAGGGATGAAGACTGATTGCACACCTGAACGAACCCCGTTAAGCGACAAAGGAAAGATAACCTTAGTAAAGGTCTGCCAATCATTAGCACCCAAATCCTTACTCGCATTAACGATATTTTCATCCAAATCATCTAGGGCATTATAAATCGGCAGAATCATAAATGGTATTTCGATGTAGCTGGCTACAAAAATAAAGGAGAAATCCGTAAAAAGGATTTGCATAGGTGCAATACCAAAGAAACCAAGAAAGGCGTTAATCCCACCTTGTTGACCAAAAAGCCCCATAAAGGCATAAGCTTTAAGAAGAAGATTGACCCAGGTTGGCAAAATGACAAGCATTAACCAAAGCTGTTTATGCTTGAGTCTCGTCAAAAGATAAGCCGTGGGATAGGAAATGAGGAGAGTGACTATAGTAATAATAGCCGCATAAAGAACCGAGTTGAAACTCATCCTCAAGTAGGTCCAACTGGAAAAGAAGGTCCCGTAATTATCTAAAGTAAAGTTACCACTGATATCAAAGAAAGACTGATACAAGAGCATGAGCACTGGAGCGACCACAAAAAGCAGAAGCCAAAGCAGGTAGGGTACCGAAAAGAGGCTAGCTGTTTTCTTCATGGCGCTCCTCCTCAATGGCATTAATCAAGCCATCTTCATGCTCTTCCATTTCCACATATTCTTCAATACGGGCATCAAATTCTTCTTCTGTCTCATTGAGACGCATGATGTGAATATCTTCAGGCGTAAAATCAAGACCGATAATCTCACCCTCAATAGCCTTACGGGTCGAGTGGATCATCCATTCATTGCCAAGATTATCATGAGCAATAATTTCATAGTGAACCCCACGGAAGAGTTGCGTTTCCACTCGAACTTGCAACTTCCCTTCTTCAGGAAGCGTGATTTGTAAATCTTCAGGACGGATAACCACTTCAACAGGTTCGTTAGGACGCATTCCTCCATCAACAGATTCGAAGCGTTTCCCATTGAACTCAACCAGATAATCCTCAATCATCACGCCAGGAAGAATGTTGGATTCTCCAATAAAAGTAGCTACAAAGTGGTTGATAGGCTCATCATAGATATCAACAGGGGTTCCTGACTGAACAATTTCCCCATCATTCATAACAAAAATCCAATCCGACATAGCCAGGGCTTCTTCTTGGTCGTGGGTAACAAAGACAAAGGTAATCCCAAGTCGCTGCTGCAATTCACGCAACTCGTATTGCATTTCAGTACGTAGCTTCAAATCCAGTGCTGACAGAGGCTCATCTAAAAGGACCACTCGTGGTTGGTTGATAATCGCACGGGCAATGGCCACCCGTTGACGTTGTCCACCAGATAATTTTTGAATTGAGCGCTTTTGATAACCATCTAGTTGAACCATTTTCAAGGCTTCTTCTACACGCTCTTCAATCTCCTTTTTAGGGACCTTTTTTAACTTAAGCGCAAAGGCCACATTGTCAAAGACATTCATATGTGGGAAGAGGGCATAAGATTGGAAAACGGTGTGGACATCCCTTTTATTGATAGGGATATCATTGATACGTTTTCCATCTAAAAGGACGTCACCACTGGTCGCATCCAAGAGGCCAGCAATGATATTCAAAATGGTTGATTTCCCAGAGCCAGAAGCTCCAAGAAGAGTATAGAATTTTCCTTCTTCTAGTTCGAAGTTGATGTCTTTTAAAACTTGTGTGCCACTGTCTTCAAACACTTTTGAGACGTTTTGAAAGGCAATAATCGGATTAGTCAATTGTCATAAGTCCTCCATAAAAATTAAATATAAGATAGGGGTTGATTTAGTTAAGCTTATCACCAATGATACGAACTTCAGGTTCTAAGGTAACTCCAGAATTTTCCTTAACCTTGGCAATGACATCGGCGATAAGATCCTCATAATCTTTAGCTGTTCCTTGATCCACATTGACCATGAAACCAGCATGCTTGGTTGAAACTTCAACACCACCGATACGATGTCCTTTAAGATTAGCTTCCGTAATAAGCTGACCAGCAAAGTGGCCTGGTGGGCGTTTAAAAACAGAACCACATGAAGGGTATTCGAGAGGTTGCTTAAGTTCACGTAAGTGATTGAGGCGATTCATTTCATTCTTAATTTGATGATAGTCACCTGGATGGAGATTAAACTTAGCTGAAATAACAACTTCACCAGTCTCCTGAAGAACCGAGCGACGGTAACCAAAACGCATGTCACGTGCCGCAATGGTACGAATATCACCGTCTTTTGTCAAAACCTGAGCTGAAACCAAGATATGAGCAATCTCTCCGCCATAGGCCCCAGCATTCATGAATACAGCACCACCAACACTACCTGGGATGCCTGCTGCAAATTCAAAACCAGTCAAGCTTTGGAAACGAGCCACCTTTGTTGTCGCAATCAAATTAGCACCCGCTTCTGCTTCAATTTGATAACCGTTTACTGCAATACCGTTAAGCTTGTCAAACATAATCACAAAGCCTCGGATACCGCCATCACGGACAATCAAATTACTAGCATTTCCAAGAACCATCCAGGGAATCCCTTTCTTATTAGCAAATTTGACAATACGAGAAAGCTCATAACGATTACGTGGAAAGGCCAAATAATCTGCTGGTCCACCAACCTTGGTATAGGTGTAACGTTTTAAGGGTTCATTGAAACGAATATCAATTCCCACTAAATCTTTTTTTAATTCATCAAGCATATTTTTTCCATACTTTTCTATTCTTTTTATTTCTTCGTAGGCATTGTGATAGGCTTCCCTATCATTAAAGGCAGAACCTACAAATGTGTTACTATTTTCCCCTCGAACATCGAGGAAAAATACAGCAAAAGCCAAGATTAATTATAGCAAAAAATCCCCATCTTGACGACAAGGAATTTTAGTAAAAACTAGTCCGAAGTCACGAATTTGTGAACATCATTAGTGTCTAATTGACTCAAATAATTTTCGTAGGTTTGACCAGTTTGAGTCTCAACTAAGTCCTTTGCAATTTCTAGCAGAGGAACCAAAACAAAGGCTCTCTGAGTCATGAAAGGATGTGGTACTATCAGATGCTCAGTCTCCCAAATTTCCTGTCCATAGAGAAGAATATCAATATCCACAGTCCGGGGTCCCCAATGCTCATGGCGAACGCGATCCAAGTCTTTCTCAATGACCTGACAAGCACTGAGTAGGCTTTCAGCTGGCAACTGCGTTTCTAATGCCAAGGCGAGGTTTAAAAAATCAGCCTGATCTGTTAGCCCCCAAGCGGCTGTCTCGTAATAAGAGGACACGGCTTCAACTTCAGTATCAGTCAACTGCTTCAAGGCTTCCACAGCTCTTTGGAGATAGCCTTGGCGGTCGCCCATGTTAGACCCCAAACTCAAGTAAACTTTTGTCATCGGCTACGCTCCAACTCAATTCCCACACTCTTGTAATGTCCGTTAATAGGTGGATTCTCTTTAGAAATACGAATCTTAATGGCTTGGATAGGGCCAAATTGAGCAAATAAATCTTCGCAAATAGCACCAGCTAAACGCTCAATTAAGCTATACTTTACTTCTTCCACCTGTCTCTTCACAGCCTCAAAAACCAAGCCATAATGAACCGTATCTGCTAGTTCATCACTTCGTGAGGCCTTGACCAAATCAACTGCCAATTCCAAATCCACCACAAAAATCTGTCCTAGGGTTTGTTCTTCAGCAAAAGCACCATGATAGCCATAGAAACGGCAACCATTCAAAATTATTTTATCCATTTACTCTCCTTTAGACGACTAAACTTACCCTTATTCTAGCATAAAACAGCTAAAAAGTTACGCTCTAATTCGTATGATTTTTTAGACAAAACAGAGACTTTTGTCACTTTATTCAATGCAAACGCTTGCACAATTATTCTTATTTGATAAAATAAAGGTGCAGAGGTTAAATAACCTACTGCTACAACATCTATGACTTTCTCAATGAACAAGGAATTAACTATGACAAATCAAACCGCAATGCAATATTTTGAATGGTATCTCCCAAGTGACGGTCAACACTGGAACAATTTGGCTGAAGATGCCCAACATTTAGCAGACCTAGGCATCAGCCACGTTTGGATGCCACCCGCTTTTAAAGCTACAAACAAAGATGATGTTGGTTACGGAGTCTATGACCTCTTTGACCTTGGAGAATTCGACCAAAAAGGAACAGTCCGCACCAAATACGGCCTCAAAGAAGAATATCTCAATGCTATCAACCAACTCAAAGAAGTTGGCATTGTACCTATGGCCGACGTTGTGCTTAATCACAAGGCGGCAGCAGATAAACTTGAGACCTTCGAAGTGGTCGAAGTTGACCCAGAAGACCGTACCCAAGAGATCAGCGAACCATTTGAAATCGAAGGCTGGACACATTTCACCTTTGACGGACGTAATAAAGCCTACAACGATTTTGAATGGCACTGGTACCACTTTAACGGGACGGACTTCGATGCCAAACGTAATAAAAGTGGTATCTATCTTATTCAAGGTGACAACAAAGGTTGGGCTGAAAACGACTTGGTAGACAACGAAAACGGTAACTTTGACTACCTTATGTATGCCAATCTAGACTATAAGCATCCTGAAGTCATTGAAAATATCTACAGTTGGGTCGACTGGTTCGTTCAAACAACAGGCGTTCAAGGGTTCCGAATGGATGCCGTTAAGCACATTGATTCTTTCTTTATGCGTAATTTTATTCGCGATGTCAAAGAAAAACAAGGTCAGGATTTCTATGTCTTTGGTGAATTTTGGAATGGTAACGAGGAGGATAACAATACCTATCTTGAAAAGATTGAAAAACGTTTTGACCTTGTCGATGTTTCCCTCCACAACAATCTACACAACGCTAGCACAGCGGGAGCTGATTATGATTTAACAACAATTTTCGATCATTCCTTGGTCAAAAATCATCCAGAACATGCCGTGACCTTCGTAGACAACCACGACACTCAACGTGGACAAGCTCTAGAATCCACTGTTGAAGAATGGTTTAAACCAGCTGCTTACGCTCTCATCCTTCTCCGTGAAGACGGTCTTCCTTGCCTATTTTATGGTGACTACTATGGTATTGAGGGTGAATTTGCCCAAGAAAATTTCCAAGAGAGCCTAGATACCTTGCTCTACGCTCGTAAAGACCTAGCTTACGGTGAGCAAACAGACTACTTTGATGATCCAAACTGTATCGGGTGGACACGCTCTGGCAACGAAGATGGGGCTCCATTAGCTGTAACGATTTCGAATGATGCTGCTAACAGCAAGTCTATGGAAATTGGTAGTGATTGGGCTGGACAAGCCTTCTATGACATTCTTGGAAACTGCTCTGATACTGTAACCATTGACGAAGACGGATGGGGAGACTTCCCAGTTTCTGAAAAATCTGTCAGCGTTTGGACAATTCAAGACTAAGAAAAAAAGCTCAGTTGAACTGAGTTTTTTTTAGTATCATAAAATTCCTGAAATAGTCTTAACGATATCACGATTGGCATCGACATTATGCACACGGACAATCTGACAGCCCTTGCTAACAGCATAGCCAGATAGAGCAGCCGTTCCCTGATCACGGTCCTTAGCTTGGGTATTTCCACCTAGTAGGTAGTTCACAACACGCTTACGAGAAATCCCAAAAAGAACAGGATAGCCCAAGGCAACGACCTTACCCAAACCTTTTAGCAGGTCAATATTGTGTTGGACATTTTTCGCAAAGCCAAAACCTGGATCAATCCAGATATTGTCCTTGGCCACTCCTGCTTCCAAGGCGGCCTGGGCTCGTTGACTGAGGAATGTACAGACATCTTCTGTGACATCATTGTATACTTCTTCTTTTTGATTATGCGTGAGAATAATCGGCACATTCTTTTCAGCTGCTAAAGCTAGCATCTGACCATCATAGAGTCCAGCCCAGACGTCATTTAGAATATCTGCCCCTGCTTCAAGAGCAGCTCTGGCAGTAGCAGTCTTATAGGTATCAATACTGATGAGCACATCATATTTTGCCTTGATAGCCTGAATAACTGGCACAATACGAGCAATCTCTTCTTCCTCGGTCACAAATTCTGCTCCTGGTCCTGTAGATTCGCCACCTACATCGATAACGGCTGCTCCCTGGGCAATCATACGCTCAACCTGAGCCAACGCATCCTCTACAGTGTCAAAATCGCCACCATCTGAGAATGAATCAGGGGTGACATTCAAGATTCCCATAATACAGGCCTTACCTGCAATCTCATGTTTGCCAATAAACATCTTAACTCCTAAAAATCACGCATCAATGAAAGAATTTCCTTGCGTTCTTCACGGTCTTCTTTATAAAGGCCCTTAGCGACAGTTGTGATTGTCTTACTTCCCGGTTTCTTAATACCTCGCATGGTCATACACATGTGCTCTGCTTCAACCATGACAAAAACTCCTCGTGGATTCAGAGCTTCTTCAAGTGCTGTAGCAACTTGATCCGTAAGACGTTCTTGCAACTGTGGACGACGAGCAGCTACTTCAACCGCACGCGCTAATTTGGAAAGTCCTGTCACCTTGTCTCCACTTGGCAAATAAGCCACATGGGCCTTCCCATAAAATGGAACCAAATGGTGCTCACACATAGAGTAAAAAGGAATATCCTTGACAAGGACAACTTCGTCATGAACTTCTGAAAAGACAGCTGTAAATTGATCCTTAGGGTCTTCATTTAGACCTGAAAACATTTCAGCATACATCTTAGCCACACGTTTTGGTGTGTCCAAAAGTCCCTCACGCTCAGGATTTTCACCTAGAGCTTCCAATAGTTGATAGACTGCTTGTTCTACTTTTTCTTGATTTGCCATAATTTCCTCTTGCAACGTTATAATACTATCTATTATACCTTATTTTGCTGGATTTGTCTTGCAAAAAATAAGATTTCCTAGCTACCTAAATCTCAAAAAAAGCGAAGACCACCTTTCATATAGAGGTTATCTTCGCTTATATTTTTTAGTCTTTCAAGTGGTAAGAATAGGATGAAACCACAATATTCTCACGCCATTTGAGATAATATTTCAATCGTAAACTCATTTGGTTGTGAAGCATGGTTTGCCATGATTTTTTAGGTACAAACTGAGGAATCATGACTGTCAGAGTCGCATTATCCTTCTCAGCTTGAGTGGCGACCTCGTCGACATACTGAATGGTTGACTGAGTGATTGAGCTGTATGGTGATTGGATATGAACCATCTCAATTTCAGGAAAATATTTTTTAAACTCTTGTTCAGTTTCCTTGTCCTTGTTCTCTGTATCCTTAGTAGATACATGCATGGCGATAACCTTGTCACCAATAGAACGCGCATAGGAAATAGCTCCTATATTAGCCTTGGTAACATTCCCAACGAGGATAAGAACAATATTTCCTTGATAATGGTGTTCTTCTACCGCTCCATCAATACGCAACTGTTGAGCAACACCATTATAGTGTTTTTTAATCTTAAGGAACATCCACATCAAGATTGCAATAATTGGGAAGAATGGCCAAATATCTCCTAGACGGAAAAGGAAGAGAATGAGGACGATAGCATAACAAATTAGGGCACCTAAAATATTAGCTAAAGAGTGTTTCCAGAATCCCTTACCATATTCACGAATCCAATGGACAACCATACCCGTTTGAGAAAGTGCAAAAGGAATGAACACCCCAATAGTATAAAGAGGAATCAAACGTTCTGTATTTCCTCGGAAAATGAATAAGAGGGTAATGGCCCCAATAGCCAGCGTCAAGATACCGTTAGAGTATCCCATACGTGCACCTTTTTCAAGATACATGTGAGGCATGTATTTATTCTTAGCCATATTAAAGGACAACATCGGAAAGGCTGAAAAACCAGTATTTGCTGCTACTGCAAGAATCATAGCAGTTGAGAATTGGAAGATATAAAATAAGATACTACCAATCCATGAATAGCCAAGGATTTCTCTAGCCATCTGTGCCAAAATTGTCACACCTGAATGAGGTGTAATGCCAGTCCACCAGTTTAGGAAGGTAATTCCGGCAAACATAATCCCCAAGATACTTGACATGATAAAGAGGGTTGATGCAGCGTTTTTAGGCTTAGGTTTCTTAAAGAAAGGCACTGCATTAGAAATAGCTTCCACCCCTGTCAATGAAGCCGAACCTGATGTAAAGGCCCTTAAAATAAGAATCACTGACACACCTGTAATCGGTTGACCTAAATGGGCCGTAGCCGCATAAGGCATATGCCCCGTTAAGATCTGTAAGAAACCAAATCCTAATAAGAACATCGTTGAGACAATAAAGAGATAAACAGGAATCATCAGAGATTTTGCCGATTCACGCATTCCCCTGAGGTTCATCACCATCAAAACAAGCACCAAAATCATTGAGATTTCCAGATTATAGGGATGAAGTAAAGGAATAGCTGAGGTAATGGCATCCGCACCTGAGGCAACTGAAACGGCTACTGTCAACATATAGTCGACTAAGAGGCTACCTCCAGCTATCAAACCAAACTTAGGTGACAGATTTTCCGAAGTTACCATGTAGGCGCCACCACCCTGTGGATAGGCCTTAATGACCTGTCTGTAAGAAATAGTAAGGCTAGCCAAAAGGACTAGAACCAAAACCCCAATAGGGATAGACCACCAAATAGCAGCGCTTGATACAGCCATCAACACCAATACGACCTGTTCAGGACCGTATGCGATAGATGATAGAGCATCACTCGACAACATGGCTAATGCTTGAACCTTAGATAATAAGTGATCATCACTACTATTATCCTGGGTCAAGGGTTCACCTATTAAAATGTTTTTCAGACGTTGAAGCATTTTTTTCTCCTTACTTTTAAAACATATGGGGTATTATACCCCCCTAAGTCTTATCTTTCAAGTCTAAACGTTACTTTTTCGCTCTAAAAGCCATTTTCGAACTTGAGAAATAAAATAAAGAGATCCTGTAATCACATAAAGTTTATCATTATTGGTAGTCACGTGTTCCTTAATCCAGGTCTGGAAATCTGATACCTGTTTATATGCATCTGGATACTTGTCCAATTTGACACTATTTGGATACTCAAAGCTGGTTACTGTCAAATCACCGACCGACTCTAACTGAGCCAACATACTATCAATAGGCTTGGTATCAATAGCTGCAAAAAGCAATTCAATATCCTTATCCGCATATTCTGATTTTAACAAATCAATCAAGACCTTAACACTCTCGTTATTATGAGCACCATCTATCATGAGATTAGGCATCAAAAACTCTGTTCGACCTAGCCAACTAGCATGAGCTAAGGCAGCCTTAATGAGGTCAGGGGTCACTTCTGGATAATCTTTTTGAAGCAACAAAGAAGCCATAATGGCCAAACTAGCATTAGCCACCTGATGCTGACCAGCCATAGCCAATGATATATTTTCTAACCTTTGTCCCTCGCAAGCAAAATCAAAGGAATGACTTGTTCCCTTAGCTGTGAAATCTTTTCCTAACTCGTAGGTCTTAGCCCCTTCTTCATGTGCTTTCTTTTCAAAGACTGCTCGAACATCATCTCGCTCAGTCGCAAAAATAAAGGGAGCTCCATTTTTCAAAACACCAGCCTTTTCTGCCGCAATTTCAGCATGAGTATTTCCCAAAACCGCCTGATGATCCAGACCAATAGATGGACAGATGACCGCTAGAGGACTAAATAGATTAGTCGAATCATGCAAGCCTCCCATTCCAGCCTCTATAAATGCAATATCCACAGGATGGACTTGTCCAAAGTAGAGAAACATCAAGACTGTGATAATCTCAAACTCTGTCGCATTTTCATGCTCTGTCTCTTTTGGTAGACGCTCAACTACAGGCTTAACACGTTCAACCAAGTCCAACAACGCCTCTTCTGAAATCATACGACCATTGACAGAAATCCGTTCCTTAAAATCAATAATGTAAGGTGAGGTAAAGGTTCCAACTTCATAACCCGCTTGACTAAAAATCGTTTGTAGGGCATTTACCGTAGACCCTTTTCCATTAGTCCCAACGATATGCACAGCCTTCAAATTGTCCTGTGGGTTTCCTAGTTCTTCAAGCATCCAGGCCATACGTTCCAAACCTGGCTTAATGCCAAACTTCAACTGACCGTGAATCCACTCTAACGCTTCTTGATAAGTCATTCTTGCTCCTTCTTTCAGATTAATCTTTGATTTAGGCATTATATTTAACCCTCATATTATACCAAAGACTAAGAGGGTTAACCAAAAAATGCAAAAAAGACAACCCTAAGGTCGCCTCTTAAGCATTCTCTTTTTCGTCAATAACAAGACGAACCTTCTTACCTTGAGTAGGTACCGAATAGACAATCGCTCTTATCGCCGTAATAGTACGTCCTTTTTTCCCGATAACACGCCCAATGTCTGCTGGGTCGAGGTCAAGATGGTACTCCAAAAACTCAGAGCCATCAACAATTTTAATGGTCAACTGATCTGGTGAAGCAATTAAAGGTTTAACGATAGCGATAATAAGATTTTCAATGGTATCCATAGGCTAAAAAATTATTTTGAGAATTTTGATTCGTGGAATTTCTTCATAACGCCTTCTTTTGAAAGGATGTTACGAACTGTATCTGAAGGTTGTGCACCTTTAGACAACCATTCAAGAATACGATCTTCTTTGATTGTTACTTGGTTTTCTTCAACGAGTGGGTTGTAAGTACCAACTGTTTCGATGAAACGTCCATCACGTGGAGCACGTGAATCTGCAACGTTAATACGGTAGAAAGGTTTTTTCTTAGAACCCATACGAGTCAAACGGATTTTTACTGCCATTTTGTAATATCTCTTTTCTTTAGTTTTTTATTATGGTGGAGGCATTAATCACCTCTCGACCTTATCTAGTATACCATAACATTTTTATGTGTCAAGAAAAAAACTTGACAGACTCAAATTTTCAACAAAAAAAGTTAGAGACAACCTCTAACTCACTTTTTACCTATTTTTTGCTTGTAGTCTTATGATTTTTTTCGTAAGCCACTTTTGCTTCAGCATATTCAGCTTCTAAGCCTTTAGCTGTCGCTTTTGATACCTTCTCATAAGTATCACGGCTAGTCAGTTTACCATCTTCATTATAGGTAGAAACAACCAAGGTATCCTTATTAACAGTATACGACTTGGTTCGTTTTCCTTTGCGATAAAGTCTATAGTTATCTACATTATCCGAAATATAGTAATCCACTAAGTTCTTATCGGCATTTGGATAAAGTTCTGAGACCACCCGAGTCAACTCACGCTTAAATTCTGAGACTTCCTTGGTATAGGTAATAGACTTATTCCACTGATCAACAACTTGATACTCCTTCAGATAATCTGAAGCCGTAAAAGTAGGCTGGTCCTCCTTACCCTTAGTATAGAAGTAAGAATGTGTCTGTAGATTATTGGAATGGTCAACCTTAAGGAAAGAGACATAAATTTCATTATTGTTTTCATGCTCCTTAAGAGCATTGGTTAACTTTCCAGAATTTTCATCCAAGACTTTTGACGTTTTTAATTCCCAAGTCCCCTCAATATTCCCCGAAGCATTACGCCAAAAACCGTATACACCACCGACAAGCAACATCAAAACAACAGCAACAAGACTAGAAATCAAGGCTCCTTTGCCCCAATTTTTGGCCTTTTGCGACTTTTGATTAGCGTTTTGAATCGTTTCTAGAAGACGAACCTGACTTTCCAATCTCTTTTCCAATTTCGCAACTGTCTGTTCTTCCTTAGATTTAGCTTTGGCAGCTAGCTTTTCGGCTTTTTTCTTATCACGAGCAGCTTGACGAGCAATTTTCTTGGCCTCTTTTTCTTCTTTTCGGTTGGCTTTTTTCAAGTCCTCAGAACTGTCATGATATTGTGATTCATTGCTGAACACTGGAATATCCTGAATAGTTGCACTCGCAGCACTTGCTGAATCCGGACGTGTTGGCGCATAACTAGCCAACCGTTCTTTAGCTTCAGCGACACGTTGACGCTGTTCTTCTTCCTTTTGAAGAACCTCAGCTTCACGACCTGATTGAAGCGTCTTCACTTGGAGAGCACTTTCTTGGGATAGCGCTTTTCTCTTTTCTTGAGCCGCATTAGCTAGGGCCTCTTGTGCGCCGTTACGCTCTTTTTGAGACTGGGCTAGTGCTTTTGCGGTTGCAGTTTCTCCATCTAATGATTGATCAGGCGATGCTTGTCCTTGATCAGACGGTGCTTGATTAGTTACTTGGCTTGAGTCTGACTCCTCAGAGAGGATAAACTCTCCTCTTTCTAGAGCCTCTTTAAAATCAATAGGCCTCGGCTTTCGCCCATTGACAGCCTCGAAGTATTCTAACCATTCGTCTTTCAACATAATAAATCCCCCTAAATTAAAAAACACATGATTAACGTTACTATTTTAACATATTTCAAAACATAAAAATAGGGACTAACAAGAATTCTAAAAACTCTTATTAAATCCCCAATTAATCTTGTTTTGGTGTAACGGACAATAACTGCACAAAACGGTGCTGTGCTGACTCCGTTTCGAGTGACACATTGTCATATCTGAAGAGAATTTCTTCAATATTTGCTAAGCCTAAACCACGACCTGTTCCCTTGGTCGAAAATCCTCTTTGCTTCAAAGGAGCTATGTCAATAGAAGCTTCCTTAGTGGAATTTTCAACAGCAATTACCGACTGCCCCTCCATCTTAAAGATAGCAATAGACAACTTTGGTGTTTCTGACAGAACAGCTGCCTCAATAGCATTATCGCAGAGGATTGATGTAATAGTAATCAAGTCCAAGACACGCATATCTGTGAAGAAAACACCTTCTTCGACCTCAACATGACAATGAATTCCCTTATCAAACGCCTCAGCCAGTTTAGAAGACAACAGGCTCTTGAGTGGCATATTGGTTACATGTGTTAGTTTCGCCAAATCAAATTTCTGTTGCTTCAAATCTGATGCTGAATCTTTAAGGACAGTGTCATAAATCATCTTGATCTGATCAATATCTCTCATCTGTATCGCCTCACTAAGCGAAATCAGAACATTGGTATAATCATGACGAAAACCACGTAGTGTTTCATAAAGGCTCTCAACTTGCTCAGAATACTTTTCTAAATCATCCAAGTGACGACGATTTTCTTTTCGACGCTGATTTTCAAAGTACTCATCTGCATACTTATTGACACTATATACAGCAAAAAGGATAGATGCAAAACCAACTAAGGTTACGATAGGACCAGCATAGTAGAGTGAAAAGCATTGCGAAGCTACAACCACAGCATAGTTAAAAATCACATAACTAATCAAGATAAAGTTAGTGAAAAACATAATTCGACTAAACTTACGGTCTCTCTCCAAGACCCTTAAAGATTTAAAGTCAATATTAAGGAGCTTGGAAAGAGCAACAAAGGTTGGAACAATTAGAAGGTCAAAGAAAATAAAATAAAGATAACTCTTGTTGAGAAAATCTGAAGTGATATTAAAGGCTGGCATCAAGAAATAAGAATAACCATTAAATATCAACAGATAAATGACTAAAGGGTAGAAGGCATAGAAAGCCAACATATTGGCCGTTCTTTCCTTGCCAAAGAAATAGGCATAGAAAAGAAGATAGAAAGGCGTCATAAAGGACAAGCCGACCCCGAAAGAGGAACCGAGTAATCCTCCTAGGAATTCTACTAAGAAAGCCAAGGGGAGAATCAGTCGGGGAACCCTAACCAAACTGGTCTGTTCATAAATCCATTGTATGACGATAAAATGCAAAAGATACTCTAATGCAATTTGAAAATCAATCATCATATGATAGTTAGCCACCTCCTTCTAGTCATGATAGGTATATGACAAAAGCCACGCTACTATTTTATCACAATTCCCGTCAACAGATGAGATAAAACTGAATAATCATCTCGGATTTCAGAAAATTTTTAATAACTATTAGAGAAGAAGGATAGGCTAGATACTTTAACGATTTTTCAATCGTTCCAAAAGTTCTTTTTTACGTGTTCGCGAAAGGAGGCAAGACTCACCGTCATCAAAGAAAACCATATTAGCGGTACGATCCACACTTGTCACATTGCTAACATTAACGACGAAAGAGCGGTGGGTTTGGAAGAATATATCATCCAGTTTTGCCACCTCTGCAATTTTCCCATAAAATTCAACCAAGTTTGTCTTGGTATGGGCAATCAACTTATGTGGAACAGGAGCTGTCTCAATATACAAAATGTCATTATAAGGAATACTGACATCATTTTTATCTGTTTTAACAGTGAGACTCTGTGTCTTCGTTTCTTGCTCAACCTGTGACTGGGCAAAATCCAAAAGCTCTACCAAAGCTCTCTTGAGATCCATATCTTCCATGGATTTATCCACAAAATCAAGGGCCTGAATCTTATAACGAAAAGTTAAGGGCATAAACTCCGAGTAGGCTGTTACAAAAGCAATTTGTGCTTTCAAATCTTCTTTTCGAATCTCCAAACCAATATCTAGTCCCTGCTTGGTCTGATTTTTGAGGTCAATATCCAGAAGGTAAATCATGGATTTACCTGAACCTCTGTCAGCATCTAACAATTCCTGACCATTCTCAAAGAATGTGATGTCATTAACAACAGCCTTAGACTCCTCGACCGCTTCGTCCAATAAGCGACCAACACGGTGACGCTGTAAGGCATCATCTTCCAGGATGATAATAGAAAGCATCTTATTTCCCTCTTTCTTTCTAATGCACTTAGCATACCTACTTGTCATTTTATCATATTTAAGCGGATATTATTCTTTTTTTCTGTATAAAGTCTTTTTTTAACTACCAAGTTTTTATTTATATAACAATTGTTATATTGTTGTCACTTTATATTCATTTTCAGATGGTATCATTAGGACTGTTTTTGTTTTATATTAAAAAGGAGAAAGTTATGTTACGTTTTACTGAAAGGCAAGGATTCCATTCAAGGACCTTGTTAACCCTTGCAACTGTTGGTATCATGAGTGTTTTTCTTTTGGGACATTCTCAGACAGCTTCTGCTAAACAGACTTATGTCTCAGACTCCACTCAGGCACTGACCTTTGCTGAACTTGAGACAAGTACAAATCCTGGTACTGGCACTCAAACACATGCTGCTATTGCTTCTGAAGCACCTGCTACCGTCACCACAATCTCACACACCTCTGTGGATGACCAACATACACATGAAAATGATTTTAATCAATCTACCTCAACTACTCCAACTTTTGACGAATTAGCTCAAAATAGTCAAACAGCAAGTAGCACTGTTAATCGTCAGACCGGAGTCAGAACCTATGAGACTAAGATTCCGACAAGTTCAGAAAGTCATTCTCAATCTCAAGAAAATAAAGCAACATCAAAGACCGAAACTGTCGCACAAGCACAAACTTGGTCAAAAGATGGTGCTACATGGGTTTCAACGACAATTGACAATGGCAATGTTCATAAAATTTTGTCTACCTATTTTCCAAAACCATTAACAGACATAACAAAACCAGCGACTACTGGAACTTCTAAACCTAAAACATCAAGTTCTACGGCTAACCAACCCAAGAAACCAGCTACAGTTGCAAACAAGCCTTCAACAACTGCAACTATTCAGCCTAAGAAGCCTGTGACTACCGAAAATAAGCCCACAGCTTCAGGCCAAGCTACTAAACCAGTTGACCGAGTGGCGCAAGTATGGCAAAAGAACAACGTTCTTGTCAAAGAAAATTACAACACACCTCATTGGTCAAGTAATGAAGCAACCATCTTCATCAAAGCTAAAACGCCAGAGATTGTGACTGCTTACAAGGAAGCTATTACCTCTTGGAACAATACTGGAGCCTTTAACTTCCTACTTACCGACGATAAACTAAAAGCTAACATTATTGCTGATGAACGTTATGAAGAAAATGTAGCATCTCCTCTTGGAGTTACCTACTCTACTTATTATGTCCCAACCAAGCAATATAACAATGCTACCGTTTACCTGAATAGCTTCCATGTAAAAAACAACTACTACCAAAAAAATGGTGGTAAACTCCTTAACACTGCCCAACACGAACTGGGACATGCGATTGGACTTGACCATAATAGTACAGTTGCCTCTGTAATGGAACCTAAGGGTGGAAAAACAAGTATCCAACCTGTTGATATTAACAATGTTAAGAAGCTCTATGGTAAGATTGTTTAAGGTATCAAACCATTACTATCATTTACAAGTAGAACCTGAGGGATCTGCTTTTTTAATAAAGTGAGATGACCATTCAAGACTATTAATTGACTGTTCATGATTTTTTCTTACACTTTTTAAAAATATGTAAAGTTATATTCCATATTTCTGGTAAAATAGAAAATGTAAAGAGAGACCGGATGAGGCAAAAAGTTATTTTTATAAGTTTTTACTCACTATTCTCATAAACAGAATAAAATATAGTCTAGGAACCCTTCTTAACATTTATACCTATCTTCCCCAAACACTTTTCCCCCATTCCTAGATTATCAGTTCTCTCACAATAAAAGCGTCTAGCCCCCCAGCTAGACTTTTTTTCTTTTCCAAACTTTTGCTATAATAGAACCATACCTATTGAAAGGAACTCACAAAATGACTATAGATCAGCAACTTCTTTGCTATAAACGCCTCCCAAACTGGACAGCCACTACTCTTCCAGAAATGGTGACTCAAAAACATAATACAAAGGTAGGAACATGGGCTAAACTGACCATCCTGTCTGGGGCTCTTCATTTTTACGAATTAGATGAAGAAGGACAGGTTACTGCGGAACATCTCTTCACACCTGAAACAGATATTCCTTTTGTAGAACCTCAGGCTTGGCACCGCATCGCTGCTGCTTCAGAGGATTTAGAATGCTATCTGTCTTTTTATTGCAAACCTGAAGACTACATGGCTAAAAAGTATGATACTAAGGCCCACTCTGAGGTTCTTGAGGCCGTGCAATCTGGCTATATCAAACCTGGTCGCACTCTAGACCTTGGTTGTGGTCATGGTCGTAACGCTCTTTATTTAGCGTCACTTGGACATGATGTCACTGCTGTTGACATTAATAATGAAGCTACCCAACGTATCCAGATGATCGCTGATGAGGAAAATTACAATGTTAGAGCTGGTTACTACGATATCAACCTTGCTGCTCTTCCAGAATCAGAAACCTTTGATTTTATTCTCTCAACAGTGGTCTTCATGTTCCTTGATCCTGACCAAATTCCGGCTATCATCAAGAATATGCAAGAGCGTACTGCCCTTGGTGGTTACAATTTAATTGTCTGCGCCATGAATACTGAGGAGCACCCTTGTACCATGCCTTTCCCATTTACCTTTGAAGAAGGCGAATTGAAAAACTACTATAGCGACTGGGAGCTTGTCAAATACAATGAAAATATTGGTCACCTTCACCGCTTAGATGAATATGGTAATCCAATTGCCCTTCAATTTGCGACTATGTTGGCTAAAAAGGTTAAATAACACACTACTTAGAAAAGTGAATATCAAAGAATGTAACTCTAACTAGGCAGGTGGTACTTAGAGTTTTCTCATCTTGCCTTTCTTCACACTAAAAAACTAGGTTTCCAATTGGAAATCTAGTTTTTAGTTGCTGACAATATCGGCGTATGCTGACTTGAGATTTTCATTTCCTGTTTCTTTGACATAGTAAATACTACCATTAGTGGTTGATGAATAAAGAACAACTGGTGTTCCATCTCTTTTTATGGAGAAGAAATAACGGTGAACGGTCGTGCCCTGCCAACGCTCATATACTGAAACAATAGTGTACTCAGAATTGCTATTCCCATTTGCAGCATAGGTTGCGTCCACAACCTGATCACGGTCTGACCCCCAATGGATAGGAATAGTGGAGGCTTCTTTGGTAATTTCCTGATAACCAGGTTGATTCATCTGGTTACCCCAAGAAACCATTAAATTAGCAAGACGACTTCCTTTATCATTGGTCCAACGTGGATTTTCACTCGCCGAAGCACTAGAATTGTCACTTGATATTCCCGTTGATGCGAAAAGCGTGCTAGCCATTGTAGAAGGTCCCTCAGACTGTTGATGTGTTGTCCCTGAAATCAGACTAATTCCTATGGCAACGACAATTGCTAATAGAGAGCCCAGAAGAATATAGATATAATTGTAATTTTTCGAGACTTCAATAAGTCCAGACTGATAAGCCAGTTGTAGTTCATCAGGTTTTGGCTTACGTCCCTGAACTTGCTCAAAACGACTTATCCATTCTGCTTCTGACAGCTTTCGCATGATTTCCCTCTTCTCTTTATCATTTCACCTTTCATCCTATCATAGAATGCCTTTGATGACAATAGTGTTAAGGATATGAAACTTGCTGTTAACAAGACGATTAAGGATTTAGAAGAGCGAACAGATTCAGACAAAAGAGGAAAATCAAAACACCCATGACTAGTAGGATACTAATCTTATAGCCTAGTGGATTCCTAGGATTTAAACTGGTCCCAAGGCCAATCCTACGGAGGACAAATAAGGGTTCTGAAGGAGACTGATTAAGGCTGTAGCCTAAGAGGTACCTTAAATAAAGCAGGAAGCAGAAACTCAGCCCCGGAAAAACGACCAGAGGAAGCACTAGCCCCTGTGACCACCAAATCATGATTGTAAGAATGATTTGTAACAAAAAGAGAACCCAAAACAAACCATAAATGCGTGTTTGTTTTTTCATTGATTATCACCTCTCAATCTAAGATAATTATACTCCTCCAAGTTGTTCTGAACAATCCCATAACTCGCCTGACATCTTATTTTCTGCTACAATAGATAAGAAAAATCCAAAGAAGGAAACTGTACACATGAAATTAATTTCTTGGAATATTGATTCCCTAAATGCCGCTCTTACTAGTGATTCTGCACGCGCTCAATTATCACGCGCAGTCATCGATACCTTGGTCGCTGAAAATGCAGACATCATTGCTATTCAAGAGACAAAATTATCTGCTAAAGGTCCTACCAAAAAGCATCTGCAAATCTTGGAAGACTACTTCCCTGACTATGACAATACTTGGCGTTCATCTGTTGAACCCGCCCGTAAAGGTTATGCTGGAACCATGTTCTTGTATAAAAAAGAATTGACACCAGTCATTACTTATCCTGAAATTGGGGCGCCTTCAACTATGGACTGTGAAGGGCGCATCATCACTCTCGAATTTGACAATTTCTTTGTGACACAGGTCTACACACCAAACGCTGGCGATGGCCTCAAACGTCTGCTTGAACGTCAAATCTGGGATGAAAAATATGCGGATTACTTAGCTGAATTGGACGCTCAAAAACCAGTCCTTGCGACTGGTGACTACAATGTTGCCCACAAGGAAATCGACTTGGCCAACCCTTCAAGTAATCGTCGTTCACCAGGATTTACAGATGAAGAACGTGCTGGCTTCACCAACCTCCTTGCCAAAGGTTTCACAGATACCTACCGTCACCTCAATGGCGACGTTACAGGAGCCTACACTTGGTGGGCCCAACGTAGCAAAACATCTAAAATCAACAATACAGGCTGGAGAATCGACTACTGGTTAACTTCAAACCGTATTGCCGATAAGGTCACAAAATCAGACATGATTGACTCTGGTGATCGCCAAGACCACACACCTATTGTCTTAGAGATTGACTTATAAAATAACTCTAGACCTAAATCCCTAAAAAGAGTAGAACTACTACTCTTTTACTATGCCCAATTAAGGAGAACTAATGAAAACTAAACTGAATACCACTCAAAAACTCGTTCTGTCAGCTATTATCATGGCTCTTTACATCGCTATTCTCTTTGTGTCACAAGCCATTTCCTTTGGTGCTGTCCAAATGCGTCTGGCCACTGCTCTATATGGATTAACCTATATTTTCCCATTTTTGGTTGTTCCCCTCAGTCTCGCTAATGCTATTGCTAACTCATTTGGTGGTCTAGGATTGATTGATGTTGTCGGGGGATTCTGTGCCAGCTTTCTGGCAACTGGTAGCATCTATCTCATCCGTAAAACTAAGCTGTCTAGCTGGTTTATCATTCTCCCAATCCTACTCGTTCCATCCTTAGTGGTGCCAATCTGGCTTAGTGCCTTGCTCAAACTTCCTTATCTTGCTCTCGTTTTCAATCTCCTCCTAGGACAATTAGTACCAGCAATCTTGGGAGCTGTCCTTGTAAGAGAGTTATCCAAACGTGGATACAAAGACTAACAAAAATATCTCTGCAATGTGCAGAGATATTTTTGTTTTTAGTAATGATATGCTCTTTCGTAAGCTTCTTTTGGTGTGAGTTTGTCGCCGAAGATAAGTAAACGGTAGTCAACATTAGTCGGGTCTTTTTGATAGTCATCAACCCAATCTTGGTCCATTTCGAGATAAAGATTATAGGTTCCCAACTCAGTTGTAACAGTCCCCACCTCATAAAAATTTTTGTAACGCTTTTGGTTATCCGATTTTTTCAATTTTTCATACTTATAATAGGTTCTGCCAAAGTCCATGAATTGGAATTCTTTTTTAGCCTTTCCAGAGCCCGTTGTTACCTTAATTGTCCCCTGGTTATTGGCTAGGTGTAAATCATAGATATAGTCGCCATGATTATTTTCATAGAAAAAACCTGAGGTTTTACTCTCATTACCAGATAAAATCTCAGTATTTACAAACTTAGCAGCCTGCCAAGACAGAGGTACACCTTCATACTCACCATCATCCTGCAATCCTAGAAGTGACCAATAATAGCCAACATAAAAGGTATTGGACTTATTACGATCTGTCACCAATTCACCCACCATCTTAAGGTTTTCAGCACCGAGTCGGTAAGGGTTAGAAAGGTAACCAAAGACTGGGAAGAAATAAATGACAACCGTAAAGGTCAAGAGGGTCTTCATATTAATCTTATTGATTGCCCAGAAGAAATAAGCAGCTGAGAACATGAGAGCGTAAGCAGCACCGTAGCTAAACTTATGAGCGTGAGCAATCAAGAGCAGAATGAAGAAAATAGGTTGGATAGGACGAATCTTGTGGTAGATGATAGAAAAAACATCCTCCTTGTCTTCCTCTGATTTGAAAATCAAAGACAAGACAATGGTCAAGAGAACAAAGAAAGCACCAAAACCGAAACCAACATCATTGGGACGAAAGAAATAAGCCAAAATGGACATATCCATCACCAAAAGCCAAACGGAAGCGAATTTGATCATGTTACTACCAAATTTTTCAGCTGTTTGACTAGGAGCCTTCAGAGGTACCTCAAAAGCCCTTGCAAGAGCTCTTTCCTTAGCCAAACGTTCAGCTTCCATTGCTGCCTTCATTTCCCTCGTACGGCGCTCCTTCTGAAAATAATGCGCAATCTTAGTCGGTTCGTCCTGCCGTGACTTAGTGATACTTATAAAAAGCAAATATTGCATGGCAAAGATAAGGGCTGTGTTCCCACCATATTCCAAGAAAGAACCATTCCAAATACTAGAGACAACCGCAAAGACAATATAGCCTCCAATCGACACTAAAATAGTGAGAAGCAGGTGAATCCAACGAAAACGGTAGGTGTACTTATCCGTTATATCCCGTCCCAAAAAACTGTCACGTGGGTAAAGATACCAAATGACGAAAATAAGTTCAATAGCCTGAACGGCTGTTAGAAAACCAACATAATTGAAACCAAAAATAGTCGCAACAACATTGATGAGATAGGAAATAATGGCCAAAACTCGCAGGCTGGTACGCTTAGACAATAGTCCGATACTCATCAGGGTAATGGTTGAAAAGGCAGAAAATCCAGCGCCCATCTTATCATCAAAGATAAACACATTGGCAAAGGCAAAAATCAAAATCCCCAAGAGTGTCATAACCTGTCTTTGCATTTCTTTTTTCTTTTCTTTCATACTTTCCCTCCTCATGAAAATGATAGCGTTTCCACAAATCTATTTTAACACAAATAGAATCTCCTTGTCCTAAACAAAAAGGCTTTCAGTCGCCTGAAAACCTTTTTCACTTGTTATCTACTGTTTCAATCTTTAGAAAAACGAAATCTCCATCAAAACGTTGGATATACTTTTGGAAACCCAATAAACTAAAGGTTTCAATCTCATAGCGAACCTTATCAACACCGTCATTAGTCGTCTCTTCAAGAAGATTTAGTTTGGGAATATCAGACTCCAAGACATCACGGTAGAGACCCGTATATTCAAAAGTAATGCGAACCCATTCATTTCCCGAAAGCATTGAGAAAGCCTGATAGCGCACTTGCTCGTCTGTAATCAAACGAGCCTCTTGCTCTGGACTGAGCGTGAATGCGACCTTATTTTCCGATTTATGAATAGTCTGGAAACGATCCACACGGAAATAACGGATTTCAGAGAACTGATAATCACAGGTAAAGTTATCATCCAATTTATAGGAAATACAGTAAAAATAGTGGTTGTCGAAGATAACAGAAATCGGAAAGACCTTATATTCCTCCACTTTTTCTCCAGGTTTACGATAACTGAAAGCCAATGGCCGTTGGTCCACAATGGCATCAAAAATCGCTGAAATAGCTGGTAAGAGTGACTTATCTTGATTTTGATAAATCTTCAATTCTTGATAACTATCTAGCTCTAACTCAGTCAATTGCTTGATACGTCTGCGTTCCTTGTCATCTACAGCCCTCTCAACAAAGATGTTAATAATTTCTGATACCTCATCTTTTCGAAGGGCACGACTTTCCAAAAGAATTTTAGACAAGATAACTGCTTGGTTATATTTCAGATTACCATATCCTTGCTCATATTGGGCATGGTAGGAACCATATTTCCTAGAATATTTTACTTTCATATTAGGACGTAGCTCTGACAAATTGTCCTTAAGTTCGCTAACATCCTCTTTAAGTGTACGCTCGCTAATGCCAAAGCGAGCCAGATAGTCCGTTTTTGAAATGTCATTTCCCTTTTCCAATTCGGACATAAAATACAAGAGACGTTTGGTTTTTGATGCTGTCATTATAAAATCCCCCTTTATAATTGAATCTCTTATTACTAAAAAAATTGCTGTCTAATGAATAATTATTTCATTATCATAAGTCCTTCACCAAGAGTAACGAGAAGCAGAATTATAACTCAGATAATAATCCTTCTTCTCCTCATTGTACTCAAAAGATAGTCTTAAAAATTTTGCTTTCTCAATAGAGCTATTCTGATCAGTATAATCAAGATCAACTGTCTTATGCATAGCTCCTGAAGAATGCAGGCTTATGCGCCTCTGTGCACTGTCTGCCTGAGGGTGTTCCCTCACTACCTCAGACAAGGGTGTTGCTGGCCCAAAAATTTCTTGGTCTTTAGTACGTAACCGATTAAGCTGTTTTTTTTGTCCAGTCACTACTATAATTATCAACTACCGTGACGCCATCAGGTGGATAAGTCGCTGTTCCACCATCATAAACATATTGACCTTCTTTATTTTTGACAAAAGTGAGATCAATATACTCTTTTTCATCTCCCCGGCTATATTCTACCTTTAAACCACTGGACTCCAGCTCGACATATTTTGCCTTACCGTGGCGTTTAATAATTGAGCACAGTGTATCTTTCTTAGGCTTCAAATTCTCAAAGTCTTCCTCAGTCCAGTTATAAGCCGCAGACGCATCTTCGTAATCCTGAAGATTATCACTATCAGCTTTACTCTCCGACTGAGATGCCTGCTGAATCACCCTGTATTTTTTCATGGTTTCTTGATAAATAGAACAGCCCAAAGTGGCAATGAATGTTAGCCCAATCAATGCAAGAACAATGAACGCCCAGAGAAACCTTCTCAGTTTTAGCCCTAGCCTGAGGATAATGATAGAAAGCACGAAGCAGGCAATAATCACAGCTAAATACAAGATTACTGGCTGATGCTTTCAAGATAAAATAGCTGATACCAAGCTTACGAGTAAAAGTATTATCGGAGAAACAAAAGTGAGAAAGACATACCGCTTTTCAGCTTTTTCCTCCTGAAAAGCAGACTCGAACTCAGGTCCTTTGTCACTAAAAGCCGACTCAAAAGAATTCTCACTCTTTATTATGTCATTATCATTGAAATGACTGTCCTTTTCCTTATTAAGCATCTCACCCCTTCCCAAGATACACTCCAGAAAAATTTACTGGTTTTTACTATTGTAACAAATGAAAACGTTATTTTCTATAGAAATACTAAAAAAGCAACCTGAAACAGGTTGCTTTAGAAGGTAGACAGACGATTTAAATGCGTCAAAAACTAAGAAGGGCGACACATGATTGGCAATAAATCCTTGCTTTACAATCGAAGTTAGCATAAACCGAAATTCTGTCTGTCATTTAATCATTTTCAATTTTTTCAGCTTCGCTACTGAATTTTTGTGCGATGGCTTCGAGAGCCAATTCATCGGTGTCAGGAAGCGTGATGGCATCGTCAGAGATTTCATCAATATTTGCATAGAATTCAATGTGATTCTTAAGATTTTGCAGATGAATAGGGGCGTCTCCACCATATTCTCCATCGAGATTAATCATCATACGATCTTCACCTAAGGGCTCGATATCTAGCGAACTGGTTTTGATATAAGCAACTCTCTTATCATAGATGTGTTTCCCACCTTGAAGAACCTGTCGAATAAGGTCAACCAGCTCAAAAAGGTTGGCTGTTTTAACCATGATTAGGGTAAATTTACCATCGTCCAGTTTAGCATCCGGAGCAATCGTTTCAAAACCACCGACCGAATTGGTCAGGGCAACGAAAATCATAGAAATGCCACCTTCAAAGACGCCCTCATCATGTGTAATGCGAACTGGAACCTTCTTAACTTGAGGCAACAGCTCAGCTCCTTTAACCAGATAAGCCAAGTAACCAAGGACCGTCTTCAATCGACTAGGAACACTATAGGTTAATTCGGTAAAGGAACCTGCAGCCGCAATGTTGATGAAGTATTTATCATCATAGGCACGACCAATGTCCATCTGCAGGGTTTGTTTTTTGGCAATGACTTTGGCTGCTTCAACAGGATTCCCTCTTGGAATCTTCAAAGCACGCGCAAAGTCATTCGTTGTTCCTGTTGGAATCACTGCCATTTGTGGGCGCATTTTGAGCGGAGCAATCCCAGAAACCACTTCGTTAATCGTTCCATCACCACCGGCAGCAATGACCAAGTCAAAACCTGCTTTAGCGGCACGAGTGGCCTCATTTTTGGCTGAGTTTTCATCTGGTGTTGTTTGAAAAGCTGACGTTTCAAAACCAGCACCTTCCAAAATATCCAATACCTCAGCAACATTTTTCTTCATAATTTCTTGCCCAGATGTTGGATTATAAATTAAGCGGGCACGTTTTTGTTTCATATTGAACTCCTATAAATTCAGCAACCAAGCCTCATCCACTACATCAATGCCTAGGCTTTGTGCTTTTTCCAACTTACTTCCAGCATCACTACCGGCAACCACTAAATCTGTTTTCTTAGAGACAGATCCTGTCACCTTGGCACCTAAGGCCTCTAGTTTTGCTTTTGCTTCGCTACGTTTAAGATGTTCCAATTTACCTGTCAAAACAACCGTCTTTCCAGACAAAATGGCATTGTCTGCAACTTTTTGCCCAAGATAGGCCATATTAATGCCATAGGATTCTAGTTCTTTCAAAAGAACTTTAACCTCCTCCTTGACGAAATAACGTTGAATAGACTTGGCGATAACCTCCCCTAATCCATCGACAGCTGCAATGGCCTCAACATCAGCGCTTGCCAAATCCTTGATCGTTTCAAAAGCTTCCAGCAACTGCTTACTTACTTTAGCACCGACATGACGAATACCCAAGCCATAGAGTAATTTCTCAGCAGAGTTTTCTTTTGACGTTTGAATGGCAGCATAAAGTTTCTCGGCAGATTTTTCCTTGAAGCCTTCTAGCTGGAGGAAATCCTGGCTGTTCAATCCATAGATATCAGCCACATCCTTTACCAATTCAGCTTGAAAGAGCTTTTCAACCACTGAAGGTCCCATACCTGCGATGTTCATGGCATCACGAGAGGCGAAATGAATCAGGCCTTCTTTGATCTGAGCTGGACAAGAAGGATTGATACAACGTAGGGCAACTTCATCTTCAAAATGCAAGAGACCACTGCCACAAGATGGGCATTGCGTCGGCACTTCCATCGGCTCCTGTGTCGTACGCTTACTTTCTACTACACGGAGTACAGCAGGGATAATATCACCTGCCTTGTAGACAATAACAGTATCACCAATGCGAATATCTTTTTCAGCAATATAATCCACATTGTGAAGGGTGGCTCGGCTAACTGTGGTCCCTGCCAATTGTACCGGCGTCAAATTAGCCGTCGGCGTTACCACACCCGTTCGACCCACTTGCCAGTCCACAGAAAGAAGCTCGGCTTCCTTTTCCTCAGCCGGGAATTTATAAGCAATGGCCCAACGTGGTGCCTTAACTGTAAAGCCTAGTTCTTCTTGCATGGCCAAACTATTGACCTTAATGACAACACCATCAATGTCGTAGGCCAAGTGATCACGATCCTGACCGACAGCTTGAATAAAGTCCCAAATCTCATCCATCGATGAAGTGACAATACGACGTGGATTGACTGAAAAACCAAGTTCTGTTACCTCATTCAAGACATCATTTTGCGTCAAGCGTTCCGTCGGACTGGCTTCCTGATAAAGGAAAGTCGCCAAACGACGCTCAGCCACCACTTTAGTATCCAATTGACGAAGGGTTCCTGCAGCAGCGTTACGAGGATTGGCAAATTCTGCCTCACCATTTTCTTGGCGTTGGGTATTGATGCGTTCGAATTCAGCACGTGGCAAATAACATTCCCCACGCACAGTAATGTTAAGCGGTTGATCCAACTTCAGTGGAATATCTGAGATACGCTTGACATTTTCAGTGATATTTTCACCAACTGAACCATCACCACGTGTCGCACCGACTTGTAGAATACCATTCACATAGGTCAACGAGATAGAAAGACCATCGATTTTGAGTTCAGCCATATAATCAGCATTAGGAAATTCGTCCTTAACTCTCTTATCAAAGGTATCCAGTTCTTCTCGAGAAAAAGCATCCTGCAAACTATAAAGGGGATACTCATGTTGGTATTTCTCAAAACCATCAAGGACCAAACCTCCCACACGATGAGTCGGACTATCTGCTTGAACAAGCTCGGGGTGCTCAGCCTCTAAAGCTACAAGTTCACGATAGAGCTTATCATACTCGACATCTGATACCGAGGGATTATCTTCGGTATAATACTCTTTTGCATACTGGTTAAGTTTGGCAACCAGCTCTTTCATTCGTTTTTCCATAGGAACATTTTATCATAAAAGCAACAAAAAACGCCTTTACAGACGTTAATTTAGGAAACAAAATCAATCACTTTGGCTAATTTTTTGATAAGAATGGCACCGACCAAGAGTGAAGCCAGTTCTCCCATAGCTACAGAGAACCAGGTCGCCCAAAACGGAGCATGAGCCACCAAGGTCAACTCAGCAGCAATAGTCACCATGAAGAATGAAAAATAAAGGGCAAAATAGACCTGGGCCTTGTCAAAAAGACCTCCAAAAATATCTTGATTCTTAAAGCGGTCAAAGAAATGGACACCTGAGCCAACAAAAACCAAGGTTGAGAGACTACCAACGACCACATCAATCATGTTAAAACTAAAGAAGTTGGCAATCAAACATCCCAAGGTCACAGCAATGATATACTTGCGATTATAAAATCCCAAAAGATTAAACATTTCTGCAATTCGAAACTGGTATGGACCATACGAAATCAGATTAAAAGGTGGCACAATGGTCAAGACCACATAAAGTGCTGCCACAATAGCAATATGAGTTAAATCACGAATAGTTTGATTTTTCATTTTTTCCTCTACAATCTCTCTATTTTTTTCTTTGACAAGAACTCATTCCCGCCAAAAGAGCCTGGACCTCGCCAAGCTCTCTTTAGCATCTAAGAATTATCCTCGTCTTTTTTGTGTTTTGTGCTATCATTACCATCTCCTGAAAAACTATGAATAATGGTAAGCACATCTCCTCTTCGGCTGTGTAGTTCACCTTGTTTAAGTTCCTGATAGGTTGCGTTAAAAATAGCCCCCAGAATCAAAATCCTTGCTAAAAAGATAAACCAAAGCATGAAGACGAAGATCATAATTGACCCGAATAACTTGATATCAACCAATCGACTCAGCGTACGAATCACATAGGTCCCAAACAAATTGCTCAAATACCCAATCACCAAGGTTGTAAAAATAGTCCCCGGCATGATATAACGAATTTTTCGAATCTTCACATTTGGAAGAATGAAATAAAGTACCATGACTCCCAGAAATACCACTGCAACGCTCAAGGGCTGAATACTATTCAAAATCAGTTGAGTCAGATTAGACCCAATAGGATAGGTTTGATTAATGACTCGGAGGACCGACTGAACAATTGTAGATAACATAAGCGCAAAGGTCAACAAAAACAAGATAACCAAACTCAAGAGTCCACCGATAATATGACTGATAAAGACGTCTCGGTGTTCTGAGGCACCATATACCTTATTAATGGCCTTTTGAAGTGATGATAAGGACTTAATCATGGTCCAAAATCCTGTCAAAGAGGCTACTCCCAATAATTGTCCAGAAGGTGTGGAGAAGACATCCTTGACAACATTGGCTGCAGGAGCATAAAACTGCTTGGGAAGATGCTCACTCATAAAATTCAAGAGATCAGTGGTATCAATATTCAGATAGGGAAAGACATTGGCTGCAATGACAATGAGCGGAAAGACCGTCAAAATCAAATAATAAGCCACGGCAATGGTAGAAATATCTACCTCTGCACTACGATAATGTCTAAGGTAGACCTGCAAAGGTCGCCATTGAAGCCTATCTAGGAGACGGGCCATTATGCCTTGTCGTTTCATACTAATAAGTTCTTTCTTGGCCTTGAGAAGTCAAAATGACTGGACCATCTTTGGTAATCACAAATTGGTGTTCGTATTGGCAGGAAAGACCGCCATCAAGCGTTTTATGTGCCCAACCCGTTTTAAGGTCTGTATCAATTTCCCAAGTTCCTGTGTTAATCATTGGCTCGATGGTCAAGACCATTCCTTCTTTAAGGCGGAGACCACGTCCAGCTACCCCATAATTAGGAACCATTGGTTCTTCGTGCATTGTTGGTCCAACACCATGTCCAACCAAATCACGAACAACCCCGTAACCACGACTTTCAGCATATTCTTGAATAGCTGCACCGATATCACCGATACGGTTACCAACTACCGCTTGTTCAATACCAAGGTACATAGCCTCACGAGTTACTTCCATAAGGTTTTTAACTTCATCAGAAGGTGTCCCAATCGCATAAGCCCAACATGAGTCAGCCAAACCACCAGTGTAAGATTCTGTGTATTTTTTAACTTGAGCAACATTGTCAAAGTTCAATTTTGATACATCAAGAATGGATTTGTCAAGAGGTTCTGACAAGACCATATCAACTTTCAAAAGGTCGCCATCTTTCAAAGTATAGTGACGTGGAAAGGCGTGTGCTACTTCATCATTAAGGGAACAACAAGTAGCATAAGGATAATCCATAACGCTTCCTTCAACTCCAATTTGAAGAGGAAGAACATTTTCTTCTTTACAGCGACGACGCACATACTCTTCTACTTCCCACATATCCACTCCTGGTTTCAAGAGGTCACGTAGACCAATGTGGATGCTGGCAAGAAAATCTCCTGCCTTATCCATTGCTTCAATTTCACGTGCTGATTTTAATGTAATCATTGTTTTCTCCGTTTTCTTTATATCTTTTATTTTTTATTCATTACTATGTTTTCTTAACCACAACAACTGATTTGCAGACGGTATGATTCCCATGAGTAACCATAAGGTCCAGATGGGCTCTACGTCTGGTCTCAGCAATAATACTCGGGGTAATCGTTACCTTATCATCAATCTGAGCCGCTTGAAGAAAGTAAAACATCATCTCTTCAATCACTAAGCCCTTCTGCGCCTGTTTTTCCATGATTCGATAAACTACTTCCTTAACCATCTCCGCAAGAACACCTTGGGTAAGGTTACCAGAATTATCAATCATGGTTGGTTCCACCTCAAAGTTAAAGGCATGCTTGTCTTGGTTCAGATTAGCTATCATTTGATCGCTAAAGGTGTGTAAATCGCCACGATTATTGTCTTGAAGTTCCTCTAAAACCTGTCGACGGGTGATCGTCCCTAGATAATGTTTTTCGTCATCCACAACAGGAATCATATCATAGTCTTCGAAAATCATCTTTTGAGCCACGGTCGCTAAACTAGTCTCAAGTCTGGTCACCGTAGGTTTTGTCATAATAGCTTTAAGCATGGTCGTTGGATGCTGGTTAGCCACATCACGCATGGTCACAATTCCAACAACCTGATTGTCATCAGACACAATCGGGAAACGAACGAGATTAGTCCGCTTAACCACATTCTGATAGTCCCTAACAGTCATTTCAGGAGTCATGTAAGTGTAATCTTCTCGTCTTGTATAAACCTGAGCAACTGGCTTGATATCTGTTTTAATCCGTACATTTGACAGGGCCTGGTTAATCATCGTTGCCACAGTAAAGGTATCATAGGTTGTAACCATGACTGGAAATTGTCTCAAGCGAGAAAGTTCCTTAACCCGCTCAGAAACCTGAAATCCCCCTGTTACTAGGATAGCATTATTGTGCTCAAGGGCCAATAATTGAATATCTTCACGGTCCCCAACAATAAGCAAATCTCCCTTTGTTAAATAACGCGTGATATTTTCAATAGTCATGGCACCAATGTAAAACTTACTGAAAACACGGTCCAAACCTTCGTGACCAGAAATAACTTCAGACTCTGTAATCTCAGCAATCTCTGCAAAAGTTAACTTGTCAAGACGTACTTGAACTTTCTTTTCAATTCGAACAGTACCGCTACGAGGCCGAGTCTCTACCAATCCTCGATTTTCAGCCTCTTTAATGGCTCGGTAGGCTGTTCCATCAGACACCTGCAAGTGGTTAGAAATACTACGTACACTGACACGCTTACCGATAGGCAGAGCCTCTAAATAATCTAGAATTTCTTGATGTTTACTCACTATTCTCCTCCTTCTCAAAGCGGAGATAATCACGCATGGCACGGGTGTATCTATCGGCTCCCTTAAAGCGAGACACGAGTTTAAAACCAGACTTTTCTGCCACACGAATAGATGCTTTATTTTCCAAATGGGCTATAAGAATGATACATTCCATTCCCATAGCTGATAAGGCTAAATCCGTTAGACAAGTGACTGCCTCCGTCATTAGACCTCGTTCCCAGAAAGAGGCATTCAAAAAATAACCAAGTTCGGCAGTCCGTTTCTGGACATCTATCTTTTCAAAACGAATAACACCAATCATCTTACTCGACTCTTTATCCAAAATGGCCCAAACACCCAAAGGTTCTTTCATGAAATAATGGACCAAAAGGCAATCCGTCTCCAGCTGAGTTTTGGTTGATGGAAAGAAAAAGCGTAGGTTCTGTGGATTTGACACTATTTCGTGCAAGTCAAATCGATCTAAAAAGATGAGTGGCCTAAAAGAAAGGCGTTCTGACTCAAAGAAGGCAAAAGCCCCCAGACTAGTCCATATATCCATGAAAGTATTATAACACAGTTTTAAGAATGGAAAAAGGCTCAACCACAAGGGATTGAACCTTAGACTTAATCTTCGATCAAAGTAATATCTGCACCCAGATCAGAAAGTTTTTCGATGATATTTGAATACCCACGAAGGATATACTCAATATTCGTGATTTCGGTCTGACCATCCGCCATTAAACCTGCTGTAACAAGAGCTGCACCTGCACGCAAATCACTTGCCTTGACTGGGGCACCAGAAAATTGTGTCGGTCCATTATAAACAATTTGACCCCCAAGAACCTGAATATCTGCTCCCATACGAGCAAGTTCAGGAACGTGATTCACACGCTTTTCATAAATGGTATCAATGATTTTTCCTCGGCCTTCCGCTTTCAACAATAAGGGAGTCATGGGTTGTTGTAAATCAGTCGCAAAGCCTGGATAAGGTGATGTCTTAATATCCACTGGTTTTAAATCAAATTGTTCTTCGACAAAGATAGAATCCTCTTCAACTGTCATACGAACACCCATTGACTCAAGCTTAGCAATGAAACTCTCGAGATGCTCATAAAGAACATTTTTAATCTTAATTCCCTTACCAATTGCTGCTGCCATAGCAATGTATGAACCTGCTTCGATACGGTCTGGAATAACTTGGTGGCGAGTACCGTGCAAGCTATCAACGCCATCAATCGTGATAACCTCAGTACCAGCACCACGGACATGTGCTCCCATATTATTAAGCAAGGTAGCTACGTCAATAATCTCAGGTTCACGCGCTGCATTTTCAATAACAGTACGTCCTTGAGCCTTAGACGCAGCCAACATGGTATTAATAGTCGCTCCGACACTCACGGTGTCCATATAGATATGAGCTCCTCTAATACGTTGACCTGCCTCAGTGGCAATACGCATAGACTCGGCTTCATAGGAAATCGTAGCACCCATAGCTTCAAAAGCCTTTAGGTGAAGGTCGATAGGACGTGGACCTAAATCACATCCTCCAGGAAGTCCCACTGTAGCTTGACCATAACGGCCAATCAAGCTGCCATAGAAATAATAAGAAGCACGGAGTCTACTAATCTTACCAAATGGCATCGGCATATCTTTAACGCCTCGAGGGTCAATTTCAAGCGTTTCGCCATCACGCTTAACCGAACCACCCATTAGCTCAATAATTTCAATTAGATTATCGACATCACTAATCGCTGGAACACCGTCCAAAGTCACTACCCCATCCGATAAAATGATGGCCGGGATTAAAGCAACAACCGAATTTTTAGCCCCAGATACTGTAACTTCTCCTTGAAGTTTCTTACCCCCATTGATAATAATTTTACGCATACTGTTCAATCTTTCTTATACTGGAATATTAGCCTTTTAATTCTACCATAGTTTGAGGGGCATGACAAATTAAGAAGTTAAACAATTATCGGACAGTTTCACTTGATAGTTTGAACCATCCCTTAAACCGTATAGCACCATCCTGGTCTGTTCGTAAGACTCTAATATTTCGCTCCTTAAAACGCTCTAGTGTTTCCTCATTAGGATGCTTATAGCGATTATGTTCGCCAGCTGAAATAAGAGCGATTGAGGGCTGTATCTGGTTCAAAAACATTTCAGACGAAGATCCTTTTGATCCGTGGTGTCCAGCCTTAAGCACACTTACTTTTAAATTAGGATAGCTATCTATCAACGCCTTCTCACCCTCTTTTTCCAAATCACCTGTAAAAAGAAAGCTAGTCCCTAATAATTTTCCATAGAGGACAATGGAGTCATTATTGCCACCATCACCGACTTTTTGAGGATACAGAACCTGTAAATGATTTCCCATTATGGGCAATTTATCACCAGCCTTTAGAGGACGGACTGGACGCTTCAGTTCCTGAAGGCGTTTAACAAAACTAGTCTTAGTCAAGGCTCCCTGACTGACACAAATTTCCTTAATCTTAAACCGTTTAGCCACTTCCTCCAAATCACCAATATGATCTGTATCCGTATGAGTAAGAACCAAATGATCGATACTAGACACTCCTCTAGCCTGCAGGTAGGGAATCACGGTTTTCTCGGCATTGCTCGTCTGGCTACCCTCTTGCCACTTTTCCTTAGAGCTAAAAGTCACCTTACCACCTACATCAATCAGGATAGTCTCACCTTTTACACTTCTCAGAAAAATACTATCTCCCTGACCAACATCTACCACAGTTACCTCATTAGTCAAGGGGTGTTTGACCCAAATCATCAAAAGACTAAAAGCGATTAAAAGACAAATCCTTATCTGAGGCTTTTTCCAAAAATCAAAGAGAAAAATTAAGACGGCTATCATCAAGCCGAACTGAAAGAGACTGGGTTTTCCTAAAACCAATGGCTGACCAAGCCAAGATTGTATCCAAATTAAAAGGGATTCCATCCATTCAAAAAGCAGATTGAGCTGAGTCAGGACAAGAAAGCCCGAGAGTGCAAAGAAAATCGTCAAGACAGGTAAGAGAAAGCTATCAAAAAGTATGGAGAATAGGGCCGTTAAGACTAAACTAAGGGGTTGAAAGGTCCCATAATAGTAAGTTAGAAATGGCAAGATTCCTAGACTCAATACTAGACTCGTATAGATTGACTTCTTCAGAGAGGGCAACTCCTCAAAATCAAATAAGCACAACAAGAAAGCGTAAGAACAACTTAATATACCTCCCACTGTTAAAAGAAAATGGGGTAAAAGGAGAAATAAAAGAAGTAGAGTCATTCCCATATTATCAAGCTTTTTAAAACCTAACTCAGCCAAAAGGCTTTGTATTAAGGACCTTAGTACCGAAGCTGTCCATCCTGTCATTAGCCCATAAAAAAGTGAAAATGGCACTAAGATGATAAAAAGATAGTCTTTAGGAAGACCAAGACGTAAAAGACCATAGCGAAACCATCCTAGGAAAAAGCCCACCTGCATGCCTGAAAGTGCAAAAAGATGAATAATCCCCAAGCTAGTATAGAGCTGGCTCTGCTCGTCAAACTCTTTGTCCAAATACCCAAAGAGTAGGCCTGTCATATAGTGTCTCATCGGATTAGGAAAATGTGTCTGAATATGAACCAGGGCCTTCCTTCGCAGTTGATGAAAAAAGGTTAGTGGAGAAATAGATTTCAGGGGCGCCACACTGTCCAAGCGCTCAATCTTAGCAATACGATAAATACCCTGACTAGCTAAGTAAGACTGATAATTAAACCCTTGAAAATTACGCTGACCCGTTGCTGGTGATACCTTAATTTTCCCCCTTAAGACAGGTGTCCGACAAACTGTCTTAAAGTAATGTTGCTCCCTTTCTGACTTAAGTCGGTAAAAAATCTGATAGGTTTGCCCTTTTGCCTTACCAATGGCTGATAATTGCTCACCATTCACCGAGATTGTATCTGCAACCAATACTACCTGTTTGATTTCACTAGGAGCTTGTTTATCTTGTATAGCAGCTCTATGATGCAGGAATAGAAAGTAAGCTAGAAAGAAAGCAGCTATAACGCAAACAAATTTAAGAGATACTGTGTTCTTCCAATGATGCTTAAAGAAGCACAGCAATAGAAAGACAAAAGCCCCAATCGCATAGGGATTAGTGGCAAAAATTGTAAAATAAAGGGCAGCAATCAAAAGAGCCAAGGAAAAAAGATTGACTGGAGCCTTTTTAAGCCACATAAATCGATTCTCTGATTTTTTCTAAAGTTTTATCGCCGATTCCTGAGACATTTTTTAAATCATCTACAGATTGGAAGCCACCATGACTTTCACGATAGGCAATAATGTCTTCTGCTCGTTTGGCACCAATTCCTGAAATGGTTTGTAGTTCCTCTGAAGTCGCAGTATTGAGGTTAATCTTGCCATCTTTTTGACTCGTTTTCCCTCCCTTATCAGAAGCCGCACCTGAGTCAGATTGGCCTACCACTGATACATTTTCGTCCTTGCTCGCCACATAAATGACTTCTTCATCTGACAAACTTGCGGCCAAATTGACACTCTTAGCGTCCGCATCCTCAGTCATTCCTCCAGCTGCCTTGATAGCATCCGTCACCCGAGAACTTGCTTTTAGCGTATACACACCTGGCTTTGTCACCGCCCCCTTGACATCTACAGTTACTTGCTCACGTGGTGTATCTGTTGCCTCAGTCTTTGACTGAGCAGGTCTTTCAGAAAGAGCTTTTGAACTTTTCTGTGAAGACGAGGTTGATAGAGCAGAAATATCTGTGTAAGACGTTTCCGCCTCCATGCTATTTCCAGCGCCACAAGTCAGCCACAGGAAGAGACAAAAAATGACCAAGAGTACACTGATGATTCCCACAAAAAGACGATTGTCTTTGACATAAGCTAGAATTTTTTTCTTCACGCTACTCTCCTTAATTGATATCTTTTCTTTTTATTCGTAAAAATCTAGAAAAAATATCAAAAGGATAAAAAAACTCCATCAGATTGACATCTGATAGAGTCCTTTACTTATTTTTGCGTTTCTTTAGCACGATGTTTTTCAGGATCCCAAACAAAGCTAGCTACATATGAGAAAGCCATAGTTAAAATCACCGCAAGGATAGCAACAAGGCCAAGTGGCACACGGTAGATATAGGTCAATGGGTTTGGTTTCTTACCTGTTTGATAGCTCAAAGCTTCTTCGTCGAGACGATCAAATTCAGACTGGATACGACGGGCAACCTCTTGAATATTCTCATCATTCAAACGCTTCAAATCCGAAATATCAATAGGATTTCCGTAGTTCATATCTACACGTTCACCCGTCAAGAGCCCCTTGAGTTCACGAGGTCCTTGATAAACAACTGGCATAATTTTAACCTTTGCCATTTTAGCGATAACCGCAACCCCACCCTTAACATCAGAAGAATGACGGCTACCACTTGGGAACATAATCAAACTACGCTTGCTCTTTTTAAGCATATTAACAGGGTACTTAATAGCCTCCTGACCAGGATTTTCACGGTCAATCGGGAAAGCCCCACACATACGAATCCACCAACCAAAGATGCGACTCTTGAAGAGCTCTTTCTTAGCCATGAAAATAAACTGCTTTGGGCGAGCTGAAAATGCCATATAAACAGGGTCCCACCAAGTTCGATGAGGAGCAACCAAGATGTAGTTCTCATCCTTACTCAATAACTTGTCACGATTGTGATAATGGGCATTGCCATTAATAATCCAAAGAAGGAAGACAACAAGCCCACGTAAATAAGCGTAAAACACGTTTTTACCTCTTTTTCTACAATTTTTTATATTATACTAGAAAAACGCATTTTTTTCAGTAAAATACCAGTAAAAAAATTATGCAAAAATACATGAAAACATTATGGCACTTTCTCTTAGTTTGAGATATAATGTAATCATGAAAAGAAGTAATGATATTTTAGGGAATAATCGAAAGACACTTAATATATGTCTTATTATAGCTAACCTTGCTGTACTTGCCGTTTTAGGCTTTGCCCTATTCCAGCACCAAAACTCTAAGGTTAATCGTATGGTGAAGACACCTAAAAATGAACAAGTGTCTAAGGGTTCAAGTAGCTCTTCAAAAGAAGCTAAAAAAGAGGATAAAACACAACTCAAAAAAGGAAGTAACCACAGCATTGCGGCGTCTGACTACGCCTATGATGTCACTGCCGTTAATAACACTATTCGAGGGAAATCAGATGATGTTAAGGGTAAGGTGGTCTTTTTAACCTTTGATGATGGGATTGATCCCACTTTGACACCACAAGTCATGGATATTCTGAAAGAGTATGGTGTTCACGCAACCTTCTTCCACATCGGCTATACCATCACCCCTGAAAATGGAGACATCCTCAAACGCCAAATTACTGAAGGACATGCCATTGCCAACCACAGTCTCAGCCATAATTTCAATCTGCTTTATCCAGGACGTGTTCCTAACCAAAGTCAGATTATTACTGAGGTCGACCAAACTATGGCTAATTTCAAGGCAATCTTAGGTAAGGATTTCAAAACAAGAATTTTCCGTTACCCTGGTGGTCATATGTCATGGCAAGGCCTAGAGGGAACCGACCAAGCTCTTGCTAAACAAGGTGTCCAGTGGATTGACTGGAACATGCTCTGTGGAGATGCAGAACCACTCTCTGTTCGTCCAACCACATCTGAAAGCATGATGGCTTATATGGATGGTTCACAGAAATATTTCCCTGAAACTACTGTTAAAGTTGTACTAATGCACGATACAGCTGGTAAGGAGCTGACTATTCAGACCCTTCCACAAATTATCGAATATTTCAAAAATCAAGGATATACTTTCGGTGTCCTAGAGTAATCACTCGCAACAGTTCCTTTGGGAGCTGTTTTTTGTTACAATAAAAACTATGACAAATCCAATTTTAAAAGATGGAGAACGCATTGACCAGCTCTTCTCCACAGATGTGAAAATCATTCAAAATAAGGAGGTCTTCAGCTACTCTATTGATAGCGTCCTCCTCTCTCGATTTCCAAAAATTCCAAAGAAAGGATTAATCGTCGACCTCTGTTCAGGAAATGGTGCTGTTGGCCTCTTTGCCAGCACACGCACCGAGGCGCCGATTACCTTGGTAGAGTTGCAAGAACGCCTGGCTGATATGGCTAAACGCTCCGTCACTCTCAACCAACTAGAGGACCAGGTGACTGTTGTCAATGACGACCTGAAAAATTTGCTTGACCATGCCCCACGATCTCAAGTAGACCTCATTCTTTGTAACCCTCCCTACTTTAAGGCGACAGAAACTTCCAAGAAGAATCTGTCAGAGCACTACCTCTTGGCTCGTCACGAAATCACGACGAATTTGGAAGAAATTTGTCAGGTTGCACGTCATGCCCTCAAATCTAATGGACGCATTGCCATGGTACATCGCCCTGACCGCTTTTTGGATATCATCGACACCATGCGCCAGTATAATCTAGCTCCTAAACGCATCCAGTTTATCTATCCTAAAATGGGACGTGAGGCTAATATGCTCCTGATTGAAGCCATTAAAGATGGCTCAACAGATGGCTTGAAAATCCTCCCACCTCTCTTTGTACACAAGGAAAATGGTGACTATACCGACGAAATCTTTGAGATTTACTTTGGGAAAAAGACTGAGGGTGAGTCCTAAACGATGACAGAAAAGGATAGCAAGGCCTACATGTATGTGGTTGAGTGTGCTGATGGCACCTTCTATACAGGCTACACCACAGATGTCGAACGCCGCCTCAAAACTCATAACTCAGGCAAAGGCGCCAAGTATACCAGAGCTCGCCTACCAGTTAAACTCCTCTACTCAGAAGCCTTCACTAGCAAGCCTGAAGCCATGAGCGCCGAAGCACGCTTTAAGAAAAAAAGCCGAGAGAAAAAACTGGCCTATATCAAAGAACACACGGAAAAATAACCGTGTGTTTTTTTGAATTACTAATTTGATTCTGATTGATTTGCCTCTTCAGATTTCGCATTTACTTGAGATGAGAGTTCATTCAATCTTTCCTGTAAATTTGAAACAAAATCTTCTACTTCTTTTTCTTTTTGCTTTTTTTCTTTTTGATTTGCCTCTTCAGATTTCGCATTTACTTGAAATGAGAGTTCATTCAATCTTTCCTGTAAATTTGTAATAAAATCTTCTACTTCTTTTTGCTTTTCTTTCAATTCATCAATAGAAGTTTCTTCAAATTCAAGGAGTTTTTCTAGTCCTTTTATAGGATTAATTTTTTCAATTAAATCATTGTTTTTGATGTCTCTTTCAATTCTACATCCTGTTTTATAAACCTGATAGCAATAGAATGTTAACGACACCGCTAGAATCAACCAGAACCATTCATTTTCCAAAGGATTATCATAAAATAACCCAACCAGATGGGTCTTATTCTTAGTTACATTATTATGAAAGCTCTCTGTTAATATTGCATAAATTAAATCCTGAACAGCAAAAACAACAAAAAATTGACATAGTAATTTACTGATTAGCTTAGTTCTTTCTATAAAAGAAACTATTTTTTTCCACAAAAAGATATAACCAAGTATTATAAGTATTCCAATTCCAATTACAACTTTAAGCCACATATTTAAATACCTTTCACAATTCCATCCCGTAAATAAAATAATTCTTTAAATGTTTCTCTAACCAAGTCATTCTCTTGATTATTTCTTTTTTTCTTTCCTAGAATAAGTTGATTAGGTCCCATTTCACTCTGATACTCATAATGGTACTTAAGTAAAAAATTAGCAAATAACCTAACGACTTTTATATCATCTGATTTCAGAAAATACTCTTTACTACATTTTTTACACTTTTGAGAGGGTTCTGACAATATCCTTTCCAACTCAACAATCATGATATTTGTAAACCAATCAAATGAGAAAACAACTATATCTTTATTATCATGCTTAAACATTCTCAAAGAAGATCTAACCCTCTGAGCATCATCTTTTGTCAACTGATACTTTGAAGCAACATTTAGCAATCCCTCACGCCATTTGGAACTACTATCTAGGCTAGAATTTCTACCAAGAAGCGATACATAAATTGCTATCAAGGCCGATAGAATGGCACCAACTAAACCGGATACTATTACCATATCTGAAATATAATCCTCCTACATAAGTTTTTCTAATTCCTAATAAACTCTACCTCATGATAATTCATCCACTTAAGTATAGCAAAAAACACCCTATTTTCATAGAGCGTTTTCATCCTTACTTATCACCCTTGTTACGGATAACAAAGCCATTTTTCTTTTCGCTTGAGGTACGGTGTGGACGTTTGTTGCCACGATTTTCGAAGTCACGGCTGTTCTTCTTAGACTTGCGTTTAAAGTCACGATAGCCACCGTCACGGTCATCACGATTACGGTCGCCACGGTATCCACCACGACGGTTGTTGTCACGGCCTCGGTTGCCACGACCACCTTTGCCTTTACCACCAAAGCTACCACCTGATGGTTTGAATGGCAATGGTTTTTCACGGGCAATTTCGACTTCTGGCATTGTTTCTGGGTCTTGAACGGTCAAGCTCAAGATGTAGAGAGCCAACTCTTCAGGTGTGAATTCTTGAGCCAATTTAACGGCATCGCCCTTGAACTTGTCAAAGTTAGAACGGATAGCTTCATCCGCAAAGTCACGTTCAATTTTCTTAAGAGCAACTTTCTTCTTAGCTTGGAAGGCTTCTTGAGCTGTTGGTGGCTTGAGACCTTTCATGCGTTTCTTAGTCAAGTTTTCAATGATACTGAGGTATCCCATTTCGTTAGGTGCTACAAAAGTAATTGATTGTCCTGATTCTCCTGCACGTCCAGTACGCCCGATACGGTGAACATAGCTTTCTGGGTCTTGTGGAATATCGTAGTTGTAGACGTGAGTGACACCTGAAATATCAAGACCACGCGCCGCAACGTCTGTCGCAACCAAAATATCGATTTGGTCGTTCTTGAAGTCACGAATCACACGAAGACGTTTGTTTTGGTCGAGGTCACCGTGGATACCCTCTGCACGGAAGCCACGAAGTTTCAAGCCACGTGTCAACTCGTCAACACGACGTTTGGTACGTCCAAAGACGATTGACAATTCAGGTTGGTCAACGTCCATGAGGCGTGTCATGGTATCAAACTTCTCTTGTTCCTTGACTCGTATATAGTATTGATCAACGTTAACATTGGTCAATTCTTTAGCCTTGATTTTCACATGTTCAGGGTCTTTCATGAACTGAACGCCAATACGTTTGATGGCATCCGGCATTGTTGCTGAGAAGAGAAGGGTTTGACGTTCCTCTGGTACTCGGCTAATGATAGCTTCAATATCTTCAAGGAAGCCCATATTGAGCATTTCATCAGCTTCATCCAAAATCAAGGTTTCAATGTGGTTAAGTTTAAGGGCCTTACGTTTGATAAGGTCAAGCAGACGTCCTGGTGTCCCTACAACGATATGGGCACCTGAACGGAGGGCCTTGATTTGTTTCTCAATGCTTGAACCACCGTAGACTGAACGCACCTTAACGCCCTTGTCACGACCGAAACGGAAAAGTTCCTCTTGAGATTGCACTGCCAACTCACGTGTTGGGGCAATCACAAGGGCTTGGATTGTGTTTTCTTCTGTACGAATTTTATTTAGGGTAGGCAAACCAAAGGCAGCTGTTTTACCAGTACCAGTTTGGGCCTGACCGATAACATCCTTCCCTTCAAGAGCGAGTGGGATGGTCAACTCTTGGATAGGTGATGGTTTTTCAAAACCGGCAGCTACAACAGCTGATTGGATGTTTTCTGATAGGTTTAAATCTGTAAATTTCAAAGTATTCTTCTTTCTATGTGAAGGTGGTGCGAAGCCACCTTATGAGACTTGATTGGGTAGTTTTTTGTCTACCTACATTTAACAGTCGTTAATTTAACAACTCATCTAGTCTATCATATTTGATAACAAAAAGATAGGAAATAACGTTTTAAAACCGCCTCCAATTTAAGAAGACAGTTTCAAAGATTGATTATCGTTTATGGACCAGCCAACGTAGGAATTGAGCCAGAGCCACACAAAGAATCACACTACCAATGATGATGAAAATCCAAGCAGGGCTGACAGTCATAAAAGGTAGGGGAACATTCATTCCAAAGAATCCTGTAATAACAGCAAGCACTCCCAAAAGGACCTCGATAATGGTCAAATTACTTAAGTTGTTATTCAGGTTGTTATTCAAGATGTTGTTATAAGAACCTGACAATTGCTGCAAGACCTGAGAAATCAAATCCGTCATAGCAACAAGCTGTCTAGCTTCAATCATGGCATCATCAAACTGTTCTTTTTCCACCTCGTCAAGACGTCGGTAAATGGCGTGACCCTTGATGTGTTCCAGAAGCAAGCGATTCTGTGTGGCTGCAGCTACCAAGTAAACCATGCCTGTTTCTAAATCTGAAAGGTCGTAAAGATTCTTACTGGTCGTGGTCCGTCTTAAGCGTCGGCTGACCTCGTCTTTTTGCTTATCCAAACGTTCAATGACAGGATAATAAGCATTTGAAATCATCTCAAGTCCTGCAAAGAGTAACTTATAAATGGATAAATCTTCATGGTTATCCACATAGTCTTGCATCTTGCTTATCACATAAGCGTTATCCTCGTTACTAATGGTCACCAAACGTGTATCTTGTACAATAAAGGTCAGAGGAATGGTTTCATAATATTCCTTGTCCTTCTCAAGAGATAGGACATTGTAGATAAAGGTGATAGTCCCATTCTCACGGTTGTAATCCATGTGAGCACGTTCATTTTTATCCAAGGCATACTCTATGGTTTCTTGATCAATATCATACTTGGTATAAAGGTAGGATTGCTCAGAAATAATGTCTGAGTCAATATTAATCCAGTGGCGTTTGTAACCCAGTTCCTTTTCAATAAACATTTTTCATCCCCATTACTCTAGTACTGCTGCTGCCAAAGCTTGCTGAATCTCGAAGACATTATTGTCACTCTTGAATTGAAGAACCTCTGCAGGCTCAAGTGCTGATGAAATCCAAATCTTAAGTTCAGCATCTAAATCAAAATGCCCTGAGCTCTCTACAGTAAAACGAGAAATTGAGCGGTAAGGTAGCGACTTGTAAGAAGTCTTCTTTCCTGTAACACCTTGCTTATCCACTAAAATCAAGCGTTTTTCCGTAAAGACGATTAAATCACGAACCAAGACATAGGCCAAGGCTACCTGCTCACCTGGAATTAAGATGCCTTCCAATTGGCGTTCGACCTTGTCATTATCCTTTTTGGATGCATTACCAATTAGCCCTGAAAAAAGTCCCATAATGTTTCTCCTTTATAGCATAAAGATTATTCTTGCTTTAACTATACCACATTTTTAAGATTTCAGGCACTTGCAGAAATCTGGTCTTGGTAGTACAATTAAGGTGTCACAAGAGGAGCGATCGCTGAGAATGGCTAGCTTGGAAGGGAGTTACTTTCAAGAACTAGCCTAAACTCTTACCACCTGATCAGGTTAGGACCTGCGTAGGGATGTGTCTCAAGATAGATTGAAATAGAGGAACTTCTATGACGACGTTTTGATGTGGCAAAAAAATAGCCAATCAAGACGATTGGTATAGGAGGTTTTTTTATGTCGAAAACAAGTATTCGACCAATGATTGAGGTTGCACTTTTTGCAACTATTGCTTACATTCTCGACTTGGTTACTCAACCCATGTCCATAGGTCCTTGGATTTCCCTTTCCTTTAAAATGGTCCCTATCTTCCTCCTTAGTTTTCGCTGGGGAGTTGGAGCTGGTGCAATGGGAGGCCTTATCTGGGGATTACTCCAAGTGGTGACAGGACAAGCAGCCGGCGGTTGGCTAACCCTAACACAAGGTTTTCTGGAATATTTTGTTGCCTTTAGCCTTATTGGGATTAGTGGTGTGGTCAAACCAGCCCTCGATAAAGCCATCATACAAGGGAAAAAGCTCAAGTCTCTAGTGTATATCACTGGCGGTATTCTGCTAGGGGGCTTTTCACGCTATCTCATTCACTTTATAGCCGGTGTCATCTTTTGGGGAAGCTATGCTCCTAAAGGACAAAGCCCTTATCTCTACTCATTTATTATTAATGGCTCATCTTTCTTAGGAGAAACATTAGCCAGCCTCATCGTTTTCTTCGCCCTACATCGATTCCTAGGCAGATTACTCAATACAGAAAAATAAAAGAAACCATAGGACAGTCTTAAGTGGAAGTCCTATGGTTTTTTGTGTGTTTATAAAAAACAGCAATCATTGCCTATTCACAGTAATAGCCTCACTTTTATTTTCCTGTATTTTATGTTAAGATACAAAAAAATATATATTCCCATATATGCAAACTGGAGGCTTCCATGAAAAAATTTGGATCAATTTTTAAAAGATTTCGTAAATCAAGAGGGATACGATTAAAGGATGTCGCAAAAGCTGGTATCTCGACATCTCAACTGTCTCGTTTTGAAAAAGGACAGACAGACTTAACCATTACAAAGTTTATGTTAATATTAGACGAGATTAATATACCTATTGACGAATTCATGTATGCTGTCCATGATTTTCATCGTGATGATCTGAATGAGCTATTGTCAAAAATTCGACTTTTTGTATCAACTCATGATATCGATGGATTAAAGAAGTTACTTAATTCTCAATTAGAATCAGAACCTAAACGAGAGAAGTTTCATCACATTAATACTATTTTATTAAAAATTCGCTTGCAGGATTTATCGGGAGAAAGCTATTATACACAGGAAGACCTAGCTGATTTAACCGATTATCTATTTAGTGTTGAGTACTGGGGTTATTATGAATTATTGATTTTTGCAAATACCTTAGATGTGTTGAACCATGAGACTCTTATGGTTTTGGCAAAGGAGATGTCTAGAAGGTCTGATTTTTACAAAGAGATTCCTAATAATCGACGCATGATATCAACCATGTTATTAAATGTTTATATTACATGCATAGAAAGAGAAGAACTCATTGATGCACTGTATTTTGAAAAACAATTAAACCAATGCTTTTTTATCGAGACTGAAATTTATGAACGATTGGTTTTTCAATATGCACAAAATTATTATCAATATAAAAAAGAAAGAAATAATCAGTCCATTATCGAAATGAAAAAATATATTGGGGCCATGAAATTGGCAGGGAGCGAGCATATTGCAAAGACTTATGAAGCACATTTGAAAAAATTGATAGAGGAAAATAGTTAGAAAGCATATATGGGAATTTATTAAATAAGATTATTATTCTTGTAAAATTATTTTGTTTAATAAATATGTGAATCCAATTTCATTTCCAGATTTGGTAACCGATATGGAGAAACGATATGTCTAAATCCTTTCTGAAATTACTTCTCTCTCAATTATTTGCTAACTTAGCTGACATTTTTCTCAGGGTATCTCTCATTGCAAATATCTACGTCATTACAAAATCCGTTATTGCAACCTCAATGGTTCCCATTCTAATCGGATTATCAGCTTTCGTGGCAAGTCTTCTAGTGCCATTGGTGACTAAAAAACTAGCCCTAAATAGAGTTCTTTCATTCACTCAATGTGGAAAGACTTTTCTATTAGCAATACTCCTTGTAATGCTCTTTAAGGCTCAATTTGTTCCAGCCTTAGGAATGTATATCTTTGTTGTCGCTATTTCTATCTTAGATGGCTTTGCGTCGCCCGTATCTTATGCCATGATTCCTAGATATGCCACAAATTTGGGAAAGGCAAATGCTGCCTTATCAATGAGTAGTGAGGGAGTGCAATTGATTGGTTGGGGACTGGGAGGACTCCTTTACGCTTCGGTTGGCCTATTTTCTACAATGTTGATAGTCCTATTTCTTTATCTTCTTTCTACTTCTGTGATGCTCTTTCTCCCTCAGGCTAAAATAGAGCAGTTAGAGGCGGAGACTAATCTGGATACTCTAATAAAAGGATGGAAGTTAGTTGCAAAAAATCCTAAATTAAAGTTATTTGTCCAAGCAAATTTATTAGAGGACTTCTCCAATACAATCTGGGTATCATCTGTAATCCTTGTTTTTGTAACCGAGGTGCTAAAACAAACTGAAAGTTACTGGGGCTACTCAAATACAGCCTATTCCCTTGGTATCATTTTAGGTGGAATAATTGTCTACAAACTATCCGAAAAGTTTTTAGCTCATAAGTGGAAAAGTATTCTCTTTCCACTCTTAGCAATGGCGACCATCACAGCCAGTATCCTCTTTTTCTTAAACACACAAACATTTTTAATTTTCTCAAGTTTAATCGGCTTCTTTTCTCAGTTAAAAGAAGTCCCTGAAAGTGTCTTTCTTCAGGAAACTGTGGATGAAAATCAGTTAGTACATGTTTATTCTGTATTTGAAGTCATTTCAACTCTTGCTTTTTCAGTTTTCGTCTTTCTGATGAGTTCTATTACTGAAAAATTTGGAATTACAACAAGTTTCTGGCTATCAACAATTTGCATACTTTTAGAAGCTGGCTTGATTTATCATAATCGTAATTATCTAAAGTAATTAATCATAGGTATACTTGATAACTATTAGGTTTATAAAAAATATAGGACTATCTGATTAGATAGTCCTATATTTTGTGTTGTTTTAGAGACGTGACGTAGATAGCATTATTAAGATGTTACGACACGAAGTCAGACGAATCGATATTATTCGTCTGACGTAGTTAGTGAGACGGCTAGCTAGACACAAGATAGGGGCTAGCGTCAAAAGAGGAACGATTTACATAAACTATACTTAGCATTACGACATGAGAAAACGGAAACGATTATTTTCCGTTTTCGAGTTAGTAAGGGACTTAGCCACGGTCTCATAGGACGTGGCGTAGATTGCTTAGGCTATGAAATAGCCAAGCAATCTTAGTACATTACATCTTCTCTTCCAATGTTACATCTGGATATTTGTCCGCAAACCAACGAAGGGCAAAGTCATTTTCAAAGAGGAAGACTGGTTGGTCAAAGCGATCTTTGGCCAAGATATTTCGGCTTGATGACATGCGTTCATCGAGGTCCTCAGGTTGAATCCAACGCACAGTCTTTTTACCCATTGGTGTCATAACGACTTCGGCATTGTATTCATTTTCCATACGGTGCTTGAAGACTTCAAACTGAAGTTGACCAACGGCACCAAGCATGTATTCACCTGTTTGGTAATTGGTGTAGAGCTGGATGGCTCCTTCTTGCACCAATTGTTCAATTCCCTTGTGGAAAGACTTCTGTTTCATGACGTTTTTAGCAGCAACTTTCATGAACAATTCTGGTGTAAAGGTTGGTAGTGGCTCAAATTCAAATTTGTTTTTACCTACAGTAAGGGTATCACCAACCTGGTAGGTTCCTGTATCGTAAACCCCGATGATATCTCCAGCCACGGCATTTTCGACATTTTCACGGGATTCAGCCATAAACTGAGTGACGTTAGAGAGCTTAGCTCCTTTACCAGTACGTGTTAGATTAACACTCATACCACGCTCAAATTCACCAGAAACGATACGAACAAAGGCAATACGGTCACGGTGACGTGGGTCCATGTTGGCTTGGATTTTGAAAACAAAACCAGAGAAATCCTTGTTAAGAGGATCAATCTCATCACCATCTACGGTCTTGTGGCCATGTGGTTCTGGAGCAAATTTGAGGAAGGTATCGAGGAAGGTTTGAACTCCGAAGTTAGTAAGGGCAGAACCGAAGAAGACCGGTGTCAATTCACCAGCTAAAATAGCTTCCTCAGAGAATTCATTACCCGCTTCTGTCAAGAGTTCAATATCTTCTTTAGCTTGCTCATAGAATGGGTTGTTGGCAAAAAGGGTATCACCATCTTCAATCTTGGCAAAGCGCTCGTCACCTTTATAGAGCTCCAAGCGTTCGTTATAGAGGTCGTAAAGTCCTTCGAAGGCTTTACCCATACCGATAGGCCAGTTCATTGGGTAGCTGGCAATACCAAGCACTTCTTCCAACTCTTCCAAGAGGTCAAGTGGCTCACGTCCATCACGGTCCAATTTGTTCATGAAGGTGAAGACAGGAATACCACGGTGTTTGACAACTTCGAAAAGTTTTTTGGTTTGAGCTTCGATACCTTTGGCTGAGTCAACAACCATGACGGCAGCATCAACCGCCATAAGGGTACGGTAGGTATCTTCTGAGAAGTCCTCGTGCCCTGGAGTATCAAGGATATTGACACGTTTACCCGCATAGTCAAACTGCATCACAGATGAGGTTACTGAGATACCACGTTGTTTCTCAATATCCATCCAGTCTGATTTAGCAAAGTTTCCGGTTTTCTTACCTTTTACGGTACCAGCTTCACGGATTTCCCCCCCAAAGTAAAGCAATTGTTCAGTAATTGTTGTTTTACCAGCATCGGGGTGAGAGATGATGGCAAAAGTACGGCGTTTTTTGATTTCGTCTTGAATACTCATAGTTTTCTTTCTTCTTTGAAAATAATCTTTTTGTTACTTTTCCTTAGTGGTATGGATGTCAGCAGCTTCTTAGTAAATCTCAAAAATCCCATGTCCCAGAGCTACTAATAGCAATAGGGTTTTACCAGAACGAAAAGCAAGATCGTTGTAGCACTTCTTTCAGAAAATTTCTGTCTTTTGAAAGCTACATTTGTTGTCAAGGCTTGCGATAATTCTCGCAGGCACAGCTCTTTTATTATATCCAAATTACAGTGTGAAAGCAATTCTGAAAGCGTTTTGTGTTAGAATAAAACAAATAAAATGACAAAACACGCTATCAACTCTCTGATGGCGTATTTCTTCATTTATTTAATATTTCTCGTCAAAATATTCCAGACCTTTTTTCATAATTATCATAAGAAAAATCAAAGCTCCTGAAACAGCAAGGTATTTGATAGGTAACCAGGCCTCTGGGATAAAAGGGGTATGTCTTAATAAGCCGTAATTTCCGTTAACAAAATGATTAACAACTACAAGTCCGAGATTCAATAGCAGGGTAAGCGTCACAATCATATTCTTCGTAATAGGGTGGGTCTTATAGGTCCTCAAAAGATAATTGAGGCTATTGACCAGTAGAGCATAATGCCCAATGATAAAGGAAATACTGGAGATATGCGGAAAATCATAAGGATCAAATATGGGATGAATAATCGCACAAGAGCCTCCAACTAAGCCCATAAGTGCAAAATAAGTTTTGACCTTACTATCTTTTAGGAGCAAGAGGGCGAGCATGGCCAAGCGGCAATGATAAAGAGGGAGACTATCATCTAAAGGAAATCCCTGCCAAATATACCAAATGTAAAGGCTAATTAGTTGAACGGCTTGGACTCCTAGAAAAGTCAGACGCCAACTTTTTTTAGCATGCCAAGACCAACTCAGGTAAGCCAGCAGCACCAATACCATTAGCATCACCAGATAATAGGGCAAAGGTATCTGTGGTGGCCGGGTTTGGGTCGTTGTCAAAAAATCCTTCATTCTCTTCTCCTGATAAAATTGCTACTTTCGTTATTATATCAAATTTCAGGTAAATCAAAAACCTGCTTTAACGAGCAGGCTTTTGATTTAAGACAATCTTATTTTGTGACTTTCCTTAAGTTAGTTCGGTCACCACTTCTTCAAAGTTCCATAAACAGCTCTTTAATGCAGGTTTTAGAGCTTAATCCTTAGCTTGGAGTTCTTCAACAACTCTAGCTAGGTTCATAGAGTTGGAGCCCTTGAGCAAGATTTGATCGTGCTCGCCTAGGCTTTCTTTGATGCGTTTAACCATAGCGTCAAACTGGTCCTCGTCAGCTGTCTTCTTGAAATAATAGACATGACCAATCGGGAACATCTGGCTAGCAAGTTGCGACAAGTCCGCAATGTCTTCACCGTAGAAAATTACCGTATCAATAGCATCTGGTGCCAGGCTAAGAATCATCTGCGTGTGAAGTTGGACAGACTGTTCACCGAGTTCTTTCATATCGGCTAAGACAGCAATCTTCTTACCTCCTTCATTCTTAGGAATGGCTGAGAAGGTCTCCAAAATGAGCTTCATGGCTGTTGGATTAGCATTGTAGACATCTGAAAGAATATCTGCGCCATTGGCTGCTTTTTTCCATTCGGTACGATTCTTTGTCAGCTGCAAGTTAGCCAAAGCTGAGAAGATATTTTCCTCAGTCACACCCCAGTGTTTAGCGACATAAGCCGCAACCATAGCATTTGTGGCATTGTATTTTCCAGTGACTGGCAAGGTAACTTGTCCATCTAGGAAGTTAGTTGAGAAGGTGAGGTGATCCTTGTATTCCGTCAAGTCAGAGACTGTCAGATCAGAGCCCTCACCAAATCGTACCACTTCAAGATTGCTTGGCAAGAATGGATCTACGATAGGATCACTTGGCACAAGTAAGAGGCTGCCATCAGGCATACCGTCTTGCATTTGCATCTTACCTTGGGCAATCTTGTCACGGCTACCGAAGAACTCCAAGTGAGCCTCTCCGATTAAGGTAACAACAGCTGTTTTTGGCTTCGCCAAGGTTGACAAGAGGTGAATGTCTCCCATGTGATCTTGTCCCATCTCAAGGACGATTTTTTCAGTATCATCAGGCATGTGAAGGGCGGTATAAGGAAGACCAATCTCGTTATTGTAGTTACCTTGGGTCTTGTAGGTGCGGTAGGTCGTTGCCAAAATATCATGAATCATGTCCTTGGTCGTTGTCTTACCGTTAGAACCAGTCACCGCAATGACATCAACACCAGTCTTTTCAAGATAGTAGGCCGCTAGTTTTTGGAAGGCCTCAAGAGCATCCTCAACTAGGATGTGGGCTTGATCAGCTGGTAATTCTTTTTCTGTGAATGTCGCTAGAGCACCATTTTCAAAGGCTATTTGGATAAACTCGTGCCCATCACGCACACCCTTGAGCGGCAAAAAGAGATCGCCCGCTGTAATCTTACGGCTATCAAACTCAATCTGGTTAATAGCGACATCTTCATAGGCAGTGACATCATTTTTAGCGCCAACAACCTTGGCAATTTCATGGAGTGTCAGTTTCATCTTAAAATCCTCTGTTTTATTTTTTTACAAATCTGACAAAAAATAGGCTTTCTTGTCTCTCAATATACCCTCCAATTATATCACAAATCAGCTTAGCTTTTGCTTGGGAGGTGAATTTGTTACAATGGTTGAGGAAAGGATTAGGCATGACAAAGAAAAAATCAATTCGTCCCTCTAACAAAGAGAAAAACAGATATAGAGACTGTCAAAGTATCAAAGAACCTAAAAGGTGGCGTTTTAATTGGAGAAAGCTAATTCTACTAGAGCCAACATCTGAATTGATTATCTTATTAATACTAGCACTGCTGTATGGTGGTTTTTATTATTACGATCATTATACAGTCAACAAAGATAACATTTATGGTCTCTGGCAGTCTGATCATCATAAGTTAGCGATTTCCTATAAGCATCTTCAGAAAGGAGGAAATATCGACTGGCAAGTCGTACAGGATGGTAAGTATATTATCTATGCTGCTAGGACTCGCCCAATCAAGCGATTCAATGACGGTACCCTCTACATGGAGCTTTATACTGTAGAAGGCTACCTGACTGACCTACCCACCAAGGATGGTTTCAGCTATATGGATTTTTATCTTCGCAAAGACAATTATCTCACTTACGATGGTGACTCCTATAAGCGAATAGACTCCGGAAACAAGTCCATCACTTGGAAAGATGGTTCTACCAGTCCTTATGGAGAACGTAAAACTACTATAGATGAAGTTGTTGAAGCCTTCTATTTGATACTTATGGGTATTTTATTATTAGTTACCATCATAGAGGCTCGGAAAAAGAGGAAAGAGAAGCTCAATGAGACACCAAACAAAAAGAAAATACGCTGACCGAAAGAAACTCAACCGAAAGTATCAGTCACAAAAAGCATATCGGAAAGAACAAAAACGTAAAACGGGATGGCGAGCACGCTGGGATAACTTTACAAACCGTTTAGCCAACATTTTTGGGATAGGTTTCCTAATCCTCTTACCTATACTCAATATCTATGGTATTTTCTTTGATCATAACGTTTATAAAGACAGTATCTATGGTCTTTGGCAATCTGAAAGTCATCAGATTGCCATATCCTACGAAAGAGGTAGCAAGGGAAGTAAGATTGATTGGGAGATTGTTCAAGATGGAAATGTCCTCATTAAAAATGCACGCATTGATGACATTAAACGCTTTAATGACGGTACCCTCTACATCGAAGTTTATGCCAAGGAGCGCCTGCTTTCAGTCCTTCCCGCTAAGAACGGCCTTAACTATTTGAATATGTATGTCCGTAAAGACAATTACTTGACCTATAATGGCGAATCCTACAAACGGATTGATGATGAAAACAAGAGCATTACCTGGAAAGATGGCTCTAAATCCCCTTACGGTCAACGAATAACCTTGTTTGATCGTCTGGAACCCTATCTCCTATTTGGAATGTTGGGAGGCTTGATTAGCTATGTCCTTTTCGTTGAATGGAAGATCAAAAGAAACTATAAAAACAACTAAAACCACTCCTGCTTCTAGCTAGACTAGATAGCCACGGAGTGGTTGTTTTATTCTTATTAAGCAAGACTTCCCCTTAGAGAGGAATTAGTCTTATTTCACTTCGCCACCTTCAACCACAAGGTCATCAGCTTTAGCTGAATCACCGTAAGTTGGGTGAAGTGTTTTTTCATAATCTTTGTGGAAGAAATTCTCTTCGCCAAGTTTCTTAATGTCTTTATTGATAAAGTCGAGGAGTTCTTTGTTACCTTTTTGAACAGCTGGAGCAATGGTATCTGGGTCACCAAGAGATGTGATTCCGACTTCATAACCTTTATTTTCTAGAGCCCAAGCCAGAACTTCTGTATTATCAGTTGAGAAGGCATCACCACGACCGTCAAGGAGGGCTTGATAAGCATCGCTGTATTGGTCATACTTTTGCAATTTGATATTTGGATAGTTCTTTTCAAAGTAAGTTTCAGCAGTTGTCCCTTTAGTAACAATCAAAGTCTTACCTTCAAGTTCTTTAACGTCCTTGATGACCTTGTCTTTAGGTGATACCACACCGATTGAGACTTTCATGTAAGGAAGGGCGAAGTCCACTTGTTTCTTACGTTCATCAGTCACTGTAAAGTTGGCAAGTGTAATATCTACCTTGTTTGAAATCAAGAATTCGGCACGGTTGGCCGCATCTACTGAGACGTATTTAGGTTTTACACCCAAGTCTTTAGCCAAACGGTTACCAAGTTCAATATCGTAACCTTGGTAAGCACCCTTGCTATCTACATAACCGAAAGGCTTCTTGTCCGCAAAGACGGCGATACGAAGCTCACCACTCTTCTTAATTTCTGCAATGGTACGTGCTTTGGCTGTTGATTTACCAGAGCTACTGTTGCTTGAGCAAGCCGTCACTGCAACCAAGGCAAAGACGAGGGCTAATAGGGCAAAAATTTTCTTTGTTAGTTTCATAATTCTCTCCTAAAATAATTTATTTTCACTAAAAACAATGGGTTACAAATAGGCACCAAACTGACTGAAGTCAAAGACATTGAGGAACTCTTGAGCTCGTTTAGTCTTTGGATGATTGAAGAATTCTTCAGCAGTACCTTCCTCAGCGATGACTCCCTGATCCATAAAGATAATACGGTCAGCGATGGCACGCGCAAACTGAAGCTCATGGGTTACAATCAACATGGTGCGCCCTTCTTGAGCGAGGTCATTGATCAATTCCAAAACTTCACGAACCATCTCAGGGTCAAGCGAAGCCGTCACTTCGTCAAAGAGGATAACCTCAGGATGCATGAGTAGGGAACGGACAATGGCCACACGTTGCTTTTGACCACCCGATAGTTGTCGCGCGAAGCTGTGCTTCTTGTCCAGAAGTCCCACACGCTCCAAAAGTTTCTCAGCCTCGGCGATGACTTCTTCCTTGTTACGCCCTTGGGCTTTGACCGGCCCCAAAATCAGATTTTGTAGGATATCCAAATGTGGAAAGAGGTCATAACTTTGAAAGACCATGCCGATTTTCTGACGAATCAGATGGAAATCTTTCTTGCTACCAGTGATAGACTTACCGTCTAGGAGAATATCGCCCCCTTGGATGGTCTCTAAGCCATTGATACAACGTAGCAGTGTCGATTTCCCACAACCTGAGGAACCCAGGATAACAACGACTTCACCTTGTTTAAGGTCCAAGGAAATACCTTTGAGAATTTCATTGTCCCCAAAGGACTTTTTCAAATCCTTGATTTGTAAAATGCTTTCGGTCATCTTAATTCCTCCAACGATTTTCAAGATAAGTAGACAGCTTAGAAACTGGATAACAAATGGCAAAATAAAGAATCAAAATCGTGCCATAGATCCAGAAAGAAGCTGTTGGGATAGTCAGGCGGTTACTATCGATAATCTGCTGACCAACCTTGGTCACCTCAACCACCCCAATCAAAACCACCAAGGAGGTAGTCTTAATCATCCGGGTCACCAGGTTAATGGCCTGAGGCAACAAGCGACGCAAAACTTGCGGAATAATCACATAGGTGTAAAGCTGACTGTTGGTCAAGCCAAGGGCCCTTCCGCTCTCAAACTGGTGTCTAGGGAGCGACGTGATTGACCCACGCACCAAATCACCCATCTCAGCCGTCCCCCAAAGGGTAAAGACAATAATAGCCGATAACTCACCTGAGATATTGATGTTAAAGTTCCTAGCCAGGCCAAAATAGACAATAAAGAGCAAAACCAATTGGGGCATGATACGAATAAATTCCAGATAAATACGTGACAAAAAACGAATAATCTTAGATTTCGACGTCATGACAATTCCCAAAAGGGTCCCCAATAAAAGGGAAAGAAGCACCGAAACGATGGAAATCCAAATAGTTACGCCTAAACCTTGTATGATACGTAGGAAATTATTCCCCTGAAGAAGAACTTGAAAGCCCGAATCCTGCATAGCGTAACCTCCTTTCAATCCAACTAAAGACTAGGGAAATCGGTAGCAACATTAAGAGATAAGCCACAACCAACATACCTAAAGCCACATCGGTTTCGTAGTAAAGACCAATCAAATCTTTGGCCACATACATCAAATCTGCCAAGGCTACCGCAGAGAATACTGACGTTTCCTTGATAAGGAAAATGACGTTAGCACTAAATGACGGCAACGCCACAGCTACTGCCTGAGGAAGGACCACATAGCGAAAGACTTGGAAGGGCGTCAAACCAATAGACAAGCCCACTTCATGCTGGGTCTGACTAACGGCCTCTAGACCACTTCGGAAGGACTCCGCCATATAGGAACCACCCAAGAAAATCAAACCTACCACAGCACAAGCCTCTGAGGATAGCACCAAACCTATACGAGGCAAGCCAAAGTAGAGAAAGAAGAGCTGAATCAAAAGCGGCGTATTACGAGATAGCTCAATATAAGCCGTCGAAAGCTGACTCAAAATTGGCACTCGGTAATGACGAATAACACTCACCACCAAGCCCAAAAGGAAGGAACCAATAATCCCCAGAACGGCAATATGTAAAGTTAAAAAGAATGCCTTCTGATAAAAGGGCAAATACTGTTGAACAATGGACCAGTCCAAAACTTACCTCCTCATTTAAGATACAAAGGGCGTAGAAAATTCCGTAAAGCAAATAGGAAACTGACGGCGTGTGCGGGCACACTAGGAAGTTTATCTTTTGCTCTAGGAATTTAGCCTGTGTTCAATTCCATAAGATACAAAGGGCGTAGAAAATTCCATAAGCATTCACTGCCATCAACTTCTAGCCCTCTGACCCTTCTCTCGCATTTGAAAAGTACGGCTTCACAAAATACGAATGAATAGCTTTATGTCATTTTGAAACGTTAGCTTTATTCTACCACCGCTGAGATTATTTGGATAATATGTATTTTTTATCAGCGTGATAAAGAAAAGATATAGATAAACTGACACATTTTGTAAAGAAAAAAACACCCCAGTCTCAGAGATTTCTCCAAGACTAAGATGTCTGCTTTCTAAATCATATTTCTTAAATCAAATGGCTTTCACGTTTCTCGAACATTTCTTGTCCTAACGCTACCAATTCCTTGATAAGGTCTGTATAAGAGAGTCCCATATTTTCCCAAAGCAATGGATACATTGACCATTGGGTGAAACCTGGCATTGTATTGAGCTCATTAAGATAAATGGTTCCATCCTCAGCCAAGAAGAAATCACAGCGAGCAAGGCCACAACCACCAAGGGCACGGAAGGCCTTGGCCGCATAGGCACGCATTTGCGTCATCACTTCTGCAGGCACATGAGCTGGGATATCCATGGTAATCTTATTGTCGATATACTTGGCCTGATAATCATAGAAGGCAACGTCTTTAACAACTTCACCTGGTTCCGTTGTTTTGACAGTCGTATTGCCAAGGATACCAACCTCGATTTCACGGGCAACCACACCTTGCTCAATCAAGATACGGCTATCATATTTGAGGGCTAAGTCAATCGCCGCACGAAGCTCTGCTTCATTTTCAGCCTTAGAAATCCCAACAGATGACCCCATGTTAGCTGGTTTTACAAAAACTGGGAAGGTCAATTTTTGCACAGTTCTAGCCACTGCTGCTTCCAAATCTTCACCCTCGATGAAGACAGTGTAGGCAACCTGAGGTACACCCACAACCTCGAGAATGTGCTTAGTCGTAATCTTGTCCATGGCAACGCTTGATGAAAGGACATTGGTACCCACGTAAGGCAACTTGAGAGTTTCAAGGAAACCTTGGATAGACCCATCCTCACCCATAGGTCCATGAAGGACTGGGAAGACCACAGCACCTTCTTCGTAGATATCACTTGGTTTGATAGCCTGACTCGCCACAACTGTGTCATTAGTCATGAGCTTCTCGTCATCATCTGGTGTTTCAGTAAACTCTTGTGTTTTGATAAAATCACCAGACTGAGTGATAAAGTAGGTTTTAACCTCAAATGCGCTATAATCCACCGCACGCATGACACTCTCAGCTGAAAGAACAGACACTTCACGTTCTGCAGAACGTCCACCGTATAGAAGGATAAGGGTTTGTTTAGACATAGGTATACCATTTTCTTTTCTTAATTTTGTGATCTCCATCAAAAGGGAACTCATACCCTTTTAGAGAACATAATTACACTAATCATATCACAAAAAAATGGGTTTTTCAAAAGTATTGTGGATAGAAAAAAACAGAGTAAATGTACTTATACCCATCCATTTTACCCTGTTTATACTAGTAAATAAAATATATAAAAAGAAAAACTACAAAAGCCCTAAAATCTATCAATTTGCTTTATTTTTAACATCAAACCAACTTTTGGTAATAAAAACAAACAAATACATAACTATAGAAATAATAATTGGATAATAAATAATAGTTCCATAATTCATCTGTTTGATCCCTAATAATAGAGCTTCTTTATGCATTAATACGAAGAAAATAATATTGAAGAAGACTGTGCTAATAAGCATGATGACTGCATATGTTATTGCTTGTACAGATCTAATAGTTACAGTCTGCTTATGTGATATTCCAATTCTCTCCCATTGCAGATTCTCTTCTTTTTCTTTGACTGAAGAAAGAACGGTAATAGAAATAAGATTGGCTATCACAACTACTAATGGTCCCACTACAAAAAATAGTAGAATAGCATTTATTTCAACTGATGCTGTTTTCTTTGCTAGATTTGAGTAGGCAATGTCAGAATAAATCATTAATTCTGATATTAAGATTGCTATTATCGAAATAGATACTGTTAATGACTTTAAATACTCTTTATCCTTCAGAATAATCCATTTTGCCATTACAAAATCATAAGACGAACGCCAAGCTAATAAAATTTTAGTTAGAAAAATTTGAATATGTGGTGAAATGAAGGCCAACAAAAACAAATGCATAACTAAGATAAGTAAGATTGAGTCATCCAGTCTGAATAATAAGTTTTCATTGGGCTTGTTTACAGATACTGTGAAGAATGGAATAAGCAATTTTAACCAGAACCCTAAACTAATAGCAAAGCCTAATACCTTTATTATCTTAACAACAAGGTGGTTTTTAGAGTCAAATCTATCACCAAGCAAAACTGCATTCCCTAGAATTTTATATAAGTAAAGAAAGCTACCTATGAAAGCAAGTAGGCAAATAATAAGTATGGTCAAGAGGAATGCTGATATACTGAAATCAATCGGTATAGTTGGTAATAATTTTTCTCCTCCCAAATATTGCGCATAACTGTAATAAAATCTTGCACAAAAAATTGAGAAAAAACTTCCTACTATACTTACTAAAAATGCAAAAATAGTAAGTTGTCCGCTAATCAATAACGACAACTGAACTCGACTTCCTCCATTTATTGACCATTGGCGATAATCCTCTTTTGCTAAATTCAAAAATAGTCGGATTAGACCGGAAACCAGAAATAATAAAGTAAATCCTCCAAAAAGAACTGGCCCTACAAATAATAAGGTAGGACTCCCAACATCTCGAAATACTTGCTGATACTTTATGGTACTAAATGCTACAGACAGACACATCCCAACTAATAAACTCGAAGCGAAAAATAGGGGAAACATTCCAAACCACTGTTTTTTTGAATACTTAAATTGATAATAAATTAATTTGAACATTTTAAGTTAATCCCCACTATCTTCTATCTCTAATGCCTTATAAAGAGCTTCAGCTGTGGGGTTGAACAATTCCTGATAGATTTTGCCATCTTTCAAGATTAGAGCCCTATCTGTTTGACTTGCTAACTCAATATCATGGGTCACCATAATGACACATCTTCCCTCTTGGGCTAAATCAGCTAACATCTCAAAAATAATCTTCCTTGACGTACTATCCAATGCACCTGTTGGTTCATCTGCAAATATGATACGAGTTTTTGAAAGAATCGCTCTTGCAATAGCTACTTTCTGTTTTTCTCCACCAGATAACGAAGAAACTGAAGACATCAAATCAGCTCTAAAATTCATCTTATCTAACAATGTCTGAATATCGTCTCTACATACTTTTTTATGGGACAATCTAAGAGGCAAAGCTACATTCTCCAGAACTGGAAGAGCTGGAAGTAGGTTATAAGACTGAAAAATAAAACTAATATCTTCTCTTCTAAATTTTGATAATCTACTATTCTTTAATTGATAAGGATTACAATTATTAACCTTTACAACCCCTTCTGTTGGTGCTGATAAACTCGATATACAATTTAACAAGGTTGACTTACCAGACCCGCTTACTCCTAGTATAGAAACAAACTCATCATAGTTCGCTTCGAAAGAAATGTCTCTAAGAACCGAAATGTCTTTATTTTTATCAATTTGAAATTTCTTAGATAAGTGTTTTACTTCTACTGCAACTGTATTCATATTTTCCTTTCTATATCACTACTTACTATTTCTAAAAAATGGGAAAGAATTTTGATTAATTTACTCTCCTCTCTATTATACATGATAATACTCATCGTTAATCTTGAACTTCGTATCAAAAAAATTGACACATTATCAACATTTTAGACTTGTAAATTATATTTTTTCTATTTAGAATATTACTTAAACATAAATTTTTTGACAGTTTGTAAATTTTTAGGATTTAATATGGTAAAAGGAACTCAAGAGAAGATTATTAACTCGTTCTTCAAACTAGCAGAACGATATCCAGAACGCTCAAGTTTCAGTATAACTGAAATTGCTAACGAGGCAAAGATTTCGAGACAAGCAATATATCAAAAACATTTCAAAAGCTATGAGGAATTAGTAGATTTCATCATGAAATCCATAGATACTACTATAAATGAACATTTTTTACTGTTCGAAGAACACAATCTTTCAATCGAAGTTTTCTTTTCAAAAATTATTGTTCCAGAATTATATAAATATAGAGATTGGCTTCGCTGTATCTACTCTACATCTGCTATTCCTAATTGGCGAAATTATTTACGAGAAAAATATTCCAACTGGCTACTAAATGCACCTATTAACTTAAGTCACTCGTTTCTACATAACGACGCTTTATCAAATTATATTGTGAATTGTGTATTAAGTATTATAGAAACTTGGATTACTGAACCTTTTCCCTCTCCCCCAGAAGTCTTTTCAAAACAGTTTATTGAATTAATAAATACTCCTCTAAATAATCATATAAGTCCAATAAAACATGACTCATAATTACAAATTATTTTTCTTTTTATTAATTAATAGTTAATGTAAAACTCTCTGTGAAAATAGGATAGAGTGAAAACAAACATCGATTTTGATATTTGTTTTTTCATATTCTTTTGCTTCCCAAAGTTATCTTGTTTTATCATTTTACCCCTATTCACTAATAACACTTTCATGACTAATACTTACACCTATTTTTAAGAGATCTATCTAGACACAAAGTCTATATTTACAAGTACTAACTTAATAAAAATCTTTATATGAAATTAAATTCTGTTGATTTTGTAAAATCAAAAAAAACAGCCTAAGAGCTGATTCAGAATGAAGACAAACATCGTTTTTGATGTTTGTCTTTTTTTATATTCACACTTAATTCTCCCATAATCCAATAATATTGAGGTATTTGGATAAAATAACAGGTCTTCCCTACCATCATTTTTACCAATTTTTTGATATTTAGACATGCCAAAGTAAGCCCAACCTTATCTTCCATTTTGGACTTTCCTTTTTCTCTGGTATAACGCAAGTTATGATATTCTTTAGCTGTTCCGAATAAACGTTCTATCGTTTCTTTCCGGTGTTGGTACCGTTCCTTCATCCCACTTTGATGACGGATATCTTCACAGATTTCTAAGGCATCTTTCCAAATATGACGCACAACAACTTTTTGGTGCTGGCGACTTTCAGTACAAATCGCTAACTAGGAGTACCTCATCAAATACCTTTTCTTTTATTATACTTCTTCGAAGCAAGAAAAGTCCCCAGAAGTATAACTTCTGAGGACTTTGTCTTCAATCTGAAACAGCCTAAGAGCTGTTTTTTCCCTGTCTTAAATTTCGTCACCAAGTTCGAACTTAGTACCTTTGAGGGCATGTTTGAGAGACCACTTCCATGGTTTCCCTTCAATAGTGACTTGTTTGTTTTCGAGGTCAACTTGAACCTTGTCTACTCCTTTAACAGCGGAGAGTTTTTCAGTAACGGTGTTGACACATCCTTGGCATTTCACTCCAAAAATCTTATATGTTTTTGTCATTTTTCTTTCTTCCTTTTCTTTAATTATTTTTGATACACAGCTTAAGTCGCAGAGGTCACAAGCAATCAATGCTTAGACTTTACGACGTTTGAGCCGGAGAGCATTGAGGACGACTGAGACAGAGCTGAAGCTCATGGCAAGTCCTGCTATCATTGGGTCAAGGAGCGGGCCTCCAAAGAGGTGGAGGACACCCATAGCTACTGGGATAGACAAGATATTGTAGATAAAGGCCCAAAAGAGGTTCTCTTTAATTGTCGTGATCGTCGCCTGACTAATTTTCAGGGCCTTAACGACATCCATGAGGTTGGGTTTCATAAGGACCATATCGGCACTTTCCATGGCAATATCTGTCCCTGACCCCATGGCAATACCGATATCGGCAGTCGCAAGGGCTGGGGCATCATTGATACCATCACCAACCATGATGACTGATTTTCCTTCTGCTTGCAGGTCACTAATCACCCTAGATTTCTCTTGCGGAAGGACTTGACTGATGACACGCTTGATGCCAACCTTTTGAGCGATAGCTTGAGCTGTTTGGTCATTATCCCCAGTCAACATGATGACTTCCTTGCCCATTTGATGAAGAGCTGCCACCATATCTGCACTGTCTTCTTTAACCTGATCGGCTACACCAAAGAGTCCGATTAACTTACCATCTTCAGCTAGGAAAATAGGGGTTTGACCATCAGCCGTCAAGTGTTGGAAATCAACTTGTGCTGAAGTCAAGTCGACTTTTTCCTCTGTCATAAGGGTTTGATTTCCAGCTAGATAAGTTTTACCTGCATAGCTGGCAGTAAGTCCTCGCCCAGTCAGACTTGAGAAGTTATCCATCTCTAACAAGTCCAAGTTAGCATTTTCTGCTGCCACAAGGATAGCTTGACCTAAGGGGTGTTCAGACTTAGCTTCCAAGGATGCCAAAAGCTGTAAGGCTGCTCCACTATTGCCATAGGTATAGCTAGAAACCAACTGAGGTTTACCCTGAGTAATGGTTCCTGTCTTGTCAAAAACGAGGACATCAGCCTTGTGAGCTAGCTCGAGCACATCCCCACGCTTATAGAGAATACCGTGTTCAGCACCAAGCCCTGTCCCAACCATGATGGCTGTCGGTGTCGCAAGTCCCAAAGCACATGGACAAGCAATGACCAAAACACTAACTGCTACAGTCATGGCAAAAGTAAAGGTTTGTCCCATGACAAAGTACCAGAAGAGACCTGATACAAGGGCGATAGCCATGACAACAGGAACAAAGACCGCTGATACTTGATCGGCAATCTTGGCAATCGGTGCCTTGGTTTGTTGGGCATCTTCAACTAATTTGATGATTTGGGAAAGCAAGGTGTCTTTACCAATCTTTTCAGCCTCATAAATCAAGCTACCTTGACCATTAATAGAACCTGCAAAAACTGGCTTACCCGCAGTTTTTTCAATAGGAAGGGACTCACCTGTTAGCATGCTCTCATCAATCGCAGAGCTACCAGAAATCACCTGACCATCCACGGCTATCTTTTCCCCAGGTTTGACCACAATATGGTCACCAAGAACAACCTTATCCACAGGAAGCTTGACTTCCTTACCATCCCGAAGGACGGTTGCCTCCTTGGCTGACAAGTGCATAAGTTTCTTGATAGCTTCTGAAGTTCGACCTTTAGAGAGGGTTTCAAAGTATTTTCCTAGAGTAATCAAGGTCAAGATAACAGCCACTGACTCAAAATAAAGTTGGTGGGCGTGATGGGCATGTCCCAATGAAATATGGTAAGTACCATAGAGACTATAAAGAAAGGCTGCCGATGTTGCCAAGGCTACCAAGGCATCCATGTTAGGATGACCCTTGGCCAAAGTACGAAAACCATTACTATAGAAGGAACGACCCAACCACATGACTGGAACTGTCAAAACTAGCAGCACCAAGGCATAAGTCAAGGCTGCATGGTGAGGAGACAAGAAGTTTGGCACAGGTAGACCGACCATTGGCCCCATAGCTAGATAAAAGAGAGGAATGGTAAAGACCGATGACCAAATGAGGCGCTCACGCACCTTGTGAATCTTGTCTTCTTCACGCTCTTCCTGACTTTTAGCTGTGTCTGGATTGTAGACTTCAGCCTCATAACCAGCGTCAGCCACAGCTTTTTCAATAGCTTCTGGACTAACCTTATCCCCAGCGTAATCCACAGACATTTTTTCGGTGGTTAGGTTAACCACAGCCTTGTCCACACCATCCAACTTATTAACAGCATTTTCAACATTGGCTACACAAGATGCACAGGTCATCCCATTAACCACAAAGGTTTCTTTTGCCATTTCCTATATCACCTCTATATGATGCCCACAAGCACATTGGCCAGGCACACAGTCACAAACCACCTGATCCACAGGTTCTTTTGCTACAAGTAAGGCCTGTAACTTATCCACATCAGCTTGAGTCATCGGCGTCTTTGCCATGAGTTGACCTAACAAATCGCTGTGTTTGGTCAAACAAATCTTGTCAAAAACAGCTTCTAAAGCCTGTAAATTCGCCTCATCTTCCCCCAAGCTAGCTTGATAGATAAAGCCTCGTCCTTGACGCTGACTAGTTAGGTACCCCTTGTCCGCCAAACGTCCAAGCAAGGTCTTAACTGTCGAAGCCGACCAGTCTAGCTTCTTTGATAGAATCGCTATAATTTCTGAAGAAGTCGCCTGTCTCTTAGCCCAGAGCACTCGCATGACTTCCCATTCTGCAGGTGAAATTGTCAGCATGATAGCTCCTTTCTGAATTTGTTATTCGTTCACGTTTGTAGATTTATTTTAACGTCGCCGTGGGGCTATGTCAAGAGTTTTATTTACATTTGTAGTTTTTTTGATGAAAAAAACTCCCCATTTCTGGAGAGTATCATCTTCTATTTTTCGAAATGTGAACCGAACTTAACAAATTCAGTGACGTCTTCTTCCTTACCGTCGTGAAGGTCACGGACGATTTTTGATCCTACGATAACACCGTCTGATACAGCGTTAAAGCGTTTAATGTCTTCCTCTGTTGACACACCGAAACCTGTGAGAACTGGAATGTCTGCATGGGCAGTCAAATTCGACAAGTGTTTATCGAGGTCATCACGGTAATTACCAGTCTTACCAGTAACACCATTAATGGCAACAGCGTAGATAAAGCCTTCTGCCCCATCAATCAACTGTTTCTGACGCTCAATTCCTGTCGTCAAGCTTACCAAAGGAACAAGAGCAATATCACTATCTTTCAAATATGGTGTGATAAAGTCAGCATGTTCATTTGGCAAATCAGGAATGATGAGCCCCTTGACAGAGGTCTCAGCCAAGTCCTTAACAAAGGCTTCAATACCATATTGATAAACTGGGTTGATATAAGTCATGATCACCAAAGGCACCTGTGTTTTTTGTTCTTGAAGCTTCTTGATGATAGCCGTTAAGGTCACACCTTTAGCCAAACTACGTTGTCCTGCTAGTTCAATAACGGGGCCGTCAGCCACTGGGTCTGACCATGGAATACCCACCTCAATAGCTGAGACACCACTATTTTCCAAGAGAGCGATAGTCTCAAAGAGTCCGTCTAGGCCTTTAGCGTGGTCACCAGCCATGATATAAGGTACAAAAATGCCGTGTTCACTGTCTTTGATAGCTTGTAGGTGTTTTGTTAGTGTTTTTGTCATGGTTTATTTCCCTTCTGATTCAGCTTCAAAACGTTCTTTAACTTGCATCACATCCTTGTCCCCACGACCTGAGAGGCAGACAAGGAGACTTTGGTCTGGCGACATCTTAGCTGCCACTTTTTGTGCAAGCGCAATGGCATGGCTAGACTCAAGGGCTGGGATAATACCTTCCAAACGTGATAGAAGTTTGAAGCCTTCGAGAGCTTCTTCATCTGTGATAGAGTCATAAGTCGCACGTCCAATTTCGTTGAAATAACAGTGCTCAGGACCAACCCCTGGGTAGTCCAGACCAGCTGAGATAGAGAAGGCTTCCATGATTTGTCCATGAGCATCTTGGAGGACATCCATAAGCGCTCCATGAAGAATACCTGGACGACCTTTGGCAAAGGTTGCGGCGTGTTTATCGGTATCAAGCCCCAAACCAGAAGCCTCAGCACCATACATAGCTACTGACTCGTCATTGACAAATGGGTAGAACATACCGATAGCATTTGAACCACCACCGATACAAGCCATTACGGCATCAGGCAACTTACCGCCAGAAATCTCTGCGTATTGACGTTTGGCTTCACGACCGATGACAGATTGGAAGTCACGGACAATTTCTGGGAATGGCGCAGGACCAAGGGCAGAGCCCATGATGTAGTGGGTATCATCAATACCAGCTACCCAAGCACGGAGGGCTGCATTTACAGCGTCCTTAAGCACGCGCGAACCATCTGTGACGCTAAATACCTTGGCACCAAGCAACTCCATACGGAAAACATTAAGCGCCTGACGTTTAACATCTTCTTCACCCATATAAATAGTACAGTCCATGTCGAAAAGGGCTGCGGCTGTCGCTGTTGCAACACCGTGTTGACCTGCACCTGTTTCGGCGATGATTTTCTTCTTGCCCATACGTTTGGCAAGCAAGACTTGACCAAGGGCATTGTTAATCTTGTGGGCACCTGTGTGGTTAAGATCCTCACGTTTAAGGTAAATTTGCGCCCCACCAATATGGTCAGTCAAACGTTTGGCGTGGTAAAGAGGCGTCTCACGGCCCACATAGTTTTTGAGGAGATCATCCAATTCCGCTTGAAAACTTGGATCTTCCTTGGCTTCACGGTAAGCCTTGTCCAATTCAATAACAGCTGTCATCAGCGTTTCGGGAACGAACTGACCACCGAATTTTCCGTAAAATCCTTTTGCATCAGGTTGTTGATATGTCATGCTTTCACTCTTTCTATAAATGCTTTAATCTTGTCTAAATCTTTGTGACCATCTGTCTCGACACCCGAGGACACATCTAAGGCATAGGGATGGAAAGTTTCCTTGGCCTCTGCCACATTGTCCACAGTCAAGCCACCAGCTATGAAATAATCCTGCTCAATCTGCTTGTCAGCCAAGAGTTGCCAGTCAAAGGTCTGACCACTGCCAGCAATGGGAGCATCAAAAAGAAGATAATCCGCCTGGCTCTTGACTTGAGACTCACTATCCGAAATCTGAATAGCTCGAATCACTGGTACTGAAATCTGAGAAATCAGAGCTTCATCAAAAGTTCCATGAATCTGAACGATATCTAAGGGAACCTGACCAATCGCTTCTTTCAGTTCCTCAAGACTTGGTGAAACAAAGACACCGACGATTTTTGTCTGCCCTGTCACTCCTTTAGCTAGCTGGTGAGCTTGTTCAATACTCACTTGACGCTTGCTCTTGGCAAAGACAAAGCCGATGTAGTCAGCTCCTGCTTCAACCGCAGTCGCCACTGCTTCTGGTGTTGATAGTCCACAAATTTTAACCTTTGTCAATTTGCAACTCCTTGACCTTCTCAGCCACATTGTCAGCCGTCATAAGGGCAGTTCCTACCAGAATCCCATTAAAATATGGGGCAACTAGGGCGGCATCCTGACCTGTGAAAATAGCCGATTCAGAAATATAAACTGGTTTATCCTTGAAATGAGCTGACATTTCAAGACTGGTATTGATATCCGTCTCAAAGGTAACCAAATTGCGGTTGTTAACGCCGATGATTTCAGCACCAATACGATGAGCCACTTCCAATTCTGGCAGATTATGCGTTTCAACCAAGACTTCCAAGCCAAGGCTAGTCGCAAAATCATAGAGCTCCTTGAGACGAGCCTCTGGCAGGGCCGCTACAATCAAGAGAATGACTGTCGCACCCGCATTACGACTACGCACAATCTGTTTTTCATCAATAATAAAGTCCTTAGCCAAGGTTGGAATAGCTACCTGTGACGAAATTTCTTTCAAGTAGGAAATATCCCCCTTGAAGAAAACCTCGTCCGTCAAAACAGAAATCATGGCTGCCCCATTTTCCTCATAGGTCTTGGCTTGAGCCACAATATCCACATCTAGGTTAATATCACCCATACTTGGACTAGCTTTTTTCACTTCAGAAATAATTTGCAGCTTGTTTTGATTTGACTTGAGAAAATCATAAAGACGATAGGTCTGGCGCAAGGGCTGCAAGTCTTCCATGACCAACTGAGCCACTTCTTTTTCTTTTTGTTCTAAGATTGTCGGAAGAAAGGTTTTACTCATACTTGTACCTCTTGGAGTTGGTGAAGTTTCTCTAGGGCTGAGCCATCCGCAATCAATTGACGGGCAAGCTCAACACCTTCTTTAATAGTCGCAACCTTACCATTAGCAAAGAAGCCGAGACCTGCATTAAGCACTGTTGTTTCAAGATAAGGACTGGCTTCGTTTTTCAAGACACTAAGGAGAATCTCTGCATTTTCCTTGGCATCGCCACCTGTGATATCAGACAACTCAACCTTTTCCATACCCAAATCTTCATAAGTGAAAGTGTGCTGGCTGATGTGACCATCTTCTAAAAGGGTGTAGGTGTTAGTGCCATAGAGAGCAGCTTCGTCCATATTGTCAGGACCTGTGATAATAACCGCACGTTTACGTCCCAACTGTTGGATAGCATTAGCAACAATTTCTTGCAATTCCACACGATAAAGCCCCATGAGTTGCGTCTCAAGGTCAAGCGGATTAGCAAGTGGTCCGACCAAGTTCATAATCGTTGGAATCCCAAGAGCTTGGCGAGCTGGACCGATAAAGCGCATAGCAGGATGCATGGTTTGGGCAAAGATAAAGGCCAAACCAACCTCATCAAGTGCTTTAGATAGGGTTTCTGGTGATGCCGCAACGTTGATTCCAAGGGCTTCAAGGACGTCTGCCGAACCAGATTTAGAGGAAATCGAACGGTTGCCAGCCTTGGCCATACGAATACCACCTGCTGCTAGGACAAAGCAAACAGTTGTCGAAATGTTGAAGCTATAAGACTGGTCCCCACCAGTCCCACAGTTACACATAGCATCTGTGAAGGTCTCAGGCAATACCGTCGCATGTGATTTGAGGGCACGCACGATACCTGTAATTTCATCTGCTGTTTCTCCCTTAGTTTTGAGCCCCATAAGGAAGGCAGCGATTTGACTTTCTGAGACTTCATTTTTGAGAATGCGGTCAAAGACTGCTTGGACTTGGTCTTGAGACAAGTCTTGACGGTTTGAGATTTGTAGGAATATTTCTTTCATATCTGTTTTCCTTTTAAAAACGGTTCAATGTTTTCTGATGCACGAGGAGAGGTTTTGGGCGTAGACAAATCTAGTCCAAAGACTGTCCGACTAGCCTGCAACGATTTTTACAAAATTTTCAACCATCTTGAGCCCATCTGGACTACCGATGCTTTCTGGGTGATATTGCAAACCATAAATTGGTAGCTCCTTATGTTGAATGGCCATGATTTCCTGGTCATCCGTTGTAATAGCTGTCACATCGAAACCCTCTGGCATTCGGTCAACAACGATGGAATGGTAACGCATGATGGGGACATCATTGTCAATATCCTTGAAAATTGGCGATGGCGTTTCAAAAGTAATATTGCTTTGTTTGCCATGCATAACATTCTTAGCCAAGCCAAGTTTACCACCAAAAGTTTCCGCAATAGCCTGATGCCCCAAGCAAATTCCCATCATCGGTTTTTTACCAGCGAAATCCTTGATTAAGGCTTCCATTTTACCCGCATCAGCTGGCCAACCTGGACCTGGTGAAAAGACTAGCCCGTCAGCATTTTCTGCCTCTTCATAGAGCTTGTCATCATCGTTACGCAAAACCTTTACCTCTGTAAATGTCCCTAGGTATTGTGCCAAATTATAGGTAAAAGAATCATAGTTATCAACTAATAAAATCATTGGGCATCTCCTATTCTTGTCATAGCTTTCGCCTTGTTAATCGTTTCGTAAAATTCATTTTCAGGAACACTGTCATAGACAACACCTGCACCTGCCTGAACATAGGCTTTTTGATTTTTGAGAATCATAGTACGGATAGCAATGGCAAAGTCCATATCTCCTGTCGCAGACAGATAACCAATAGCTCCCGCATAAATACCACGTTTTTCCTGCTCAAGCTCATAGATACGACGCATAGCACGAATCTTAGGTGCTCCTGACACGGTTCCAGCTGGTAGGGTTGATTTTAGAGCATCTAGTGCTGTCAATTCAGGCAAGAGTTGCCCCTTAACCACACTGGTAAGGTGCATCACATAGCGGAAATACTCAACCTCCATATACTTGGTCACCTTGACCGTACCATTTTTGGCAATCTTACCAATATCATTACGTCCCAAATCAACCAACATACGGTGTTCCGCAGTTTCTTTGATGTCATGTGAGAGTTCATCCGCCAAGGCAGCATCTTCAGCCTCATTGGTACCACGAGGACGTGTTCCAGCAATCGGATTGGTTACCACCTCTCCATTTTTCACTGAAACCAAGCTCTCTGGGCTGGCACCAATCACCTGATAATCTCCAAAATCATAGAAATAAAGGTAGTTTGATGGGTTAGTCACACGCAAGTTACGGTAGTAATCCAAAGGATCTCCCTCAAAGTCAGCCGAAAAGCGTTGACTAAGCACACATTGGAACATATCTCCCTCACGAATAAGTTTCTTGGCCTTAGCCACCATATCCATGAAGACTTCTTTTTCGATATGATTTGAAAATTGCAAAGCTTGCAAGGCTTGAGGTGTAAACTCGTTTGGCGCCTGAGTCTGTAGGCTCGTTACCACCTGCCCAAGAGCTTGACGCACCGCATCGTTGTCACGACCAGAGTAGATATTGTCCTCAACCACATAAACCTTTTCCTTCTTGTGGTCAAAAATCAAATAAGACTCATAGATAAAGAAATGCATATCAGGTGTTCCAATCGTATCTTCGGGAATCTCACCGATATTTTCATAGAGACCAATCATATCATAGCCTGCAAACCCGATAGCACCGCCTGCAAAAGGGAGGTCAGACTTGATACCTTTGACGGTGACTTGGTCCAAGTATTCGAAAGGATCCTGATCAATCGCCTTACCATTTTCATAAAGAACACCATCCTTAAAGGTTACTTCAAAGACCGGATTATAGGCAACAATCGAAAAACGTGCATTTTCCTTCTCACGAGGAATAGATTCAAGAATAACCTTGTGTTCCCCCTGAACACGCATATAAGCCAAGATTGGTGTTAAGGTATCGGCTGGTAAAATTTTTCTCATAGTATTTCCTTTCAAACTGGTTTATCGAGAGTAATAAGACTGATACAAGACTCCTTTATAGGATGTATCGGCACCATTATTGTTCTTTATTCACATTTTCTTCCAAAGCAATAAAGGCTTGAATCATGCTTCGCCAAACACTTTCAGCCACATCTGGTGATAAGCCAAGCTCTAGTGCCTCCTTACGACGGTTAGCTATGACTTGAGCAACACGATCACTAGCCTGGACAGCAACCTTGTCTCCTTTTGGCTTCAGCCGCCCCGCCATTTCCACAAGTATTTGACGTTGGGCCAGTAGTCGAATTAACTGACTATCAATATGATCAATATCACTTCGAATATCGCTTAATGCATCCATAATACCCAACCTTTCATTGAATAAAGATCATAACACTTTTTTAACGTGAGTAAGTCCAATCTCAAGGGATAACCATAAACAAACCTAAACAAAAAACCTCACAGAGAAAAACTCTGTGAGGGCATTAAATCTAGTTTAACACGGTACCACCTCAGTTAATGGTCTCCAAAAAAACGACCATCATCTCTATCTCCTCTAACAAGGAGCTGCACGGTAAGGGGTGCCAACCGAGAAGAATATGTATTACCTTCTCATTATCATCCAATCAGCCCAATGTTCGCTCATCTCGATTACCTACTCGCAATCACCGCAGGCTCCCTGAAAATCTAAGACCAGTTACTTTCTGATATACTAACTATTTTACTCCTTTTTAGAGATATGTCAAGAATTTTCTGTTAATTTTGACAATTTCAACGACCCAACTGACTTTATTTCTTACATTATATGGTATTTGCATCTCCTCAGGATATCTTATGAGAATATGTCAAAATACCTCTTAAACTAGGTTCTCGATATTAAAACTAACTAATATCGTCGTTAGAGTTGTTATATCGAATCTTATTTAATTGAATTACTTGATCTGCTTGTTCCCAAATACCTGGATTATGGGTAGCAATAATAATGATACGATTTGGATTTTTTAGTGATCGAATTAAGTCCATAATTTCTTGAGCATTATCAGGATCCAAAGAAGCTGTTGGCTCATCAGCTAGTATGATAGGAGGATTTTTCAAAAAAAGTTTAGCCAGAGCAACACGCTGTGCTTCTCCGCCAGATAATTCGTATATTTTTTGATTAAGATTTAAATGTTCCAAATGAACATCTTTCATCACTTTTTCTTTGTATTCTTGAATATCATTCTTTCTGAGTTTCTTTCCTACCAACCCCAAATCCAGGTTGTAACTTATACTATCATTTTCAATAAGCCCAAAGTTTTGAAACAAATAACCCAAATAATCACGATAATAGACTTGAGATTTAATCTCTTTCAAGTCTGTATCATCATAAGTGACAGAACCACTATCATAAGTCTCTAGTTTTGCAAGAATATTTAAAAGAGTCGTTTTCCCAGAGCCACTTTCTCCGATAAGCGCATATATCTTTCCTTTATCAAAAGATAAATTTAAATCATCAAAAATAACTCGCTTACCAAAATATTTGCTTAGTTTCTTAATTGCAATCATATTACTTTCCTTTCAAAACACTGACTGAAGTTCTACTCTCAGTAAGCGTCTGTTTGTATAAAATGGTAAACATGTTGATAATAAACAAGGAAACTATAAGTAAACTCATAATCAAATGATGAGTCAAGAAAATCAAAAACACAAGTGCAACACCTAAAACACAGATTTGTGAAAAAAGATAGTTAAAATGCACTTCTTCAAACCTCATACCAGATAATCGCTTGATAAAGATTTCTTTTCTAAATTGCTCGAAGTAAAGAAGGTTCATACTGTCAAATAAAAGTATAGAGGTCAATAAACCTAATAAAACACCAATTAATAGAAAAGCAAGGCGACTACGACTCTCTGAAAGAATCTTATAGTAGCTATTACGATTATTAGTCAAATAAGAAACCCACTGATAAACACCACCTTGTTTAAGTAAATCAATGCTATCCTTATAGCCCGTCATGTGTAGTCCCGAACCTACTTCTGTTCCCCAAAATAACTGACTACTTGGTGTATCTCCCATTGCTTCAGGAGTAGTCACAACAATAATAGGATCATTAAGGAATTGCATAGGTATGTCACTATCTGTATTGTACAAAAAACGCTTTTTCTTATCTTTTACGAATTCGGTAGAGACCGATACCTTAAATAAGTGATGGCTATGAGGATTTAGACTACGACTTGAGAAACCTGACATATATTCTGAATATATACTCTCTAACTCTTTCCTACTACTCTTCAACTTCTCTGGAATTATTAATCCAAATTCGCCACGCTTAAGTTTTTTCATTTGTGCTAAAAATTCATCGGAAACACCAACATTTTGCTTTTCCAAGTAATTAGGTGAAACATAAATGGTATTCCCATTAGGCACATAGTCTGTTATTTTAACCCCATTAGCTATATTTGATACTAAGAACTGACGTAAATTTGTTTTTACAAATAGCCCTTTATCATCCTTTAGAGTACGATTTGCGAAGTCATACCAAGACTTATTCTGCTTTTCTTCTTCCTTACCTTGTGTAAAGGCAGAGCTATAACTATAAGATAGCTGGTAGTAATTTCTATTTATAGACCACTCTTCTTTAGCACTATTTAATTGCACAAAATCTTGATAACTATTCAACAACGTACCTACAGTAATACCAACAACTACAATTGCAACGAATTGTCCTAAGAACATCACTCCTAGAAGTCTTCTTAAGGGGAGGCGCCCTCTCATAACTTCAACTAAAGAAGTTGCTTTTAACCCTAGTAGATATATTAAACTTAACCCAAGAGAAATAAAACATAGCGCAAAAAAATATAAAGTTACTCCTGTAAAATAAAGTAATATAGGCAAAGATTGCAAAATCCGAAAATGCCACAAACCTACTCCCCCAATAAGAATAGATAAACAATATGCAATCAATAACTGCCTAGCATCAACGATAAATGATGATAACATTACTTTCATCATGCTTTGCCCCGAAACAAGCTTGATTCCCGCATCCCTTAAATCCTTTATTCGGTAAATCAACACTAGTGAAGCAAAGGTCAACAGAAATAATGCGAAACTAATAAGTGAAACCTCATTCAATAATATTGTTAAAAGCAAAGACAGTATTGAATAAGAAGAAAAATCAACCGCATTATAGCCAAGCTGACTGAATGTCGAGATAAGTTCTGCTCCCTTTAAATCACCTGAGACAATTAGATAGTTACTAACTATATCACTGCCTTCAGCACTCTCCTGAGAAGCCCTTTTTAAATTAGAAGGTGGAGAAACGTGTCCGTAAAACTGATAACGAAAATCTATTTCACCCTTTTCATTTGGTTGAACAATCCGTCTAGCAATTAAGCTATTATGCTCATTAGCTAAATTAGTTAAAGCATCTGTTACTTCCTTACGATTAGATACCTTATGATCAGTCAAAGCCTGACCAGTCACATCTACAGCATTATAACTCGAAAAAGATATTTGCTGATTTTGTTGAACAATCATTGTGACTAAGTAGCAAGAAAACAGGATAGTCGAGATGAATATAAAAACACGTTTCATACAAACCTCCTAAACGGAACAATTATATATCTTTGTATTGAAATAAAGTTTACGGTCGAAAATGGAACCATTACAAGGAAACAAAAACTAGGTTGACATATTACATTCAACCTAGTCACCGTTACTTAATTAATTATAGTTATAGTAAAAGGCAGCCTGCTCGCCAAAAGACGTTTTAATAAAAGCATACGAAGTCTGACCGGCATAAGCATAGGCCTTACTAGATTTAGAGGTCCAACGACTAACTACAGTTGAACTATGATATTTCGAACCATGATAGTAATTCGAAAAAGCACCACCGTTAGAAGCCCCGTAAGTCCAAACACCACCACCTGGATACTGCGTAGCTGCAGCAACTCCAGACAAAGTCCCAAAAGAAGTCACAGCAAGAGCCAAAACCATTAACGATTTCATATTTTTTCTCATAAGTATTCTCCTTAAAGTAATTGCGATGAAGGAAATAAAATGACATAAACTATGCATAACATTTCTAAACCTTCAGAAGTCAACTGTTACATTAAGTAAGCGCTTACTTTTAAGGTTATTATATACAGTTTTCTTGTTTTTGTCAATACACTTTTTGTATTTTTGTAAGAAATAATATCTTTACTATACAAAAAAGCCCCCAAAGGGACTTCTTGGTTTGATAAACAACGGCAGGGTGACAGTCCTGCATCTCTTTCAGACCCGAAGGTGCGGCGGCTGCCTCTTCCGCCCTCGTTGTTACTTCTTAATTGTATTATATCACATTTTCTTAGCTCTACCAGCATTTAGATAGTTTTTCAGCTTAGAATCTTTAATCACAAACATGGTACGGACATTAAGTTTATCACATAATCTGACCGCTACCAAAACATTACCATCAATACGTTTGATGTATTCCAAGGACTGGCCATTAGGATGGTGCCCAATATAGTCCGGATGAGCAATAATCTCTGGAATCCGTTCATAAGTAGCATCAAAATCACTGAATTCCTGGCGATGTTTTTCCATATGCTTCTTACGTTGTGCAGACAGCGTGATTTCTTCACCAGGCTTGTAGTCAAAACAAAAGTTTTAATGACTTTTGGCGTCAAGTGACCTACTATTTTCATGCTTCTATTGTACCACACCTCATACACATCAAGGCTTTTCCTACTGTTCAGCTATCAAAAAAACTCAAGCCTGTTACCAAGCTCGAGTTCTGTTTTATGCTTTTTGAAAGGCACCTTGTTTGTAGCTAATCCAGAAGAATAGCGGTGTACATATTGCCATTGCCACCAAGTAAATCGGCAAGGTAATCGCATTAAGCGTTGTAATTTCAATCACATCTCTTAGATAGTAAGAACTAATCAAGAAGCCAAAGACTGAGTAAATAATCAAGGCCACACGCCCCTTATTCAAGGGGATACAAGCACGAATAACGGCAAGGACACCCGTTGATCCCATCATGTAATACGATAGCGTCAGCATGTCCGTATTGCTCATGCCAAGATAGACCTGAGACAGATGGAATATGAGAACACTGATAACCAGCATCAAGGCATTAGGAATAGACAACTGGAGCGAACGTCTGAGGAAATGTTTCTCAACAGGTCGAATATTACGCTCGAAGGTCAAAACAAATGGTGGAAGACCCTCAATAAACTGACCGGCCAAAGTCATCTGAACCTGAATGAATGGGAAGACCAAGAGGTACTCTGCCTTTCCAAAAACAATACTGGCAATACAGATAAGCCCCAAAAGGAAGGAATAGACCGTTTTGATGAGGAAAATAGGTGCAATGTGGGCAATATTATTAACCACACGGCGTCCCTCAAACAGAATTTCAGGAATGTCCTTAAACTCAGAATCCATAAGGACCAAGTTGGCAATCTGACGTGTTGCAGGATCTCCCTCTGCCATCACAATCGAACAATCCGCTTCACGCAGTGCCAAGATATCATTGACACCATCACCAGTCATGGCTGTGGTATGTCCATTAGCATTAAGCGTTTGGATTAACAACTTCTTCTGATGCGGAGATACCCGTCCAAAGATTGCTGTCTCCTCAGCCAAGGCCTCCAACTCCTCATCGCTGACCTTAGAACAGTCAATATAACTTTGATAATCAACAAAGCCAGCCTGATGGGCAATATGAGAAACCGTTACTGGATTGTCTCCAGAAATAATCTTAAGGGTAACATCCTGCGAACGCAAGTATTCTAATGTATCAGCTGCATCCTCACGAATTGGATCGGCAATTTCAAGCAAGGTCAAGGCTTCAACGTCATGAGGTAAGACCATGGTCTCTGTATCAATACCCGATTGACTCAAGGCTAAAATCAAGACACGAGAACCACGTGCCTGCGCCTGTTCTACTGCTTGAGGGTTTTCCTTAAGTAGCATCTCAGGTGCACCTAAAAAGAGAGTTCCAACCCCTTCAATAACCATAGCACCCCATTTACGATCACTTGAAAATGGAATAATATCGCCAACCTGATAGTTGTTTTCCAGACCTTCATAGGCATTACGAATAGCCTGGGCCGTTGAGTTGTTATCCTTGCTATGCTGCATGTAAGCCGCCAGCAAACCTTCCAACTCCTCCTTTGTGAAACGCTTAGACAAGAGCTCTAGACCTTTAACGGTCATCTTTCCTTGCGTAATCGTCCCTGTCTTATCCAGGCAAAGCACATCCACACGCGCTAGAGTTTCAACAGAGTACATCTCCTGCACCAAGACATGCTTCATCCCAAGCTTAATGACAGCCGTCAAAAGAGAGGTTATGGTCAAAAGGGCAATTCCCTTAGGCAACATACCCAAAAGCGCTGTCGAACTCGTAACGACCGACTCTTGAAGAGAGAGTTGCTTAATCATGTAGGCCTCGAAAAAGAGAGCCAGACCAAATGGTATAACAATCTTCCCTGTAAACTTGGCAATCTTATCCATGTTATAGAGGATACGAGACACGATTGGCTTGTGCGTTTTGGCCTCTAGCATGAGCTTATTGGCGTAATTGTCCTCAGCTACATGAATGACTCTAGCATAGACCTGACCGCTCACAAGGTAAGAACCTGATAGCAGCTCCTTCCCATCCTTTTTGAGAATGAGATCACTCTCACCAGTCAACATAGCCTCGTTCAGCTCAGCCATTCCATCAACAACCTTAGCATCACTAGGCACTTGTTCACCCGCAGATAGAAGCATCAGGTCATCCAAGACAATATCTTGAGGATCAATAGCAGAAACCTGACCATCACGAACCACACGTATCTGATCCTTATTCATGAGATTGAGCTTATCAATCATGCGACGGGCACGCAGTTCCGTCATCATCCCCGTAAAAGCATTAAGCACAATAATCCCGAAGAAAAAGAGATTGGACCAGGCCTGCACAGCAATCAAGGCCACAAAGATCGCAAAATTGAGCATATTAAAGGAGTTAAAGACATTACGCCTAAAAATCTCCCAATTACTGGAGCCAGTTTTTGCTTTAAAATGATTTGTTTTTCCGGCATTTATCCGCCGCTTGACCTCCATCTGAGTCAAGCCTTGTAACTGTCTGTTCATAACTTTCATAGTAGCATAAAAACGAGGTGTTTTCAAAAGTTAGCCGTCATAAATCCCAAGGAAATAGGCCCATTAAATCGCATACTTTTTCCACCTTGTCATTCAGGCCAATAACCCCAAAAGCACTCTGTAGGATTAGCGTTTCTAATTAAACCTACTTTGATAAATTAAATTAAACAACCACTGAAGATTGATTAATGGTTTTGACTACCTCTTCTATTAGGCAAATTAAGGCATCAAATTTTAACAAACAGGGGCTAAACCCTTGGTATGAAAGGAATCTGAAAAATATTATGATGAACATGCAAAACTTGTTCCAAGAATTTTTTAGGCTTGTTATCATCATAAATACTGATTTTAAGGGATTTAACTACTAGTAAACTTAACAACTTTTATATATTTTACACAATATAGGACAGTAAATGGACAGTGACAGCATAATTGAAGAGTGAACAAAAAGAGGTATAAAAATACCTCTCAGAATTTTAATAGGAATTCTGATTTTTTTATACAAATCCATTTAAAATCCTAAGGATTTTTAATTTAAT
>OFCO01000064.1_pt1 | contig 67421 bp, 54 predicted proteins | sample 1520821 | NCBI WGS metagenome assembly OFCO01 (sample SAMEA2699031, study PRJEB24076) | metagenome | biome: Human gut stool | place: Spain | collected 2012-09-21
ATGGAAAAGCAAGAATGGTTTGAGTACTTCGAAGCTGTCAATGGTAGAAAGCCCACTCTAGAAGAATTCAGTAAAGCCAAGGCATCAGGATTTTTTGAAAAAGAGAAAGTGACAGAAAAAGAGGAAAACATAACGCATCCTCAACAAGAGATGCCTCAATCTCCAAAACAAGTAAGAGAAAACTGGGTGAAGAATTTTGAATTAAATCATGGTCGTAAGCCTAGCTTTGAAGAGTTTTTTGAAGGAGTTGAAGCACTGAAACAGCCAACTACAAATCCTGTACATCAGACTGTAAGTACTCAACCTATCAATACAGGCCTTAATCAGCAAAACCTTGGTTTTGGTTATCAAGTTGATCAGTCCATTGCCAATAACCAATCCCAAAGTGATGTCAATTCGAATCCACAAACGCATCCATTCAGCAGTGGACCAATATCACCTTCACAAGATACACCTCAATGGTCTGGGACAAGCCAGTCAAATCCTTATTTTACAAGGCCATCAAGTCCTTATTCTCAGACTAACTATACTAATACAGGACAGACAGCACCTCTAAATACTTATGCGATGACGGACTCATTCTGGTCTAATATCACCACCAAACATAAGGCTTTGTTGGCTCTTATGCTGATTGCCAATCTCTTCTTTGTCTTTTTCGGTTTGAAACCAGCAGAGGGTACAAATGCTAACGGTTATATCTACGAATCAGGAAGTGTTTTTCTACCTACAAAATACAGTACTGACTATTATGGTTCCAGCAGTCTCGACACGACTAGAGAATTCTATAAACAGATCAATAAAAATGTCGCAAATGAGCGTTATAAAAATTTATTGCCAATGGGGATTTCTGTTTTTGTTATGGGAGTCGCTGCCTTTGTGTTGCATGAGGATCAAGACTTTCAAAACAGAGTTTATGTGACTTATCTCAAGAAAGGGGAAAAATAAATGTACTACGAAACTTGGATTGGAATGATAGTGTCTTTGGTGCTTTTTCCTCTTTTCTATTTTTATGCGGTTAGACCAGCAGATTCACGATTTAATAATGCTTTGATTGAGCAAGGCGTCATTAAACATCGTGACCCACAATTATTCATGCAACAAACCCATTCTTTTTATTCAAAGAAAATCACATCCTTAAATGCTATTTCAGAGAAATTGGTAGAGCAGCCCTTTATCCTGCCCAAAACACCTGGTGGTCCCTTTCAAAACACTACAAAAATTGAGCAAGAAATTTATCCTGACCTTATTATTATAACCGTTAAAAATGTGAGTAGAAAAGCCATTTTCTCGTTTAAAAGTTTAGGTGAATATAATGGAGAATACATCTATCAATTTTCATTGGAAACGTTGAAGAAACGAGGCTTTAAAGAGACAGCCTTTGTTTACAATTTTATATTGACACGAATAGAAACTATTTTAAAGCAGTTAGATGATAATATTGAGGTCGAACGTAAGGTAATCGACTATTCATCTTCAAGAAAGTAGGATAATATGGAAATTTCATTTTTTTTAATTTTTATGGCTATGGTAGTGGGTATTTATTTTGTAATGCACTTGATAGAAGTTGGTGTTTTTAAAGTTAAGGATAGTATTGAAGACAGTATGATGAATGCCACTGCACATCGTAAACAAGAGGAGCAACACACCGACAGACGTGAAAAACTTTGATGCCGCTAATGATAAGGAGTGACCTCGTCATGAAGATAGGGTAGGCTTGTTGACAGCCGACGAAGGTAAATAAACGATTAGAATAGACATGGGTATAATTGAAAATTTAGAAAGGTTATTTTAGTGTTATGAGTAAAAGAGATGATTGGATTGATTATTTTGAACTCCTTCATGGGCGAAAGCCAAATGCTGATGAGTATCTTGAAGCAAAAAATTCTGGTAAATTTGATAGTGGTCCAGATAATACAGATCAAAGCGTTCAAGGGCAAAGTTCGCCTCAAGTGGCTCCAAGCGTAGAGCAGTATGATGTAGCAGAGACATCTGATTTTAACGATCGGTTTGCATCAGAACACTTGCATGAGCAAACAAACATAGTAGGAGAAGGTCCTAAACAGGATTATCAGGAAGCAGCAACTCCAAACTATTATAATACGCAGACAAACATGGGAGGAGAAGATCCTAGTCCTAAACAAGATTATCAAGGAGATGCAATTCCCAATTATTACAATACTTCGCAAGATCAATATGCCTCCCCTTTTCTCGTTGATCAACGTGGACAAGAGATTACCTTTGGGAGAGCACTTGCTGATTATTTCAGAGGTTACTGGTCTTTTAATGGCTTTACGTCCCGAAAAGGTTATTGGTCAATCGTATTCTTTAATTTAGTGGCTTGGGGAAGTTTTTACGCTATTCTCAGCTTCTTACTCATAAGTAAGACTAATGTTTACCTGCTTGATTATTTGTTTTTTAATCCCTTATTAGGTCTTTCAATTTATAGTATTCTTTGGTTACCTTATTTGGTTCTAATATTGCCAGGATTGACGCTTAAAACGAGAAGATTGAGGGATGCAGGGTTACGTGGACGAGGAATTTTTGTACTTTATCTCTTTACTTTGGTTCCTTTTGTAAATATTATTAGTTCGATTTTTTCACTCTATGCGCTTTGTCAGAAGTCAGATCATTTCCTTCAAAATGGTGAGTCATTCTTCTATAGAAATCGTGCTCAGTCACCAGCACTGCCTAATTTAGAATTCCCTCAAAGAAAATCATTGGGAGGCTTTTTTGGAGGTTGTTTAATCTTTTTAGGGATTGTTATGCCTCTCATTTTGGTACTTAATGTCAATAATTTCAATAACAACAATGACTATTCTCATGGCAGCTCTTACTATGATGGCCAAACAGTTGATTTGTCTCAATACGAAGTTAGTTTGAACGTTGATGGTGAAAATGGCTCGGGGGTTGCCAGTGTACATATCGATGCGACCCCAAGTGTATCAAGTAGTAGTAGTGAGATAAAGGAATTTTTGGAAAATCCCAAAATTACCGTTTCTAAGGAAACTGGACTCTCAGATGGGGACACTGTTGATGTTGAGATAACTTTAGATGAAGACAAGGCCAGCGAATTGGGCTTAACTGTTACAGGGACTTCCTATCATTATTTCGTTGTCTCAAATTTAGGCTCTGATGGTAATGCATCTTCGAAAACCTCATCAAACAATTCTTCAAGCAACTCTTCTTCACAAAATACTTCTAGTGAGCAAGATACCAAGAAGAATATTGAGACCTTTATGACTAACTTTAGAAGTGACATCAATCGTACCATTAAGGAATCTTCAGATTATGTTTATCCATACTTTGAGTCTAAAGATAACGCTACTTATAAGAGTATTATTGATATCTACTTGCAAAATCCTGACCACTATGATCACTTTGAATCAAAGACTAATAATATCTATGACATTAAAGAAAATGGTGATCAGGTAACCTTTACCATAGATTTTACGACGACGACTTACTTTACAGACGGCAAGGCTCCGGCAACCTCATCAAAAACCCGTCATTATGTTTGTAAAAAGCACGGTTCGTCATTCTATATCATTAGCTTTGATAACCTTTAATACGAGAACATATCAGGAAATCCTATGAAAAAGAAATTGTTTAATGGGTTAGTAGCAAGTCTTATCCTTCTTTTAACAGTTCAACCACTTGCTTCCCCTTTTATATCCCCAAATGGTCTTGTTTTTGCTAATAACATCACAAAATCAGAGACCTCCTCTTCCCAAAAATCACCTAATCTAACTGCCTTATCCAATAAGAATACGCAAATAGATAGTAAGAAAGAAAAAAATCTTAAAAAAGTTCTGACACAGCCTTTGATGTCATTAGGTTCTTCCCTATCCTCATCGGAAAAAGCGGATACCAAGCGACTGTTGGGTGATACCAATATCGCTGAAGATCAGGTGATAGACGTTGATGGTAAGACCATTGCTAAATACTTGGACGATGTTGATACCAATTCCAAGGTTTATTCAAGCGCTTATATTAAACCATTGTCCGAAGGTTCTGGTGTTCAGGTTGAGATTGTGACACCAACAAAAATTACCAAAGTTTCCTCAACAACATATCAAAATGCAGCCATTACATCTGGCGTATCTGATGTTCTTATCCGCATTGCTTCAGTCAATGAAGTAAGTGGGGAGGGAGCCTTAGCTGGTGTCTATGCTCTGCTTGACAAGGTAGGCTTTTCGGTAGACAAAAAAACTATCAAAACCAGTCAAGACGAAATTGGTCTTATTGATAAAATCAAGGAAGAATCGCACCTCTCAGACGATGATGCCAATAAACTCTTAGCCGAACTCAAGAAGCAGATTATTAAAAAGGTAACTGACAAAGAAAAGATTGACGATAATTGGTTACAAGATATATTAAAGAAGGCCTGTGACGGCTATGGCATAACACTAAGTGATGGCTTAAAATCAGATATCATTGCGTGGTTGAAGGAATTTTCTTATACAGATACCGCAAAGTCTAAACAAAGTGTGAATCAATTAGATCAAAGTTTGCTGACCTCTGATTGGTCAGAAGTCTTGTCTAAGTTGGACAAAGTCTTAAGTAGGGATGAGATTCTTGCCCTAGACAAACAGGACTATAGTGAGAAAAATGGCTATCATGAAATCATAGCTGCCCTATATAATAAACTTTTAAAAGCTATCCAGGATAAGGACTTGAAGCAAGTTAAACTTATCTATACTAATAGTTTTGCGGTTGAACATCTCTTAGGCTCGCCATCAACTAAAGAAAAGGAAGCTTTAAACTATATTCGGATGCTTTGCTATTATTTCATCGCATCGGTGGAAGATAGTAAACTCGGAGATGCCCTACAATCAGATGATAAACCAGCTTGGTTGGTCTCTAATAACACTAAAGATAATCTCTTAGCAAGTCTGAAACGTTATCAGAATATCGGTCAAAATCCTAGTCTTCAAGAATTGCTCATTCGTATCGCTATTGCAACGGGCTACTCTTATGAGGCCTTTCTTTACAAGGATATAAGACAAGAAGGGCATGTTATCAAACTAACGATTGTTTGTCCTTGTTTGAAAAATGATTGCCAACTCTATGTGGTTTATAACCTCAAGACGGGTGTCTGTCTCTTGAAAGATGGAAAAGATTCAACTAGAACGAAACTTTATGATTTTAAAAAGGTTTATGATGTTGATCTTGAAGATAAGCATCAGCCCCTAGTGGATGACCTTGAAAACTTTAAACTTTCTCAAAAGGATTCAAACATCTTTAAAGGAACGAACATAAATGAAACAGCACATTCAGCTTACAAGGAAATCGTGAAGGACTATGTCTTAAAAGTCAGTGATCCCAATTACCCGCGAAGTTACGGCATCGATTACGATCCTGTAATAGTCCTAAAAAATCAAAATAATGACAAGGTCAACTATTTGGTAACTGACCTGAATGATGATGGTGTTGATGAATTACTGATTGGTAGTCAAGATAACTCCGTCTACGTCGTCTACACATTTGACGGTAAGAAGGCTGTCAATCTCTTTGATAATAAAATTCCGTTCGGTCTCCGACCTGGCCTTACGATTTTTAAAGACGGAACCTTGCAAGTTCACTGGGGTTCCAGTGCCTATATTTCATCTGAAATGACTTACCGTATCAATTATTCACGAACGGGACTAGATAAGCTTCTTGATTATACTGTTTATTCCCCAAGCGAATCAACGAAAGTTTCTGAGGTGACATATAGTGTTGACGGTCATAGTTATGACGAAGATGAATTTTGGTCTAAGTATGAGGCTTTCAAACCATATGTGATTCAAGAGTCCGATGGAGACACAGAACCTGCTGAGAAAGCAGACTTCCAATTGATAGAGGCCCCACTTAAAGAAACCACACCTTCTTCAGATAAATAAAAGCAATGGCTTAAGTCTGTCACCTTAAGGCAATGCCTTGAAATAAATATTTGTCACTCATAAAGCACAAAAATGTCCTTAATGTGTGGCTGCAAACCTATAGGAGTGAGATAGAATGATTGATTCTGTCTCACTCCTTTTTATGATGTAATGTTTAAGCAATTTCTTGCTCTTGAGACAAGAATAATCAAAAAACCACCAGATAGTTGAACTGGTGGTGAGATGAACAATTTATTTCATTCGCATGCTATCGATTTTTTCTTCAGTCGGTGTGACACGTAAGGTCTTTTGTCCTGTGTAAGTTACAAATCCAGGCTTACCGGCTGTTGGTTTATTGAGCTTCTTCACATCAATCATATCCACTTGAACCAAGTTTGACAGACGAGCTTTAGAGTAGTAGGCTGCCAATTCGGCCGCATCTGTCTTGACCTCGTCAGTTGGGTTAAGATTGTCCTTGATAACCACGTGACTCCCTGGGATATCCTTGGCGTGGAACCAAAGCTCACCTTTTTTAGCCATCTTGAAGGTCAACTCTTCATTTTGCAGGTTGTTACGACCAACCATGATAATGGTCTTGCCATCAGAAGCCAGATATTGTTCAGGTTTCTTGCGTTTCTGGCGCTTGTCAGTTGAACGACGCTTCATAAAGCCAGCTTGAACAAGCTCCTCACGAATATCTCCGATTTCATCCATATTGGCTTGAGAAAGGCTGAATTCGACACTTTCCAAATAATCAATGGTCTGCTTGGTTTCCTCAATCAATCCAGTCAAGTGCTTAACAGCTTCCTTGAGTTTCTGGTATTTCTTGAAGTAACGTTGCGCATTTTGGTTAGGAGTCAGAGCCACATTTAGAGGAATGGTAATCTTTTCGCCAGTGTAGTAGTTGTCTAGCTCGACACTATCCTTGTCATTTGGCACCATGCTGAGATAGGTGGTCAAGAGTTCCCCTTTTTGACGGAACTCCTCAGCATTTTCAGTCGCCGCAAGCTCTTTTTCCTGTTTAACAAGTTTCTTCTTGTTTTTTTCCAGTTCATTTTGCACACGGTGGATCAAATCACTAGCTTGTTGAGCCACACGGTCACGCGCCGCCTTGTCCAAATAGTAGTAGTCCAAAAGCGCTGACAAGGTTTCAAACTCAGGTTGGTCCTGGCTATCAGAGAATCTTACAGCTGAAAATGCTTTTGCCGTTAAGTTTGGCTCTACTTTACGATTGAAGAAGGCACGGAAATTCTTGAGCTTATCAGTCTCAAGTAAAGCTGATAATTCATTGGCCGTGTCACGCCCCAATCCTTGGAAAAGTTTTTGAAGGTTTCTAGCCGACAAATCCTCGGTTTGTAGGATTTCAAAGAGCTTTTCGTCTGCAATGTCAAATGGATTCTTAGCATCTGTCTTAGGCGGTACGATGTAGGTTGAACCAGGCAGAATAGTACGGTAACTATTTTGGGAGAAACCGACATGCTTGATAGACTCGATGATTTTGCTCTCGTTTTTATCAATCAGGATAATGTTGGAGTGTTTCCCCATAATTTCCATGACCAGAGTAACCTTGACGCTGTCACCGATTTCGTTTTTGTTTGATACGGAAATCTCCAGAACACGGTCATTTTCTACCTGCTGGATATCCTCGATAACCGCTCCCTGAAGGTATTTCCTCATAATCATGGTATAGGTATTTGGATTCTGTGGATTTGGTAGCTCGGCCTTGGTGGTCTGAATACGTCCAAAGACAGGGTGAGCCGAAAGCAGAAGCTTGTAATTCTGACGATTATTACGAATGGTCAGGACCAACTCACGTTCAAAAGGCTGATTAACTTTCTGGATACGCCCGTAAAGCACCTGCTCACGTAGCTCAGTGGTCATATGATGAAGAAAAAAGCCGTCAAAAGACATGATGTACTTCCTTTCTTTTTAGTGATAATAATTGTTTTATTTTAAAAATAAAATACTTTGTGAGACTTTCCTTAGGTGTTGGCGGACGTCAGCGAACTTCTATGAAGTTCCATGACTAATTAAGATACAAAGGGCGTCTGCGGATAAAGTCAAAATAGGAAGTTTGACGCAGAATCTTTAGATTCTAGGAAAACTTGTCTTTTTGACACAATTCGCAGCCCGTGTTCAATTGGTTTTGAGCCCCTTCGCTTTTTCATTTTTAGGCTCAGGCTAAAACAGTTTCCCAAACTGTTTTACTCTCAAAAATTCCGAGCGCCTGAAACTAAAAGGTTTCAGGCGCTTTTAACACGACGGAAAGTCTCGGTTAATTGCTCGCTCTGCTCTCCAAAAAAGTTATTTCGAAAATTTGCAGAGCTTATTGGCTTAGTTAGATATTTTTAAACAATTTGAATACGTTATGAACGTAAATATTGCCTAACCATTATAGCATAAAGGGAGTAGAAATGCTTGAGGAGGGATGTGAATCTAAACTTATTATCTTAATGTAATATAAACTATCATGAAAAATTGTAGGACTGAAACAGCTAAAATTCATATCAAATTTCATCATATATACCTTTGAATTTACTTCTAACTTATGGTATCATTTAATATGCTGAAAATTAAAGGAGCATTAAATGAACGATATAAAAAAGATTAGCAATGCGACTAATTTAAAATACCTAGCTGTTGCACTTATGTTTTTGGACCAAATCTATCAGATGTTCGGGAGTATGGGTGCACCTATATGGTTGACGATGTTGGGACGCCTGGCTTTCCCGATTTTCCTCTTTCTTGCTGCTGATAGTTTTCACTATACACACGATCGTATGGCTTTTCTTAGGCGGTTGCTCTACATGAGTTGGTTTATGATTATTGGCAACGCCATCATTGGTAGTATTTTTCATAATGGTAGTATCGGGTTAACCAATAATGCCTTCTCAACATTCTTTATTACTGGGATTTTTATTTACTCTTGGGATTTATTGTTTAAGGGCCTTCGTGACAAGTCTTATAGGGAATTGATTCAGGGAATGGGTGTCTTTCTCTTGCCAATCCTTTCAGCGATTCCAGTTGCTGTACTAGGAGGGATTTTTGAAACACCTAATGGAAATCCATTTGTGGCCCATAGTGTGGCTTTTCTCTTGTCACTGGTTCCAAGCGTTATCATGGTTGAGGGTGGCTTTGTCATGGTTATCCTTGGTTTGCTCTTCTATATTTTCCGTACCAATCGCATGGCTCAAATCATTGTCTTGGCTGTTATTTCAGTGATTGCCCATCTTTTTGACCCGACAGGCGTTCAGTGGATGATGGTTTTTGCGGCAATTCCTATGTATTTCTACAATGGTGAGCGTGGTAGTGGTAACAAGAATTTCTTCTATATTTTCTATCCAGCCCATATTTATCTCTTGTGGATTCTAGCAAGTTTGTTTAGATAAAATGACAAAGACAGTCCTTGCGCTGTCTTTTTTCCTTATTTAAGCGCATTGTTATGGTTTGTTTCCTGCTTTTAAAACTGCTATAATTTAGGGTGAAATATAAGCTAGTGATAACTAAATTGGAGGTATATCATGACAAAAGTAGCAGTAGTATTTGCAGAAGGCTTTGAAGAAATTGAAGCCTTGAGCCCAGTGGATGTCTTCCGTCGAGCAGGATTTGACTGTAGCATGCTTGGACTTGAAAGTGCGTCAGTAACGGGTTCACATGGGATTCAAGTAGCCATGGATGGCGTATTTGACGGTAATCTTGATGCGTATGATTTGGTGGTTCTTCCTGGAGGCATGCCTGGCTCCACTAACTTGCGTGATCACGAAGGCTTGATTGCTTCTCTCCAAGCAAGAAATAAAGCAGGAAAATATATTGCTGCTATCTGCGCCGCACCGATTGTTTTGAACCGTGCAGGCTTGCTTGAAGGTCGTAAATTCACTTGTTTCCCAGGTGTAGAGGAACAAATTGCAGCTGGTGATCATCAAACAGATTTGGTGGTTGTTGATGGCAATATCATCACTAGCCGTGGTGCCGGCACAGCATTGGCATTTGCCTATGCCTTGGTTGATTTGCTGGGTGGCGATGGTCAGCAGTTAGCTCATACCATGGTTTACGACAGATTGTTTAAATAATGTTTTTTATGGCTCTTGTTCAAGAACTCTAGCACCTCTTGTCAGGAATGTTGACAATTTATGTTTCCCTATGAGATGATAGAGCACTTATCAAACAAATGCCCTAAGCATAGATTAGAAAGAGACCTTAGCTTAATTTTATAAGCTTTGGTTTTTTCTTTTCTCCTTTGACATCTGTTATGAAAACGGTTATAATTATCACAAAATAACCTTTAAATGAGTCCAGAGAGACTTAAAAGGTCGGACAGTTTGAAACAGCAGGGTTCTCCTGTGATTTTTTGTGCGACCTTGCCATGTGGCGAGGTTTTTTTATGACATTTTGCAGTTTAGAAAGGGTTGTCATGATTTTAGTTGAAGATTTAACCATTGTGAGTCAGCGTGAGATTGCACCTCGTATTTTCGAGATGGTGCTTAAGGGAGAGATGGTTGCGGATATGCAGATTGGACAGTTCGTCCACCTTAAGGTGCCAGATCCAAGTAAGCTCCTTCGTCGTCCGATTTCTATCTCAGAGATTGACTACGACAAGAAGGAGGTGACTATTGTCTATCGTGTGGAACGTGAGGGGACAGCAATCCTTTCTAAAATGGTAGCCGGTCAAACTATTGATACCATGGGCCCTCAGGGAAATGGTTTTGATATTTCCGTTATTGAGGCTGGGCAGAGAGCCCTCCTCGTTGGTGGAGGTATCGGTGTGCCACCTTTGGTTGAGACGGCTAAGCAGTTGAAGGCTAAAGGTGTAGAAGTCGTGTCTGTGATTGGTTTTGCCAATAAGGATGCCGTCATCTTGGAGGACAAGCTCAAAGCTTGCGGTGATGTCTATGTGACAACCGATGACGGTTCATACGGTATCAAGGGTTACGTTTCGACGGTCATTGATAGCTTCGACTGGACTCCAGATGCCGTATACAGTTGCGGAGCGCCAGGTATGCTTAAATATGTCGATAGCAAGTTTGAAAATCATCCTCATGCCTATGTTTCTATGGAAGCTCGCATGGCTTGTGGTATGGGTGCTTGCTATGCCTGTGTAGTTCACGTTAAAGGAGAGTCGGATGCTAAAAATCTTCGTGTTTGTGAAGAAGGACCAGTCTTTCCTACCGGAAAAGTCATCGTCTAGGAGGTTACCATGTCAGAGATGAATTCAGAAAATCGTTTAGCTATTAGCCTTCCAGGGCTCGACTTGAAAAATCCTATTATCCCAGCCTCAGGTTGCTTTGGTTTTGGTCAAGAGTATGCCAAGTATTATGATTTGGACAAACTTGGGTCCATCATGATTAAGGCAACGACTGCTAACCCTCGTTTTGGTAACCCAACGCCCCGTGTGGCAGAGACACCATCAGGCATGCTTAATGCCATTGGACTGCAAAATCCAGGTGTAGATGCTGTCTTGTCTGAAAAACTCCCTTGGTTGCAGGAGCATTATCCTGAACTTCCAATCATTGCCAATGTTGCTGGATTTTCAAACGAAGAATATGCGGAAGTCTCTCACAAGATTACCAAAGCCAATAACGTCAAGGCTATCGAGCTTAACATCTCCTGTCCAAACGTGGACCATGGCAATAACGGCCTTCTCATTGGACAAGTCCCAGAGCTTGCCTATGCAGCCGTAAAAGCCAGTGTCTCTCACTCTGATGTGCCCGTCTATGTCAAACTGACACCGAGCGTGGCTGATATCACAAGTGTCGCCAAAGCAGTCGAAGATGCCGGTGCCACAGGTTTCACCATGATTAATACCTTGGTCGGAACACGCTATGACTTGGCTACTCGCAAACCTATCATTGCCAATGGCCAAGGTGGTATGTCAGGCCCAGCTGTCTTCCCAGTAGCCCTTAAACTCATCCGCCAAGTTGCTTTAGCGTCAGACCTTCCGATCATCGGTATGGGTGGCGTCGACAGTGCCGAAGCGGCCATCGAAATGTTTATCGCTGGTGCCTCAGCCATCGGTGTCGGAACGGCCAACTTCGCAGATCCCTATGCCTGCCCTAAAATCATTGACCGACTCCCTGAGGTCATGGACAAGTACGGCATCACAACACTCGAAGACTTACGTAAAGAAGTTCGAACAGACTTGTTGGGGAAATAGAAGATAAATAGCATTTTTAAGGAATTTAACAAAGGTATAATTACTTTCATCCCCCTTTGACATTCCCATATAAAAGCGCTATAATAGAACAAATTGAACTGAACCTTTAATCGAGTCCAGAGAGGCGAGAAAGGTGTACTGAGATGCTATGGCATCACTAAAGGGTAGGGACTGCCCTGTTTTCGTGCAACCTTCGCTGACTGGCGGAGGTTTTTTGTGTGAAAGGATAAAAGAAATGAGAGAAAATCGTCCTGTTATTGCCCTTGATTTCCCGACTTTTGAGGATGTGAAGGCATTCCTTGCTAAGTTTCCTGCTGATGAAAAGCTCTATGTGAAGATTGGTATGGAACTTTACTATGCGGCTGGTCCAGAGATTGTTCGCTATGTTAAAGATCTTGGCCATAGTGTTTTCCTTGACCTTAAGCTTCACGATATTCCAAATACTGTCAAATCAGCTATGCGTGTCTTGTCTAACCTTGGCGTTGATATGACTAATGTGCATGCGGCTGGTGGTGTGGAAATGATGAAGGCTGCGCGTGAAGGTTTGGGAGATGGTCCAATCTTGATTGCAGTGACACAGTTGACCTCTACCTCTGAAGAGCAGATGCATGATTTCCAAAATATCCAAACTACACTTCAAGAATCAGTGGTTCATTATGCTAAGAAGACGGCTGAAGCAGGTCTTGATGGTGTTGTTTGCTCAGCACACGAAGTCGCCAAAATCAAAGAAGCAACAAATGAAGATTTCGTTTGTTTGACACCTGGTATTCGTCCAGCAGGAGCAGCAGTTGGTGACCAAAAACGTGTCATGGCGCCTGCCGATGCCCGCCAAATTGGTTCAGATTACATTGTAGTTGGTCGTCCAATTACACAAGCTGATGATCCAGTGGCAGCTTATCACGACATCAAGGCCCAATGGAACGGTCAATAAATTTTCAAAAAGACCTTATTTCATAGGAAAATAGATTGAATTAGGTTATAATAAAGAGTAGAAAACGCTTTACGGAGGATAATAATTATGACATTAGCATCACAAATCGCTTCAGACTTGCTAGATATCAAAGCGGTTTACCTTAAACCTGAAGAGCCATTTACATGGGCGTCTGGTATTAAATCACCAATCTATACGGATAACCGTATTACCTTGTCTTACCCTGAAACACGTACCTTGATTGAAAATGGTTTTGTGGAAAAGATTAAGGAAGAATTTCCAGAAGTAGAAGTGATTGCTGGTACTGCAACTGCTGGTATTCCTCACGGTGCTATCATCGCTGACAAGATGAACCTTCCATTTGCCTATATTCGTAGCAAACCAAAAGATCACGGTGCTGGTAACCAAATCGAAGGGCGTGTGGTTAAGGGCGAAAAGATGGTTGTTGTTGAAGACTTGATTTCAACTGGTGGTTCTGTTCTTGATGCCGTAGCAGCTGCAGAGCGTGAAGGGGCTGATGTTATCGGTGTTGTGGCTATCTTCACTTACGAATTGCCAAAAGCTGAGAAAAACTTTGCGGATGCCGGTGTTAAATTAGTTACTCTTTCAAACTACAGTGAGTTGATTAAAGTTGCTAAGGTTCAAGGATACATCACTGCAGACGGACTCAACCTTTTGAGAAAATTTAAAGAAAATCAAGAAACTTGGCAAGACTAATTGCCAGATTTCAGGCGGAACGTTTCAGGCGTTTCGCTTTTTTTAGTATAATTGATTACAGATTACCTGTAGGGAGAGTATGCGATGTTAATAAATGAATGGTCGGATGCGACAGCAATGGCTGAAGCAGTACGAAATAAGACAGTCAGTCCTCGTGAATTAGTAGAGGCCACTATCCGTGAAGCAGAGATGACGAATCCCAAAATTAATGCTATCGTCAGTCAACGCTATGAGAAAGCTTTAGTAGAAGCGGAGACAAAAGATTTTTCAGATAAACCTTTTGCTGGGGTTCCAATTTTTCTCAAGGACCTAGGTCAAGATCAGGCTGGTGAACCTTCGACTGCAGGTTCTCGCTTATTTACAGACTTTCGACCTAAGGAAACGGATAACTATGTTAAGAAACTGGAGGAACTTGGCTTTCTCATCTTGGGGCGTACCAATACACCTGAGTTTGGTTTCAAAAATATTAGTGATGCCAAGATTCATGGCTCTGTCAATCTTCCTGATGATGTAACACGCAATGCTGGGGGGTCGAGTGGTGGTGCAGCTGCACTTTTGAGTTCAGGCATTTCGCCTTTGGCTCCAGCTAGTGATGGTGGAGGCTCTATTCGTATTCCAGCCTCCTTTAACGGCCTAATTGGTCTTAAGCCTAGCAGAGGACGAATTCCTGTCGGTCCTGGCTCTTTCCGTGGATGGCAGGGAGCTTCTGTCCAATTTGCTTTGACAAAGACTGTTCGAGATACTAAACGGTTGCTTTACCACATGCAGACTTGTCAGATGGAAAGTCCATTTATCTTACCCAAGCTAAGCAAGCAAGCTTTAGACCAGCCAATTAAGCCCTTGAAAATTGCATTTTCGACTGCCTCTCCAATTGGTGGTAAGGTTTCAGAATCTGCTATAAAGGCAACTAAAAAAGCCGTTAGAGCACTGGAAAACCTAGGATACCAAGTCCACGAATTGACGGAACAGCCCTTAAATGGTATTGAGGCCATGCAGTCTTATTACCTTATGAATAGTGTTGAGACGGCTGCCATGTTCGATGGCATTGAAGCTGGTCTGGGCCGTCAGATGACGCTTGAAGATATGGAGTTGATGACTTGGGCTATTTTCCAATCTGGGCAAAAGATTCCTGCCAAAGTTTACTCCCAAGTCCTCGCTAAGTGGGATCAGTATAGTCATCAGATGGCAGAGTTTCATGAAACTTATGATATTTTACTGACACCTACAGTTGCAGATGTGGCACCTAAACATGGGCAGTTTGCCCTCTCTGAAAGCCTACAGAACCAACTCAAGCATATGTCTGAGTTTGATTGGCCAAAGCAACAAGAACTTATTTGGGATATGTTTGCGGATAGTTTAGATTGGACACCTTTCACGCAACAGGCTAACCTGACCGGACAACCTTCAATTTCTTTGCCTGTTTATCGTGATGATCAAGGACTTTCGATTGGCGTTCAACTGACGGCTGCCAAGGGACGTGAAGACCTTTTGTTACAAATTGCTCAAGAAATGGAAGAAGCTTCGATTTTTAGTTAGAAAATTTTTTCTCAGTTCAATTTTTTGTAAAACCCTTTCAAATAGTGTAGGCTTGTATTATAAGTTTTTAACTTACCTCAATTTTTATTTTTAAGGAGAAAGATATAGATGAAAAAGAAATTTTTCGCCGTTATTAGCCTAGCATTGGCTGCGGTCTTTTTGGTCGCTTGTTCGTCACAAAGTTCAGGCGAGAAGAACTGGGAAAAGATTGAAAAACGTGGGACTATCAAGGTTGCGACTGCAGGAACCCTCTACCCACAAACTTACCACGATGACAAGAATAATTTGACTGGTTACGATGTTGAGATTCTTAAGGAAGTTGGAAAACGCCTCAAGTTGAAGATTGATTTCACTGAAATGGGTGTAGACGGAATGCTTACAGCTGTAAATAGTGGTCAAGTAGACATTGCCAACTACTCACTTGAAGATGACAATAAGAACGTTAAAAAATTCTTGCGTTCTGAACCATACAAGTATTCCTTTACTTCAATGGTAGTCCGTGACTCTGATAACTCAGGCATCTCTTCATGGAAAGACCTCAAAGGTAAAAAAGCAGCTGGTGTCGCAAGTACCAAATACATGAAGATTGCTAAGAAGATGGGGGCTGAACTCGTTGTTTATGACAATGTTACCAACGATGTTTACATGCAAGACTTGGTAAATGGTCGTACAGACGTTATTGTCAACGATTACTACTTGCAAAAGATGGCCGTAGCTGCGGTTAAAGATAAATACCCTGTAAAAATCAACGATGGTATTTACAGTAACCCATATTCAACTAGCTTTACTTTTTCTTTGAAGAATAAAGTCCTTCAAGAAAAAGTTAATAAAGCCATTAAAGACATGAAAAAAGACGGTACTCTTACCAAGATTTCAAAGAAATTCTTTGCTGGTCAAGACGTTACAAAGAAAACTAAAGTTAACTATACTAATATTGATATCTCTGATGTCGAATAATATAAGCGATCCATTAGGGTCGCTTATTTGCTAAAGAAATGTTTAGAAAGATAGACTTATGATTATTGATTTTCAGCTGATTTTTAAAAGTATTCCCTACGTTCTATCAGGATTGCCCTACACTTTAGGAATTTCCATTTTGAGTTTTATCGTTGGGAACTTATTTGCGATTCTCCTTGCCTTTATGCGGATGTCGCAAAAGTCATGGTTAAGATACCCTGCTCGGATTTACATTTCCATCATGCGTGGTGTCCCCATGTTGGTTGTGCTCTTCATTCTTTACTTTGGCCTGCCTTATGTTGGTGTCCAATTGCCCGCTCTTCTTTGTGCCTTTATCGGTTTCTCCAGTGTAAGTGCTGCCTATATGGCTGAGATTCTCCGTTCATCTATTTCTGCTGTAGATAAGGGACAATGGGAAGCTGCTCGCTCCTTGGGACTGCCAAAGAAGTCTATTATTCGTCACATCATCTTACCTCAGGCCATGCGTATTGCAGTAGCACCACTTGGAAATGTCATCATAGACATGGTTAAAAGTTCCTCGTTGGCTGCTATGATTACAGTACCAGACATTTTCCAAAATGCTAAGATTATCGGGGGTCGTGAGTATGACTACATGTCTATGTATATCCTGATTGCCTTCATTTATTGGACCTTGAGCTTCACATTGGAATTGCTTCAAAATCATCTTGAGAAACGCTTGGCAACTTACTAATTATTGAGACATAACGATTGAATTTCTAATCAAATAGTGAAAAATATTTAATTCTAATCTTATAATATGTGGTATAATAAAAACGATTTAACATCAGAAAGGTATTTTGGAATGAAGAAGAAAACTGTCGTTGCAACGACTCTCTCAACCTTACTCGTCTCAACTGCAATCTTGGCAAATGCTGTCCAAGCTGACGAGGTAGAAACGAATGCAAATGCTACAACTCCAAGCACAGAAGTAGTAGCTACACCAGCCACTACAAGTGCAGCATCGACAGCAGACTCAACTGCATCAAGTGAGTCTGCCGCTCCACTTGTTAGCGCAACATCGACACTTGCAACTCCAACAAGTGAACCTAGTGTATCAGCAGTTCCTAGTGCAAGTGAAACAGCGACATCAACTGCAGCTGCTACCCCAGCAACAGAGACAGTAACAAATACTAGCACAAGTACTAATAATGATACGGTCACAGTCCTTCACACCAACGATGTCCATGGTCGTATGGTGGAGGATGACCGAAATGGTGTTATTGGTGATGCGCTCTTGTCTGGCATCGTCAATGATTATCGCTCAAAGGGAACAACCCTTGTCTTTGATTCTGGAGACTCTTTCCAAGGTCTTCCTATTTCAAATAGTTCTAAGGGTGAGGATATGGCTACAGTCATGAATGCGGTCGGCTATGATGCTATGACCGTTGGTAACCATGAATTTGACTTTGGACTTGACCAATTGCGCCGTTTGAGCAAACAGATTAATTTCCCAATCATCACATCTAACGTCTATGTCAATGGTGTTCGTCTTTTCCAACCATCTACAATCGTTGATAAAACACCCGGTGTTGATGGTGATGAAGTCGTTGTTATCGGTGTCACTACCCCTGAAACAGCCACTAAAACACACCCTCGAAACATTGTTGGTGTGACTTTTAAAGATCCTATTTCGGAAGTCGAAGCTGTTATTGATCAAGTCGAATCAAATGCTCGTGCCGAAGGTAAGGATTACAAAACTTACATTGTTCTTGCTCACTTAGGTATTGATACAACAACTCCTGTTGAGTGGCGTGGTTCAACTTTGGCGGAAGCTCTTTCAAATTATGCACCACTTAAGGGTAAACGTGTACTTGTTCTAGATGGGCACTCACATACCCTTCATACAGCAACTTACGGCGATAACGTCACTTACAATCAAACAGGTAGCTACCTTAATAATGTCGGCCGTGTTGTCTATAATTCTGACCGTATTTTGTCACATGGAGTGATTACACATGACGAAGCCAAGAAGAATTACCAAGTTAACCCTACGGTTAAAGCAATGCTTGATGATATCCAAGATAAATACAAAGCTGATTCGTCAAAAGTTGTTATTGAAAACAGCCCTGTCAAACTGAGTGGTGACCGAATGGATGTCCGTGTTCGTGAAACCAATCTTGGTAATGTTGTCGCAGATGCTCTCTTGGATTACGGTCAATCTGGTTTTAGCCACAAATCTAATCTTGCAGTGACTAACGGCGGTGGTCTTCGTGAAACGATTGCCAAAGATAAACCTGTGACAAAGGGCGATATTATTGCTGTTCTTCCATTTGGTAACTCTGTTGCTCAAATTCAGGTTACTGGTCAAAACATCTATGATATGTTCGTCAAGTCTCTTGGTTCTATTCTTCAAGTTGATGAAAGTGGTAAAAATGTTCTTGATGAAAATGGTCAACCTTTACTTGAACCTTCAGGTGGTTTCCTTCAAGAAGCAGGAGCTCGTGTCTATTATGACACCACCCTTCCTACAGAAAAACGTATCCTTTCTATTGACATTTTAGATCCAGAAACTAAAGCCTACAAGACTCTCGACAAAACTGAAACCTATTATCTTGTAACCAATGATTTCTTGGCTGCTGGTGGTGATGGCTACACAATGCTGGGTGGACCACGTGAAGAAGGGCCTTCAATGGATTCTATCTTTGCTGATTATTTGGCAACAGCAGACCTTTCTAAATATGCTGTTATTAATCCAAATTCACGTACCATTTCAATTTCAAGCGCTAATTATGCCGCATTGACTAAGAAAGATGAAGCAGAGCAACCTACGCTTAATCCATTAAGTCCAGTTACTCCATCGGATGTTGCTAAAGAACTAACAACAACTAAACCTGTGGTTTCTAAAGTAGTGACTACACCAAATGGTAAAGTCTTCTTTGTGTCAACAACAAATGATGCTCTTAAAGAAACAGAAAAAGTAACAGAAGCTTCAGCTCAAGGCGAAGTTCTTCCTACAACAGGTGACAAGAGCTCACATGCTGGTCTCTTTGGCCTTGGTATGTTACTTACTATCTTTGGACAAGTGGTAAACACAGAGGTAAAGCGAAAAACTAAGCCAGTATACATGACAAGAAAAGTAATGGGCTAATTACAGTTGTAAACTTGTCTTTCTTAACACTGTCAAACACCTGAAACCAAGTGTTTCAGGTGTTTTTTATATGGTCTAAAACTATTTCAATAATCATAACACCCTATTATAAATGGAGTAGTTTGGTTTTGTATTTACGTAACTTAAATTATGTAAAACTTTATCAAAAAAGAAAAAGATAACGGAGTATCTTTTTACATAAATTTAGTTATGTCTATTTTCCTAAACAGAATTGACTAAAGAGTTGCGTAATGAGTTCATCTGGAGCAGCATCACCAGTAATTTCACCAAGAATTTCCCAAGTACGTGTCATATCAACCTGTAGTAGGTCAACAGGCATGCCCAATTCAAGACCTTGATTAACGGCTTCAAGACTCTCAAGAGCTTTTTCAATGAGTGAAATGTGACGGGCATTTGAAAGATAGGTGGCATCTTTCTCAACCAAACCAGCATTATCAAAGAAGAGTTGATTGATGCGCTCTTCAATCTTATCAATGTTTTCATTTTTCAAGACTGAAATTGGGATGACATCTTCGGGAAGTTCTTCAAGTTGGATAGCTTGAGGAAGGTCAGTCTTATTTAGGAGAATGATGCGATTGCTATTTTGGCTGATGTCAAGGAGGGTACGGTCTTGCTCAGTTAATGACTCGGAGCTATTAAGGACAAGAAGAACCAAATCAGCTTCTTCTAGGGCCTTTTTAGAACGCTCTACACCTATTTTTTCGACAACATCGTCAGTATCTCGAATACCAGCCGTATCGATTAACTTAAGTGGAACACCCTTGATATTAACGTATTCTTCAATAACATCACGAGTGGTCCCTTCAATGTCTGTCACGATAGCTTTTTCCTCACGTAGGAGGTTGTTAAGAAGACTTGATTTTCCAACATTTGGACGACCAATAATTGCCGTCGAAAGACCTTCTCGTAGGATTTTTCCTCGTTTGGCAGTGGCAAGAAGATTTTCTAAAAGTGCTTGGAATTCTTTCGTTTTTTCACGGACAAGATTTGTGGTAACCTCTTCAACATCATCATACTCAGGATAGTCAATATTAACTTCCACCTGAGCTAAAGTATTAAGGATTTCTTGGCGGGTATTGTTAATGAGATTCTTGAGTGAGCCATCAAGTTGCGAGACGGCAACGGCCATAGCCTTATCAGTCTTGGCGCGAATCAAATCCATAACAGCTTCGGCCTGAGTCAAGTCCACACGGCCATTTAGGAAGGCACGCTTGGTAAATTCACCAGGTTCAGCCATACGAGCTCCAGAACGGATAAGGAGTTGCAGAATTTCATTAGTTACCGCAACTCCGCCGTGTGTGTTGATTTCTACCACATCCTCACGGGTAAATGTTTTGGGAGCACGCATGACACTGACCATGACTTCATCAATGATGTCATCATTTTCCACGATATGACCATAGTTGATGGTATGAGAATCCACGGTTTCAAGATTCTTCCCTTTGAAAACTTTATTAGCAATGGCAATAGCATCTGTTCCTGATAAGCGAACAATACCGATAGCCCCTTCGCCTAAAGGGGTTGAAATAGCTGTAATAGTATCAAATTCTTTGGTAATTGACATGTTTTATCCTTTGAATATTTCTTTATTTGTGTTAAAACGAATTTATTTCATTGTAACGCAAATAAGCAGTAGTCGCAAGAATTGGCGCTGATAACGACAAAAAAAAGAGCCTGAGCTCTTTTCATTATTTATGACGTTCAAAATATGATTTGGTCTCTTTGATGATGATTGGTGAGAGTACCAGAAGGGCAATCAAGTTAGGTAATGCCATCAAGCCGTTTACGATATCCGCAATTTTCCAAACAACATCGAGTGTTAGGTAGCCACCAAGAGCAACCATGATTACAAAGACAAGACGATAGAATGAGAGGAATTTGGTAGATTTGAAGATAAATTCGAAACAACGTTCCCCATAGTACGACCAACCTAGAACTGTCGTAAAGGCAAACAAGACTAAAGAAAGTGTTAGGGCAATTTCTCCAAAAGTTCCGAAAACAGAAGAGAAGGCCGCTTGTGTCATTGGTGCCCCTTCTAAGCTACCAGACCATTGTCCAGTTACGAGAATAGCAAGTCCGGTAAGGGTACAAATGATGATAGTATCGATGAAGGTACCTGTCATAGAAATCAAACCTTGTTCAACAGGTTCTTCAGTCTTGGCAGCAGCAGCGGCGATAGGGGCAGAACCAAGACCTGATTCATTAGAAAATACCCCACGCGCAATACCAAGTCGCATTGCGACCATAACAGTTGCGCCAGCAAAACCTCCGACAGCAGCTTTACCAGTAAAGGCTGATTGGAAAACCATTTCAAGCACAGGGAACAGCTGATTGAAGTTAGCAAAGATGACAATAAGTGCAGCAATGATGTAAAGACCTGCCATAAATGGCACAACTTTTTCAGATACTTTTGAAATAGATTGAATACCACCGAAAATGATAGCAGCAGTGATAAGGGCTAAAATCACACTGACAATTTTTGGTGACCAATCAAAGCTGTTTTGAAGAGATGCTGTGATTGAGTTAACTTGTGAGAAGGTACCAATACCCAACCATGCGACAAGCACACCGGCAAAGGCAAAGAAGTAAGCCAAAGGCTTAGCGATTGTTTGCCATTTCCCTTTAAAGCCATTGGTAATATAGTACATTGGACCTCCAGATACATTCCCCTGATCGTCAAGTGTACGGAATTTGATAGCTAAAAGTCCTTCGGCATATTTAGTTGCCATACCGAAGAAGGCAGCAATCCACATCCAGAAAAGGGCACCAGGTCCACCAGTCTTAATGGCTGTTGCAACCCCGACAATATTACCAGTACCGACAGTTGCAGCAAGAGCTGTCGCAAGGGCTGCAAAACTAGAAATATCACCTTCCCCTTTATCTTCAGCAAAGATAAGTTTAAAGGCTTTAGGCAGACGAATGATTTGCAAAAGTCCTAGACGGATTGTAAGGTAGATACCGGTTCCTACAAGAAGGACAAGAAGGGGAGGTCCCCATACAAAGTCATCAATGGAAGTGAAAAAATCTAACATAAGTTTAGAATCTCCTTAAACCGAGACGCCAAAAAAGAGGTTTGGCTTAACCAGACCTCTGAAAATACAAAGCTATTCACACAAGTTCAAAACTCGCAATGCTTTCTGTCCTTTTACCTGAGAGTTTCGGGTGTTATCCCTTGCCCCTTCGGTGTCTTGTAAACAGCAGTAGCTGCTTCAAGCTCTCTCCAGAAGTCCGTCAATCACCAGTCATCCTGATGATGTCATTCGGTTAATATTTTATTGTGACTATATCTTACCGAAAAAACCGAACACTGTCAACACCTATTTTCTTAATTAGCCTAAAAAATCCGAATATTACGCTTTCATTATTGCACAAGAACAAGTAAATCTCACATAGCTTAGCTATCATATCAAGAATGTCTAGCTAATATCCTAGTTTGAAACAAGCAACTCAAGTTTAGAGAATTTGATGACAATCATGACTACAGTCTGCATTTTCATCGGAAAAATGATAAAATAATAGAGCTTATTTTTGAGAATGGAGAACATGATGAACCCATTATTAAACGGTATGAATGATAAACAATCAGAAGCAGTTCAAACGACTGAAGGACCTCTTTTGATTATGGCTGGTGCAGGTTCTGGTAAGACACGAGTACTTACCCACCGCATTGCCTACCTAATTGACGAAAAAATGGTCAATCCTTGGAATATTTTGGCCATCACCTTTACCAATAAGGCAGCTCGTGAGATGCGTGAACGTGCTATAGCTTTAAATCCAGCAACTTCAGAAACTTTGATTGCGACCTTCCATAGTATGTGCGTGCGAATTCTTCGTCGTGAAGCGGACCATATTGGCTACAACCGAAACTTCACTATCGTGGATCCTGGAGAACAACGCACTCTGATGAAGCGTATTCTCAAGAATCTTAATCTCGATCCTAAAAAATGGAATGAGCGTGCTATTTTAGGGACGATTTCCAATGCTAAAAACGACCTTTTAGATGAAGTGGCATATGAACATCAGGCTGGCGACATGTACACCCAAATCGTTGCTAAATGTTACAAAGCCTATCAAGAAGAGCTTCGTCGTAGTGAGGCCATGGATTTCGACGATTTGATTATGATGACTTTGCGTCTCTTTGATAAAAATCCAGATGTGCTCGCTTATTATCAGCAACGTTATCAGTACATTCATGTGGATGAGTACCAAGATACTAACCATGCTCAATATCAGTTAGTGAAACTCTTGGCTTCTCGCTTCAAGAATATCTGTGTCGTGGGTGATGCAGACCAATCAATCTACGGTTGGCGTGGGGCTGATATGCAAAATATTCTTGATTTTGAGAAAGACTATCCCGAAGCCAAGGTAGTTCTCCTGGAAGAAAACTACCGTTCGACTAAGAAAATTCTCCAAGCGGCCAACGAGGTGATTAAGAACAACCGCAACCGCCGTCCTAAAAAACTTTGGACTCAAAATGATGACGGAGAACAAATCGTTTATTACCGTGCTAATGACGAGCGGGATGAAGCTGTTTTCGTAGCTTCAACGATTAATAACGTCGTTCGTGAAGAAGGTAAGAACTTTAAAGACTTTGCAGTCCTCTACCGTACCAATGCCCAATCTCGTACCATTGAAGAAGCCTTGCTCAAGTCTAATATTCCTTATACCATGGTTGGAGGTACCAAGTTCTACAGCCGTAAAGAAATTCGTGACGTCATTTCTTATCTGAACTTGATTGCCAATCCTGCGGATAATATTAGCTTTGAACGTGTCGTGAATGAACCGAAACGTGGGGTCGGTCCTGGTACTCTCGAAAAGATTCGTACCTTTGCCTACGAGCAGGATATGAGTCTTCTAGATGCTTCCGCTAATATTATGTTGTCACCTATTAAAGGGAAAGCAGCTCAAGGCGTTTATGACTTTGCTATTGTTATTCTGAATCTACGTGACCAGCTAGATGACTTAAGTATTACCGAAGTTGTTGAAGCTGTCTTGGACCAATCTGGTTATCTGGACGCTCTGTCTATGCAACAAACGCTTGAAAGTCAGGCACGCATTGAAAATATCGAAGAGTTCATGTCTGTGACTAAGAATTTCGACGAAACCAATACAGATGGTACTGAAGATGAGATAGGCATTGACCGTTTAGGACGTTTCTTGAACGATTTGGCTTTGATTGCTGACACGGACGATGGTGATGTCGAAGCAGCAGAAGTAACCTTAATGACCCTCCACGCTGCTAAAGGGCTTGAATTTCCAGTTGTCTTTCTGATTGGTATGGAAGAAGGCGTCTTTCCCTTGTCACGTGCTTCAGAAGAGCCAGATGAGCTTGAAGAAGAGCGTCGCTTGGCTTACGTAGGAATTACTCGTGCTGAAGAAATTCTTTTCCTAACCAATGCCAATACTCGTACGCTTTTTGGTAAGACTAATTACAACCGTCCAAGTCGTTTCTTGCGAGAAATCTCAGATGATTTATTGCAATATCAAGGTCTGGCACGTCCTGCTAATTCATCTTTTGGTGTTCGTTTTACAAAGGATGAACCGACACAATTTGGTCAAGGGATGAGCTTACAACAAGCGCTTCAGACCAGAAAAGCCAATGCACAACTGCAAAGACATACTGGTGCTCAGCCATTTTCAAAAGCTACCGGAGGGCTACCATTCGGAAAAACGTCTGACTCAAGCAACACAGCAACAGACTGGGAAATTGGTGACATCGCCCATCACAAGAAGTGGGGAGACGGAACTGTCCTAGAAGTGACTGGTAGTGGTAAAACCCAAGAACTTAAAATTAAATTTCCAGAGGTGGGACTTAAAAAAGTTCTAGCAAGTGTTGCACCCATTGAAAAGAAATAAAAGGACCGAAAGGTTCTTTTTATAAACCCTATCTATCACTCTGATAAGAAATTTCTATTAGACAGCTTTACTTGCTAGGTGTAGAATGAAGGCAACTTTTGTTTTGGAGGAAACACATATGACACGAGAATTTTCATTTGAAACCCTACAATTGCATGCTGGACAAGCCCCTGATAAGGAAGCTAAATCACGTGCGGTTCCTATTTACCAAACAACTTCATACGTTTTTGATAATGCTCAAGAAGGTGAAGATCTCTTTGCCCTTAGAAAACCTGGTAATATTTACACTCGTATTACCAACCCTACTGTAGCAGTCCTTGAAGACCGTATTGCTGCACTAGAAGGTGGTGTTGGTGCCTTGGCAACTGCTTCAGGTATGGCTGCTGTCACTTATGCAGTACTTGGTTTGGCACACGCTGGTGATCATGTTGTTGCTGCAACAACGCTTTATGGTGGAACTTTTAACCTCTTGAAAGAAACACTCCCACGTTATGGTGTCACAACAACTTTTGTTGACATCAACAATCCTGAAGAAGTAGAAGCTGCAATCAAAGATAATACAAAACTTGTATTGATTGAGTCTTTGGGTAACCCACTTATCAACATTCCAAAATGTTCATTATTATCAACATTCCAGATTTTGAAAAGATTGCTGACATCGCTCACAGTCATAAGATTCCATTGGTGGCTGACAATACATTCGGTACACCTTATCTTATTAACGTTATTTCTCATGGTGTAGACATCGTGGTTCACTCTGCGACTAAATTTATCGGTGGACATGGGACAACTATCGGAGGCCTTATCGTCGATTCTGGTAAATTCGATTGGGAAGCTTCAGGTAAATTCCCACAATTGGTGGATGAAGATCCTTCTTACCACAATATCAGTTATACACGTGATGTCGGTGCAGCAGCGTTTATTACTGCCCTCCGTACACAACTTTTGCGTGATACAGGTGCAGCCTTGGCACCTTTCAATGCCTTCTTGCTTTTGCAAGGCCTTGAAACCCTCTCACTTCGTGTAGAACGCCACGTCGAAAATACGAAAAAAATCGTAGATTTCTTGGAAAACCATCCAAAAGTTGAGAAAGTAAACTATCCTGGATTGCCATCAAGTCCTTACTATGACTTGGCACAAAAATACTTCCCTAAAGGACCAGGTTCTATTTTCACTTTCCATGTTAAGGGCGGACAAGATGAAGCTCGTACAGTCATTGATAACCTTGAAATCTTCTCAGACCTTGCCAACGTTGCCGATGCAAAATCATTGGTTGTTCACCCTGCAACAACAACCCATCAACAATTGGCAGAAGAAGATTTGCTTGCCTGCGGTGTCACTCCAAATCAAATTCGAATCTCTGTCGGTTTGGAAAATGCAGATGATTTGATTGAAGATTTGAAACTTGCCTTGGAAAAAATCTAAAAGTATTATAATACGAATGGACTCAGCATCTAGCTGGGTCTTTTTCAGATATCTTGAATCACATATTAAATTAGGCTATAACATCGTATTCTTAAAGGATTTAAGCAGGAGACATCTCAACATTTTTAAAATCAAACTATCGATAAATGGTGGTATTATAGTACAACACTTCTATGATAAAGCTGGACCTATGAAGCTTCTAAAAAGTAATTAAATACATGCTTATTATGAAAGGAAGTTAGCAGATAGATATATCTTCTGTGATTATGAAATGCTCTTTGTTAAAAATTTATAAGCAAATGGCTAGTCATGTTCTAGCATTTAAAGTACAATAAAGAAAAACTATTGGAGGAATATTATGCCAACATTTATCGGAAAACCAGTTACAGTAGCTGAAGACAAACAACTTCAAGTAGGAGATACTTTGCGTGATTTTACATTGACTACAACAGATTTAAGTCAAAAATCACTATCAGATTTCGATGGAAAGAAAAAAGTTATCTCTATTGTTCCATCTATTGATACAGGTATCTGCTCAACGCAAACACGTACTTTTAACAAAGAGTTATCAGAACTAGATGATACTGTGGTAATTACTATCTCTGTAGACCTACCATTTGCACAAGCTCGTTGGTGCGGTGCTGAGGGACTTGAAAATGCTATTATGCTTTCTGACTACTACGATAATCGCTTCGGAAGAGCGTATGGTGTTCTTATTGAAGAATGGCACCTTTTAGCGCGTGCTGTTTTAGTAGCTGATGCTGATAACAAGATTACTTTCGTGGAATATCTGGAAAATATTAATACAGATCCAAACTATGAAGCAGCAGTAGCAGCTGTTAAGAGCTTGTAATTAAGAGACCTAGTCTCTTTTTTATTTTATATTTATTGCAGTTTTTACTTGCAAAAGTATTAGCTTCTTGCTATTATTGTATAGCAATACTCATTAAGGATACTTAAATATAAGAAAGGAGATTCAATGACTGAAAAAGAAAGACCTCAATTGATTGTCAATTATGAAGCTAATACTGATAAGCTTATTCGTTTAGGTGATGTTGTTGACCAGTTCAAAGGCAAAGCTGTCCCTGCTAAGGCAGAACCTGGTGAATTTGCTGTCATTAATCTATCGGATATGACACCAAGCGGTATTTCATATAAAGACCTTAAAACTTTTTCTGAAGAACGTCGTAAGCTCTTACGGTTTTTGCTAGAGGATGGTGATGTCCTCATCGCTTCAAAAGGGACAGTGCAAAAAGTAGCTGTTTTTGAGGATCAAGGTAAACGTGAAGTAGTTGCCTCGTCAAATATTACAGTTCTTCGTCCTAAAGAAAAACTTCGTGGGTTCTACATCAAATTTTTCCTTGAGACTGAGATCGGACGTACTTATTTAGATTATGCTGATAAGGGTAAGGCCGTCCTTAACTTATCGACTGCTGACCTCTTGGATATTAAAATCCCTGAGATACCAATTGTTAAGCAAGATTATCAGATTGCCGCTTATTTACGTGGCCGTGCTGATTTCCATCGTAAGATGGTTCGTGCAGAGCAAGAGTGGGAGAATATCCAACATAATGTTACGGAAGCTCTATTTGGAAACTAATTAAAGGCACAGACTCAGGTTTGTTGGCCTTTTTTCATTATTCTCGTGTATAATGGTAGTAGTAAATATGTTATTAGGAGGTCACAATGACAACCAACACTATAGATTTATCACAACCAGTCGCAACCATCATTAAAGAGCATCCAGAGGTTAAGGATTTACTGATTGATCTCGGTTTCAAGCCCTTGTCCAACCCTGCTATGCTAAATACTGTCGGTAAGGTAACCAGTCTAAAAGCTGGCTCTAAGTTAGCTAATATTCCCCTAGATAAAATTAAGCAAACCTTACTATTCAATGGATATGATGTCATCGGAGACTGATATGGAAAACAATCGTATTCAAATACTCAAAGAAATTCTACTAGATTTGCACCATGGAGCCAGTCCTGAGAGTGTTCAAGAACGCTTCAATCAACACTTCAAGGGAGTTTCTGCCCTTGAAATCTCTATGATGGAACATGAACTGATGGCATCTGAAGAAGGAGTTACTTTTGAAGATGTCATGAGCCTCTGTAATGTACATGCTAACCTCTTTAAAGGAGCCATTGCAGATGTGGAGGTAGCAGACGCTGATCAAGAAGGCCACCCAGTTTATGTGTTTAAACAAGAGAATTTAGCCCTACGTTCAGCTATTCTCCGTATTCGACGTATCATAGAAAATATCAGTAAGCCTGAAAATGAAGAGTTTAAATCTGACCTAGTAAATGGGCTTAAGCATCAGATGTCATTACTTGGTCAATTCCATAATCATTACACACGTAAAGAAAAGCTCTTCTTTCCAATTATGGAGCGTTACGGTCATGACTCCCCGCCAAAAGTGATGTGGGGTGTAGACGATGACATCCGAAAACTTTTTAGAGTAGCAGAAGCTAAACTCAAAGCACTTCCAGAAGGTGCTTTAGAAGAGTTTTCAAAAGCATTTGAAGCCTTTTCGGAAGAGTTTGAAGCTATGATTTTCAAGGAAGAAGCCATCCTACTTATGATTCTGCTAGAAACCTTCACGCAGGATGATTGGCTTTCCATTGCTGAGGAGAGCGATGCCTATGGCTATGCTATTATAAAGCCTACAGCTATCTGGAAGCCTAAGCGAGAGCGTTTTGATGATACTGTACTAGAAGAAAAGTCTAGTCCAAAAGCTGAGGAGAATATCGGCAATACACGTGTCATAGATACCCCTGAAGGGCAATTCACCATCAGCTTCACACCGAAACCAAAAACTGAAACTGTCGTAGATAGAGAAACGACTCAGCCTTTTGGCAATGGTTATCTTTCTGTGGAGCAGGCCAATCTCATTCTCAATCATCTCCCTTTGGAAATCACTTTCGTTAATAAAGATGATATTTTCCAGTACTATAATGATAATGTTCCCGCCAATGAAATGGTCTTTAAACGAACACCTAGTCAAATTGGACGAAATGTTGAACTTTGTCATCCGCCAAAAGTCCTTGACAAGGTCAAGAAAATCTTTGACTTACTCAGAAGTGGTGAACGTGATCAAGTACCAATGTGGTTCAAATCTGAACGTCTAGGAAAATTCGTCTACGTCACCTATGCCGCTGTACGAGACGATAAGGGAGACTTTCAGGGCGTCCTAGAATATGTCCAAGATATCCAGCCTTTCTTTGAGCTAGATAGCGACCTCAAAAGGGATATTGATTAAAAAGAAGAAGCAAATGTGACGTTATAAACATCTGAAGAGGCTAGAGAATTTACTCCTGGCCTCTTTATGTTTCTACCTAGCTCTTTATGCTTGCTTTTGATATAATTAAAAGTATGATTTCAGGAATTATTAATCTAAAAAAAGAAGCTGGAATGACCAGTCACGATGCAGTATTTAAACTGCGCAAAATTTTACATGAAAAGAAAATCGGACACGGTGGAACCCTAGATCCTGATGTTACTGGTGTTTTACCTATAGCAGTTGGAAAGGCTACTCGTGTCATTGAATACATGACTGAAGCTGGCAAGGTCTATGAGGGTGAAATTACCATTGGCTTTTCGACAACGACCGAAGATACTAGCGGTGACGTCGTCCAAACAACACCTTTAACAGAGCTGGATGAAGAATCTGTTGATAAAACCATGTCTAGTTTTGAGGGCCAAATCACACAAACCCCACCGATGTACTCAGCAGTTAAAGTCAATGGGAAAAAACTTTATGAATATGCACGCGCCGGCCAAGAAGTCGAACGTCCACAACGCCAAGTGACAATTACAGAGTTTGTTCGTACCTCACCTATTAAGCTTGAAAACGGCACTGCAAGATTTACCTTCCGTGTTGCTTGTAGCAAAGGAACTTATGTCCGTACCTTATCTGTTGACTTAGGTGCTAAACTTGGTTATGCTAGCCACATGTCTGCTCTGCGTCGAACAGCTTCAGCAGGGTTAACGTTAGATTTAGCCCTAACCCTCTCACAAATTTCAGAAATGGTAGAAGCAGGGGATGAGTCTTTCTTACTCCCTATCGAATTTGGTGTTCAGGACCTACCGGCTGTGCAAGTCACTGAAGAAGATGCCAAAGAAATCTCATTTGGTCGCTTTATTTCTTTAGAGAGCCAAGAACCTCTGGTAGCTGCCTTTTTGGGTGACAAGGTTCTAGCCATCATGGAAAAGCGACATCACGTCTATAAACCTAGAAAAGTATTAATCCAATGAAAGTAACGTCTATTAATGATTATAAAGATATCCATCAGGAGAAGGAAACAGTCCTTGTCTTAGGATACTTCGATGCGCTTCATCGTGGTCATAAGGTCCTTTTTGATAAGGCACGCCAGATAGCTGATGAGAAACAGCTTGAAGTAGCTGTCCTTACCTTTAACGAGAGTCCGCAACTGACATTCCAACGCTATACAGATGACCTCCTTCTTCATATCACTGCACCTCAAAGACGTTGTGATCTTTTTGAAGCTTACGGAACAGATCAACTTTATTTAACAGATTTCAATAGTGATTTTGCCCGAACCAGTTCTGATGACTTCATTGCCCGTTATATTAAGCGTTTAAAGGCTCAAGAGATTGTTGTGGGATTTGATTACAAGTTTGGACACCATCGAACGGATGCAGACTATTTAGCTCGAAATTTTTCTGGAAGGGTACATGTCATTGAAGAACAACAAAGTGATGGTGAAAAAATTTCATCGACTCGTGTTCGCCAGTTGATTAGAGAAGGTAAGGTTAAAGAGGCTAATGACCTCTTGGGGCATGAATTCTCTACACGAGGTATTGTGGTCCATGGAGATGCGCGTGGACGCACTATTGGTTTTCCAACGGCCAATCTAGCACCAATTGATAGAACCTTTCTACCAGCTGATGGGGTTTACGTTGCTGACGTCGTCATTGATGGAAAACGCTATCGTTCTATGACCAGCTTGGGTAAAAATGTCACCTTTGGAGGGACAGAACTGCGTCTTGAAGCCAACATCTTTGATTTTGAAGGCGACATCTATGGGAAAACGATTGAAGTCTTCTGGCTAGAATATATCCGTGATATGGTTAAGTTTAATAGCATAGATGAACTTTGTGCACAATTGAATGCAGACAAAAAAATCGCAGAAAATTTTAAGAAAGCGTAGCCAAAACTATACAAATATTGTATAATAATTAGGAATGTTAAAGTGAAAGGGGCGTTTGCATGGTAACTTTATTTTTATCACCTAGCTGCACCAGCTGTAGGAAAGCAAGAGCCTGGTTGACCAATCATGAAGTTGCTTTTAACGAACACAATATTATCACAAGCCCATTAACCCACGATGAGTTGATGAGGATTTTGTCTTATACAGAAAATGGTACAGAGGATATCATTTCAACCCGTTCAAAAGTCTTTCAAAAATTAAACATCGATGTAGATGATTTAACCATCAAGGAACTTATTCAATTGATTTCTGAATATCCAAATCTTCTTCGTCGACCTATCATTATGGATAACAAACGCATGCAAATTGGGTTTAATGAAGATGAAATTCGTGCTTTTTTGCCTCGTGACTATAGAAAGCAAGAACTACGTCAAGCGACCATTCGTGCTGAAATTGAGGGTAACAATGACTAAAGGAAATTATTCCTACCCACTCGATCCATCGTGGAGCACTGAGGAAATTACCACAGTGCTTCATTTTTTGAGTCAGGTAGAAAAAGCATACGAAAGCAGGGTTGATCGTGATCAACTCTTGCAAGCCTATAAAGCATTTAAGATTGTTGTCCCTGGAAAGGCACCTGAAAAGCAACTCGACAAGGCTTTTGAAGAAGCTAGCGGTTTTTCAACCTACCAAGCTATCAAAGCCGCCAAAGCACAAGATAAAGGATTAATCTCACTTGGAAAATAAATTGAGTTTCGCAAAAGAAATCATAAAAGAAGCTGGAGATTTTATTAAAGACAGTTTGTCAAAAACGATAACAGTCGAAGAAAAGACAGCTTTTGATGATTTAGTAACTAATATTGATAAGCAAACACAAGATTTACTCGTTGCTAGGATTCAATCTGCTTTCCCTACGGATCATATTTTTGCAGAAGAAAATGGCCTAGTTCATGATATAAAAGATGGCAATGTCTGGGTCTTGGATCCTATTGATGGAACAGTAAATTTTATTGTTCAACAAGAAAATTTTTGTGTCATGATTGCTTACTACGAAGAGGGCCGAGGAAAATTCGGCCTCATTTATAACGTCATGGCTGATGAACTTTTCTATGGTGGTGGCCAATTCGATGTTTATTGTAATGACAAGCTACTTCCAGTATATCAAGATCGTCCTTTAAATCGATGTCTAGTTGCTAGTAATGCAGCCATGTTTGCTAAAAATTTTCATGGCCTCCAAAGCTTTATTAATAAAACCTTGGGCGTACGTGTTTATGGTGGTGCCGGTTTAAGTATGTCAAAAGTCCTATCCGGTCAAATTTTAGCCTACTTTTCTGTCATTTACCCGTGGGACTATGCTGCAGCAAGTATTATGGGCGAAAAATTAGGTTATCAGCTTGAGACCATTAACGGAGAAGCTCTTGATTACTCTAGTCGTCAGGCGGTAATGCTTGTTCCTAAAGCAAAGCTCAATAACATTAAAACCATTATGAGCTCTAAAGATTAATTGAATAAGTATACTGGACAAATCAGGACCATAAGTCCTCTTGGTTGGTCCAGTTTTTTAATAGAAAGGAAACTATGGAATTTCCATTAGATTTTGTAGAAAAATACACTAACTTATTAGGTAAAGAAGCAGATAACTTCTTCGCATCTTTTGACCAGGAAGCCGTGTCAGCCTATCGCACAAATCCTCTTAAAAAGCAGCAGAAAAACTATCCTGATGCTATTCCTGAAACACCTTGGGGTCATTACGGGAAAATTTCTGGGAAATCTTCTGACCATGCGACTGGTTTAGTCTATTCTCAGGAACCTGCAGCTCAAATGGTCGCTCAAGTTGCAGCTCCAACTAAGGGAAGTCGTGTCTTAGATTTAGCAGCTGCTCCAGGCGGAAAATCTACCCATCTTCTAAGCTATCTAGACAATACAGGACTGCTCGTTAGCAATGAAATCAATCCCAAACGTAGCAAGATTTTAGTTGAAAATATTGAACGTTTTGGTGCTAGAAATGTCGTGGTGACTAATACGTCAGCCGATAAACTAGCTAAAGTTTTCAAAAATTACTTTGATACGATTGTCTTTGATGGACCATGTTCTGGTGAAGGGATGTTCCGTAAAGACCCTGATGCAATCCAATATTGGCACAAGGACTATCCGAGTGAGCTAGCACAATTGCAGAAGGACATCTTAACAGATGGTTTGAAGATGCTTGCCCCAGGTGGCCAATTAATCTACTCAACCTGCACCTGGTCCCCTGAGGAGAATGAAGGTGTGGTCTCTTGGATTTTAGAGAATTACCCTGACCTTGAATTGGTAGACATTCCGAAACAAAATGGTATGTGTCATGGAATCAATTTTCCAGAAACAGCTCGTATGTATCCGCATCATTTTAAGGGTGAAGGGCAATTTGTGGCAAAATTTCAAGATCAGCGCCTAACCGAGCAAAAGCGTATCAAAGAAGGGAAATCTAACCTCAATAAGGAGCAGAAGCAACTTTGGGAAGCCTTTGCTAAGAAGCACCTTAAAACACATCTAGATGGTTTACTTCAGGTTTTTGGAGATAATCTTTACTTACTTCCTAATGGTCTTCCAGATCTTTCCAAAGTGAAAATCGCTCGTAACGGTTTGCATCTAGGAATCTTCAAGAAGAAACGTTTCGAACCAAGTTTTGCACTCGGAATGGCACTAACCTCTGATGAAGTTGTTTCAAGTCTATCCCTCAATCAAGAGCAGTTTGCCCAGTATGTTTCAGGCAATGTGGTTACTTTAGACCAAGTCCTTCCTAACGGTTGGTATCAATTATTGGTTGACGGCAATGGGTTTGGATTTGCCAAAGTCGTTGGAAATACCGTAAAAAATTACTATCCAAAGGGGTTGAGATACCATATCTGACAGCCTGTAATCAAAGTTTAATGTGACTTAACCATCCCATCCTTGGTATAATTAAAGAGATGTCTTTTAGAAGCTTATATATTACGCTATTTTGTTACAAAAATCTCGGAGGACAAAAATGAAAAAAACAAAAGTCCTTGCAGTGATTTTATCACTAGCAATGGCCACACTAGTCTTAACTGGCTGTGCCTCTTGGATTGACCGTGGTCAGTCCATTACAGCAGTTGGGTCTACGGCTCTTCAACCTTTAGTGGAAGCAGCAGCAGATGGTTTCGCTGAAAAGAGCCCTGAAAAAATTGTTAATGTCCAAGGGGGTGGTTCTGGTACAGGGCTTTCACAAGTTCAATCTGGAGCTGTCCAAATCGGTAACAGCGATCTCTTTGCTGAGGAAAAATCTGGAATAGATGCTAGTAAGCTTGTTGACTTTCAAGTTGCTGTTGCTGGCATTGCCGTTATTACCAATAAAGAAGTTTCTGTTGACAACCTAACAACAGAGCAACTTCGCAAAATTTTCACAGGCGAAATTACAAATTGGAAACAACTCGGTGGACAGGATTTGGATATTACCATCATCAACCGTGCAGCAAGTTCAGGATCACGTGCCACTTTTGATGCTGTCATTATGGACGGAAAATCTCCTATTCGCACTCAAGAGCAAGACTCTAACGGAATGGTTAAGTCAATTGTCGCTCAAACGCCTGGAGCGATTTCATACCTATCATTTGCTTACCTTGATGACTCTGTTAAAACATTGAAGCTTAATGGGTTTGAACCAAAGGCTGAAAATGTTGCAACTAATGATTGGCCAATCTGGTCTTACGAACATATGTATACTAAAGGTAAGCCCGATGGTTATACGAAACAATTCCTAGACTACATGATGAGCGACGAGGTTCAAGAGAATGTCGTTTCAAAAATGGGTTACATTTCCATCCATAGTATGAAAGTAACGAAGGATGCTGATGGTAAAGTCACAAAGAAGAGTGAGGAGTAAGCATGAAAAATGAAGATTTGGTGAAGCAGTTAACATCACCCTCGAAAAATTCACGCCTCGAAAAATTTGGTAAAACAATCACTTTTCTTTGCCTAGCTTTGATTGTTTTCATTGTAGCAATGATTTTACTATTCGTAGCCCAAAAAGGACTAGCTACTTTCTTTGTCAATAAGGTTAGTTTGATTGAGTTCCTCTTTAGTGGGAATTGGTCACCATCTGAGGGCAAGTTTGGGGCGCTGCCAATGATTTTGGGCTCATTCGTGGTTACCCTACTTTCAGCCTTAGTAGCAACGCCATTTGCTATTGGGGCAGCCATCTTTATGACTGAAATTTCTCCTAAGGGGGCTAAATTCCTGCAACCTGCTATTGAACTTTTGGTTGGGATTCCATCTGTTGTATATGGATTCATTGGTCTCCAAGTCGTGGTTCCATTTGTTCGTTTCATTTTTGGTGGTACAGGATTTGGTATCCTTTCAGGTACCTTTGTCTTGTTCGTCATGATTTTACCAACCGTAACCTTTATGACGACAGACACGCTTCGTGCGGTACCACGTCACTATCGTGAAGCCAGTCTTGCCATGGGGGCTACTCGCTGGCAAACCATTTGGCGAGTGACGCTTAATGCGGCTAAACCAGGTATTTTCACGGCAGTTATCTTCGGTATGGCGCGTGCCTTCGGTGAGGCTCTTGCCATCCAGATGGTCGTCGGAAATTCTGCTGTGGTTCCAACTTCTTTAACCACACCGGCAGCAACCTTGACATCTGTATTGACTATGGGAATCGGAAATACCGTCATGGGCACAGTTTCAAACAATGTCCTCTGGTCACTTGCCCTGGTACTCTTATTAATGAGCCTCGGTTTCAATATGTTGGTTAAATTCATTACCCGTGAAAGAAAGAGAAATTATGAACGCTAAAAAAATTGATAAAATTGCCATCGGCACACTCTATGTGATTGCTGGCATTATTGTAACAATACTAGCAGCCTTGATTCTCTATATCTTGGTTCGTGGGTTACCACACATTAGCTGGTCTTTCTTGACAAGTCGATCATCGTCCTACAAAGCCGGAGGAGGAATTGGTGTTCAACTCTACAATTCATTCTTTCTTTTAGTGATTACCTTGATTATTTCTGTTCCTCTTTCAATGGGAGCAGGTATTTATCTTTCCGAATACGCTAAAAAAGGAAGACTCACAAACTTTGTAAGGACTTGTATTGAGATTCTTTCATCACTACCATCAGTAGTAGTTGGACTTTTTGGTTATTTGATTTTCGTTGTCCAATTTCAGTATGGTTTTTCAATTCTATCAGGTGCCTTGGCACTTACCGTTTTTAACCTACCACAAATGACACGTACTGTTGAAGATAGTCTAAGAACGGTTCACCATACCCAGCGTGAAGCAGGTCTTGCTTTAGGCTTGTCTCGCTGGGAAACCATCTGTTATGTTGTCGTACCAGAGGCCTTACCAGGAATTGTAACTGGGATTGTACTTGCATCTGGCCGTATTTTTGGGGAAGCAGCAGCACTTATTTACACAGCTGGTCAATCAGCACCGGCCCTTAACTGGGGTGACTGGAATCCACTTTCTATCTCTAGTCCGATTTCGATTTTCCGCCAAGCTGAGACGCTTGCTGTTCACATCTGGAAAGTCAATTCTGAAGGGACGACACCTGACGCTACAGCTGTATCAGCTGGTTCTGCAGCAGTACTCTTGATTTTCATTTTGATTTTCAACTTTGGTGCACGTCGTTTGGGAGCTTACCTCCATAAAAAATTAACATCCGCTTAAAGGAGTTACCATGACTAAATACAATTGGGATGAGCGTCATATTATCACCTTCCCAGAGAAGGAGCTCGCTCTTGAAACCAAGGACTTACATGTCTACTATGGCCAAAAAGAAGCCATCAAAGGTATTGATATGAAGTTCGAAAAAAATAAAATTACGGCTCTGATTGGGCCTTCGGGATGTGGAAAATCAACCTTCCTTCGTAGTTTAAACCGTATGAATGATACTATTGATATTGCCAAGGTCACTGGACAAATTCTATATGAAGGCGTCGATGTTAATGCTAGTAATATCAATGTTTATGAAATGCGCAAACATATTGGCATGGTCTTTCAGCGTCCTAATCCTTTTGCCAAGTCTATTTATAAAAATATTACCTTTGCCCACGAACGTAAAGGGGTGAGAAACAAACAAACCTTGGATGAAATTGTTGAAACCTCACTTAAGCAGGCTGGACTTTGGGATCAGGTGAAAGATGATCTTCATAAATCAGCCTTTACCCTATCAGGCGGTCAGCAGCAACGGCTTTGTATAGCAAGGGCCATTGCTGTTAAACCACGTATCCTTCTCATGGATGAACCTGCCGCCTCACTGGACCCTGTTGCCACGATGCAACTAGAAGAAACCATGTTTGAACTTAAGGAAAACTACTCTATTATCATCGTAACGCACAATATGCAACAAGCAGCGCGTGCTAGTGATTATACGGCTTTCTTCTACCTTGGTGACCTCATCGAATACGACAAAACTAAGAAAATCTTCCAAGATGCTGCCCTACAGTCAACCAGTGACTATGTCTCAGGACGCTTTGGATAGAAAGGAGCATCTATGACTGAACCAATCATTTCCATCAATGATTTATCGGTGTATTTCAATAAGAAAAAAGCCCTTAATAACGTAACCATGGATTTCTATCCAAATGAAATCACAGCCCTTATCGGACCTTCAGGATCAGGAAAATCAACCTTGCTCCGTTCTATCAACCGAATGGGAGATTTAAACCCTGAGTGGACGCTTACTGGAGCAGTATCTTACAATGGTCATAATGTCTATAGTCCTCGAACGGACACTGTTGAGTTACGAAAGCAAATCGGTATGGTCTTTCAACAACCTAATCCTTTTCCCATGTCTATCTATGAAAACGTGGTTTATGGACTTCGTATCAATGGTATCAAAGACAAAGCAGTCCTTGATAAAGCAGTCGAAGAATCTCTAAAAGGTGCTTCAATATGGGAAGAAGTAAAAGACCGTCTCCATGAATCAGCTCTCGGCCTTTCGGGAGGACAACAACAACGTATCTGTATCGCAAGGGTTCTTGCAACATCACCAAAGGTTATCCTACTTGACGAGCCAACATCAGCTTTGGACCCTATCTCGGCAGGAAAAATCGAAGAAACCCTCTACAACCTAAAAGACCAGTACACTTTGTTGCTTGTTACTCGTTCTATGCAACAAGCTAGTCGTATTTCCCAACGAACAGGCTTTTTCCTTGATGGACAACTCATTGAATATTCATCGACTAAGCATATGTTCCTTAATCCACAACACAAAGAAACAGAAGATTACATTACCGGTAAGTTCGGTTAAGAAAGGACGGATTCATTACCAATTATGATGTTACGAACACCCTTCGAGGAAGAATTAGCAAAACTCCACAATCAATTTTATGCCATGGGTACCGAAGTTGCTGCTCAGCTCAAAAAAGCAGTACGTGCCTTCATCAGCCATGACCGTGAATTGGCTAAAGAAGTTATTGAAAACGATGAAATTGTCAATAACTACGAAACCAAGCTTGAGAAAAAATCGCTTGAAATTATTGCCCTTCAGCAACCTGTATCAAGTGATTTACGTACTGTTATCACCGCACTAAAAGCATCTAGTGACGTCGAGCGTATGGGTGACCATGCCGTTGCCATCGCAAAAGCAACCATCCGTATTAAGGGTGAAAACCGAATGGCTGATATTGAAGCTGAGATCAAGAAAATGGGGAAAGCAGTCCGCCATATGGTTGAAGAAGCTCTTGAAGTTTACTTGAATGCTGACGAAAAGCGTGCTTATGAAATCGCAGCTTCAGATGAAATCATTGACAACTTTTTCCGTGATATCCAATCCATGACGGTAGAAGGTGTCCGGAAAAATCCAGATGCAGCCTTCGCAGCCAAAGAATATTTCCAAGTACTCATGTATTTGGAACGCATTGGTGACTACGCCCGTAATTTATGCGAATGGGTCGTCTATCTCAAATCTGGTAAAATCATTGAACTGTAGGCAAAGCTTGCAATCTATGTTAAAATGGGTCTGTATTGAATAAATTCAGGTACTTTTCTTTTAAAGTAAAGTACCTAATATCGAAACATTTGTCAGTCTGTTTCGATACGAAAAGTTAGTTAGGAGTATATACGTATGACAGCATCTGTTGCTCGTTTTATCGAAAGTTTCATCCCTGAAAATTATAATCTTTTCTTGGATATTAATCGTTCTGAAAAGACCTTTACAGGGAATGTTGCCATTACAGGTGAAGCCCTTGATAACCATATCTCCCTTCACCAAAAAGACCTTACCATCCATTCTATTCTCTTGGATAATGAATCACTAAACTTTCAAATGGATGATGCCAATGAGGCTTTCCATATTGAACTTCCAGAGACTGGGGTTTTAACGCTTGTCATTGAATTTTCCGGTCGTATTACAGACAATATGACCGGGATCTACCCATCATATTACACCCACAATGGTGAGAAGAAGGAAATCATTTCAACACAGTTTGAATCTCATTTTGCGCGTGAGGCTTTCCCATCTATTGATGAACCAGAAGCTAAAGCGACCTTTGATTTCTCATTGAAATTTGACGCTGAAGAAGGCGATATTGCCTTGTCAAATATGCCTGAAATCAATAGTCATCTCCGTGAAGAAACTGGCGTTTGGACCTTTGAGACAACACCACGTATGTCAACTTATCTCCTAGCCTTTGGGTTTGGAGCTCTCCAAGGTAAAACCGCTAAAACTCAAAACGGTACAGAAGTCGGCGTCTTCGCTACAGTTGCACAAGCAGCAAACAGTGTTGACTTTGCGCTTGACATTGCCGTTCGTGTCATTGATTTCTACGAAGATTATTTCCAAGTAAAATATCCTATTCCATTGTCTTACCACCTTGCCCTTCCTGATTTCTCAGCAGGTGCTATGGAAAACTGGGGACTTGTTACCTACCGTGAGGTTTACCTTCTTGTAGATGAAAATAGCTCTGCTGTAAGCCGTCAACAGGTAGCCCTTGTTGTTGCCCACGAATTAGCTCACCAATGGTTCGGTAACCTTGTAACGATGAAATGGTGGGATGACCTCTGGCTTAACGAAAGTTTTGCCAACATGATGGAATATGTTTCAGTAGATGCTATTGAACCAAGTTGGAACATCTTTGAAGATTTCCAAACAACTGGTGTACCACATGCCCTCCAACGTGATGCTACAGATGGTGTTCAGTCTGTCCATATGGAAGTCAATCATCCTGATGAGATTAATACCCTCTTTGACAGTGCCATCGTTTATGCCAAGGGTAGCCGTCTCATGCACATGTTGCGTCGTTGGCTAGGTGATGAAGCCTTTGCCAAAGGACTTAAAGCTTATTTTGAAAAGCACCAATATAATAACACTGTTGGACGTGATCTTTGGGATGCCCTTTCAGATGCTTCAGGAAAAGATGTCTCTAGCTTTATGGATACTTGGTTGGAACAACCAGGTTACCCAGTGGTTAATGCAGAAGTTGTTGATAACACGCTTATCCTTAGTCAAAAACAGTTCTTCATTGGTGAACACGAGGATAAAGGACGACTTTGGGAAATCCCATTGAACTCAAATTGGAAGGGTCTACCAGATACACTTTCAGTAGAACGAATTGAGATTCCAAATTATGGTCAACTTGAAGCCCAAAATGAGGGGGCTCTCCGTCTCAACACAGCAAATACAGCTCACTACATCACAGATTACCAAGGACAGCTCTTGGACAGTATCCTTGATGAATTTGCACTCCTTGATACTGTAAGTAAACTTCAAATCTTACAAGAACGTCGTCTCTTAGCTGAAAGTGGACGTATTTCTTACGCAAGCCTAATCACCTTGCTTGATTTGGTTGAAAAAGAAGAAAGCTTCTTGATTGCTCAAGCTAAATCACAAATTCTTAGTGGTTTGAAGCGTTTTATTGATGAAGATACAGAAGCAGAAGTGCATTACAACGCCTTGGTACGCCGTCAATTCCAAAATGACTTTGAGCGTCTTGGTTTTGAAGCCAAAGAAGGCGAGTCAGATGAAGACGAGATGGTACGTCAAACAATGCTTGGCTATTTGATTCAGGCAGACTATCAACCGGCTGTTTTAGCAGCAGCAAGTGTTTTCCAAGCACATAAAGAAAACTTCGAAAGCATTCCAGCAAGTGTCCGAGGTCTTGTCCTTATCAACCAAATGAAACAAGAAAACAGTCTTGAGCTTGTTGAAGAATATGTGAATGCTTACGTTGCAACCAACGATAGTAACTTCCGTCGTCAATTGACTCAAGCAGTCGCTTACCTTAAAAATCAAGAAGGTCTTGACTACGTTTTAGGTCATTTGAAGGATAAAAATGTTGTTAAACCTCAAGATTTGTACCTTTGGTACCTAAGCTTCCTTAATAAATCTTATGCTCAAGAAACCATTTGGAACTGGGCTAAAGAGAATTGGGAATGGATTAAGGCTGCCCTTGGTGGAGATATGAGCTTTGATACCTTTGTTAATATCCCAGCATCGGTCTTTAAAACTCAAGAACGTCTTGATCAGTATATTGCCTTCTTTGAGCCACAAACAAGCGATAAAGGCCTAGAACGTAATATCTTGATGGGAATTAAGACAATTGCCGCACGAGTAAACTTGATTGACAAAGAAAAAGCAGCCGTTGAATCTACACTTAAAGATTATTAGTGAAAACAAACAAGCTTTCCAAAATGGAGAGCTTGTTTTTGCGTGAACTATTTTACATAAATAAAGTTATGTTATTATAAACCACTTTATTGCATAATTAAATTTATGTAAATTACAAAACCATTCCGAGTTGGAATGGCTAGTAGTAAACTTATCATAGATTGTCTAGGGCGTTTTTTTGCTCATCATTAACAATATGCGTGTATAGATCAGTGACCTGAGTAGAAGCATGGCCAAGTTGGTGACTAACTAAAACTTGAGACTTGGTAGCATCATAAAGACGTGTAGCCAAGGTGTGTCGTAATTTGTGGGGAGTCACACGTATCTTGAAGTCCTGAGAATATTTAGCAACCATTTTTTCGATACTTGAAGCATCAATACGGTTAGGCACACCTCGATATTCCGTTAAAAATAGGGCAAGGTCTTGCTTTTCAGCCTTATAGCGTTTATCACGTATACTAATATAAGTCTCGAGATAAGGCTTTGCAAAACTTGCTACATTAACTGAGTCTCGCTTTCCCCCTTTTCGAGTGACATCAATGACCATCATCTTTAGATTGATGTCTTTAAGGTCCAGATTAACAGCCTCAGAAAGACGAATACCTGAAGCCAGCAGCAAGGCAATAATTGCTAGATCTCGCTCTTTATTCTTATAAAACGACGATTTTGCGCGATTTGAGAGCTTAACTTCGTATTCATTTTCGACATAATTAAGAAATTCCATGGTTTCATCGCCTAGAAAGAGTTTCTGTTTGATATTCTCAGCTCGAGCAGCTAAAGTTTCTTTCTTTTTCTTAGTAGAAACTTTTTTCATGACGTTACGATAGAAATATGGCTCACCATCAGGACCCTCGACCTCCTCGGTTAAATACTTATAGAGACTAGAGAGAGCTGAAAGTGTTCGGTTAATGGTCGTTTGAGAGACACCTTGTTTTGTAGAATAGGTATTTAAAGAGGGACGTTCACGGAGATAAAGGACAAATGATTCCATATCTTTTTTCGTAAGATTTTCTAGGGTTTTGATGTCAATTGAGGCAATCTCATCAGCATCTGAAATGCCTGAGTCAATCACCCAGTCAAAAAAGCGTTTATATTCCTTGAGATATTCATATAAGGTCGTAAAAGAATACGGTACCGATAGTTTCGATTGGTAATATTCCAAGACGAACCACGGCATGAGAGCTTTGTACTCTTCAATTTTTTCCAGTAAAAGTTCACGTTTCATTGGTTTATTTCTCCATAATTACTTAATAGAAGTATATCACACCTATATCTTTCTTTCAAGAAAATTACAGTTTTTCGGAAAGATGTTATAAGGTATTTTTTCTTAGAGGGTTTATAGATTTACCGGTCAGCCTATCTAGAGACTCACTTAGTCAATCAAAAAAGAAAAAAACAACCTGGAATTTTCCAGATTGTTAATACAATGATTAAGCTACGATAGCTTTTGCAACCTCCTCGGTTGTCATACGTGAGAAATAATGTGTTGTATCAATAGTTTCAAGTTTAGCCAAGACATCGTCGTACTCGTAAGGTATTCCGACCAACAAGTCTTCAATATCTGATACATCTCCGATACCAAAGAAATCTCCGTAAATCTTAACAGATTTAATGATTGAATTTTCAACATTGGCATAGGTTGAAATTTTACCAGCTGGGTAACGAACATTACGTTCTACTGTGTATTCTGGTGACTGTCCGTAAGTCCAATCCCAAGTATTAAATTGTTTCTCGTAAGACGCTTGAATCTTTGCTAATTCATCTTCAGAAAGGACGTATTCTTCCATGTCAGGATAAAATTCCTTCATTTTTTCCAAGATTTTATCTGAGAATTCGTTTACGGTAATCTTTTCTGGCAATTCGTCTACAATGTTTGTCACACGGGCACGTACAGACTTAACGCCTTTAGATTCAATCTTGTCTTTGCTGACTTTGAGGGCTTGGCCAAGAACGGACATATCAACGTCAAAGAGCAAGCAACCATGGTGCATCATACGACCTTTATAGTAAGCTTGAGCATTTCCACAGAACTTTTTACCATCGATTTCAAGGTCATTACGGCCAGTAAATTCAGCCTTAACTCCCAAATCAGCAAGTGTTGCGATTACTGGTTGAGAAAAAGTCTTAAAGTCAAATGCGCCTTCATCTGCCTTATTAGAGATGATGGTATAATTAAGGTTGTTCAAATCGTGATAAACAGCACCACCACCAGACAAACGACGAACGACCTTAATATTATGAGCATCTGTATATTCTTTGTTAATCTCTTGAATGGTATTTTGGTGTTTCCCAACAATGATAGCTGGACGGTTAATCCAGAGAATGAATAATTCATCTTCATTTACCAATTCACGAAAGGCATAGGCTTCCAAAGCAATATTATAGGCAGGATCATTTGATGTGTTTACAATGTATTTCATGAGGTCTCCTCTTGTAATGTGATACTTATATTATAAAGGAAAACGGTGACAAAGTACACGAAGATGGCTTGGGAGATAACACGTTAACTTGTTACTTTAGTAAATTAAATAGGAATCCATTTTTTAACATTTCTAAATTAAAGACATTGACAATGTGTCCGAAAGCTTCAGCTAGTGGAAGATGAGCGGTTTTCCAGCCTATTCCATCTGTCACCCAAACAAATTCCACATTATCTTCTGATGTGACTACAAACTGGCTTAGTTCTGTAAATTCCCCAGCCACAGCTTTAAGCTTGCTTCCACCTCCACCATAGTAATTTGTTTCAATTAACCACACTTTATGTTTTTCTTCAGAATAGACTGCAACATCGAATCTACGTTGAGATTTATCAACTGGTACATCAATATTCCAGGTATCCTTGATAAAACTTGCAGTTGCTTGAGCTTTATAGGATAGACCGTATGCTTTGCATACTTTTGAGACATTTCTTTCAAGTATACCTTCCATCGTTGTACCACTACGATTTTTACGGCCATTACTATCTAATCCTGTTTCAACTCCATAGACATAGTCAACTAGAGACCGATTGGCTTCATTTTGAAGAAAATTTAAAAGACCAGATCTCTCAATAAAATCGATATAACCTTTGATATTATGTGTATCAATATTTTTAAAATCTAACTGATAAAAACTCATATTATCAGTTTCATCCAGTGATAACACATCAATAACCTTATCACGGCATGCAATTAAACTAGGAATGGCCTTTAATAGTTCTGGTTGTTTTTCAAACAACTCTAGAGCAACGTTATAAATATTTTTCTTACCAATTAAATAATTTAGTGTATTTAATTCAATCTCATACTTTTTAGTTTCTCGATTTACTTTTTCCCAATTCACATAATATTCAGGTGTGCGATTTGTGACAGAAAGAGTCGATAAAAAAATATTAAGACGGTCTGATGGTAAAGATGAAATATATTTGTAGTAATCCATTATTGTAATCTCCTTGAACTATTATTAATTATATGGTCATTTCATTAGTTAAAATGAAGATAATAAATGTTCTTATTCAGTAAAAGTTCTTATATTCATTGGATAGTATTAGAAGTAACTTTATTGTCAAACTTTAGGTACAGGTAATCCAAACTCCTTTAATGGAATATAATTAAACCGATAATAACATCCGACACTATTTACATAATCTAGAACATCTTTATATTTCTTCTTCAAGAACCATTCATCTAGAAGATAATAATACTTTACTTCCTTATTTAATGGAGAAAAAAGCTTCTTATACTGCTTTAGTTTAAAATCACAAGTCTGCAATTTTTCATCTACACTTCCATTAGTATTTTGAGTCTTTTTTTCAATTATGAAAACTGTATTATTATCCATTACAAAAATCGAATCATCTGGCAAAAGTTTTTTTGAAAGAATTTCATTGTATTTTAAATCTACTTCATCAAAATAACGGTATAAGCCATGCTTTTGAAATATTTCTGCAACGAACTCTCCTTTAAAGGTTACACTCCATCGAGAAACTTTTTTTCGTTTCTTTTTTGTAACTTTGCCATCTTTTCGCTCTATATCAAAATCATTCTCAAAAATTTCATATCCATTTTGCTTTGCGATAAACGTTGGCAAATCCGTTTTTAACTCAAAAGCTAATCCTGTTTTAGTATTTGCACCACCGACTCCACCTTTTATCAATTATTTCCCTCCTTTAAAAAAATTGTATCAGAACTTGTCATTGAAGCATATTTTTCTCTCTCTAATCTTGCTTGTGCTATTTTTAAATAATCCTTCTCAGAATCTATTCCAATAAAGTACCGTCCTAGCCTCTTAGCCACCACTCCAGTTGTACCACTACCTACAAAAGGATCAAGAATATAATCATTGGGTTTGGTAGATGCTAAAATGATGCGCTCTAAAAGGTACTCCGGCTTTTGTGTTGGATGCTTACCTGCCCATTTTTCAGCTTTCTTAGTTAATGCACCAGTCCAGACATCTTTCATCTGTTTTCCACCATTAAGTTCTTTCATCAATTCATAATTATAATAATGCTTTGCTTTTTTATCATTTTTTCGAGCCCATAATACAGTCTCTGTGGAATGTGTGAAATAACGACAAGATAGATTCGGTGCAGGATTAGTTTTTTGCCATGTTATATTATTTAAAATTTTAAAACCTTCTTGTTCTAAGGCCATCCCAACAGAATATATATTATGAAAACTACCTGAAACCCAAATTGTTCCATTGGGTTTCAAAACTTTTTTTGCTAATCTAATCCAATTTCTATTAAAATCATGCTTTTCTTCAAGAGTATCAATTTTATCCCAGTCTCCTTTGTTTACTGAAACGACTTTACCTCCTGAATTTGAGAAACCTCCATTACTTAAAAAATATGGTGGATCCGCAAAAATCATATCCATACTTTCAGGTTTTATCTTTTTTAAAAACTCAAATGTATCTGCATGTACCAAGATTGCTTTATCTTTATAATAGTATGGTTTGTCCATTACAACACCTCCATACTCATATTCGTAATTATTCATAATTTGTAACGATAATTTCCTTAATTTTCCCACGACTTGTTGGCTTTGCACCATTTGTACGCGAAGCATCCACATAATGGAGATTAAACTCTTGATAAAGATCCTCGACTAATGGACTTGAAGAATTTGATAAAATAACATTAACACCACGGCGTGTTAAATCCCTAACGGTATTTCTTAACCTTACTTGATCTTCATAAGAAAAACCCTCATGAGTATAAGAAGTGAAAGAACTCGTTTCAGACAAAGGAATATAAGGTGGGTCAAAATATACTAAATCACCATCAATTGCATCAGCAACAGCGTTAGCAAAGTCTCCTTGTAAAATTTGAATATTATTAGCGTTTAGATACCCAGATACTTCATAAATCAAATCTTTGTCTAGAATTTTCGGATTTTTATATCGGCCGTACGGGACATTGAATTGATTTTTTGAATTCACACGATAAAGACCATTAAAATCAACTCGTAACATATAAAGAATTCTTGCAGCTCTTTCAACATCAGTCATACTCTCAATACGTCCATCTCTGTCGGCGGAACGAATATTAAGATAATAATCTTTCGAATTTTTATCTCTATGTTCTGCTAATAGATCTATTAACTCATTCGGATTGTCTCGTATCTGTAAATACGAATTTATCAATTCCTCATTAAAGTCATTTATAACTGCATCATGTGGTAAGAGCTTAAAAAGTAGTGCTCCACCACCTATAAAAGGCTCATAATACCTATTAAAATCATCAGGTAATAACTCTGTCAAAATAGGTAATAACTTACGTTTACCACCGGTCCACTTTGTAAAAGGTTTCATTCTTTTATTATAACAAAACATAGATATTGATTACACACTTTTTTAGTTTTTTTTACACATGCAAAAAAACAAGACCATTTCTGATCTCGTTTTCCTTCTATGCAACTAGAATATTATTTTGTGTGCCAGATGTCTTTGTCATACTGTTCGATTGTACGGTCAGATGAGAAGAATCCTGCTTCAGCGATGTTGTAAACAACTTTCTTGTTCCATGCATCTTGATCTTCGTAAGCTGCATATACTTCTTCTTTCTTGTCGATGTATTCAGCCAAGTCAATCAATGTCATGAACCAGTCTTTAGAGATAAGTTCTTTGTGGAGACGTTCCAAGCGTTCTTTATCACCAAGTTTAACAAGGTCTTCGCTTACGATAAAGTCAACAGCTGCTTTGATATTAGCATCTTTTTTGTAGTAATCACGTGATACATAACCTTCTTTTTCGTAAAGGTCGATGATTGTATCAGAGTCTTTACCAAATGTGAAGATGTTTTCTGGTCCTACCAATTCAGCAATCTCAACGTTGGCACCGTCCATTGTACCAAGAGTGAGGGCACCGTTAAGCATGAATTTCATGTTACCTGTACCTGAAGCTTCTTTAGAAGCCAATGAGATTTGTTCTGAGATATCAGTTGCTGGAATAAGGTGTTCAGCGACTGTAACGTTATAGTTTTCAACCAAGTGAACGTTGAGGTATTTGCTTACTTCTGGATCATTGTTGATGAGCTCAGAAAGTGACAAGATCAAGTGGATGATGTCTTGTGCAATAACGTAGGCAGGAGCTGCTTTACCACCAAAGATGATAGTGATTTTACGTTTTGGAAGGTTTCCTTTTTTGATTTCCAAGTATTTGTGGATGACATACAAAGCGTTCATTTGTTGACGTTTGTATTCGTGGAAACGTTTGATTTGAGTATCAATGATTGAGTTTTCATCAAGATCAATACCTTTATTGGCTTTAAGGTAACGTTTAAGAGCCAATTTGTTATCGTATTTAATTTGAGACAAACGTTTGTGTACTGCAGGATCATCTGCAAAAGCAGCCAATTTTTCCAATTGAGTGGCATCAGTAAGGTAATCATCACCAATCAATTCTTTAATGTAATCAGCAAGTTCTTGGTTTGAGAATTCCAACCAACGACGGAATGTAATACCGTTAGTCTTATTGTTGAAACGTTCTGGATAAAGGTCGTAGAATGGTTTCAACTCAGATGCTTTAAGGATTTCTGTGTGAAGTGCTGCAACACCATTTACGCTTGTAGAGAAGTGGATATCCATGTGTGCCATGTGAACACGGTTGTGTTCGTCAATGATTTGAACACGTGGATCTTCGAATTTTTCACGAATGATAGCATCCAATTTTTTGATGATAACAACAAGGTGTGGAACAACTTCTTCAAGGTAGTCAAGAGGCCATTTTTCAAGGGCTTCAGCCAAGATAGTGTGGTTTGTGTAACCAACCATTTTGCTTACGATTGCCACTGCTTCATCAAATTCAAATCCATGTTTTTCTGTCAAAAGACGGATCAATTCAGGAATAACCATTGATGGGTGAGTATCATTGATTTGTACGTAAGCGTAATCTGGAAGATCGTGAAGGTTAGATCCACGTTCGATAGCTTCGTCAATCAAAAGTTGAGCAGCATTTGATACCATGAAGTATTGTTGGTAGATACGCAAGAGCTCACCTTTACGAGTTGAATCATCTGGGTAAAGGAAAAGTGTCAAGTTCTTTTGGATTTCGTCTTGATCAAAAGTGATTCCTTTTTCAATCAAATCATAGTCCAAACCATTGATATCGAAGAGGTTAAGGTAGTTCTTAGTTTCTTTCTTGTAACCCAAGATATCCAAACGGTCCAAGCGAGATTTCAAAGTGAAGTTTTTGAATGGAACATCATAAGAAATGTCAGTTGGTACCAACCATGATTGGTCTTCAATCCAGTAGTTTGGTTCTGCTTCTTGTTTGTTATCTTTGAAGACTTGTTTGAAAAGTCCACAGTGGTAGTTAAGACCAACACCTTCACCGTTGATGCCAAGTGTTGACATAGAATCGATGAAACATGAAGCCAAACGTCCCAAACCACCGTTACCAAGAGATGGTTCTGGTTCAACATCTTCAATTTCGCTGATTGATTTACCAGCAGCAGCCAATTCAGCTTTAACATCTTTGTAGATGCCCAAGTTGATCAAGTTGTTAGACAAAAGTTTACCGATCAAGAATTCAGCTGAGATATAGTAAACTTTACGTTTGCTATCGTTTTTAGGTTTTGGAGCAGCTGCTTCTTTTACGAATTCCAACAAAAGATAGTAGATTTCTTCGTTTGAAAGGTCCTTAAGATTTTTGTTTTTTGCTTCAACATACTGTGTAAATGTAGCCATTTTAGTTATTACCTCGATTATATCTTTCTGTAATGTCTGTCAAAAATTCTTTCTTGTCGACAGTGATTTCACCTGGGAGCATACGCCATTTCCAGTTTTCACCAACTGTGTTAGGGAAGTTGGTACGGCTATTTTCAGGTTTATCAAGGATATCCTGCATAGTTGCAATAGCAGTGTCGCTTACTGTTGCAAAGAGTGTGCGAAGAAGGGCACGTGTGATAGGTTCACCTTGACGGCGGTTGATGTAGGCATCTGTGTAATCACGTTGCTCTTGTGTCAAATTATCGTACCAGCCGTTAACCACTTCGTTATCGTGTGTACCTGTATAGGCAACTGAGTGTTGTGTGTAGACGTGTGGAATGTCAATACTGTTTCCAGTTGTATCATAGAAACCAAATTGTACAATCTTCATTCCAGGATAGCCACAGTCTGCAAGAAGTTGACGTGTCTTATCATCAATGTTTCCAAGGTCTTCGGCGATGATGTTAAGGTCACCCAATTCTTCTTTAACCACTTTAAAGAGATCGTAACCAGGTCCTGGAACCCATTCACCATTTTCAGCAGTTTCATCTCCACCAGGAATTTCCCAGAAGTCAGAGAAACCTTTGAAGTGGTCAATACGCAAGTAATCATAAAGTTTGAATGATTCTTGAATACGGAATACCCACCAAGCATAATTTTCAGCTTTGTGTTTATCCCAAGCGTAGATCGGGTTACCCCAAAGCTGACCAGTAGCTGAGAAGTTATCTGGTGGAACTCCGGCAATGTAACGTGGTTTACACTCTGCATCTAGTTTGAAGAGATGTGGTTGCGTCCAAACTTCAACACTATCAGCTGAGATGTAAATTGGCATGTCACCAATGATTTGAATACCATTCTCATTGGCATAAGCTTTAAGTTCAGCCCATTGACTGAAGAATAGGTATTGAACTACTTCGTGATATGTAATCACTTCAGCAAGTTCCTTACGAAGTTTACCAAGTGTTGCTTTATCACGTTTAACAGCTTTTTTATCATCCCAATCTTGAAGAGCTTTGTTATCAAAGTGTTCTTTGATAGCCATGAATTCAGCATAATCAGCTAACCAGTTAGCATTTTTAGTTTTAAAAGCTTGGAATTTTTTAGCTTCTTTTTTATCTGCCAAGATAGCTTTTACTGCTTTTTCAAGGATTGGACGACGTGCTTCGTAAACTTTAGCATAGTCAATAAACTCAGGATCTGACCCAAAGTCAGCATCTTTAACATCAGCTTTAGTTAAAAATTTGTCACGAATAAGGAAATCCAAATCGATAAAGTGTGTATTTCCTGCTACCGCTGAGAATGATTGGTAAGGTGAGTCCCCATAACTTGTTGTAGTAAGTGGCAAAATCTGCCAGTAAGTTTGTTTTGTTTCTTTTAAGAAATCAACAAAGTCATAGGCTGCTTGACCGAAAGAACCGATCCCGTAGTCACCTGGTAGTGATGTGATGTGCATCAAAACACCGCTTGCTCGTTTGTTCATAAAGTTTACCTCAAATTATTTTTTACACTTATGATTATAATGCAAACGCTTGCATAAGTCAAGGGTTTTTAACAAAAAAATGGGATTTTTTTAAATAAACGTTCGTGAAATAAACGCTTTCATATCTAAATTATAGCTTTTTTAGATACATAGGCTCTTAGTTTTCTGAAAAATACGTCAACTTCGAGTATAAAAAATAGTCGGAACTACTTCTGTCTAACCATTTTTTTATGATCCTTTTATATAGATGTTACACTTTCTCTTTCAATGAGATGGAAGGGAATAGTTACTTTCTGAGGCTCGGTATTTTCATCTTTCAGGATAGCAACTAATTTGCGAACACTTTCTTTTCCCAGTTCCTGAATGTTAATGTCATAGGTTGTTAAGAAAGGATGCATGATTTCTGCAAACGAAGAATTGTTAATGGAGATAATAGAATAATCTTTCGGAATCTTTATTCCTTGATTGTTTACCCATTGGATAAGCCGAAGGGCAACAAGATCATCTTTAACAACCAATGCTGTAGGTAGAAAAGTTCGCAAATGCTTTTTAAACGAATCAATCGTCTGAGATGAGAAAACAAGTTCAGGTAAGCTTTCTATATGCAACTCACTAACAGCATCTTTATAACCTTGATAACGCTCTTGGCCTACCTGACCAAAAAGATCATCAGTGACAAAGCCAATGGTTTGGTGACCTCTTGAATTTAGATAAAAAACTGCTTCTTGACCTATTGCCTTGTTATCATTATCGATATAAGTAACTTTATTTGTATTATCCACTGCTGCTCCAATTACTACAAAAGGTACTTTTTCTTTTAAGAGATAATCTTTAACAGGATCTTTTGTTTCTGAATAGAGGATGATAAATCCATCTGCACGTTTTTGACGATGCATCAGTTTAACTTGCTTAACCAATTCATCTAAAGTTGCTCCTGTAGCGATGCTGACAACCTGAGAATTACAACTAGCTTCTTCGTTAATCGCTGTTAGAATTTCCATATAGAAGGGTTGGCTAATATTTTCACGATTTGTTAAAGGCGGGAGTATAACACCTAAACTGTGTGTTAAGCCAGTTGCCAATACTTGCGCAGCTATATTAGGAACATACCCTAATTCATCCATAGCTGCTCTGACTTTAATCTTGGTTTCTTCTGAAATAGCCGGATTATCTTTTAACGTTCGACTCACTGTCGACGGGCTGACACCAGCCTTCTTGGCAACATCCTTAATTGTAGCCATGTATATTCCTCTCGTTTCTACTCATAATCTAATTTGCTGAAGTGTGAGAATTACCCAATATAATTACTATCAAGGTAATATTATAGCATTTAAGCAGAGAACTTCAAGTATTTTTGCAAGCGATTGCAAAAAATTAATTTTTTTAAACAAATCACTTGACAGAAAGTGAAAACGGTTGCATAATGTACCAGTAAACTAATTTTTTGGAGGAATTCGAAATGAAAAAATGGCAAAAAGTGCTACTTGGTAGTGCAGGATTACTAGTTGCTGGATCGCTCTTGGTAGCTTGTGGGTCTAACTCAAGCAAGAGTTCAAGTTCAGATAGTAAGACTTTGAAACTTTGGGTACCAACAGGTGCTAAGAAGTCATACAAAGACACAGTCGCACAATTTGAAAAGAAATCTGGCTATAAAGTTGACATGGTTGAAATGGAAGATCCAAATGCTCAAGAAAACTTGACTAAGGATGCCTCTACTGCTGCAGATGTCTTCTCACTTCCACATGACCAACTCGGTAAATTGGTAGACGCTGGAGCTATCCAAGAAATCCCAGAGCAATACTCAAAAGAAATTGCTGATCAAGATACTGAGCAAGCTGCTGTAGGTGCTCAATACAAAGGTAAAACTTACGCCTTCCCATATGGTATCGAAACACAAGTTACTTACTACAATAAGTCTAAGCTTAATGAAGAAGATGTCAAATCATATGAAACAATCACTTCTAAAGCAAAATTTGGTAGCAACTTGAAAGAAGTTAATGCTTATGTAACTGGTCCTCTCTTCCTTTCAGTTGGTGACACACTCTTTGGTCAAAATGGTGAAGATGTGAAAGGGACAAACTGGGGTAACGAAGCTGGTGTGAACGTTCTTAAATTCATCGCAGCTCAAAAAGACAACAAAGGATTTGTTAATGTTGATTCAGCTAACATGATGGCTAAATTCGAAGATGGTTCTGTTGATGCTTTCCAATCAGGACCATGGGACTACGCTGCAGCTGCTAAAGCTGTCGGTAAAGACAATCTTGGTGTTGCTGTTTACCCAACAGTTAATATCGGTGGGCAAGACGTTCAACAAAAAGCCTTCATGGGTGTAAAACTTTACGCAGTTAACCAAACACCATCTAAAGGTAACGCTGAACGTATTGCTGCTTCTTACCAATTGGCACAAGCTTTGACAAGCAAAGACAGTCAAAATAACCAATTCACTACTGAATCACGTCATATCATCCCAGCTAACAAAGAAGTTCAAGCTTCTGAAGCCGTTCAAAAGGATGCTCTTGCACAAGCTGTCATTACGATGGGTTCATCTGACCAATACACAACTGTTATGCCTAAACTCAGTCAAATGTCAGTCTTCTGGACTGAAAGTGCTGCTCTTATGAGTGATGCCTATAACGGTAAAATCAAGGAAGATCAATTCCTTACTAAATTACAACAGTTTGATAAAGATTTGGCAGCAGCTAAATAAGAAACCTACAAATGAGATGGTAAAGAGGCAGGTGAAGGTCCTAGCCTCTTTATCTATGACTTATAGACAAAATAAAAACATCACTAATCATACATTTATCTGAGGAGATATCTATGTCACAAACAATCTACGACACAACTCCTATGCGCCAGGTCTTCAAAGAGGGTACATGGGATGTCAAATTATCCTTTCTGGTAATGGGATTGGCAAACTTGGTCAACAAACAGTTCACCAAGGGTTTGCTCTTCCTCCTCTCTGAGATTGCCTTTTTAGCGGCATTCGTCATCCAAATTATCCCAGCTCTTCAAGGCATGATAACCTTGGGTACTCAAGAACAGGGTGAAGCCATTAAAGAAGTTAATGGTATCAAGCTAACTGTGCAAGTTGCTGGAGATAACTCGATGCTCATGTTAATTTTTGGCCTTGCTTCAGTAATCTTCTGTGCAGTCTTTGCTTATATTTACTGGTGTAACCTTAAAAGTGCTCGCCATCTCATGGCTCTTAAGCAATCAGGTCGTAAGGTACCTAACTTTATTGAAGACTTTAAGACCTTGGCCGATGGTCGCTTCCATATGGGGCTAATGTCTATCCCATTGATTGGTGTTTTGCTCTTCACCATCTTGCCTTTGATTTACATGATTTGTTTGGCCTTTACAAACTTTGACCACAATCACCCAGCTCCTAAATCACTTTTCGACTGGGTTGGCTTTGCAAGTTTTGGTGAAGTCCTACAAGGTCGTATGGCTGGTACTTTCTTCCCACTTTTGACTTGGACCTTGATTTGGGCGGTTGCCGCAACAGCAACTACTTTCTTCTTCGGTATTGTCCTTGCCCTCTTGCTTAACACTAAGGGGCTAAAATTCAAGAAAGTTTGGCGTACGCTCTTCGTTATTACTATCGCTGTTCCTCAGTTCGTATCACTTCTTTTGATGCGTAACTTCCTTAATGACCACGGTCCTTTGAATGGTTTGCTTCAAACCTTGCATCTTACAAGTGGTCCGATTCCATTCTTGACTGATCCAGTTTGGGCTAAATTCTCTATTATCTTGGTAAATATGTGGATTGGTATTCCATTCACAATGTTGGTCGCAACTGGTATCATCATGAACTTGCCAACTGAGCAGATTGAAGCAGCTGAAATTGATGGAGCAAGTAAATTCCAAATTTTCAAGAGCATTACTTTCCCACAAATTCTCTTGATTATGGCACCATCTTTGATTCAACAATTCATCGGTAATATCAATAACTTCAACGTTATCTACTTCCTTACTGGTGGTGGACCTACTAATTCTGAATACTATCAAGCGGGTTCAACTGACCTCTTGGTAACTTGGCTCTACAAACTGACTGTTAGCGCTAAAGACTACAACTTGGCATCTGTTATCGGTATCTTGATCTTTGCCATCTCTGCAACATTCAGTCTCTTGGCCTACACAAGATCATCTTCATTCAAGGAAGGGGCTGCTAAATAATGAAACGTAAGAAAAATCTTTACCTAACTGGTACTTATATCCTATTGACAGTTCTAGCTGTCATCTGGTTGATTCCGATTCTCTGGATCTTCCTTACAAGTTTCCGTGGTGAAGGAGCTAATGCGGTACCATACTTCTTCCCTAAGACTTATACTCTTAATAACTACATCAAACTCTTTACCAGCGATGCTTATCCATTTGGAAAATGGTTCATCAATACCTTCATCGTTGCCACATGTACATGTATCCTCTCAACTTTGATTACCGTTGGGATGGCCTATTCACTTAGCCGTATTAAATTCAAACACAGAAATGGCTTCTTGAAATTGGCACTTGTGCTTAACATGTTCCCTGGTTTCATGTCAATGATTGCGGTCTACTACATTTTGAAGGCACTCAATTTGACACAAACCTTGACATCTTTGGTTTTGGTTTATTCTGCTGGGGCAGCACTTGGTTTCTACATTGCCAAAGGTTTCTTTGATACCATTCCTTACTCATTGGATGAATCAGCAATGATTGACGGTGCAACTCGTCTTCAAATCTTCACTAAGATTACCTTGCCACTGTCTAAACCAATTATCGTCTATACTGCTCTCATGGCCTTCATGGGACCTTGGGTAGACTTCATCTTTGCATCTGTTATCCTCGGTGACGTTAAAGATAAATATACTGTTGCCCTTGGACTCTATCAAATGCTTAACCAAGACGCTATCAATGAATGGTTCCTTCCATTTACCGCAGGTGCTATTATCATCGCCATCCCAATCACACTTCTCTTTATCTTCATGCAGAAATACTATGTTGAAGGTGTAACCGGCGGATCAGTTAAATAATAAAGGATAAATGATATGACAACTCTTAAACTGGATAAAATTTACAAAAAATACCCAAATGCAACTCACTACTCTGTCGAAGATTTTAGTATCGACATCAAAGACAAGGAATTCATCGTTTTCGTAGGGCCTTCAGGATGTGGTAAATCTACAACTCTCCGTATGGTTGCTGGTCTTGAAGAAATCACTGAAGGTAAACTCTATATTGATGGTGAAGTGGTTAATGACAAATCACCAAAAGACCGTGATATTGCCATGGTATTCCAAAACTACGCCCTTTACCCACACATGACTGTTTATGAAAATATGGCCTTTGGTCTTAAACTTCGTAAATACAAAAAAGATGATATCGACAAACGTGTGCGTGAAGCTGCTGCTAGCCTTGGTTTGACTGAGTTCTTGGATCGTAAACCGGCCGACCTTTCTGGTGGTCAACGTCAACGTGTAGCTATGGGACGTGCTATCGTTCGTGACGCTAAAGTCTTCCTCATGGATGAGCCTCTTTCAAACTTGGATGCTAAGCTTCGTGTTACCATGCGTGCCGAAATTGCTAAAATCACTCGTAATATTGGGGCAACTACTATCTACGTAACCCACGACCAAACAGAAGCCATGACACTTGCTGACCGTATCGTTATCATGAGTTCTACCAAGAACCCTGATGGTTCTGGTACTATCGGTCGTATCGAGCAAATTGGTACACCTCAAGAACTTTATAATGAGCCAGCCAATAAATTTGTTGCCGGATTTATCGGAAGTCCTGCTATGAACTTCTTCAATGTCAAAGTTGATGGCAACCGTATCACTAACTCTGAAGGCTTGGATATTGCAATTTCTGAAGGTCAGGCTAAAATTTTGAAAGAAACAGGTTATCAAGGTAAAGAAGTTATCTTTGGTATCCGTCCTGAAGATGTTTCAAGCCGTCCAATCGTTCAAGAAGTATATCCAGATGCCAATGTAGATGCTGAAGTCGTCGTTTCAGAGCTCCTCGGTGCAGAAACAATGCTTTACCTAAAACTTGGAGAAACTGAATTTGCTGCTCGTGTTGATGCGCGTGACTTCCACAATCCAGGTGAAAAAGTTAACCTTACTTTCAACGTTGCTAAAGGTCACTTCTTCGACGTTGAAACAGAAAAACGTATCAGCTTGTAAGATAAAAAAATCAGCTCAAGAGGGCTGATTTTTTGTTTGGCATGATTAAATCACATTCTAACTTTTACTTCCTGATACTCACTAACCATATCTCTATCAATCTATGATATAATAGCCCTTGGCACCTCGACACCGCCTACGAAGGGAGGTGAGTTTGCCTATGATGGATTTACTATTCAAAACTATCATCGGACCTATTGTGGTCGGTGTTATCCTTCGTCTGATCGACAAGTGGTTAAACAAGGATAGATAGTGCTAAAAAAGACCCCGAGCTTATGTGGAAGTTAGCTTGGGGTCTTTTCTTGCCTATGATATAGACTTACTATTCAATACAAGGGTATTATGTCATAAAAGCTTATAATTGTCAAGAAACTTGAAGATATTCACTAAGTAGAGATCCTAGTCTTTAGTCTTGTCTTCTTCGTCTTTTTTATCATCATCGGTCTTATTTACAGCCGCTTTAAATTCGGATAGCATTTTACCAATAGATTGACCAAGTTCTGGCAAGCGTTTAGGACCAAAGATGAGGAGGGCTCCTAGGACAATGATGATAAGTCCTGGGGCTCCGATATCACGTAGAATTCCCATGAGATTTCCTTTCTATTTATCTTTATATTTTCTTTGTTTACGTTTATAAATGAGCTTACTAAGCGTTACGCTAACTTCATAAAGTAAGATTAAGGGAGCAGTCATGGCCAAGTCGCTAATAAAGTCAGCTGGTGTCAAAATGACCGCCAAAACCAAGAGAATAAAGTAAGCATAGCGTCTATAGTGTGTCAGAAAAACTGGTGTTATTATGCCGATAGATGTCAAAAAACTCACAACTACGGGAAGTTCAAAGAGAACAGCCAAAGGCACTGTCGTATGCAGTAAAAAACTGAGGTAGTTTTGCGCTGTAATTTGTGTATTAAAGAGCCCTTCGCCTAGTTTTAAAAGCACTTCTAAGATAGCTGGACTAACAAAATAATAGCCAAAAGCCAAGCCCAATACAAAACAGACAAAAGTTGCAGGTATATAAGCAAAGATTGCACGCGCTTCATTATCCCTCAAACCAGGTTTCACGAACTGCCAAATCTGGTAGGTCGTGAAAGGCAAAGTGACCGTAAAAGCCATAAGACTTGCTAGGTTAATGTAAATCCAAAGAATATCGTTAGGTCCTAGAACTAACAAAGGCTTGTCAAATCCTCTTGTCAAATAAGCATAGAGCTCCCCAGCGAACAACAAGGTGATACAAAAAACTAGGAAAAAGCAAATTACTACTGCAATGAAGCGTCTCCGAAATTCCACCAGATGCTCAACAATTGTCATCTCATCCTTATTTCTTACCATGCTGTTTCACCGTCACAAAGACAATAATAACAATAAAGATCAGTTGTGGAATCAAGACTTCCAAGCTTGGATAGATACCAGCCCAATAAATGGTTGGGAAACCACTAATCAAATGATTAGACATCATATTAGTCAACTGAAGGGCATGAATGCTGACACCGAGCATCTTAAAGGCTAGGGCATAAATCAACCAAGTTAAAATAAAGAAGATACGATGTGGTTTAATATAGTGACTCGCTTTAGTCATAGCTACAGCAATGATAACAAGAACTGCAATGGCTAAACCAATACCAATCAAGAAATTAGCTGTCGTGATACGTGGGATAATACCAACATAGAAAAGGATTGTCTCAGCACCTTCACGGAAAACAGCCAAGAAACTGAGGGCAAACATGGACACAAAACTTCCGGTAGCTGTCACCGCCTTCATCTGACGATCCATAAAGTCATTCCACTGTTTAACTGAAGACTTGCTGTGGAGCCATATTCCGATAAGAATCATCATCGCAACTGCAAAGATACCAACGCCACCTTCAATAATTTCACGGTTAGCCCCAGAGGTCACAGCTGGAAAGACAACTTGCAAGATAACGGCTATAACTGCGCTGGCAAGAACACCAGCGAGGGCTCCGCCATAAACCCATTTGAGTCCCTTACGCATCTTGGCTGCCTTAAGAGTTGTCACAAGGGCCATAACGATGAGGAGGGCTTCTACTCCTTCACGCAAGAGAATCAACATGGCATCAAAGGCATTATAAGAAGCGCTTGTATCGATAGCAGATAAATCTGTAATTAAGGCTTGGAGTTTATCTTGATAAGCCTTTTCTTTCCCCTTAACCATGATAACAGGCGTTTCACTCTCCACACGTGTATAGAGGCTAGGATTAGTTGTGCTTACATCTCCTTCAATGGTTGGCCAGATAGTGATGAACTTCTTCATCGTTGCCGCAGCTGTTTTATCATCACCTGCTTGGAATTGACCTAAAGCCTTTTTCAAGAGTTTAATACCATCATTAAGGGTTAAACTTGAGCTTGTACTATCAAGAGGAACTCCCTTGATGAAGTCATCAATTCCACCCTTGAGATCATCATAAGATGACTGGATGCTGGTGAAATCAGTAGGCTCCGTCTCAATACTGCTTCGTAGAAGTGAAATGGCCGTCTCAATCTTACCGTAGTAAGCAGTACTATGGTCACGGACAACAGCTTCATTTCGTGTCCAAGCATTATTTAATTCACCGTAAGTTTTGCGGGTCGTGGCTAGGTCTTTAGCCGTAATGGCATCCTGTAAGTTCTTGAAATATGGCTCAAGGCGAGTATTTAGTTTTTCCTTCTCTGCGTCTAAGTCAACAGGATTTTGCTCTTTTTCAAATTTAAGAAGGGCTGACGAGATAGTGGTTAAATCTTCTTCTGTTACATCGCCTTTAATATCAAGAGCCTTGCTGACTTCTTTACCAGCCTTGGAATCGTGATTTTCTTTAGTTTCGAAATCGGACTTAATCTCACCAACCAATTCCTTAGCTTTAGCTTGATCTTTATTTTGAACAGCTGTTGTTGCATCTGTGATTTTGATATAGAGATCACTATAGGATTCAGCAGCTACTGGATAAGTCCAGAATAAGGCCAGTAGCCCCACCAAAACGAGGAGTTTATTCAAAGAGTGCTTGACCAAGGTAGCCTCCTTTCTCTACGCCTGCAAAGCAAGCAAAGAGTCCACTTCCAATATGGGTGATGTACTCGTTCATTTTATCGACTGCACCCAAATTGGTTTGGATTTTAACAAAACTGTTTGGATCTTTTTGAAAAGCGATAAAAATCAAGCCTGCATCAAATTGCCCTGTTCTCTCATCGATTCCATCCGAATAGGAATAAGACCGCCGTAAAATAGGGAGATTTAGCTCTTTTGCCAAACGGACATGCGAATCGACTGGTAATTTTGACAAATCTACTTCGTCAAACTCATCTTTCTTACCAAAGGGAGCGCCTGATTCCTTGTAACGACCAAAGGTGTTTTCCTGTTCCTGCAAGTTGGTACGATCCCAAGTCTCCAAATGCATTTGGACTAGGCGAAGAGCCATGTAGGAACCACCCTTCATCCAGTCCTTACTGTCAGTCCAGACAACCTTGTCAAATTCCTTTTCTGTCGTAACATTAGCAGTTCCATCCTTGAAACCAAAGAGATTTCGAGGCGTTTCCTTGCGGTCACCGATGGCTGCAAAACCGGACTTGCTCCACTTCATAGTGATGCTATTACGACCTTTGCGGATGAGATTTCGGACCGCATGAAAGGCTACTTGCTCATCGTCGGCACAGGCTTGAATGACGATATCGCCACCAGTGTATTTGTCCTGCAACTGCTCCTTTGGAAAAGGAGGCAAATCACGAAAGAGCTTGGGACGTTTAGATTCCAAACCTAATTTCTTGAGAAAGCTAGCAGAGACACCAAACGTCAGGCTCAAGCGATAGGGGTTCAGTCCGACCGTTTCCCCTGTATCTTTTGGTGGTAAGAATCCATTGGCACCATTTTTTTGAACCAACTGCCCTTCGACCAATTTACTACTATAATCGGTCCAGTCTTTAAAGAGCTGAATCACTTCTTTTTTATCTGTTGTGTGAAGATCTAGCACCACCAAGTAACAAGCCTTCTGCATAGGGGTCGTAATCCCAGCCTGGTGCTTACCATAAAAAGTGATATCTTCATCACCATCATAAGCCTTTTTACTTGAACTATCCTGATTAGCGAAAAAAGCAGATGCACCAGAAAGACCAAGTGCAAGACCAGCCCCTCCAATACCTGCTTTTTTAAGAAATTCACGACGGTCCATTTTTCGATTTAAAAATTTTTCGTCAGTCATTTTTCTTATTTCCCATCTAGGATAACACCCATTTGTGATAATGGTTCACCAAGTTTCGTTACAGCTTCGGCCAATTCCTTAGTATCTGTTTCACTCAAATCAGTATAAGACTTATAGTTTTTATCATCAATCATGTGTTTGTCCAAAAGTCCATTCACATTCTTGAACTCTGTTTCCAAAGTCTTCACAAGCTTAGCATCTTTCTTCTCAATCAATGGTTTGAAGAGTTCAAAGATTTTTTCAGCCCCTTGAATATTGGCACGGAAGTCGTAGAGATCAGTGTGTGAGAAGACTTCCTCTTCACCCGTAATCTTTTGAGTGGCTACTTCGTTAAGAAGGTCTACAGCTCCTGTCAACATGATATCTGGAGTAACTTTAACAGTTGCAATTTTAGCCTTGAGTTCCTTGATATCCTTAACCAATTGATCTGCATAGGTCGCAGTCCCCTCCGTCGTGTTATCCTGCCACATGATGCGTTCAATACGGTGGAAACCTGACCAGCCGTCTTCTGATTTATTTTCATCCATGTAATCTACCAAACGGTAATCGATTTTCACATCAGACTCACCAAAGCTTTCTGCAATTGGTTCTGAACGTTCGTAAGCCATACGAACTAATGGGTATTGTTTCTTAGCTTCTTCAAGATTTCCTGACTTGAGTGTTTCACTGAATCCCTCAGTATCTTTCAAAAGCTGATCAATTTCGCCTTCTACGAAAGTCTTGTAATCACTTGTAGCCTGCTTCAATTGCTTTTGCTCACTGGCTGTGAGTTTTGAGCTCGTTGGGCTTGAATTACCAGATTTGGCACAAGCTGTTAACAAAAGACCTGATGCTAAAAGAACAACACCAAGTTTATTTAATTTTTTCATGAATGCCTCCTATTTTCAAGATAGTGTGCGACATCTGTCGATATATATGTGAATCGCCGCTTTCATGTTTATGAAAAACGAACGATGATAAGTCAATAATGATCTCTCGTATGTAAGAGAACATAATTCTAAACTAACAGAAGAAACCTGCACTGTCAACGGTTTTAGCCTATTTAAGAACTATTCTAAAGAGCAGATAAGAATGATTCTAAATAAAAGAAAAACAACAGGAAATAACCTGTTGTTGCTTATTATTTTGTCCGTCGTTTTCTAAGGAATTCTAGGCTAAGAATGCTTAGAAGACCTGCTAAAAAGAGTCCACGATTTGTCTTTTCACCAGTGGATGGCAGTTGTTTATCAGTCTGACGACTAGCTTCAGTCTTAGTCTGACCATTGTCACGATTAACAAGTTCAACATCTCCAACAAGGTCCTCTTGACTTGAGGTTTCGACAGTTGTTTTTGTTAACTCAGTATCTCTATCAGCAAATGACCCGTTCTTTTCAGAAGGCTGATCTACTTCCGCAGTTGGCGTCTGAGCATTAGTCAAACGAATAATAGTCGCTGTAAGTGGATCCAAGGTCAAGATGTGATTGTTGATTGTCACACCTGATAAATCATTAATTCCAGATAAATTGACTTGGTCACCATCTGCCAAAACCAAATAAGATAGATTATTTGTAATCTTGGTCAAATCAAACTGGCGGGCCTTGCTATCAGCATTGACATAGACCAGGTAGCGATCACCATTGGAAGCAACAGTTTGGTATCCTAATACCAAATCTTCTTGAGCCACATTGTCCTGACCAGGAACTGTCAATAGCGTTAGACGTGCATCTACATCTGCTTTTGATTTGAAATTGAAGGCATCTGTCGACTTACGTAAAGCGATTAACCCTTTGGTAAAGGCACGTGTTTTCGTATTTTCTGGGAATAACTTAGTATCAGTAGCCTTAGTCCAGTCAAAATGGTTAACGGCGTCACTAGAATCATAAGAATCATGGATAAAGTACGGATAATCAAATGGATTGCCCTTTTCATCCACTAAGAGATGGGACTTATTCGGCACCTTGTCCTCAGACACAGGATAACGGTAGGCAGGATCACGGAACTGTTTGGTGCGGCCGTATTCCTGACCAGAGTGAATAAATGGTGTTCCCTGAGCAGTCAAGAGCATGAGGTTTCCTAGACGCAAGCGACGATGAATTTCAGCATTATTCTCAGTCTTGCTTGGATCCTTCTTGATTGATTGGGCGATGATATCAAAAAGGGTCAAATTATCGTGAGCAGCAATATATTGAATCACATCACCTGGAGAATCAGCCTCGAAGTTAGTTGGTTGTGCCTTGATATTGTCAAAAACCTTATTAATATCACGTTTGCCACCTGTAATGAAAGCTGGTGTCCCCTCGTTTGGATAACCTGATTTGAGGGTGTTTCGAATATCATCTGAAAATACAGCTACGGTATCAGTATCTTTCATCCAAGACTGATCGGCAGGCTGAACAGGGCTATTTTCATCGCCAGTATAAGTCACCCAGCCCTCACCAAGCATAATAAGGTTTGGATTAAGGGCACGTGCAGCATGGTAAGCTTGCTCGATACTTTCAGCATCATGGTCACCCATCATATCAAAGCGGAAACCATCTACCTTGTATTCCTTAGTCAAATAAGCAATCGAATCAACCAAGACACGACGGCTCATATAGTGAGTTGTTCCAAGACGCCCTCCACCAAAACTCGAACGAGGAGTACCATCAGCATCCATAAAGTGATAATAATTTGGCTCAAGATCTTCAAAGATAGCTGTCTTAGCTGTATGATTGTAGACCACATCCAAGATAACGCCCATACCGTGGGCATGAATAGCCGCAACTAAATTCTTGAATTCTTCAATACGTTTAGCAGGATCACTTGGATTTTCAGAATACATACCCGTCAAAGAGAAATAATTTTGTGGATCATAGCCCCAGTTGTAGTTACTATTACTTGAAGCGTAGGCATCCAAACGCTTCCCATTTTGCATTTCATTGACAAAATAGTAGCTTAATACTGGCAAAAGCTGAATATGGGTGACACCAAGATCTTTAAGATAATCCAAACGCTCTGCAAAGGCTGCGAAAGTCCCAAACTGGTGTTTCAATTCAGCTGAGATAGCCTTATCAGAAGTGAAATCTCGTACATGAGCCTCATAAATGATGGCATCTTCTCGAGATTTAAAATTAGGAATCTTAGCGTAATCAAGATCTTTTGGTCCATAATTAGCAGGATCTACAAAGGCAGCCTTGGCAATCTTATGGTCAGGTCCCTTGCTAGCATCGTCACTATTCCAAGCAGCCAAAGACTTAGCATAAGGATCAAGAACGATTACTGACTGATCACCACGTTTAATGCGGTATTGATAGAAATAACCTGTTAAGTTTTCAAGACCAAGGTCAGTCGCAATCAAGTCAGCTTGCCAAGTACCTCGAGGTCCTTTACTTAGGGCATGTTCAGCAAGCACCTTGTCTTGATTATTCTTATCATAGACAATGATATCTACTTGATCAGCACTTGGTGACCAAAGGGTCACATGTGCCTTACTACCATTCTCTTCTAGACGAGCACCCAATTCTCCATTATAACTATAGAGTGCATCCTTCAATTGCCAACTTTCAGACGTTTTGAAACTATCATTGCCTAGAGTGACCTTGTAAGGTAGATTTTCTGCAGCAAAATCACCTATTAGTTTGGCTTTTTTAAGTTTAGCATCCAAGTCAAGCTGTTTAAGAGTGACGCTATTACCATCCTTATCTGTCACCTTGAGGTCTTTGAGAATGTCTTCAGATGAAACCTCTTCTAGATTGGTGAAGCTAAGTTCGATTTGGCTTGGACTAAGCTGCTGAGCTCCAGTCAAACGCACATCCTTAACAAAATAAGGGTTGGTGTAGACTGTCGTATCAGTATCTCGTACGAAAAGCTGACGAGTTTTTTTCAAGTCACTAAATTTATAATCATTTGGTTGAATTTTCACATCATCTCCTGTTTTGCTCTCATCTAAGAGTAAAAATCCGATAGATTTAGCAGCCTCGGTTAGCGGAATGTCTAAATAAGCACCATACTTACCATTTGGTTGGAAATTGACACCATCAGGCCAATTACTTGGAGCGTCCTTAACATCACCCCAATACCAGACAGACTTATTACTATAGTCGCCATCCGTACGGAAATAATTGATACGAACGTGGTCCTGAGGGATAGGTTGATAACTGTAAACTTGAAAATCCTTGTCAATCCAGGCCTCATTCATTTGAGGGCTAAGAATTTCTACTGCTTTATCCCCTGAAAGGTTCGTTCCAGCAGCATTATTAATCAAGAAGCTAAGCTTTTTGGGAGAAGCAGACAATTTCACATCTAAATAGACGCCATAATCATCCTGTTTGGCTTCTGCAAATGAGGTTGCTCCTGTCGGCCAAGCACCCTTCTGAGATGATGGCGTCTCCACATCATCCCAAGTCCAAAGCCCAAGTGAAGCCTTATCCTGACTTGGTAACTCTTGAAAATGCAAGCGAATAGTCCCTTCAGCAATAGGGTCCTCAGACGCATTAGTAAGAGGTTGACTATTGTTAGCACTTCCTGTTTTTGGTATGTTTTCAGTTGTTTCATTTAGCTTGTTAGCCACAGTAGGGCTAGTATTTTCTTTTGAAAGAGAAACTGGCTCATTTTCCTTGGACACTGTGGTATTATCAGCTGTTACAGGAGCTGTTGGCGTTTCAGTTACTAGACCACTGGTGGTAAGACTAGAATCAGATGGTTCGACCTGAGTACTTGATACAGGTGTCGAAATTTCTTCTGCCTTTACCCCTTGAACCGCAGTAAAGCTCAAAAAAACAACTCCAATTGTTACAGAAGCCAAACCTAACTTGTACTTACGAAGACTATAACGAAGGACTTTTTCGTTATTAGATTGAGTATTTCTTTTCATTATAACTCCTTTTGATAGCGTTTTCATATTTTCTAATATACCATTTAGATTACATTCATGCAAGCGTTTTCGCTCTTTGAAAATAAAAAGAGAACCATTAGATTCTCTCAATTTCTTAATTATAAACAGAATAATAACGCTTAATTCCTGCTACAATCGCATTAGCCAAAGTTTCTTGGTAAGCAGACGTCGTTAAGCGAGCTGCTTCTTGAGGATTTG
>OFCO01000093.1_pt1 | contig 52075 bp, 51 predicted proteins | sample 1520821 | NCBI WGS metagenome assembly OFCO01 (sample SAMEA2699031, study PRJEB24076) | metagenome | biome: Human gut stool | place: Spain | collected 2012-09-21
CACCAGCTGAATCTACTGGACCTCAAGGTCTTGTTCAAACTGGAACAGTAACCTTCACTGAGGGTGACCCAGTTGCACCGATCGATAAAGATACCATTACTCTTCTAGACGAAAATGGTCAACCAGCCGCATCGGTAGAAGCAAAATCGCCAGCAGGTGACGTGATCGGTACCTTCACTGTTGATAAAGAAACAGGTGTTGTGACCTTCACACCAACTGATAAATCTTATTCAGGTGAAGTCGTTCCAGTTAAGGTTCAAGCCAAAGATACAAATGGCACACTAGCTGAAACAACTTACACACCGAAGCTCACTCCAGTTGTACCAACTGCTGATCCTGCAACATCTACAGACATTCAAGGCCAAACACAAACAGGTAAACCAAGCTTCACGCCTGGTAACCCAAGTGTACCAATGGATGATGATGTACCAGCAACCTTTGATGATGGTTCAACAACTAAGACTGTTGAAGGTGTTGGAACTTACACAGTAGCAGCAGACGGTACAGTAACCTTTGTTCCAGAAAAATCATTCGTCGGAACCGCACCAGCTGTAACAGTGGTTCGTGAAGATAAGAACGGAACAAAAGCTTCTGCAGCTTACACCCCAACAGTAACTCCAGTGACACCAACAGCGACACCAGCAGAATCAACTGGTCCTCAAGGTGCAACCCAAACAGGTAAGCCTGAATTTACTGAAGGCGATAGCCGTGTACCAATGAACGATGATGTTCCAGCAACCTTTGAAGATGGTTCAACTACGAAGACCATTCCAGGTGAAGGAACATACACAGTTGCTCCAGATGGAACCGTAACCTTTGTTCCAGAAAAATCATTCACAGGAACAGGTACAGGTGTAACAGTGAAACGTGTGGATAAGAACGGTACACCAGTTACTGCAACTTACACCCCAACTGTGACTCCAGTGACACCAACTGCAACACCAGCTGAATCTACTGGACCTCAAGGTCTTGTTCAAACGGGAACTGTAACCTTCACCGAAGGTGATCCTGTTGCCCCAATCGACAAGGATACCATTACTCTCCTTGATGAAAACGGCCAACCAGCTACTTCAGTCATTGCTAAGTCACCAGAAGGTAAAGAAATCGGTACTTACACAGTTGATAAGACTACAGGCGTTGTAACCTTCACACCGACTGATAAATCTTACTCAGGAGAAGTGGTTCCAGTTAAGGTACAAGCTAAAGATACAAATGGCACACCAACTGAAACAACTTATACACCTAAGATTACGCCAGTTGTACCAACTGCTGATCCTGCAACATCTACAGATATCCAAGGTCAAACACAAAGTGGTACACCAAGCTTCACACCTGGTAACCCTGCAATCCCAATGGATGATGATGTTCCAGCAACCTTTGAAGATGGTAAAACAACTAAAGTCATTCCAGGTGAAGGAACTTATACAGTAGCTCCAGACGGAACCGTGACCTTCGTACCAGAAAAATCATTCACAGGAACTGGAACTGGCGTAACAGTGAAACGTGTGGATAAGAACGGTACTCCAGCAACTGCAACTTATACCCCAACTGTGACACCAGTAACTCCAACAGCAGAATCTACAACTTCAATTGGAAACAAGGGCCAAACCCAAACAGGTAAACCAGTCTTTACCGAAGGCGATAGCCGTGTTCCAATGAATGACAAGGTTCCAGCAACCTTTGACGATGGCTCAACAACCAAGACTATCCCAGGTGTTGGTACCTACACAGTAGCAGCAGATGGTACTGTAACCTTCACACCAGAAGCTGAATTCACAGGAACTGCACCAGCAGTAACAGTGGTTCGTGAAGATGTGAATGGAACCAAAGCTTCTGCAACCTACACACCAACTGTACGTCCAATCACTAAGTTTGTGGACAAAGAAGGCAAGGGAATCCCAGGATATCCGGCTCTTGATGGTGAACAACCAAAAGCTGAGATTTCTGGTTACCGCTTCGTCGAAACCAAGAAATTGCCAAATGGTGATTTCGAACACGTTTACGAAAAAGTGACAACTTCTTATGTGGACGAAAATGGCACTCCAATTCCAGGTTACCCAACAGAAGAAGGCCAACAACCTAAGAAAGACATTCCAGGTTATGAATTTGTGAAGACAGTTGTAGATGAAAATGGTAATACCCAACACATCTACAAGAAGACCGTGACTCCAACACCAGTGCCGGATTCAACACCGACACCAGAGCCACAGCCAACTCCACAAGCAAAACCAGAAGAATCTGTTCTTCCAGAAACAAAAGAAGAAGCAAGCTTCATCAATCCAACTGATGAAAATGCTCAACTTCCAAAAACTGGTAGTGAAGATTCAAACCTTGCAATCTTTGGTTTAGCAAGTCTTCTTGCAGGATTTGGACTTTACGGCACTAAACGTCGTAAACGCTAAAATAAGCTTTGTTCGTAAAGATATCAAGGTTTTTCGAAGTCAAAGCAAAAATAGCCCTCCTGTCAAATGACAGGAGGGCTATTTGTATGCTCTTGTAAGTTTTTATTTCAAGTCGTCAAAGTTGACTTTGCCTCCCTAGAAGCGTAAGCTAGAAGTTAAATAAAGGAGGTCTATCTATGATTGAAGTCACTTATCTAAATACAGCTAAGCAAGAAAAACATGTTTCTTATGAAAATTACAATGAGTTTGTACGAGCGCAGCAGGCCTGTTGGATTGAACTTCCTGATTCAACACCAGTAACCAAGGTAACCATTAATGGTCATGATATTGACTTTAAGGGACCTTACGGTGAACTCTATTTCTACATAATGAAGCTAGACTTAAGTCAATACCAATAAACAGAATCGGACATTACGTTCCGGTTCTTTTTTTCTACAAGACAATTTTTATAAATTAAGAATATTGCTAATTGACTGAAAATGACTTACAATAGAAAAGAAGAATTTATAGAAGGAGATAAATATGAAAAACAAGCGTTTAATTTGGACTTTGGTTTTCTTAGCTATCTTGACGCTCGGTTCTATTGGCACAGATCTTTTCAAAAAAGAACATCAAAATGCTAATAGAGTTGTCAAAGTTGGAATCCTCCAGTTCGTGACGCACGAGGCCTTGGATCAAATTGAAAAAGGTGTCGAAGATGGTCTTAAAGAAGCTGGTTATAAGGGAGACAAGGTTCAAATTACCTTATTAAATGCTGAAGGGGACCAATCTAAAATCCAAACCATGTCTAAACAATTGGTTAATGACAAGAATGACGTCGTTATCGGTATTGCTACACCAGCAGCACAAGGGCTAGCGGCAGCTACCAAGGATATTCCAGTCATTATGGGAGCTATCTCAGACCCTGTTGGGGCCAAATTGGTTAAAAACCTTAAACATCCAGAAGGCAATGTTACGGGTACATCCAATCAAGTGCCTATTAAACAAACAGTGGAGTTGGTTAAGTCCTTGACGCCAAATGCCAAAACCATTGGTATTCTCTATGCTTCTAGTGAGGATAACTCCAAATCACAGGTTGAAAGCTTTAAGAAATACGCTGAAAAAGATGGTTTAAATGTGGTTGAATACGCCGTCCCATCAACCAATGAAATCAACACAACCATGTCAGTCATGACTGGTAAGGTAGATGCTATTTGGACACCTCAGGATAATACCATTGCCTCAGCCTTTTCTACAGTTGTTTCCCAAGCAAACCAAGCTAAGATTCCAGTTTATACGACTGTTGATACTATGGTTAAAGAAGGCGGTCTGGCTTCAGTTGCTCAAAGCCAATATGAGCTTGGAAAAGCCACAGCCCGTAGTGCTGTTAAGGTTCTTAAAGGTAAAAAAGTGAAGGATGTCCCAGTTGATGTGATTGATGATGGAACACCGACCCTTAACCTCAAAGTAGCTCAAGACCTCAACATCACTATCCCTGAAAATGTGCTTAAGCAGTCAGACATTGCTGTCAAGGCTGATAAATAAGGAGGACTTATGATTATTTCATCTATTTATCAGGGGCTTCTATACGGTATCCTAGGTCTTGGGATTTACATGACCTTCCGTATCTTGGATTTTCCTGATTTGACAACAGAAGGTTCTTTCCCACTAGGTGGGGCAGTAGCAGTAACCCTTATGAATTTTGGTTGGAATCCCATTCTTGCGACCTTGGTTGCTGTCCTGGCTGGATGTGGTGCTGGACTTGTGACTGGTCTCCTCTATACTAAGGGTGAAATTCCTACTATCTTGGCAGGGATTTTGGTTATGACCTCACTTAATTCAGTCATGCTTATGATTATGGGAAGAGCCAATCTTGGTCTTCTTGATATTAAAACAATCCAAGATTTACTTCCTTTCAGTAAGGACTACAACCTCTTGATTGTTGGTCTCTTAGCCGTAACCATCGTCATTGCTGCCTTGATTGTCTTTCTTAACACGCGCCTAGGGCAAGCCTATATTGCTACTGGTGATAATCGAGACATGGCTAAATCTTTTGGTATTAACACAGACAATATGGAAGTGATGGGACTTGTCATCTCAAATGGTATTATTGCTCTCTCAGGAGCCTTGATTAGTCAACAGGACGGGTATGCCGACGTTTCTAAAGGGATTGGGGTTATCGTTATCGGACTTGCCAGCATTATCATTGGTGAGGTCTTGTATGCGACCAACTTGACCTTGTTGGAACGCTTGATTGCCATCTGTATTGGTTCTATCCTCTACCAATTCCTCTTGACTGGTGTTATTGCTCTTGGCTTTAACACCAACTACCTGAAACTCTTCAGTGCGATTGTTCTTGCCCTCTGCTTGATTTCGCCTGTCCTACGCCGAAAATTCTTTAAGGGGGTGACCTTATCACGATGACAGCAATTGTAGAACTCAAAGATGCGACTGTTAAGGTTAATAACGGTTTTGACACCGAAAAAACAATTCTGGACCATGTTAATCTCACTATTAGGGAAGGTGATTTTATTACTATTCTCGGTGGAAATGGTGCCGGAAAATCAACACTCTTTAATGTCATTGCAGGAACCCTCATGTTGACCAGTGGTCAGATTTTTATCATGGGTGAGGATGTTACGGCTCTTCCTGCTGAGAAGCGTGCCAAGTACCTCTCACGTGTTTTCCAAGATCCTAAAATGGGAACAGCTCCTCGTATGACCGTTGCGGAAAACCTTTTGATTGCCAAATACCGTGGCGAAAAACGAGGCCTTAAATCACGCCAAATTCATCTCTACACAGAGGAATTTCAAGGTCTGATTGAACGGATCAGTAATGGTCTGGAAAAACACTTAGAAACACCAGCAGGTCTTCTATCAGGTGGTCAGCGCCAAGCCCTTAGCCTCTTAATGGCAACTCTTAAACGTCCTGAGCTCTTGCTCTTAGACGAACATACCGCAGCCCTGGATCCCAAGACCAGCGTGGCTCTTATGGAGTTGACTGATGAGTTTGTAACGGGTGACCACTTAACTGCCCTTATGATTACCCACCATATGGAAGATGCCCTTAAATACGGAAATCGTCTAATTGTAATGAAGGATGGTCAAATCATCAAAGACCTCAAAAAGGAAGAAAAAGGTCAGTTGGATATCACAGACTACTACGCTATGTTCGAGTAGGTCTAGCCTGACTCTAAATTGTAAAATAAGCCAAAAAGTTGTATACTTAAAGAGTATGCAACTTTTTGTTGTGGCCTGTAAATCGACAAGGAGACTGTTCGCACGAACGTTCAGCTTCTTGGACCGTCTGTAAAAATAGGCTCTAGAAGAGAGTCAAACTAAAAAGGAGAAAAACAAGCATGAGCGATATTAAAATTATTGCCCTAGGTGGAGTCCGTGAAAATGCTAAAAACCTCTATATTGTTGAGGTTAACGACTCTATCTTTATTTTGGATGCTGGTCTAAAGTATCCTGAAAATGAACAACTGGGTGTTGACTTTGTCATCCCTAACTTAGACTACTTGATTGAAAATAGAGACCGTATTCAAGGGATTTTCTTGACACACGGACATGCCGACGCTATTGGAGCCCTACCTTATATCTTGCAAGAAGTTAAGGCACCAGTCTTTGGATCATCACTCACTATTGAGTTGGCTAAGCTATTTGTGAAAAATGCTGGCGTTAAGAAATTCAATAACTTCCATGTTATTGATGCAGAAACTGAAATTGAATTTGAAGATGCAGTAGTCTCATTCTTCAAGACAACCCACTCTATCCCAGAATCAATGGGTGTTGTTATTGGTACAGACCAAGGCAATATCGTCTATACTGGGGACTTCAAATTTGACCAAGCAGCCCGTCCTTACTACAAAACTGATTTGGGACGTTTGGCTGAAATCGGTCGTGATGGCGTTTTGGCTCTATTGTCTGACTCAGCGAATGCGACAAGCACTGAACAAACAGCGTCTGAAGCTGAAGTTGGTCAAGAAATGGACCATGTGATTGCCGATGCTGAAGGCCGTGTGATTATTGCTGCTGTTGCCTCAAACTTGGTTCGTATCCAACAAGTCTTTGACTCAGCAGCTGACCATGGACGTCGTGTTGTCCTTACTGGTTTTGACGTTGAAAATATTGTCCGTACAGCCATACGTCTTAAAAAATTGACCGTTAATCATGAAAAACTGATTGTCAAACCTAAAGATATGGACAAGTTTGAAGATCACGAGTTGATTATCCTTGAAAATGGTCGTATGGGTGAACCTATTGATGGCCTTCAAAAGATGGCTGTTGGTCGTCACCGCTACGTTCAAATCAAAGAAGGCGATTTGGTTTATATCGTAACCACACCAAGTATTGCCAAAGAAGCAATAGTAGCACGTGTCAACAATGCTATTTATAAGGCTGGTGGTTCTGTTAAGATGATTACGCAAAGTCTGCGAGTGTCTGGCCATGCCAATGCCCGTGAACTTCAACTCATGATTAACCTTCTTCGCCCACAGTATTTATTCCCTATCCAAGGTGAGTATCGTGACCTTCAAGCTCATGCTGAGTTGGCTTTGGAAGTTGGTCTTCTTCCTGAGAATATCTACATTGTCAAACGTGGTGATATCATGCACTTGTCTGAGGATCAAGGTTTCCTTCATGAAGGAGCTGTCCCAGCTGGTGATGTTATGATTGATGGTAATGCTATCGGTGATGTTGGGAATATCGTCCTTCGTGACCGTAAGGTCTTGTCTGAAGATGGTATCTTTATCGTAGCCATCACGGTTAACAAGAAGGAGCGCAAGATTGTTTCTAAGGCGCGTGTGAACACACGTGGATTCGTCTATGTTAAGAAGAGTCGTGACATTCTGCGTGAGTCTGCTGATATTGTCAATGCGACTGTTGAAAATTACTTGGCAGGAGATAGTTTTGATTGGGGAGAATTTAAAAGTGCTGTTCGTGATGATGTCGCTAAGTTCCTCTTTGACCAAACCAAACGTCGCCCAGCAATTCTTCCAGTCGTTATGGAAGTACGTTAATCAATGATTATCGTCTGAGTGTGTTACTTACATTCATTGATATTAGGAAGTCTTATAAGACTGTTTTGAAAAAGCAAAAGCTGGGTCAACCCAGCTTTTCTATCATTAAGAAAGGAAAAGACAAATGGCTTTTTTTCAAATTGAATATTCATCTGACGTTCTAGGACAGTACCGCCAAGTAGATGTCATTTATCCAGACCGTGATCAAATTGCAGAAACCGAAAGCGATACGGATATTCCAGTGCTTTATCTCCTTCATGGCATGGGGGGAAACCATAATTCTTGGGCTTTCCGTACCAATATTCAGCGCCTTCTTCGAAAGACCAACCTCATCGTCATTATGCCAAATTCTGAAAATGGATGGTATACCAATACGAATTATGGAGTTCGCTATTACGATGCCATTGCCAAGGAGCTTCCACAAGTCATGCAGCGTTTCTTCCCAAGTATGACGAAAAAGCGTGAAAAGACTTTTATCGCTGGGCTTTCTATGGGTGGCTATGGTTCTTTCAAACTAGCCTTAACGACCAATCATTTTGCTTGTGCAGGTTCATTCTCGGGTGCTCTTGGTTTATCAGCAGAGATAATGACAGATGAGACCAGTGAGTCTAAGGCATACTGGCAAGGTGTTTTTGGCGACTTGAAAGGAAAAGACATTGCGCAACACAAACTGGTGAATCTAGCTAAACAACATGACAAGAAAACCAAATTCTTTGCTTGGTGTGGACTGGAGGATTTCCTTTTTGATTCTCAAGATCAAGCAGTTGCTGATTTGAAGGCTCTTGGCTTAGATATCGACTACCATACAGACCATGGAAGACATGAATGGTATTATTGGGAAAAACAATTGGAAGCTTACCTAGAATGGTTGCCAATTGATTACGTTAAAGAAGAACGTTTGTCTTAATGGGTCAATCTTGTAACATCTTGTCAAAGAGATGATAAAAGCTTAAACTTATATTTTTTACTTGTCAGAACTATTAGAGCTTGATATACTAGGGGAAGCTTCGAAAAGGAGGCTCAATAATGAAAAAATTCGTTAGAGTAATCTACCGTATTCCCAAACTCATTTTACAATTTATTTGGAATCTCATTTGGGGCCTATTTAAACTTGCCCTTATCCTAGCCTTAGTTGGTTACGGACTTATCTATTATGCAAACAACTCTCAAAGCACACTAGCTACCAATATTAATCAAGCCTTTCGACAAGTTGAGTTAGGTTTTAGTGGTAACAGTACCAGTGATGTTGAAAAATCAGTCTCCAATCTCTCAACGACAGATACTATCCCTGAGTCAAATGGGGCAAGATGGGCACAAAATACAGCCAGCATCTATATTCAGTCTACTGATGAAACCATGGTCGCTGCATATAAGGAGGCTATCACAAATTGGAATAATACAGGTGCTTTTATCTTTACCTTTACAGATGATGCCTCAAAAGCTGACATCGTAGCGACAGACTATTCGGATGCTAACTCACAGGCAGCGGGTCTAGCAGATAGTCAGACCAATGTTGTGACCAATCGGATTACCCATGTGGAAGTCAAACTCAATCGTTATTTCCTTTTGAACCCTGATTTCGGCTATACCCATAAACGTATTGTCAATACAGCTGAACATGAATTGGGCCATGCCATTGGCTTAGACCACGATGATTCTAGGGCTTCAGTCATGCAGTCAGCAGGGTCTTATTACGGTATTCAACAGACCGATATTGATCGGGTTCATGCTCTTTATGCTAATTAAGGAGGTTTATATTGCATTTTTTAAAACGCCTTGCTAGACGTTATCCCATGCAGACCTTTCTCTTTCTATTTAATACCGGGGTCTTTACCTGGTTGCAAACAACGGGAACTATGATTGCACACCGCTTAGGCTTGTCAGGAGATGGTATTTGGCTCTATATTCCTGACTGGCTTAAAATAGTGACTCGCCATTCTATGGAGAGTATTCAAACACTATACGGTACCTCGGGTTGGACTTGGTTGATTACCTCCATGATTCTAACTTGGCTTGTGACCTTTCTTAGAGGTTTGATGAGAGCAGTGATTTTAATTCTGTTAATTGGTGTCGGCCTATGGTTAGTCTACCGACACTTTGAATTATTACAAAATTTGAAACTGTCCTAGTAGGGCAGTTTTAGTTTCCTCTAACAAGTGACTTGGCTATCAAAACATAGACTATTTTCTGTAGATGAAATGAGATAGTTCCTTTAATAATTTCAGAACGAGCTGTAGCCAAGACTTTTCGTTGTGAGAAAAGTGCCTAAAGTTTAAAAGCTTTAGGCACTCGGAAGTTTTGAGACACTAGGCTCAAAACTTAGCTATGGAATTCCGAAGGAAGTCGCTAGCGTCCGCACTCACCTAAGAAAAGTCTAAAAAGAAGAGTTAATGTCAATTTAAAACTGCCCATCAGGGCAGTTTTTTGATTCATTAGCCCGTTCATTTTATTTAAAAATATGGTATAATATAGCTAATTTATTAATTTGGAGGACATTATGGCTTTAGCAAAAATCGTTTATGCCAGTATGACCGGTAACACGGAAGAAATCGCAGATATTGTTGCCAAAAAATTGGAAGAATTGGGTCACACTGTTGATGTAGACGAGTGTACAACGGTTGATGCCGCTGATTTTGAAGATGCGGATATCTGTATTGTTGCAACTTACACTTATGGTGATGGAGAGTTGCCGGATGAAATCGTTGACTTTTACGAAGATTTGGCTGACCTTGACTTGTCAGGTAAGATTTTCGGTGTTGTAGGTTCAGGAGATACCTTCTACGATTATTTCTGTCATTCAGTAGATGAGTTTGAAAATCAATTTACTTTTACAGGTGCGACTAAAGGTGCGGACAGTGTAAAAGTTGATCTCTCTGCTGAAGATGAAGATATTGAGAACCTAGAAGCTTTCGCTGAAAAAATTTCAGAGGCATTAGCATAGGGAACAAGCAGAGTTATTTCTGCTTTTATTGTAGTCAAATTTGGAGTTTTTATGAATGAAATAGAAAGAGATTTTAGGACGCAATCTCAACATCTTCTTTGGTCTGTTTGGCGAGGGCTCTTGGTCGGTGTAGCTGCAGGTGCAGTCGTTAGCCTCTTTCGTTGGTTAATTGCTAAAGGGGCCCAAATCTCGGTATCTATTTACCAAGACGCCCTGAACCATCCAGTCCTTATTTTAGGAATTGTCCTTGTCAATTTGATATTTGCCATTTTGATTGGTTATCTCATAAAACAAGAAAAAGATATTAAAGGTTCAGGTATTCCCCATGTTGAAGGGGAACTGATGGGGCTCTTACATCCGTCTTGGTGGTCTGTTTTATGGCGTAAATTCCTAGGTGGTGTTCTTGGCATTTCAATGGGTCTGATGTTGGGACGTGAAGGGCCGAGTATTCAGTTGGGAGCTATGACGGCAAAAGGTTTGTCCAAAGGCCTCAAACTTTCAGCCCGTGATCAGCGCGTCTTGATTGCTGCGGGGGCTGCCGCGGGTTTGTCAGCAGCCTTCAATGCCCCTATTGCCGGACTCTTGTTTGTTGTTGAAGAAGTTTACCACCATTTCTACCGTCATGTTTGGGTTAGCGCCTTAACAGCATCTTTAGTGGCTAATGCTGTTTCCTTACGTGTCTTTGGACAGGAACCAGTCCTAGCCATGACAGAGAAATTACCTTTCTTTCCACTTAAGGATTATTGGATTCTATTGCTTTTAGGCATATTTCTGGGAGTTCTTGGATATGGCTACGAGTGGGTCGTTTTACGTATTGGCAAAGTTTACCAAGTTTTGGGAAAAATGTTCCATCTACCCCCACATTTTCATGGTCTTTTGACAGTGCTTCTTATCATTCCAGTGGGTCTTTATTTCCCAAATCTTCTCGGTGGTGGGAACGCCTTGATTTTAGCCTTAGATGGCCTGCGACCTGTTTTAACCGTAGCAATTCTTTACTTGGCAATTAGATTCATTTGGAGTATGTTGTCCTTTGGTTCAGGATTTCCTGGTGGCATTTTCCTTCCGATTTTGACCTTAGGTGCTCTTTCGGGAGCTGTATTTGCGGTAGGTTTTGAAAATCTAGGACTCATACATCCTAATCAGTTTCCTATTTTCATCATCCTTGGTATGGCTGGTTATTTCGGTGCAGTGTCTAAGGCACCACTTACGGCTATGATTTTGGTGACTGAGATGGTCGGTAACCTTAATCAGTTGATGACTATTGGAGTAGTTACCTTGATAGCCTATCTGATTATGGATTTCATGGGTGGAGAGCCTGTTTATGAAGCCATGCTTCATGATTTGATTGCTCACACACCAAAGAAAGTAGACAAAACACCAACTATGATTGATTTACCTGTTAAGGACAATCTTGCGGGGCGTCTGGTTAAGGATTTAACTTTGCCTGAAGGGGTTTTGATTACAACTCAGATATATAAGGACCAATCTGAAATCGTTCATGGGGATACGCAATTAAAGGCTGGAGCTACTTTATATCTGGTTGCAGATGAAAGTCATATCAGTCAGATTAGAAAACTGTTTAACTAGCAAATTCAATGACTTGAGACTCTTTTGTCCTCAAGTCATTTTTGTTATAATGGATAGAACAAAAGGAGGTCATCATGGACTTAAATGAGATTCGCCAACAGATAGATGCTGTCGATAAAGACATTGTATCTCTGTTGGAAGAACGTATGAAATTAGTAACCCAAGTAAGTGCTTATAAACAAAGCACCGGAAAGGCAATTTATGACCCAGAGCGTGAGAAAGCCTTGTTAAGTAAGGTAGCAGATAGTGTCGTAAATCCTGAGTACCAAAAGTCTATCGTAGCTAGCTTTGCAGATATTATGAAACATTCACGTACTTATCAAGCAGGTAGGCTTGAAGGAAAGTAGGCTACTAGGATGAAAATTAGACAATTAAGTGAGAGTCAAGGTCTCTCATACTCCAATCTAGTGATTTTGAGTCTCTATGCTGTCTTTCTAGGAGTGATAGTTGGACTGATTGATGCTATTTTTGGTCGTGTTCTTATAGGACTTTCAGAATATCGGGACCACCATCTCTTTTATCTAGTTCCAGCGCTTCCTATAGCAGGGCTTTTGATTGTTTACCTATACCAAAGGTTTGCAGGCAAAGCAGCACAAGGGATGGGCTTAATTTTCAAGGTTGGTCACAATGAGGAGAAGCAGGTACCTTTAAGGTTAATCCCACTTGTAACAGTGACAACGTGGCTGACCCATCTTTTTGGGGGTTCGGCAGGTCGTGAAGGGGTAGCAGTGCAACTTGGTGCCACAGTTTCCCATGCTTTTAGTCGCTACTTTAAGATACCTAACGCCTCACGACTATGCTTGACAATGGGGATGGCTGCTGGTTTTGGAGGGCTCTTTCAAACACCAATTGCTGCGACTTTTTTCGCCCTCGAAGTTTTGACTTTAGGTCAGTTAAGCCTTCCAGTCTTGATTCCGACGCTAATAGCTTCATTTGTTGCTAGTACTACCAGTCACCTCTTAGGTCTCGAAAAATTTAGCCATTTTGTGGCTGACGGTCTAACGATAAATCTTGAAACTTTCATTAAGTTAGCTCTTTTAGGTCTGGCCTTTGGATTGGCTGGAAACCTTTTTGCCTATTTGTTGTCATTGGCTAAGAAGAAGGTTGCAACGAATCTCCCAAATCCTTACTATCGTGTTCTTTTGGGAAGTATCGTGTTAACAGCTCTACTCTTAATTTTATGGAAAGGCCGTTATACAGGACTTGGAACAAATGTGATTGCTCTTAGTGTTAATGGTGGGACCATCTACTCATGGGACTGGCTTTTGAAATTACTCTTGACCGTTTTCACCCTCTCACTTGGTTTCCAAGGAGGAGAAGTGACTCCCTTATTTGCCATTGGAGCAAGTCTTGGAGCAGTTTTAGCACCAGTTCTAGGCCTTCCAATTCCACTTGTAGCAGGTCTTGGCTATCTGTCTGTCTTTGGTAGTAGTACCAATACCCTCTTAGCACCCATTTTTATTGGTGTTGAAGTCTTTGGACCAGCTAACGTCCTTCCTTATGTGATTGTTATGGCATTTGCCTATCTCATCAATCATAAGACTAGTATTTATGGTCAACAAAAAATGCTTGAAATGCAATAAGATACTAGACAAGCGAGTAATTTTTTGATAAGATACTAAGAGTGTGTAATGGACGCACAAAAATAACGGCTAATCCGCTGGGACACAAAGGTAGCTCTTAAGATTAGTAAGATAGGAGTATATAAAATGAATCCATTGATCCAAAGTTTGACAGAAGGTCAACTTCGTACTGACATCCCATCATTCCGTCCTGGTGACACAGTTCGCGTTCACGCGAAAGTTGTCGAAGGAACTCGCGAACGTATCCAGATCTTTGAAGGTGTAGTTATTTCACGCAAAGGTCAAGGGATCTCAGAAATGTACACAGTTCGTAAAATCTCAAGCGGTATCGGTGTAGAACGTACTTTCCCAATCCACACTCCACGTGTTGAAAAGATTGAAGTTGTACGCTACGGTAAAGTCCGCCGTGCTAAACTTTACTACTTGCGTGCTTTGCAAGGTAAAGCTGCACGTATCAAAGAAATCCGTAAATAATTTACAGATTTCAACAAAAAAATCTGTCCTCGTGGCAGATTTTTTCATAAGTCCTCTTAGTTAAATGGATATAACAACTCCCTCCTAAGGAGTCGTTGCTGGTTCGATTCCGGCAGGGGACATTTTTAAACCTTTAACCATGCGGTTTTAAAGCGTTTTGTCCACATTCTGCCCCAAATTTTATTTAAAGTTGATTAACACCTGTTGCGAGATAGGTGTTTTTTTGAAATGACAAGGGACTCTGTCCTATTTCCTAGCATAGTTTCTTAGTCAAAAACGAATAAAAAATAGTTTGTCTTTGCTCCTAGTTATGGAAGAAGAGTTAAAAAAAGTAATCAAAAAAACCAGGTTTCCCTGGTCCTAACTATTAGCGGCTTACGCGACGGCGAGCTGCTTTTTTACGGTTTTCTTCGATGAAAGCCAATTTCTTTTCTTCTGGTTCGATAATTGTTTTTTTAACAGCGAAAACGGCACCTGCAACAGTAGCAGCAGTTCCGAGAACGCCGGTAGCAAGACCTTTAGCAAATGAATGTTTTTTAGCCATGAGACTATCCTCCGTATATGTTATAATATGCTTATATTATCTAAAAAAATATCTAGAATAGCAAGTGAAAACATTATGAAAACCAAACTTATTGTAGTGGCTGGCCCTACCGCTGTGGGGAAAACGGCACTTGGAATAGAGTTGGCCCAGCGTTTTAATGGCGAAATTATTTCAGGGGATAGCCAACAGGTTTACCGCCAATTAAATATAGGGACTGCAAAGGCTTCTCCTCAAGAACAGGCAGCGGCAGTTCACCATCTGATTGATGTCCGTGATGTTGATGAATCTTATTCAGCCTATGATTTTGTGACTGAGGCGCAAATTGCCATTACTGATATTGTCAATCGTGGCAAACTTCCTATTATTGTTGGTGGTACAGGCCTCTATTTGCAAAGTCTTCTTGAAGGTTATCATCTGGGTGGTCAAGTGGATCAAGTTCAAGTGTTAGCTTATCGCTCTGAGTTAGAGCAACTTTCTGATTTGGAACTTTTTGAGCAGATCGATAGTTTAGGTATAGAAATCAAGGAGATTAATCGTCGTCGTGCCATTAGGGCTCTTGAGTTGCATCGCTTTTCTGATAATCCTGAAAATACAGAGACGACTTTTGATCCTTTTATTATCGGATTGGACGATGAGCGCTCTCTAATTTATGAACGTATTAATACTCGTGTTGACAAGATGGTTGAACTTGGGCTTTTAGAAGAGGCTAAGTGGCTTTATGATAATTATCCTGAGGCCCAGTCGGCGCGTGGAATTGGCTACAAGGAGTTATTCCCTTATTTTTCTGGGAAACAAACTTTAGATGAGACCTTAGAAAAGCTCAAACAAAATACCCGTCGATTTGCTAAACGCCAATTAACCTGGTTCAGAAATCGCATGACGGTTAAGTTTTATCAGATTTCTAGTCCAGATTATCCTGAAAATGTGATTCAAGATCTTACTTTATTTTTAAATGAAAGGGAAGGATAGGAGTAGGTGGTTCCTAGTTTTAAATGCCTATCTTTGCTATAATAATAACTATGACTAAAGAAGAAAAAAAATCAGCTTATGAAATAATGATTGCCCAGGCAGAAGCACTTTTTGCTAATGAAGACAACGCTCTGGCCAACTTCGCCAATGCTTCGGCTCTCTTGAATACCACTTTGCCCAACTCAGTATTTACAGGCTTTTATCTGATGGATAATGTCAAAAATGAGTTAATCCTTGGACCATTTCAAGGTAAAGTGTCTTGTGTACACATTGCTCTGGGAAAAGGTGTTTGCGGTCAGTCAGCAGCTGAAAATAGGACTTTAATTGTAGAGGACGTCACCAAACATGCTAATTACATTGCTTGTGATTCTGCTGCTCGAAGTGAGATTGTTGTTCCCATGGTTAAGGATGGTAAATTAGTTGGTGTCCTTGATTTGGATTCTTACCAAGTAGGAGACTACGATGACGTTGATCAAGACTATCTTGAACAGTTTGTCAAAGTCCTACTTGAAAAAACAAATCTTACTTTTGCAATGTTTGAGGTTAACTAATGTATCAAGCCTTATATCGTAAATACCGTAGTCAAACTTTTGGCGAGATGGTTGGCCAAAAGGTGATTTCAACCACGCTAAGACAGGCGGTAGACTCAGGAAAAATCAGCCATGCCTATCTCTTTTCTGGTCCACGTGGTACTGGTAAGACCAGTGCAGCAAAAATTTTTGCTAAAGCAATGAATTGTCCTAATCAGGTCGATGGTGAGCCATGTAACCACTGTGATATTTGTCGTGACATTACTAACGGCAGTCTCGAAGATGTCATTGAGATTGATGCGGCTTCCAATAACGGTGTAGATGAGATTCGTGAAATCCGTGACAAATCAACCTATGCCCCAAGTCGTGCCACTTACAAGGTCTATATCATTGACGAGGTGCACATGCTGTCAACAGGTGCCTTTAATGCGCTTTTGAAGACCTTGGAAGAACCCACTGAAAATGTGGTTTTCATTCTTGCGACCACTGAGTTACACAAGATTCCAGCTACAATCTTGTCTCGTGTCCAACGTTTTGAGTTTAAGGCTATTAAGCAAGCTGCTATAAAGGAACACTTGGCCTCAATTCTTAAGAAAGAGGGGATGACCTTTGATGACGAGGCTTTGACCATCATTGCCCGTCGTGCAGAGGGTGGTATGCGTGATGCCCTTTCGATTTTAGATCAGGCATTGAGCCTTTCTTCAGACAATAATGTCAGTCAAGCTGTTGCTGAAGAAATAACAGGTTCTATCGGTCTGACTGCCTTGGATAGTTTTGTTGCTAATGTTCGTAATCAGGAAACCTCACAAGCCCTATCAAATCTTGAAACACTCTTTGATAATGGTAAATCCATGAGTCGTTTTGCGACTGATCTCTTGGAGTATTTCCGTGATCTCCTTATTGTCCAAGCAGGTGGTGAAAATAGTCACCATAGTCCTCTTTTTGAAGAAAATTTATCCTTAGGACAAGACCACCTTTTTCAAATGATTGATACCGTGACAACCGCCTTACCTCAAATTAAGACAGGAACCCATCCCAAAATTTATGCGGAGATGCTGACGATTAAACTGTCTGAGACACATGCACAAGTCACACAAGAAATCCCAGAAAATTTACAAGAAGAGTTAGACCGTCTTCGTCATGAGGTAGAGGAACTTCGTAAGGCTCTCAAGGAAGGTCAAAGTCAGGGACAAGGACTAGCAGCGCCAACTCGAAAGGCAAAACCAACCTACCAGTATAAGGTTGACTCTGAGAAAATACTGACTATCATGCGTGAGACTATGGAAAATCCACAAAAGTCACGACAATGTTTGGATGCCCTTAAGGCAACTTGGTCTGAAATTTTGGATTCAATCAGTCCACAATATAGGGCGCTTTTGAATGGCTCAGAACCTGTTCTTGCCAACCAAGAAAATGCGATTCTGGCTTTTAATGCGGCTTTTAACGCTGAGCAGGTGATGAAACGTAGTAATCTTAACGCTATTTTTGGAAATATTATGAGTTCAGCGGCTGGTTTTTCACCTAATATCATGGCTGTCCCAAAAGCAGAATTTGAAAAACTTCGCACAGAATTCGCACGAAGCCTAAAATCCAAAGAAGAATTGGAAAAAGAAGATCGTGAAGAGTACATCCCAAAAGAACTTGAGTTCCTCTCTGATGTCGTAGAAATAGAGGACTAAAAAGGTCCAGTGGACCTTTTTAGGTCCGAGCCCAGAAATGAAAAAGCGAGGAGGTCCAGTGGACCTTTTTAGGTCCGAGCCTAGAAATGAGAAAGCGAGGAAGGACCAGTGGACCTTTTTAGGTCCGAGCCCAGAAATGAGAAAGCGAAAATTTTGCTCATACATTTGAAGCGTCAACCAATATATCTTACTCTCTAGCAGTTGTAAAAATGAAAAGAGCCTAGTTTACTTGTACTAGGCTCTGCTTATCTGATATAATGGACGTATGATACAACAAATATTGTTTATAACGCTTGAAACTATCTTTGAAACGGTTTGTTTTAATTACAGTTTACAGCATGGAAATTATTTTTTTACAGCCTTTTTTGGTTATCTACTCTTACGTCGTCTTTGGACCACTTATATTGTTTCACGTATTGCACGTGCAGCTAATAAGTCTACCAAGAAGTAAGGCTAACTTCGCCTGCGGTCAGCCATTTTCTCTGACCGTCATCAGTAAGGACCAGAAGTTGCCCCTTGTCTCCAATTTCTTTGGCAATACCAGTATAAGATTTTCCAGCTTGTTCAAAAGTCACTTGTTTGTCTAAAACGAGGGACTTTTCTTTATAGACTTTGACCAAGTCCGCAGTTGGAATAGTTAAAAAGAGCTTCCAAATTTCCGAAATGAGCTGGTTCCGAGTGATGCTTGGTTTTTCAGAATTAAAAAGACTGGTTGCTTTCGTAGCTAACTCTTCAGGAAAATCACTGATTGAGAAGTTAAGCCCAACCCCGATGATGACATCTGTGATGCGACCAGATTCGATAGAGCTAATGGCTTCGGTAAGAACACCGGCCATTTTTTTGTTGTTCAGATAGATATCGTTGACCCATTTGATGTCTGTATCTACGCCTGTAAGTCGCTGAATGGCTTTGACAATGGCAGCCGCTACCATCATGGTATAAGGTGGTAACTCAGTATAATGACAGTTTGGTTTAAGATGAATACTCATATAGATACCACCGTGAGGGGTTGTATAAAAGTGACGTTCAAAGCGTCCCTTGGCTAATCCTTGGTTAGGAGCGAGATAAAGGGCAGGAACAGGGTCTTGTCTTTCCATACCATGTTTAGCATCAAGTTGGGTAGAAGTGGAATCTGGATTTAAGTAGACAGGAAAGTTGAGCTGGTCTGAAATGTCTTGTGGAAGAAGGATATCACCTTTTTCTAGGTGGTAGCCTTTTTTTCGGACACTTGTAATGACGATTCCTTGATTCTGAAGGGTCTGAATAGCCTTCCAAATGGCTGTTCGTGAGATACCAAGTTCTTTAGCGAGGTTTTCTCCAGTAACAAAATCAGGACTCTTTGCTAATATTTCATAAACACGTTCATAAGTTTTCATATCTTAAGTATACTCTAAAATACCCTAAAATGCTTGCTATAAGATAATGATAAGGCTTGATAATTAATAACTATATGACTAGACAAGAAAAACGTGTTATAATGGAATTTAGTTATTAAGTCCCGATAAGGCAGCAGTCATCCTAGCTTGGCTGTTGGTTCTTTGTAACTTTTTAACGGCGTAAGACTCATAGTAGAGTCAGCGTTTTTTCTATCAGAAGGCGATGTGATTTGCTTTGTCTGATATTATTTATTCATATTAAAAGGGGGACATTTTATATGTCAGAACGTAAACTTTTCACGTCTGAATCAGTATCTGAAGGGCATCCAGATAAAATTGCAGACCAAATTTCAGATGCCATTCTTGATGCGATTTTAGCAGAAGATCCAGATGCACACGTCGCAGCGGAAACAGCTGTCTACACTGGCTCAGTCCATGTTTTTGGTGAAGTTTCAACAAATGCCTATGTGGACATTAACCGAGTGGTTCGTGATACTATCGCAGAAATTGGTTATAACAATGCAGAATACGGCTTTGCAGCAGAATCTGTTGGGGTTCACCCATCATTGATTGAACAATCTCCTGATATTGCTCAAGGTGTCAATGAAGCACTTGAAGTGCGTGGAACTGGTGACCAAGATCCACTTGATCTTATTGGAGCAGGAGACCAAGGTTTGATGTTTGGTTTCGCTATTGATGAAACTCCAGAGTTGATGCCACTTCCAGTTAGCCTTTCACATAAATTGGTTAAAAAATTGGCGGATTTGCGTAAGTCTGGTGAAATTTCTTACCTTCGTCCAGATGCTAAGTCTCAGGTTACTGTTGAGTATGATGAAAATGACCAACCAGTACGTGTCGATACAGTCGTTATTTCAACACAACATGATCCTGAAGCAACTAACGATCAAATTCGTCAAGATGTTATTGAAAAAGTCATTAAGACAGTTATTCCAGCAGAATACTTGGATGATGAGACCAAATTCTTTATCAACCCAACAGGTCGTTTTGTAATCGGTGGTCCTCAAGGGGATTCTGGTTTGACTGGTCGTAAGATTATTGTTGATACTTATGGTGGTTACTCAAGACACGGTGGTGGTGCCTTTTCTGGTAAGGATGCTACTAAGGTTGACCGCTCAGCTTCATATGCCGCTCGCTATATTGCTAAAAACATCGTAGCTGCTGGTCTTGCTAAGAAAGCAGAAGTGCAATTGGCTTATGCTATTGGTGTGGCTAACCCAGTTTCTGTCCGTGTTGATACCTTTGGAACGGCGACAGTTGCTGAAAGCAAACTCGAAGCTGCTGTCCGTGATCTCTTTGACTTGCGACCTGCTGGTATCATTCAAATGCTTGACCTTAAGCGTCCAATCTACCGTCAAACAGCGGCTTATGGTCACATGGGACGTACAGATATTGATCTTCCGTGGGAAAAATTGGACAAGGTTGAAGCGTTGAAAGAAGCCGTCAATCATTAAGAAATAGAATTAGAAATAAAAAATCAGAATTTTAATAGGAATTCTGATTTTTTTATGTGCAAAGCCATTTAAATACAAAAGCCTGTTTAATTATTATTTATTAAAATATAGATAAATATCATTTGATTAGTATTTGTTAAGTAGGAGTGTTTAATTCAAACGACTTCATTATAATAGTTGTCACATACATTAAAATTATAAAAAATTGAAAAAAGGTTGAAAAATAAAAATAACATGTTATAATTATAGCGTCTATATGAATAGGGAATATTGGTAGTAGTAACTTGAAGCCAACTTGATTGTAATCTTTCAACTCTTTTGGGGAGAGTTTTATACGATTACGTGTTGGTGCTTGGTACTATATGGTATTGGAATAGGGTTATCATACCGATATTTTGATTTGTAAGATAGGGGTAGAGCGTAAGTAAAGGGGACGCTCTTTAAAATGGGGAGAAGTTTTTATGAAATATATGTAAATTAGCAATACTGCTGGATTCAAAAACACTTTTATTAGCAAAGCGTTTTTTCTCCTGCAGTTTTTTTATTTTTTAAATAGTGTATTTTTAAATTCGAGGGAGAAGACTAAATAGCTCAAAACCATTGATATCCTTGGATGATATGACTTAGTTTTCTTGTCTTACTTCTTGAATTTTATACGTAATGATAGTCTTTTTATTGAGACCTTTTTCTTTATCTACTTTACATCATTTGCAAAACAAGACCAATAGCGAGGGCATTCCCTTTAATGCTTTTAGAGAAAGGATAACTCATTTTCCTTTTTATTGGGGATAATAAAGTGATAATGTAGAGTCTTATTTGTCAATATTATATTGATTTCGTATAGGTCATAGGGGGATCTTATGGGAAAATTAAATATTATGGTTGTCTTTGGGACAAGACCAGAGGCAATTAAGATGGCGCCGTTAATTCTTGAGTTGAAAAAACATCAAGAAACCATTAATACTATTACAGGACGTTTTGTTACAGACAGTTTGGATGCTGAAGGTATTAAAACTACTTAGAATGTTGAGGCTGTAATGGTATTAGGAAAAGTAAGTGATTTTTTAATCAAGTATCAAAGATTGTTAACGTACTTAAGTATTTTTGCTGCGTTAATGTTATTAATGCGCTTAGTGTATGATGATGTTTTAATTGACCATGATAATCACATCGTTTTAGCAATCTTTATAGGAATACTAGTTCTTTGGACCCTAGCATCTTACCTTAATCGAGGACAGCATATGCTATCCCACTTTATCTTACAGAGTTCGAAACTTATTAATGTCTATGCTGTAGACTTAGATTATCGTTTTATTGCGGTTAATAAGAATAATATTCGGCTCATGGAAGAAATCTTTTATTTCACTCCCAAAATTGGTGACTTTCCAATGAATTATCTTAATAGTGAAGATGCTGCGCGTTTAAAAGCAAATGTTGATCGTGCGAAAAAGGGTGAAACATTTATATTTATGGATACTATTAAGACAGGCGACAAAACGCTTTACTGGCAAAATATGTATTCTCCCATTTATAACAATCGCCAAAAAGTGATTGGTGTTTCTTGTTTTGTTCTTGATGTTACAGAGCAGAGACTTCATGAACTTGAAATACAGAGGATGGCATACGAAGATGTTTTAACACGGGTTCATAATCGACGATATATTGAGCTTGCTTTTGAGGAATGTCTGACACGTAAAGAAGAACAAATTACGGTTATTATATCTGATTTGGATAAATTCAAGAAAGCAAATGATACCTTTGGACATGCTACGGGAGATAAGATTCTAATTGAATTTGGTGATATTTTAACGAAGATAATGCCTGAAAGTGCTGTAATAGCAAGGTTAGGTGGAGATGAATTTGCGGTTTTACTCCCTGGAGTTTCTGAAAATCAAGCTGAATTTTTAATAAAACTTGTTCAAGCAGAAATGACTCTCAAAGATATGGGGATTACAGCATCTTTAGGTGCTTATACGAACTCTTATCAATCACATAAAAACTTCGTTGATTTTTTTGCAATAGCTGATAAGAAAATGTACGAAAATAAAAGTCAAAAAGGAGAACGTCGATGATGTTTCAAGATGTTGTTATTGTCATTCCTGCCTACGAACCTGATGACCGTTTGTTGGAACTTTTGAAAAATATTCGGGATAAGGAAAATCAAATGTTTGACATTATTTTAGTCGATGACGGTAGTGGAGCTGATTTTGCACCGTTATTTGCAATAGCGCAGAGTAACTATGCTTGTCATTTGCAAAGACATGCTGATAATAAAGGAAAAGGTCGTGCTTTAAAAACGGCTATTTCATATATTTTGGACAATTTTCCTAATGCCAAAGGAATTGTGACGATTGATTCTGATGGTCAACACACCTACGAAGACATGATGAAATGTTTGGCTAAATTTTTGCAACATCCTGATCGTTTGGTGCTGGGTGTTAGAACATTTGAAAAATCTGTTCCTTTACGTAGTAAATTTGGAAATTTATTGACAAGAGACGTCTTGGGGGCTATGACAGGTGTGAACGTTTCTGATACGCAAACGGGACTTCGTGTGATTCCTATGTCATGGTTGCCAAAACTCTTAACCGTGGAGGGTGAACGGTATGATTTTGAGATGAATATGTTACTTGAGGCAAAAGAGGACAATATTCTGATTTGTGAAGTTGGCATTGCAACGATTTATTTGGATGAAAATCAGTCGTCGCATTTTGATGCGATTCGTGACTCGATTAGAATTTACAAGGTTTTCTTCAAGTACATTTTTTCATCATTGTTTTCCTTCTTGGTTGATATTGTTGCTTTTACGATTTTAATTTCTTTGTTTAATGGATTGAGTTTTAGTGCGGTGACGTTAGCTTCGATTTTAGCGCGTGTGATATCATCTGTTGTTAATTTCACCTTGAATCATAAGGTGGTCTTTAAACAAGGTCAATCAAATAGTGCGATAAAATACTTCACTTTGGTGGTAGTACAGATTGTTTTGTCAAGTTTATTGGTAACAGTTCTAGGAAATGCCTTGACGACGCTACCAATTTCATTGGTGAAGATTTTAGTTGACGCTACACTTTTCATTGTCAGTTATTTTGTGCAAAAACATTTGATTTTTAGTGGAGGTGAGAATGAAGACTAGTAAGAGGATACTCTATTTCGTTGCATTTGTAACGACTGCCTTTTATTTAACTTGGCGTTTGGTGGCGACTATTCCGTGGCATGATTCATGGTTTGCGCTGATCTTTGGGATTTTATTGTGGGGAAGTGAGGTAGTTTCGGCCATTACAGGCTACATTCTCATTTGGAATAAGCAAAAGGACTTTGAGCTTGAAGAGCCTGAGATTGCTAAGGAGCGTTACCCAGATGTGGATGTTTTGATTGCAACGCATAATGAGGATCCAGAGTTGCTTTATAAGACGATTAATGCCTGCACTTTTATGGAATATCCTGATAAGTCTAAGGTGCATATCTATGTCTGTGATGATACCAATCGTCTAGAAGTTGCCAAATTGGCTGATGAGCTTGGTGTTGGTTATTTTGGTTTGGCGGATAATAAAGATGCCAAATCAGGAAACTACAATAATGCTTTACGTCAGACGTCATCACCTTTGGTGGCGACATTTGATGCGGATATGATTCCTTATCGTGAATTCCTGTTGGAAACTGTGCCTTATTTTGTTGAACAAGTTGAGGCTTATGAAAATGGTGACGATTATGATAAGTCAAAAGTTGGTTTGATTCAAACGCCACAAAGTTTTTACAATGCTGATATTTTCCAATTTAACTTGTTTTCAGAATCAACCTTACCAAACGAACAAGATTTCTTTTCCAAAGAAATTAATGTTTTCAATAATTCGCACGGTGCAGCGCTTTATACGGGGTCTAATACGCTTATTTTCCGCAAGGCGATTGAAGATGTTGGTGGTTTTCCGACAGATACCATTACGGAGGATTTCGAGCTAGGTGTTCGGATAAATGCGGCTGGTTATGTAAATTATTCGACGAAAAGTCCAATGGCTAGCGGGTTAACGCCAACAGATTTGAAGAGTGTCATCAAACAGCGCGTGCGCTGGGGACGTGGCGTTATTCGCAGTAGCTACAATATGAATATCTTCTTTAATCCCAAATTGACAATGGGGCAAAGAATTGTTTATATTAATGGCTATCTTTATTGGTGGTCTTTCTTTAGACGGTTATTGTTTATCTTGGCACCGATTTTATATACGGTTTTCCATGTGCGTGTGGTGGTGTCAAATATCTGGCTACTGTTCCTATTCTGGTTGCCAAGTTTCGCATTGACACGCTTGTCAATGCGAGAAGTCTCAAAACAATACCAAACACAGGTTTGGGGAGAAATTGTGGAAACGATTTTTGCTCCGTATTTGTTTATTCCCATGATGTTGGAGTCCTTTGGCATTAGCAATACAAAATTTAAGGTGACACGTAAGGGAAATTATACGTCGTGGACGTTGTACCTTTATGCGATTCCTTATCTTGTTTTATGGGTATTAGCCGTTTATGGTTTGGTAACTTTTAACTATGGAAAATTTGGTTCAGAGCTTTTTTATGGAAGTATTATCAGTTTTTGGTTGATTTATCATATCATCAATTTGACCTTTGCGATTTTCTGTGCGCTTGGTCGTCCGATTTATCGCTCAAGTGAGCGTTTTACTGTTGATGAAGCTATGGTTATTGAGGTTGATGATGATTCTTACCAAGTGAGAGTCTGTGATATTTCAGAAACGGGGATTTCATTCTATACGGATTTACCATTGTATTTGCCGAAAGAAAAAGAACTGACGCTTAATTTGCAATCACGTGATTACCATGCGAGGGTAAAAGGTCATGTTGTTCGTGTTTTTGCGATTGATAATGGTTGGCGCTACGGCGTTCAATTTTCAGAAGTTCCTGAAGCTGATAAGCGCGAATTTTATCAGTACATTTATGACCGCATTAATCACAATCTTCCGAAGAAAAAAGACCCTTGGATGACAACATGGGACGATTTATTTGAGAACTTTAGTCAACGTTTCCAAAATAATGAACGTCCTGTTTCAGCCTATGACCAAGTAGCTTTTCCGAAAGTTCGTGTCAATGAAGAGGTTCAGGTTGCTGGAAAAAAATGCCAGCTTAGAAAGACAGATTATTATTACATGACATTTTCTGGAAAATTGACAAATCCTAAAAAAGAACCGAATGTCGCATTTACCTACAAAGATTTGCCAATTCAGTTGACTTTTGTGTCCTATGATATTGATAGAGACGAATCGCTTTATCGAGTTACCAATTTAGCGGATTTGGATAGCTTACCTGCTTTTAAAGCCTTAGCAAATGAATGGAGAGGGAGAGTATGATTAGTATTGCTAGATTACTGTTGTTCTTTGTGATTACCATGGGGTACAATGCCTTTTTCCGTAATACTGTGAAGATGAATCGCCGTCTGACATGGGTGTTTACATTTTCAGTCATTACATTGGTATTGTACCTTGGTAGTTTGTTAGGCTTTATGTTGCAGACCGTGTATGCCATTTCTGTTTTGGGCTGTCTTTTGAGTCTTTATTATCTTTGGGCGGTATGGAAAAAGAAATATCGCTTTAGGAGACTTGATTATATTGCGCTTGGAATGATGGCTTATTTGCTTTTGTTTGGAATAACGCTCTGGCATTCGCCGCTTTTACATTATGATAATTTTACGCATTGGGCAACGATTGTAAAATTTTTCCATATCAATAATGCTTTGCCAACACAGCAGGATACGATTATTAGTTATTATACCTATCCTGTTGGAAGTTCACTTTTCATTTATTTTTTCACGACTATCGTAGGCTTTTCAGAAGGTAGTATGTTGGTCGGGCAATTCTTCTTGATTGCTTCCAGTCTTTATGCCATGTTTGCGGCACTTCGTGATGATCGACGTGTCTTAATGGTTAGCATGATTTTTGCTTCGTTTGCTGTTTTTAATACGTTTAACGTTGCTATTCGATTAAATAATTTGCTGGTTGATTTTTTGCTTCCGGCCTTGGCCTTGGCAGCCATAGCAGGTTGTTTTGTCTATCGTAATCGTTTCTGGTTTTTGTCGCTAAATACGGCGGTAATTCTTGGATTATTAAGTATCGTCAAAGTAAGTGGATTTTTCTTTGTCGCTCTCGTTTTAGTAGTTTATGTGGTTTGTATTGTGCGTTTACTTGTTCGTAAAAGAGCACGTTTAAAAGCACTAGTACTGCTCATAATGACCTTGCTAGTCAGCTGTCTTCCTTTTGTTATTTGGCAAAAGCATGTGACGGATAATTTCCCAAATGCCTCAAGTGCCAAGCATGCGGTGTCCATGTCAGAACTTGGTCAGGTATTGACTGGAAATCTGTCAGGCGTCCCACAAAAAATTATCACTCTTTTTGTCAAATCGGTGTTTACGTTTGACAGTTTGGCAAGCAATGGAATTTTGATAATCAATCTGATTATGCTGATTGCCTTTATTGTGATTGGCATTCGTTTGAAATATAAGAAATTTGTCTTGTTGACTTGGGGATTTGTTGATATTTCGATTGTGACTTACTATATTGGCATTTTACTCATGTATCTGACAGCAATGCCGACTGATGAAGCGTTAGAATTAGCAGGATTTGAGCGCTATGCTTCGAGCATCGTTATCTTTGCTTTTGGTTGTTTGACCATGGCTTTAGCATGGGTAATGGACAAGGGCCTGTATGAAAAAATCATTAGTAAACGTAATGCTAGGTCTTACAAGAGCTTATTTAATAAACGCTTGTACCAATACGCGAGCCTTGTTTTGACAGTTTATGCCATTGGAATGTTCTTGTCAGAAAATAATGGCATTGTTTACAATAACAATCAGGAAACAAACGAGGTCGCAAAAGAAATTCGTCAGTTTACTGGAAGTCAGAGTAATTCGTCAACGGATAGAATTTTGGTTGTAACAGCAGATAAGAAGAATGTAGATAATTATTTTGCCCAATATGCTAGTCGTTATTATCTGTGGGATGTCAATGTTGATGCCAGAGAAAATTTTGTGTCGGTTGACCAAAAATTTTTAGATTTAATGGCATCATACAGCGACAGCGCAACAAGTTATTACCTCAGCAATAAAAATATCGATACTAGAGATAATTCCAATTTAACAGACGATGACTTTATTGCACTCTTAAAAACGTATGACGAAGTCTTGATTTTAGATGACCATTATACGTTTAATACCTTGACGAAAAAACTATTTGGTCGGACATATTCCCCAGGATTGTATAAAGTATCAGATATTCTTGCTGGAAAAGGGTAAGTTTTCTAGCTTTATCAAGCATAAGTCTTGATATTTCAAATAAAATATGCTATTACAACAAAAAATATGTAGAAGGAGGCGGAGTTTGTGACTTCGCCTCTTGTGGTGCTCAAAAGACTTTCTTGAACATTGGAGAGGAAGCTAAGATAAATCCGTTTGAATTATCTGCTCTAATCATCACACAAAGCGAGGTCCTTAAAGGATGCAATCCACGTTCCACACACTCAACACTAGTATAGAAAGATCTCATATCTGCAAAAGCAATATCAGATTTTGGTTCCCGCGAACAATCAAAATAGCCCATTATCTATATCTTTTATAGTTGTTTTCCCAATATTCCCTTTCACCTTTTCCTATGCCTTCTGGTAATTGCTTCAAACATTGTCCCATACTTTGATATTTAACAATTTCAGTTATTTCAGCCAAAGAAAGTCGATGAGATGCTCTGCTAAAGTCCGTATCGAAGTAATCAACCTCTTCTATTTCAACTAAAATCTCATAATTTTGATCAAGATAATATTTAATTTCAGATGGTACTAACTTATCTGATTCTTTAAAAAACAAATGAATATGGCCGTTTGAAGACAACAATCGTTCTCTGATATTAGTTGATTTTCCAATATAAAAACAGACTTTTTCATCTTCTAAAATGGCAAAAAACTTATATACGCCCACAATATCTTTTCCCAAAATTTCTGAGGGGATAGTGATATTCCTCATTTTAGCTTTTTCTAATTTTGCTTTATACGTCATTCCCATGGTATTCTCCTAACTTACACCTCTAATGGCATAAAGTCTCCTACAATTTTACCCACAATACGAGGGTTTTCATCATAAGGAATATAGATGTCCTTATAAGCCTTGTTAATAGAAACTAGGCGTAGCCCCTCTTTCTCACGGTAGACTTTCTTGATAAAGGTCTGAGAGTTCCACACTACCGCATAGACTGCCCCATCATAATCAAAACCTGTTTCACGGATAAGAGCTACTGAATCGTTATGATATTTGGGTTCCATTGAATCTCCTGAAACCCATGAGGCAAAATCATGAGCTAGTTCTTCATTGAAATAAACAGTGTCGTAGTTTCGATCATCATAAACTGATGCACCAATACCAGCAGACATTTTTTCGTATACATGGTACTCATAGAGATTTTCTGAAACTGATATTACTTGTTGAGTTTTCTCTTTTTGCACCAAGTCACGTGCATATTCTACAATTTGAGTTTGACCTTTGTTCGACAATGTATTATACAGACGAACAATCTCAATTTCTGTAAAATAGCCTTTTGGTACTCTGAGTATTTGTTCTAGTTGTTTTATTTTCTCTTTAGATGGTGCTTTTACTCCACGTTCCCATGCTGAATAGGCTTGATAGCTGATTCCTAATTGATCCGCAATATCTTTTTGGGTTAATTTTAGCTCTTTTCTACGAGCTTTTAGTTTTTCTGGTTGATACATAGTTCACCTCACATTAATAGTAACTCTAATTCTGCCTTTTTTCTTGCCTCTTCATCTGAGAATTTTTCTTTATCCCAAACATACGCAATCGACTTCCCTTTATTATAAATAAGCCACGTTTTTAAATTAATATTTTCTTCCTTAATTGCTTTCCAGTTATCTTGATTCAATAAATCTGGATATTCTTGACTCGTTGTAAAGCCTACTTTACTCACCCTCTGCTTAACCTGATTAACAAGAGAAGGTTGAAACTGATGGAACTCCTTGATAATTTGTTCTCTGATATCATGAAACAAACGAAAAATAGAAGCGTTCTCCCCTTCAATATAAGTCTCAATCGCTTGTTTGATTTCACTATCTTTACTAGGATAATATTCCCGGAGAAAGTCCAAAAGACGAAAAAATAAGGCCTGTTTTGAAACTCCGAGACTATTTTGTATTTGATGGAAGGTCTCGCAACTATAGTATATTTTTGATAAAAGAACAATATCTGGCATCAATACCACAGCGGAAAAAATATTCGCTTCTCGCTCTAGCAAGTTCTCTTGATTATCAATTGATTCTGCAAAATAATTTCCATCATGTTTAAGAATAAAATGTCCTAACTCATGACATAAGGTAAAATTCTGTTTTACCTTTGGATTATCTATCTCATAAGAAAAACTGATTCCCAATTCATCAACTACTGTCAAGCCTTCTATCTTGTGATTAGAAAAGTGGTGGCTAATCACTTGAATTTGATTCTTCTTAATACAATATTGAAAAAAATAAGAGAAATCATAGTTCAATAATGAAATATTATTATCCTTCATGTACTGGTATAACACTTGTTTTGTTGCACTATATTTTACAATTTATCATTTATAATAGCGTTTGTTCTATCATCGTCGTATCGAATACTATCAATCTCCGGTGTATAGGCCCATCCCATATTCTCTATCAACATAACTAAATCCGGATCTGTTCCCTCCTTATGAGGGATATGCTGAGCATAGTAAACAGAGTTAAATTTTAAATTAATAAAGATAAATAGGCTCATTCCTAAGACTGTAACCAACCCTATAAATAGTCCTACAAAAATCCCTAAAATATTTCTTTTTTGCATTCCTGTCTTCTCTTTCTTTTTCTATCTCCAATCAAATGTTGACTGGATTGACAATAAACCATTGTACATTATTTATCACAAGTCTTACAATTTAAAAATTTCTTTCTTTTGTAATTGGTCCAATAGTTTTTTGCTAAAACCTCTTGATAACTTCGTTCTAAACAGACTGAACGCACCTATAATGCCAGATTCTCTTCAGTATGCCTCCTTACTTTGTCAATCAAGCTAAACATGGTATAATAGTTGAGGTTTTGACTGCCTCTTCTATTAGGCAAAATAAGGCATCCAAAAGTAACAAACAGGGGCTAAACCCTTGGTATGAAAGGAATCTAGAAAATATTATGATGAACATGCAAAACTTGTTCCAAGATTTTTTAAGTCTTGTTAACGTCAGAAATATTGATTTAAAGCCTTTCTTGATTCCAAAAACTAAACTAAAATAACCTGAAATCATTTCAATAAGACTAAAAATAGACTATGCAGTATCTTCTATGTAATCAAAAATGCTTCACTTAATCAGTGAGGCATTTTTGATTAATATTTCTCCTAATATTCACTGCAAAGGTCTATTTATTGGTAGTGTAAAATAAGTTGGGTAAACACAAAAAGAAATAAATCCGTTATAGTAGAGTTAAGAAATATTACTAGAAAGAGATTTATTCCTATGACTCAGTTTACCACATAACTACTAACTTCCTAGCCCAAAAGCAAGATATTTACTTTCTGTTGAGAATTGATAGTACGATAGATCTTAAATAAAGAACTCTGCCTATTAGCAGAGTTTAAATATAGATTTGATAAAAACTCATTTCATCCTTAACGGAATCACAACTAGTACAATAAATTGATTTGACTGAACAGTAATGTTTAGGTGCCCCTTTAATTTCATGACTCTATCATAACTACTTTTTATTCCTATACCTTGTCTGTTAGGAGATTTAATAGACTTCATTCCATCATAATTAACATCTACATTAGAAGTTCTGATGGGATTAGCAACTTTGAAAACTAATTTATTATTTTTAAAACGCAGAGCTATTTCAATCGGTTCTTCTAAGCTATTACGTTCAATTTCTTCTATAGCATTATCAAGAAGATTCCCAAGAATGGCACATGAATCAATCGCAATAGTACTTAAGTCTAAATTATATGGAACCTGTAAATCTAAATTATGTAGAATACCATCTTTTTTCATCTTAGATATTTTTTGATTTAACACAGCATCAATAGGTATACAACCTGTAATCTTACGATTAAATACTTCCTGTCCCAGTATCTTTCGAGTTATTACTTTAATATTTTCATAATCACTATTATCTGCATAAAAATCTATTGAAGAAACAATATTTTTCAAATCATGTCTAAGAACGGCTAGCTCCTTTTCTTGCTTTATAATTTCACTAGTCATACTATTTTCATCAAAAGCTACTTTGTTTTTGATAATATTGTAGTTTTTTTCACTTAAGTAATTGTAAAGCACGATTATAACAATATTTATTAACCACAAATAACTATCAAATGCAAGAACCTTTACTAGAGGCAGCGCTACCTTATGTAACAGCAGAATAATAGAAAAAAATGGAGTAACTGAAAGAATGCCATATTCCATTTTATTCAGACCTATTAAATTATCTACTTTGAAACGCTTCAATCCCAATATGAAGAAAAGAGTCAACAGCATCAATAAAAATTGAACGAAAAGAATAACAAATACTTTAGTTTCTGGCGTATGATTAAATAATAAACCTGCAATATCCTCTTGAATCAAGAACCAAAAAGTCAGAAATAAGAAATGAAATACTTTTTTCATCACCTCCCCAGATAAAAAGAAGAAAAGAATCAAGAAAGTACAAAATAAAGAAAAAATTTTTAAATCAATAAACGTGGTCTGATCCACTGTTATTGATGTTCTACCAACAAAATAAATACAAAAAATAAAACAATAAAATCTCATTTTAGGTATTCTGACAACAAAAAATTGTAGTAAATAAATCCAAATAACAAAGCTTTGAAATAAAAAAAGAGAGAGGATTCCAATTGTTTTAAACAAATCAATCATAATCCAAAACTCCTCTCAATAAACTGATTGTAAGTTGCTACTACTGTTTTCTTTCGACTTCTACTAATAGTAATACAGTCACCATTTATCATCGTTACTTCATTTCTATTAAAAGATACAACATAGTCTAGATTAATTATTGCACCGCTATTGACTCTAATAAAATGTGTTTGAGGTAACTCTTCTTCAAGTGTTGATATTTTTCCATAAAACAACACGCTATTATCATTAACCAACTCAAGGTGGATTTTTCGACCAAATTCAGAATATAAGCACACAATATTATCTAAGATTACTTGAAAATGTTCCATACCTACTTGATAAAATAAGAATTTCTGTTTAGCAGTTAATTCTACGAGAACATCACTAAGAACGTCTCTCAATTTTTCAGTAGATACAGGTTTTATAAGATAACGAAACGGAGATACTTCAAAACTCTCTAAAGCATATTGCTCATAACTTGTAACATAGATTAAGACGAAACTCTTATCTAAATTTCTCAATAATTTTGCAGTTTCAATACCATTAATATCCTCCATTTCAATATCTAAAAATATCAATTGATAGTTATCTGCCTGAGTGCTCATCGCCTTTACTAGACGATTTCCTTTATAATAGCCATCAATCTCATAGTGAACATTAATCTCATCAAAATACTTTGAAATTTGAGTTTCTAAATGACTAACTTGTAGACTATCATCATCACAAATTGCTATTTTATACATGTGCTTTCATGAATTCCTTTTTGAAATATTATATCACTCATAATGCTTTCTTTTCAAATCCTTTCGTAGTAGTAATCAATAATAACAGACAAATCAAGAAATAACCTAACAAGTGAACTATAGATAATTCCAATGAAAAACGATAATTCGATACAATAAAAAAGTATCCCGGAATAAATTTAGAAATAATAGCAATATATGACAAAAGTTGACATAAAAAATAAACACCTAAACTTGCAAATGCGGCTACTATTGCCGAAACATATAACGATAAGTAAAAGGCTACACTAGCCAATAAAATAATGAAACTTAAATTTACCAAACTAATTATTATTGATTGCATATTTGTAGAATGCAGTTCCCAAAAATGTACGTAACCAAACTCACTTCGAGATAAAAAACAAATATAAGTGATGAGTGATGATAAGCAGTTCAGTACATACAAAAATAAGATTGATAAGATGACAACTATATACTTAGAAATAATCAACGTTTTCTTACTAGATACTCGGTTTACTTCTAGTAAAATTTGCCCTCCTTGGATTTCTCCTCCTAAAATAAAGGAGGCAGTGTACAAAATTAATAATAGTGGAATAGTTAATATCAATAAAAACGTCCACATCGTTGTAATAAAGGTAACTAAATCCAACTTAGCACCAATTTTTACAAAATCCCAATGTAAAAAAGCGCCTAATCCGTAAATTAACGACCACAAAGATAACACTGCTAATATGATAAAATTTTTCCGTTTCAGTAATTTATATAGTTCTGCTAATATTATCGATTGCATTTTTTCACCCCCTAAATAACTCTTCTGTAGAATCATTTATTGTGATATCTTTTAATTCACTATTATACTTGTAAATAAGCTTTAATGTTGAATTCAGCAACGACATATCCTTTGGTAAAGTTATCTGACCTTCTTTCATATCAATCATATCTCTTAAGTCCTGTTCCAACTCTGGTACTACATGTCCCAAAGTAATAACTATTTGATTTTCCCCTAGTTTAGAATGTTTTTCAATACTCTTTTCATTTATAAATAAGAAATAGTCACAAATTTCTTCAATTTCATGTAACTGATGTGATGAGATTAGTATCGTAACACCCTTTTCCCGACGTAACTTTACAATATAATCTAGAAGAACTCTAACTCCGGTGGGATCCAAACCGACAAATGGTTCGTCTAAAATCAAAAATTCAGGATCATCTAGTAATGCCAGTGCCAAACCCAATCTCTGTTTCATACCAAAAGAATAAGATTTTACTAGTTTTTTACTATTATCTAAACCAACAAACTTTAACAACCTCTCAATTCGGTCATCTAAATTTTCTTCATTAACTGTTGAAGAGTACATAGAGAATAATTTCAAATTATCATATGCAGAGAAATCTTCAAACAGCCTACAATCTAGGAGGAAACCGATTTTATTTAATGTCTTCCTTTTAGTATGATAATTCGGATCACCTTCAAATTGGATATAACCCTTGGTTTGTGATGTAAAACCCAATATCATCTTCATTAGAGTAGTCTTTCCACAGCCATTTTTTCCAATCAAGCCAACTATATCTCCTGATTGAATGTCAAAATTGATATTAGTTAACACCTCTTGTAAACCAAACGATTTACTTAAATTACACGCTCGTAGTATTGTATTCATGAATATTACCTCCACTAGGGGCAGTTTGAATTAAATATTTATAGAAGTTATCACAATTTTTTAATAATACTTCGTATTTTCCCATTGCAGTAACTTCCCCATTTTCCATAAAAATTATGGAATCAAACCTTTGTAAAAATGACTGCTCTAAATTGTGAGAAATCATTATCACCGTTTTTTCTGAACTCAAAAATTTATCAGCTATTAGTTTTGATGATTCTTCATCCAGAGCTGACTCAAATTCATCAACTAGTATTATTGGTCTATCCTCTAAAAATGCTCTAGCTATATTGACTTTTCTCAATTCTCCACCAGAAATATTGTCACCGTTTTCCGAAATCATTTGAATCTCTTTACTTTTATTGTTTAAATTAACGTCTCTAATTACCTCATCAATAATTTTATCATCGTAGCGTTCAAACAATGTAATATTATCTTTCAAAGTACCTTTAAAAGCAATACTATTTTGCGGTACATATGAAATCAATTTGGCGACATCTTCTAAATTACTAGCTTCTCTATCTATAAATACTCGTTCTTCAACATCATTTAACAAATTTAACATTAATCGTCCAAATGTAGTTTTTCCGCTACCATTTGGACCAATAATACAATATTTTTTACCATATTCAAGAGATAGATTAACACCACCCAAGAGCTTTTTATTATCTTTTGTGACACTACAAGTAGAAATCCTTATATTATCAAAACCTTTTTGATATACTTTTTTATCTAAAACGATTGATTGTTTTAAAAAAATATCTGACATTTCTTTCGTTATATCCTTACTAGCCAAAATATCAATAACTGAAGAACCAATCTGTTGAATTGGACCAACTATCAAATTTGAAATTTGTGTAACCGCAATCATCTTTCCTAATGTCAAGCCTTGATTCAACACTAAAAATCCACCAAAGCATAAACAAGAAATAATGATTACATACTGAAAAAAACCACTGATTTGATTATACTCACCATTTTTTACATTTAACAATTGAGCATTCTGTTCAAATTTAAATAACTTCTCTTCAAATTTCTCAAAAAATGTCCGCTCCTTCTGAAAGGTCTTGACCGCCAGTATTCCTTGAAACATCTCTTTTATATAATGTAGATACTCTCCGCTTAGAACTACATTTTCAGAAACTAAATCATTTAATTTTTTACCAAGTAACAAGGGAACCAGCATAGATACAATCCCTAAAGCAAATACAATTATGCAAATCAACGGGCTAATTTGATATAAATAAACACTCGCAATAATCAACATCAAAGTTGATTGTATCATTGAAAAAATGCTATCTAAAAAATACTGTTCAATTAGCGATATTTTATAATCAAAGCAATTCATCTTTTCACCCGTAGTTGTTTCAGAAAAATCACAATAACCAAGCGATAAAAAATATTTAGCTAAATTTGATTTTAAATACAGATGAATATTCTTAGTAAGCACTGATTGAATCCATATTACAAAAAGATTCAAGATATAATTTACTACAAGAAAAACTGTAAAGGAAAAAATTGCTAATTTAAACTTTGTAATATCTGATGACTCTAGGGAATCAATGAATTTTTGAATTATTGTAGCAAACGATACTTCAACTAATCCCAATATAAACGTAGAGATAATAAATACTACTATTTTATTTCGTTCTTCCCTTAAGACCCTTTTCATAGACATTCTCCCTAATCAGAAATAATTTCCGTCGCAACTTTATTATAGTATGCTTTAAATAATCGACAATATGGATCTACTTTATCTACTACGTCAAATTTCAATTTTGATCGAGCTCTACAGCCTCCTCCACATAGATATCGAAATTGACATTGTGAACAACCCTCTATTTTATCTACATTCAATGATCTGAATAACCTTGCATTAGCAGATTTCTCTCGCATCTTGTTTATTGAATCGTACTTTATATTTCCTATACAGTACTCATCATACATCAACATGTGGCACGGATAGACATTACCTTGAGTGCCTATGGCAATCATTGAGGTCCCAGCTCCACAGTAATTCCTAGCTACTAAAGTTTTATCCTCTAGGGCACTATCATTGATTGGTGCATCAGATTCAATCATAAACTTACTAATATTGATTAAATCAGTGTTATCGGGAAGATATGACATTAACTCGCCTTCAAAACACGCACTGAGAATACTGAAACTAATCGTTGTTCCTAATTCCTTTGCAAGTTTTACATACTCAAGGAGATTACTTGAATTCAAGTGATGAATTGTTGGAATAATATTGACATTATTTCCCGATTCTTTTAACCAAGAAATTGAACGCATAATCTTGTCAAATATTCCTTTATCTCTGAGATATGGTTCACTATCCGAACAGTATGTATCTAATGAAACAGAAACAGTATCCACAAATTTTGATAGTTCTGAAAGTATTTTTTTATTAAAAATAGTTCCATTAGTTATTAATATTACATTTGGAATTTTAGCAACTTTTTTAGCATATTCCACTATTTGAAGAATGTTTTTTCTTAATAAAGGTTCTCCTCCAGAGAATACTAGGTTTTGAATTCCAACATCAGAAAGTTGGTCAATTGCATTTAATATCTCTTCTGTTGATAGATCTTCACATCTATTTCTTCGCTCATCGAAAGAATAACAACCTACACAATGCAAATTACATTTATTAGTTAAATGTAGATAGGCAGTTATTGGGGTTTGCTCATTCTTAAATTCTACATCAGAAATGAAATCATTTTCTACAAGATAGGCAAAAAATTCTTTTTCTTCATCGGTTAAATCGTTACAATTTAACTGATGATTTTTTACTCGTTTTAGAAATTCAATTGCTTGACTATCTACCCCAGCAACTATCCCGTTGCTAAAATTGAATAGTAGGTACATTTCATCTGTTTTCATTACTGAAATATTATCATTTAGAAACATATTTCTCCTCAACTTTTCTTATAAAATAATTTTCAATAAGCATTAACAAAAATACAAATAGACTAATAACAAAAAACGACGATATACTCAAGTCTAATGAAATATTGTTACCTACATTAGGATTAATTTTCATTGTATTTTCGACAAGGCTATTAAACACTTTCTTTGTCAACAATCGGTGAATTATCATCCAATTCAATAAAAAATGTACAATGGTTGATAATAAGTAATATCTCGTTGTCCCTTTATTGAAGTGTCTTAAGAGAATCACACAACAATTTGAATACAAAATTGAAGGAAGAAGCATCAACAATATATAAAACGTAAACAAATTATAAGTTGAAATAAAATTATAATTGATGAATGTCAAAATAAGTAAGCAAAATAAAAATATTGAACCCAATTTAATTTTCATAAAAAACCTCTTCTAAAAAGTTACTAAAACATTATATAAAGTATGGATAATCGTTGGAATTCCAATATTATTAAACCTTATTCTGATAAATGCTAAAAATATTCCCAAAGGAAATCTTACCATTAGATTATCTAAAATAGGTTCCGATATATGACCTAAAAAGGCAAAGATAAGCGCAGTAATCACTATCGATTCTAAGATATTATAAGCAGACTTCATCCTATCTAAGATAATCATTCTATATAATATTTCTTCAGAAAAGCCTATCAAAATAAAATGTAAAATCAATATAGTTTTTTCAGGTATGTTAACAAGGGAACAAAACAAAATACTTATTAAGGCCGATATAACAACAATAATATGTTTGGAAAAATTGACTTTACTTTTAAACAAAATTTTTTCTAAACATATTGGTTGCACTACCAAAGCGACCATTGTAGGGGCACTTAATGATAACAGTATGCTCTGAGTTTTTAAAAAAACTGAACAAAATAAGACATATAATATCAAGCAAATATTCGAAATCATTACTTGAAATAAACACTGTACTAATATCTGGAGTTTTCTATTTTCTTTCATAGCAACTTTAAATAAAAAGTAGGCTAATTTAACAATTGCCTACCTAAACGATTGATTGTACATAGAAATTTTTGTAACAAGAAATAATTAAGCACAATACTTCAACAATGATGATTTTTAACAATTTCCATCACTACAAACATTTCTCTGTACTTCTCCGACACTCAAAAAGTAAGCTATACCGTACTCTTAACTTCTTTAATGTAGTGACCAATTGAAACTGAAACTAGTGCACCTACACTCACACAGCCTGCCTTTTTGGTTTTCTTTGTAGAAAATTTAAGCATGATAGCTTCCTCCTTTGAATTATTTCAACATCTCTGTTGATGGTTATAGTATACCTTAAATTGTTAAGATTAAATTTCATTTGTATTATTATGTTGTTTTGAGTGTAGTAAATAGTAAAATATTTTGTTTGATAAAATTTTTATTTTATAGGGGCTTGGGAAACACTCCCCAAAATATAAAATAATCATCGGCTCAAAAGTGTCGATCTAACTTTTGCTGATGATTATTTTTTCGATAGTGTGTATATACTGTCTGAGCTCGCAAAGACCTAAAATCATACTTTTAGATCAATTTTTAATTTTCCGCACCAAACACAGTGACTGATATTCTAGACAGCTGATTTTTTAGAAAAACTCAAAAACAGCTTATTCATCAAGATAAGCAATTTCACCATACAAAAATCTTGCATTACCACTCTCCTCATTAATCTTCAGGAATGACTTTCAAAATAACAGTCAATTCTCTGGACTATAATACCTATTATTATAAGTATTCATTTAGTAACAACTTATCTAAATCGGAAAACTGCTTTTCCTCCACAAAATTACTTATTTGATTTTCCATTTCTGCTTTAAACTTGAGGAACTCAATATCAAACTTATCATAAAAAGAGCCTTTTTTACAATGTATATCCCAATCTTCATATAGATTAGCAAGCATGAATGATTTAAAATGCCTAGATGAATCTTTAACTAATTTATCAGAGATATTCTCCAAATACTTAATGAGTAAACTTTCATCTCCATTATTAACTTCTACATAATCAAATTCCTCATCAAGTCGTTCTTTTATTTTATTAAAACTATCTTCTATCTTAATTATTTTAGCCATTAGACGTGACTCTTTGTAATTAGTTATTTTTCCTCCAAACTCACCATGAAAAAGTTCAACTAAAAATTGTAGCGATTCACTGACTCGTATATGCTCACCGACTTCTATTTCTTTTAAATGAGGAATAAAATTTTTATTATAGAATCGAATAAAATCCAGAATATAATTGTAGTTTATGTTAAAGAAATCGAGTTGCTCTTGGTGCTTTCTTTGATTATTAAGATTTACCATTTTATCCATATAGTCTTCAGGTGTTTCAAATAGAATATTCTTTAAAGTATAGACAAAATATTGACCACTTAGAAAAATAAAATTCTCCATAATATAGCTTGGGAATTTATCAGAAGTTTTATAATATTTATTAAAGGTACATTCATAGTGGCCTCCAAAAAATGTTATGTAAATTTGTCTCAATCTATCCATTTTACTTAACGATGTATAACAACTACTCATTATTCTCTCTAGAATTGCTAAAATAATCTTATTATTATACCCTCTGACTTCAGTAATTAACTGTACTTTATCATTTTTCAAACTTAGCAAGTTATCATAGATCTCTTTTCTCGTTGGAAAGTCAAAATAATGTATGGTTCTATATGTTCGATTTTTCTTTAAATCTTCTCTCAAAAACTTGATAAATTCACTTACAAATACGGAATTATAGACTTTAAAATAATTTCCTTGTTTAAGCTTAGTTTTTTCATTCCCTGACTTAACTTCCATTTTTATCTCAGGGGTATCAAATTCATAATTTTTCTCACCTATTTTTACAAGATTTGATTGAAAATCAACAGTCATTCCCTCGCATTTTGAAAGAAATTCAAAAGGAATATTTGTCAATGGAGCTCTTAAATTACTGTTTCGCATCATATAATATCTTGAACTAAAATTATCAATTAACAAATTGTACTTCCGCTTTAGCTGTTCTTCAAGATTTTGAAGGACTTTTCTTTTGTCATCTATTGAGTCAAAAATATAATAATCCTTCTCACATTCAATCACACTTGAAATATCTAATTCAAGGTCCAGTTCAGCTATTCCTTTCAAAGAAGGTAGCCATAATTTTTTATCTAAATTCACTAGACTAACGTTCTGGTTTCTACCAGAGTACTCCGAAGTTAACCCTTTATTTATCTCCGTTAAAACTTTAGGGACTATTTTATAATCTTCACCAAACCATGTCTTATTAATTACGTCTAGAATCTCACCTTTATCCCGTTCAGAGAAAAAAGCTTGTTCAATATTGTATGAATCCTCCTCAAATACACTAATTTTCTTTCTAATAGTAGCCTTTTCAAAATCAATAGATGAATCTCCACTATTCCAAAGAGAAGTAATATCATCAATAGTGAAATTTCTTTTATAGGTGCTATCTACTTCATCTATAAGACATTCCAAAATATTCTCATCCCAAACTTCAAATTTTTTTCCTAAGAATAAATAATCCCCTTTACTTAACTCTTCTCTAAAATAAACATGTTGCAATAAGCCAAAACCAATTGATAAAGACTTAGACTCACTAATTATATCTTCAAATTCCTGTCGATAATATCTGTTTTTCATAAAATTTCCCCCAATCCCAGGCTTACAGCAAAGCCTTCTTTTGTTTTAATTATACATGAAAGCTTAAGGAAAAACATGCTCAAATTACATGTAGAAAAGCTTTCGAAAATAAAGGGTCACTGGGTTACAAACTAGGTTCGAAAAAGATAGAATCCTATAGATTTGTATTCAACAGATCAAACAAACATGTCTAAATAGTGCGCACTAAGTAGACGGATTGAAACTATAAACAAGCATCATGCTCTTTGTTTATGTAAAAGTTTCACCGTTTCCTTTGGTGTGCGCTTTTTCATACCTTTTTCGGTCAAACTTTCCATGTTTCTTTCCGTCTCGGACGAGAAAGAGGAAACAAATGACTTATTCAAAAGAAATTAAAAGACTTTACAGCCAACTTTTGGGCAAATCTCTAAAGACAAGAATGAACGAGATGGGGATCTATAATAATCAAATCGCTTCCGACAACTCAGAAGATGATTTCGACTTCATTTCAGAAAGTGCCGTTGGAGAAATTCTAAAAGGAAGAAGAAATCTCACTAAAAAGAGCTTTGAAGCTTTTCAATCAACACTGAATTACAAGACACCACGAGAAGTTTTTTTCCCAAGCTCTGAATTTGAACTCCAACTCATTGAAACTATTATTTCTACTATTTTGACTGCATCATGCTTTAAACAAACTTTCTTTAGAGAAGCTATCTATAAAAAACTTGATGAAAAAATAGACCCAAAAAATATATCAGATTTTGTAAATGCACATCAAGAGATATTTTTAAACTCATTAGCTCAATTCTTTCCAACATTTCTTACTGAAGAGACTTCTTTTCAGATTACGGAACGATTGACTGAATGGCTTACGGAATTGGTTTGCATCGTAACACAATAATTATCTTCAGACTGTCAAAAAATCTGACAGTCTGCTTTATTGAAATAGCGTAAACTAAACTTGTTCTTAGCTAAGACAAAATAAAAAAACGAGGTAATACACATGAAAACACGTAATCGTAAAAGTGGCTACTCAGCCAATACTGCAATTGAATATATCGACAACAAGCAAGCTATTTACTGCTTAAGCACTGAATTAGAACCACAGATTCGGTTTGAGGACAACCAGCCTACTGGGGAGATAATCTCTTATAAAGCTTGGTTTTCACAAAAAGGACTTCCTCCATTCACTGTGAAATTTAACTCTGAGGTAACTCTTCCACCTTATATGGCCATGGTTACATTTGATAACCTTCAAGCTTGTGAAGTTGGTTACAATGTTTATTTTAAGGCTGATGGGCTCAAGGAGATTAAATGATGACCAAACGAGAATTGGAACAGTACCTCCTTCAAAGCCTTAATATGGGCCTCGGTTCTCTCATGCAAGGTGAAACAAGCTATACTAATAGTTTTGACTGCAAGATTATGGATGATGGCTTCCTTTTTCTACCACGTTTACCAGCTGGTTACATCATCGATGACGACCTCTACCAAAAAATTTTCTTAATTGCTAACGCATCATTGTACCCACGATATACTTTGCTAAAGCAAAACTCTGCTTATTTTATGGCTCTTGACACTAATGATATTCATGTTCAACGAGGTCTCTTCTTTCCATGGAAATTAGGGGTCTCCGAACGACTTATCATCTCTGATTTAGACAGCTTCACTAAGAGTCACGAGGAAGACATTATTCCAATCATGAAAAATCTTGTCCTAGATTATAATAACGTCACTTCTCTAGCCATTGCCGGCAATAGTGGCTCAGGAAAGTCATACACCCTGACCTATCTTCTTAGTCACCTCAAACAGATCTCTGACCTTATTATAATAGACCCAAAGTTTGATACCCCATCACGATGGGCAAGAGAAAATGGCATTGCCGTTATCCATCCTAAACGAAACCGCTCTAAATCAGATTTTGTATCTGAAATCAATGAAAATCTTAGTGATTGCCTTAACCTTATCCAACAAAGGCAAGAGATTCTATATGACAATCCAAATCAGCACTTCGACCATCTAACTATCGTGATTGATGAGGTCCTAGCTTTATCAGAGGGTGTTAATAAGACAATCAAAGATTCCTTCTTTTCTCTCATGTCCCAAATTGCCCTTTTAGGTAGAGCGACAAAAGTTCACTTACTGCTGGTAAGTCAGCGTTTTGACCATAATACCATCCCTGTATCCGTTCGTGAACAGTTAAATGTACTCATTCAAATTGGAAATATCAATAAGAAAACTACGCAATTCCTATTTCCAGATCTTGACCCTGAGGGTATAGTCATCCCAATAGGAAAAGGAACTGGGTTAATTCAAATCATCGATAACGAACACCCTTATCAAGTCCTACCTTTGCTCTGTCCAACCTATTACACTAAGAAAGGTATCTTATAAATATGAAAAAATCATTCTTCCAAAAAACTTACAACCTTATCATAAATCTCACCATCATAGGTTTGATTTGTTTCTTAGCACAGTTCTGTTTAGGCTTATTTTATCAAGCTATCGAACTGAGTGGCCTATCTCAATATAATAACTCTTTTATCCTAATCAATGATAGTCTAGATAATATCAAACAAGTCATCTTAGTTTTTTCAATCTCTATCCTAGCTATCTCCTCAATTTTGGTAATCGGTCAACTACTTTATCGGATTGCTAAAGATTCCCTTTGGAATTACTTCAAGTCAGTCTATCAAACCATCCGAATGCGTCAATTTCTTAAACAAGTCGAATACTCTGAACCTATCGTAACAATCGAAAACCAAACCATTACACGATTCAATCCTGTTTTGAGTGAATTTAACCAATCCGTTAGGAAATGCACTGTCGATATCCATCAAGAAGAGGTTTCTATTTTCTTAAAGTTGCCTAGAACTCAACAAGCTCAAAAACTTTTGAAATATATGGAAGAACATATCAAAGAAGAAATCTCCAATTATAACCCCAACTACTATTTTTCCACACCTCTAAGGGTGGGAAATAAGCTCTGGTTTAAAGGAACTAAACGTTAATAATAGGGCAGTGCCTGGCTCACGTAGTGAAAGCCAAGTGTACTGCCTTTTCAAATAACATTTTTACTGTGTAATGGGGCTACTACGACCCCCATTACACCAATAATCAATAATCATAGGAAGGATAATACTATTGCCAAAAGAAAAACGGTCGAACAAATGGGCTTTCCTGATTTATAAAGAAAGTACACCCCATAATTACCTAGAAATCCTTGAAGAGTTACATATACCTTTTGTACTCAGTCCATGGCATGATAAAGATATCAATAAGGAAACTGGTGAGTTCAAAAAAGCACACAAGCATGGTGCCCTATACTTTGAGTCCTTAAAGAGCTATTCTCAAGTATCAGAACTAATCAAAGAAAAATTAAATGGTCCATCCCATGTTGAACCTATAATGTCACCCAAAGGCATGTATGACTATTTTACTCATGCTGAAAATCCAGAGAAGACACCCTATAACATCAATGATATCGAATCAGGTTGTGGTTTTGAGCTTGATAAATTTTTAGTCAACAGTAATACAGATAATTTTTTATCCTTAGTTATTGATATTATAGAAGAACACAACTTTACAGAGTTTAATACACTCGTGAGGTATGCACGAACAGATAACCCTTATCTTTTGGGACTGTTAATGAACAAAACCTATTTTTTTGCTAAGTATTTAGACTCTCGACGACATCAGAAAGATAGAAAAGAGGATAAGTAAATGATTCAAATTGTAGATAAAATTGAACTAATGATCCTTACAGGATATACCGATGCACAGGCTAGCAAGTTGATCAGAAAAGCCAAACAAAAGCTCCTACAAGATGGCTTTGAGTGGTATGGAAATAAAAAGGTGGGACGTGTCCCTTTAAAAACCATTGAAGACATTCTAGGTGTTGAGTTATCCGCTAAACATGATATAATTAATCCCGTACTGGAAGATACTGTTAATGAGTAAGGAGATTACACATGGCAGTAACTAGACAAAAAAATAAAAAATGGAAGGTGGATCTTAGTGATGGTTATGACGCTATAACAGGCGGTCAAAAGCGTCACAGAAAAACAAATTTCAAATCACGTAAAGAAGCTGAACGTTATGAAGCTGATTACCGTATCAATAAACTTCATCAAGTGGGACACAAAGACAAAGTCTCTGTAGCTTACCTCTACTCTCTTGTCAAAGAAGAAGATGAAATCCGAGGTAATAAAAGAGGTACTATCGACAGTCAAAAATCTTATTATCGGATGTACGTCTCTAAGTATTTTAAGAATGCTAATATGAAAGAGGTCTCGCTTCAAGATATCAAGCAATATCGTGACTGGTTAAGAAAACAACCTAGCGTAAAAGGTGGCACACTAACCAATTCACACATTAATCAACAAATGATCTTTGTTCATAAACTGTTTGATATTGCTGTAACCAATGGCATTAGAACGAACAATCCTTGTGATGGTCTGCGTCGTTTGCCACAACAACACAAAGAAATGGCCTACTATACACCTGAACAATTTAAACGATTTGATTCACTTTTTGAGGAGTCAGAATATCAATACCAGCTTTTATATCGGTTATTGATGTATACTGGTGTTCGAATTGGTGAGGCACTAGCACTTACTTGGGAGCAGATCAACCTTGATGAAAAATACGTTGATGTAAAATTTTCAGCATACTACCGAAATAGTGAGGTCCATATTGGAACTGTTAAGACTACTCAATCTAACAGACGCATATACATTCACAATGCTTTTGTAGAAGAGCTAAAAAGTTGGAAAGCAAGGCAATTTGAACTACTCAAGGCTTTTACAGACAACACTGACTCTTTACAGATTTTCCAAAACTCACCAGAGGTTCTAACCAGTCCAGATATTTCTAATTTCAGGACAAAACTGAAAAAACGCATGCCTAAAAATTTAAAACTGATTCGTAATCATGATTTTAGACATTCTCATGCAGCCTTTCTCGTCTCACAAGGTCTTAGAAATGGAGAGGGGAAAGACTATATTTTCTTCACACTTATGAAACGTCTTGGACACAGCTCTATCAACACAACAATAAATGTATACTCACATTTATTCCCAACTCAACAAAAAGAGGTAGCTTCTGCCTTTGATAATTTTTAAAGAATAAGGCAAAATAAGGCATCAAAAAGTAACAAACAGGGACTAAACCCTTGATATGAAAGGAATCTAGAAAATATTATGATGAACATGCAAAACATGATGAAGCAAGCTCAAAAGCTTCAGAAACAAATGGAAAAAAGCCAAGCTGAGTTGGCTGCTACAACCTTCACTGGAAAATCAGCCCAAGACTTGGTCGTTGCTGAATTAACTGGTGACAAAAAAGTGGTTAACATCACTTTTGCTGATGCTGTTGTGGACCCTGATGACGTGGAAACACTCCAAGATATGACTGTTCAAGCACTTAATGATGCTCTCGGACAAATTGACGAAGCGACTAAAAAATCAATGGGTGCCTTTGCAGGTAAATTGCCATTCTAAAAAATAGAAAGGAATCTAGCGGTTCCTTTTTCTATGCACTCATTTCGCAACTTAGTCATAAAACAAAAGGCTTGGACAAATCACGTCCAAGTCTTTTTGTCGTCATTAATTAAAACTGTTACTCCTCAACCAGACCAAGTCCTGACTGAGCATCTTCTTCGTTTGCTTCTTTAGAACGATTCTTTTGACCTAAGTAAATACTAGCTGAATCTAATGAGCTTTCCAAAGTAGGATAATTGACATCATCATTCGCCGTTTTTGAAGGCACAGGTCCAGAGATTAATAGCTCATCATCATTCTTCACATAAATTTTATATTCACCAACTTCACTCGTCTGAGCCAAAATCTCATCCAATAAGTTTGAGTCGCTAGATTGAGTTGCTCCTTCAACAACTTGATTTTCATCCTGCTTTTGCTCTGATGAATCCACTACTTCTGTAATAATAATATAGTCAGGTGCTTCCTCACTAGATGGCTTATCAGCTTCCTTATCTTGTTCTGGTTGACTAGGAGACTCCTGACCCTTGCTATCTTGAGTAGAAGCTTCATGTTTGCTTTCTGCCTCATCACTAAGCAGTTTCGTCTTAGTCTGATTGGTGTCCGAATTAACCTGAGAGGCCCCTTTTGCATCAGCCGATGCGATACTGGTACCCATGAATAGAACAAAAATCCCTAAAGTCGAGACCAAGCCAATCATTAGTTTACGAAATAGACTATTATCTTTTTTCTTAATCATAACTCCCTCACTATGTTTTTGTTAGCTCCGATTAACTAACATGAGTCCTAGATGCTGCTGTTGATCGAATGAAGGTCATACTGAACTCATCTTATAAACCTTCATTATGCTATCTATCTTAACACTCAAAAGCTTTCGTTTCAAGCAATTCCTTAATTTTTAAGCATTTTAAATAAATAAAAAATTCATGTCCTAAAATTGATGAAAATCTATTATCAGATTAAGCTTTTAAGCCTAGACAAATGGGAAATTCTTTAAGCAATGCTCAGCAAACCAAAGATTTGTTGGCTAAAGTGCCAATAAATGAGCTACTTTGCACCAAACGTCTATCGGATACCTTCATAGTGTCCAAACACTTCCAAAGCAACTATAAAAAGATAGCCCTAAAAGAAAAAGCTAACCTTCTATTAATTAAACAAATGATTATAAAAAGATTAGTAACCTATGTCTCTAAAACCCTGTTTTAAAAGGTCTTAATAGATTTAATAAATACCACTCCTTCAGAAAACCTCATATAGTTTAAATTTTAAGTTTAGTTATAGTTACCTTTATTAGCATTTCTTTATTCCATGAAAACAAAGGAAACTACTAAAGATGATGCTAAGGATCAACTCTCTCATATACTACTCATCCCATAACATTTGTATCTTATCAGCTCTAACGTGCTAAATACACCGACCTTAACTCCTCTATTACGACAAACAAGTGTTAAAATTGGAGAAAATACCTGGTAAAACACTAAAAATAGCCTAACTTTATAACCAAATGACCAAATCGGAGACTCACAAAAAGCTCATTTACTAAACTATTTTCTCATATGTAAACGCTTCACACACATCTCTATCACATGTAAGAAAAACTTGCTATGTTTTAGTATTTTTTTAGCATAAACGCTAGATATTTCAAGGAAAATCCGTTACAATGAGATAAGGAAAGATAGGTAATTAACAGCATCATTATTTCATATGAAAGGGAAATTCATGGCTTATATTCAAATGAAGCATAGCTATAAACGCTATAAAACCGGTGATCTGGAAATTATCGCAAATAATGACGTAAGCTTTGAAATTGAAAAAGGGGAGCTTGTCGTCGTTCTCGGTGCCTCCGGTGCAGGGAAATCAACCGTTCTTAACATCTTAGGTGGTATGGACACCAATGATGAAGGCCGCGTCATTATTGATGGTAAGGATATCTCTGAATACTCAGCTAGGGAACTTACGACTTATCGTCGTGAGAACGTTGGTTTTGTATTCCAATTTTACAATTTAGTTTCAAACCTTACGGCCAGGGAGAACGTTGAGTTAGCATCTGAAATCGTTCCAAACGCTAAAGATGCCTCACAAACACTTGTCGAAGTCGGTTTAGGGGACCGCTTGGACAACTTCCCATCACAACTATCTGGTGGGGAACAACAACGTGTCGCTATTGCACGTGCCGTTGCCAAAAATCCAAAGATTCTTCTTTGTGATGAACCGACGGGGGCTCTGGATTATCAAACAGGGAAACAAATCCTAACCCTCCTTCAAGACATGGCGCGCAAACAGGGAACAACTGTTATTATTGTTACCCACAATGCTTCTCTAGCTCCAATTGCTGATCGTGTGATCCAAATGCACGATGCCAAGATTAAGAGTGTGGAAACTAATCCCAACCCACAAAAAATCGAGGACTTGGAGTACTAGAAAGGAGCACCGTCATGAAAAAAACAACTTATTGGAAAGATGTTTGGCGAACCTTTGTAGCTTCTAAAGGGCGTATGCTCTCTATTGCCTTGCTTATGGCACTCGGATCCTTTGCTTTGATTGGTCTTAAGGTCACTTCTCCTAATATGAAAACAACAGGAGAACACTTCTTCAAGGCCCATCAGACAGCTGACTTGAGCTTAATCAGTACTTACGGTATTAACAAAACCGATCAAGACCTTCTTAATACAGTCAAAAAGAAGAATGTTGACATTGAGTATGGTTATTTCAAAGATGCTGTTATCAAGGGCACAAATACGACATTTCGTATCTTCTCAAAACCTAAAAAAATCTCTACCTATGACCTTGTTGAGGGGAAGCTTCCTAATAAGGATGGGGAGATTGCTCTTTCTTCAACCTATAAAGAAGAATACAGTGTAGGAGATAAGATTAATTTTTCTGAGCCAGTAGATAGCTCTGGGCAAAAACAGTTAAAGGAACAAACATATACCATTACTGGTTTTGTCAATTCCTCTGAACTCCTCTCCAAGAATCGTCTTGGTAATGCCAGTGCAGGTACCGGAAAACTAGACGGCTATGCCGTTGTGCCGAAGACAGATTTCAACGCTAATAGCTACATGATTGCTCGGATCCGTTACCAGGATTTGGCAAATGTGAGTCCTTTTAGTAAGAAATATGCGGATAAGATTTCAGAAAGAAAAGCTGAACTCAAGGACCTTTTTAAAGACGAGCCTGAGAAACGCTTAACTGAAATCAAGTCCCAAGCTCAAGCTCAAATTACGCAAGGAAAACAAGAGCTTGAAGCAGCACGCACCCAGACTCAGCAGATGACAACAACCAACGCTGCTGAGGCAGCAAGTGTAAAAGAGGCTACTACCAAGATTGAAGCTAAGCAAAAAGAACTCGAAGAAAGTCAAGCAATGCTGGACAATATGCCAGCCCCTAGCTACAAGTTCTACTCTCGTCGAGAAATTCCGGGTTCAGATGGGTATGTTGCTTACGAGAGTAACATCAACATCATCCACGATGTCAGCAACATCTTCCCTATAGCCCTCTGCTTTATGGCAGCCTTAGTTACCTTTGTAACCATGGGACGCTTTGTTGAAGAAGAACGAGGAAAAGCCGGTATCCTTAATGCACTGGGGTATAACAATTCACGTATTATCCACAAATTCGTCATCTATGGATTAATTACTAGTATTGCTGGCACAGCTGCAGGGGTTATTACAGGACATACTCTACTTCCAATACTCATTCACAACACTTATAAGAACGATTTGCAACTGCCTGCTTTTGAGTTGCACTTCTACTTAGGGCTTACCCTAATCGCCTTTCTTTTAGGGCTCCTATCCGCTGTACTTCCTGCCTATGCGGTTGCTAAGAAAGAACTCTGGGAAAAACCTTCTCAACTGCTTCTTCCAAAGCCACCTCGTGCAGGAGCTAAGATTGTCCTAGAGCGCATTACACCTCTTTGGAGACGTCTTAGTTTCAAAGAAAAAGTTACCATGCGTAATATTTTCCGCTATAAACAACGGATGTTTATGACTCTCTTTGGAGTCGCAGGCTCTATCGCTCTGCTCTTCGCAGGTTTAGGAATTCGTTCTTCCGTATCTAATCTTAACCAGCAACAGTTTGAAGACATCATTCACTATGATATGATTGTCGCCAAACAACCGAATACATCAAGTGCCTTTGATAAGCAACTCACAAAGCTCCTTGATAGCAAAGACGTCAAAGAATACTTGAATATTCATTTTGAAACCTTACAAAAAATTGCTGGTAACAATAAGGATACACAAGAAATCTCGACGATTGTCTTTAATGATCATGATGAGAAAATCATTAATAGTTACGTTAGCTTGAGAGACCGAGCACATAACAAAACGCTTAAATTATCTAATGATGGAGCTATTATCTCTGAAAAAATGGCCAAACTCCTCAACCTCAAGGTTGGCGATACCATCACTGTGCAAAACAGTCAGGAAGAATCCGTCAAGATTAAAATTGCTGGTATCACAGAAATGTACATGGGACATTTCCTCTTTATGAATGCTAGCTACTATCAAAAAGCCTTTGGTACACCTTCGGTGAATAATGCCAATCTCGTCAGTCTGGCTGAGCCTACCAAGCAAAATGTGGAAAACATGGCAGCTAAATTCATCAACTTGCCAAATGTTTACGGCGTTGTTCAAAACAACAACCTCAGGTTGCAAATCAGCACCATGGTCAATTCCTTAACGCAAGTTATTGGTATCTTGATTACCGTTTCCATTCTTCTTGCTGTGGTTGTCCTTTACAATCTGACCAACATCAATGTCTCTGAACGTATCCACGAGCTCTCAACCGTTAAGGTTCTTGGTTTCTACAATAATGAAGTATCCCTCTACATCTATCGTGAAACCATTTATCTATCTATTATCGGAATCTTCGTCGGATTTGGTCTTGGACAGGCACTTCACCAATATATGGTAAGCATTATCCCACCAGATCGTATCATGTTTGATCCATCTATTGGACTTGCTACCTACCTTTTACCAGCTGTTCTCATTGTCTTAATCCTTATTATCCTCGGCTTCGTTGTTAATAACCGCCTAGCCAAGCTTAATATGCTCGAAGCTCTAAGTTCAGTTGAATAAGCTAAAAACGCCTGAGAAGTAATTCTGGCTCCTTGTCAACTGTAGTGGGTTGATGAAAAGTTACAACCTAGAGAGGACCA